>Ga0315338_1000132_pt1 | contig 337300 bp, 268 predicted proteins | sample ASW8metaG_FD_204518 | JGI IMG/M metagenome (GOLD analysis project Ga0315338, IMG submission 204518) | Ammonia-oxidizing marine archaeal communities from Monterey Bay, California, United States - ASW #8 | ecosystem: Environmental > Aquatic > Marine > Coastal | place: USA: California | collected... | reverse complement strand
ATTCGGATTGAGGGCTGCAATTCGCCCTCATGAAGCTGGAATACGTAGTAATCGCGGGTCAACATCCCGCGGTGAATATGCCCCTGCTCCTTGCACACACCGCCCGTCAAACCACCTTAGTTGGGTCTGGACGAGGGTTTGTCTTCTGACACGCTCGAATCTGGGTTCAGCGAGGAGGGTTAAGTCGTAACAAGGTATCCGTAGGGGAACCTGCGGATGGATCACCTCCTAAGATTGAGGGTTGGCTGCCTAGCGCTAAATTGAATTTCGAATGTCATACTCCATCAAAGAATTTGTTCGATTCAATCTAGCTTGAAATAGTAAGCAATGTCATAAAAAGGTCCTCTGTTACCAAAAATAATGAGTTCTGAATCCTTACAGAAATATGAATTCAAGCAATCCCTTGAACGAATCAAGAATCATAGAGGACATGCTACAGAACTCGTTAGCCTTTACATCCCTCCAGATCGTAAGATTTACGATGTACAATCCTATCTGCGTAATGAAGCTTCGCAATCTGCTAATATCAAATCAAAGTCAACTAGAAAGAATGTAAGTGCAGCAATAGAATCTATAATGTCTCGCCTTAAAATGTACAAGAACCCTCCTGAAAATGGACTCGTTTTTTTTGTAGGACATGTCGCCAAAGGAGGAAATCAGACAACGATGTTCCAAGAAATAGTAGTACCTCCAGAACCAGTACCAGCTTTTCTTTATAGGTGTGATTCTGGTTTTTTCCTTGAACCTCTAGAAGCCCTAGGTGAAACAAAAACCCAATTCGGTCTGATTGTTATTGATAGATCTGAATGTACTTTAGGAATGTTGAAAGGGGCAACTATCTCTACACTAAAACACATGTTCTCGCAAGTCCCGTCCAAGCATGGAAAGGGAGGTCAATCCAAAAGAAGATTTGAACGTTTGATTGAGGAAGCCGCCCATGAATGGTATAAAAAAGTTGGAAGTTCAGCAACGGAATGTTTTCTTGGAAATAATATAGAGGGGATCTTAATAGGAGGACCTGGAGCAACAAAAGATTATTTTCTAAGCAAAGATTATCTTAACCATGAATTAAATAAGATCGTAATCGACACTTTTGATACAGGATATACTGATGAGACTGGACTTAGAGAATTGGTGACAAGAGGCTCAAACCGATTATCCGAAATTCAATTAATTAAAGAAAAAGTCATCATGGAACGATTCATGAAGGAAGTATTATCTCCAAAAGGAACTTTGGCAACATATGGAATTAAACAGGTTGGTACAGCATTGGAAATGGGGGCTGTTGACCAATTACTAATTTCAGAAGGTTTGGAAAAAATGCCCAACATAGAAGAAGGTACAGTGAAAAGATTAGGTGAATTAGCAGAGAATACTAAGACCGAAGTATTGATCATCTCAACAGATAGTGAAGAAGGAAAATCATTACAGAAAGCTTTTGGAGGGCTAGCGGCAATACTAAGATATCCGATAAACTAGAAATATGTTTTACACTCGAAAATGCGGAGAAATTGAGGAATCTGACTTTGGTTCTGAGCAAACGCTTTGTGGTTGGTTACAGGATACCCGTAATCTAGGCGGTATCGCATTTATTCAATTGAGAGATATAACAGGAATTATTCAATTGACACTATTAAAGAAAAAACTGGGAGATGAAAAATTCAAAGAGTGGACTAGTATTAACAGGGAATCAATTATCTTGGTAAGAGGCATAGTCAAAGAAAACAAAGAAGCCCCAGGAGGTATCGAAATGCTACCTGATAATATAGAAATACTAAACGAAGCTGAAACACCCTTACCTTTAGGAGTAATTGATAAAATTGATAGTGAAATTGAAACTAGATTAAACGCCAGATACCTTGATTTAAGAAAAAGTGAAATAGCTGCAAATTTCCAAATTCGCGCAGCTGTATCAGGCGCAGTGCATAAACACCTTCGAAGGGAAAGATTCCTTGAAGTACAAACTCCCAAAATTATTGCTTCAGCAACTGAAGGAGGAACTTCATTGTTCGAAATGAAATACTTTGATAAAACTGCTTACTTGGCTCAATCTCCTCAACTTTACAAACAGATTTTAATGAGTGGAGGATTAGAAAGAGTTTACGAGGTCGGTCCAGCCTTTAGAGCAGAAGAACATAATACACCAAGACATTTGAATGAATTTATCTCAATAGATATAGAAATGTCATTTGCTGATGATGACGTTGTAATGGGCGTTATGGAAAGATTGGTTAATACTGCTGCCAGAGCTGTAGCAAAAGAAACGGAGACACTAGAAACATTAGGAATGGACCCTATTGAACTTGAATTACCGTTACCAAGGATAACTTATGATGAAGCAGTAGAAATGGCCCAAGGAAAGGTAAAGTGGGGTGAAGATTTGTCTATGGAAGCTACAAGAACTATAGCAGAACAAATGAATGGTTTCTATTTCATCACCAAATGGCCATTATCCTTGAAACCGTTCTACATACAACCTGATGATGATCCTAAATACAGTAAAGGCTTCGATTTTATGTATAATGAAGTCGAAATGACTTCAGGTGGTCAGAGAGTACATGATGTTAATCTACTTAGAGAAAGATTGAAGGAACAAGGATTAGACCCTGAAGGGTTTAATCACTACCTAGATCCATTTAGATATGGAATGCCACCACATGCTGGTTGGGGATTAGGATTAGATAGATTGGCTATGATCTTTGCTGGAGCAAAGAACGTTAGAGAATGTGTTCTGTTCCCAAGAGATAGAACAAGAATGACACCTTAGTAACATGAATGGTGGGTCCGCCCGGATTCGAACCGGGGATCTCCGCCATGTCAAGGCGACGTCATAACCAACTAGACCACGGACCCGGATTTTCCTCATCTAGGACTGTTTTAAATAACTTCCAATTTGTTTCCAAGGCCTATTCTAGTTGAAATATCCTCTAATATCTCCAAATATTTAGCTGGTTTGCTATCAATCAAACGTTGAACAAGAGATTGCAAGGTTTTACCAAGAGCCTGTTCTTCTTTACTATATTTCCAAGCTCTGCTTGAAGTAGCATTAAGACACATCAAAACTGACCAGGATAATGATTTAGTCATATTATTATTAGATGATGAACTTTCTATTTCCTTAACGGCTCTATTTTTATCTCCAGATTTAAGCAACCTGACTACTTTATCTAATAACTGCAGGGGCTCAGCCAAGGACCTAAATTTGGGATATTCACTTGTCAAGCTGTCTTTAACGACGCGATTGTACAAATTCCTCAAGATTTCAAGCGAATTTTCACCGTTATACAGTCTAGAAGAATTGGGTTCGAATTTTTCTGCAATATCCTGTCCTACAGCATCCCAAGTATATTCAGCAAAACTGGATAAGGTGATATTATCCAATATTATTGATTCCGTATAATCAACCAAGATATCAGCTATAATAGCCTCATCAATCTTATTGTGTCCTATTTTCTTAATCAATTCCTCTTTGGAGATTGGATTATTAGAAATGATAAAGACTTGCTCGTCCAAATCCATTATTTTCTTTTTCTGGAAATTTATAACAGATTTCCATAAATCAGAATCTCCTTGTATTCCTTTTTTGTAATCATCAAAGATATTAACGGGAAGATCGGAAACCAAATCGGATAAAGAAGTATTGATTGAAAGAATAAAATCAGCGTCTTGATCAAAGGCTATCTGGTGTTTCAGGAAATGACTATAGCTGTTCTCTTTAGATTTCATGAATCTCCTGTAAGGAATCATAACAGATTTCTGAATAGAACCGCAAAATACACTCACACCAAACATTGTCTCCTTGGATTCCTTCAATTTTAAAGAAGAACATACCTCATTCCATAATTGTGGAGGATATTGGGGCTCAGTACCACTACAAATCAGACCTTTCTCAAGAGCATAAATATACAGCTTGTATTTTTTCACATAGTCAAGATGGGCAAAACGAGACCAGAGCCTATGATGATAATTCTGTATTCCTATCAATTTTTCTTTGGAGATACCAGAACCACGCATCACATAATTTACCTCTCCATGGGGAAATCTGGCAATGGCCATGACTGGAGCCCGGGAATCTAGAATCGTAAGAGAGGCGGCATAGGCCTTGGCCATAGTATCCCTTGGTTTAGGACCAAGAATACCTGAAAAAAAACTGGGTGGATTCAGATATTGCTCCTTGGCCAATTCCAGATCCTTCAGTACTTTTGCATAGATGCCATGAGTCGTTGTGCCTTCCTTAGTCCGAGGTAACAATAATTCCGGACGTTCCTTGATCTTATCAATTCGTTCTCTTAATTTCTTCTGCTCGGACTTGGCAGCTGTCTTGGTACCTCTCAAACGGGTTTTTCGTTTTTTCACGTTTTCTACAACCTTAATTTATTCCTCACTCTCTCAAAGAAATTATCCTTGAATCTTACTACTTCAACTGGTTTAGATGCCTTTTTGAATTTTATATTATCATCGATTGTAATCAATATCTCCTCCTGACCATCAAGAACCATAACTGCCTCTGGATTGCCAGTCAATTTTGCTGTTATCTCATAATTTGATGGAATAACCAAGGGTCGGGCACCTATTCTATAAGCAGCAATGGGGACAATAATGTGAGCTTCCATAGTTGGGTACAAGATTGGAGCACCCAGAGACATGGCATAGCTCGTAGAACCTGTAGGTGTTGAAATTATCAAGCCATCGCCTCTGAAACTGTCTGCTAAAGCACCATCAATATGAATCTCGAAACCTTGTATCTTGGCGACACGAGATGTATGTAATACAACCTCATTAAGGGCTGAACCCACATGATGTTCATTGATATAGGTGTCAATTCTCTGTAATTTCTGATTTAGAAACTCGCCTTTTTCCAAACTTTTAATTGCCGTGAAAATATCTTCGTTATGCTCCATTTCAGTCAGAAATCCGACACCTCCGCAGTTAATTCCAAAGATAGGCTTGTTCAATTTTGATAAAATATACAATAGAGTTCCATCACCTCCCAGAGAAATCACCATGTCGCCCTGTAATTCACTAAGAGGTGTCCCCTTCAGATTTACGACTTTAGCAGTCTCCTCCTCAAGTTCAAAATCATCCAGGAAACCAATTACCTTTGTGAGTATCTTCTTGATTCCTGAATGGCGGGCATTAGCTACTACGGAAAATTTCACAGGCTCTTATCGAATAGTTATTATTAAGGTAGGCTTGAATAAGTCCCAATATGAGGTTAGGTGCCCACGTTAGTGTTGCAGGAGGTCTTCAGAATGCCATTCCCTGGGCCTTAGAAATAGAAGCTGATACTTTCCAGATGTTCAGTAAAAATCAAAGACAATGGATTGCTAAACCTCTAACTGAAGAACAAATAGAAGAATTCAAGAAACCATTATCTAAAACCAATCTTGGACCACTCATGATACATGATTCCTATTTAATCAATATGGGATCACCTGATGAAACTAAGGGAAAAAGGGCTCAAGTTGCATTTCTGGAAGAATATCACCGTTGTGAAGCTTTAGGTGTTGCCTACTTGAATTTCCATCCTGGGTCACATACACATCCTAAAAAGGATATGAGAGATGATAAACAAACGAGATATAATGCATTAGAACGAATTGCAAACCATATGAATCGAACTCTTGAAGAAACAAAGGGCTATAACTCTAAATTAGTGATTGAGAATGCTGCAGGACAAGGTACAAATGTAGGGATAAAATTCGAGGAAATTAAACATATTATCAACCATATTGATGATAAGAGAAGAGTTGGAGTTTGCATTGATACACAACATGCATGGGCTTCGGGTTATGATTGGAGAAATAACTTTGATAATATATGGGATGACTTTGAGAGTATAGTAGGTATGGAATACTTGGTAGCGCTTCACCTCAATGACTCCAAAAGTGATTTGGGATCAAGAGTAGATAGACATGATAATATTGGAATGGGAAAATTAGGAAAAAAGACTTTCAAAAGTTTTATGCAAGAAAAAAGGTTGGAACATCTAGCAGGCTACCTTGAAACACCAGGTGGGCCTGAAATGTGGAAACCTGAAATAGCCGTTCTCAGAAAATTAGCTGAAAAATGAAACCTCTTGAAAATATCAAGCTAAGAGTGAATCCTGACTTGCACAACAAATTACCTACAAAATGGAAAAGGATTGGAAATGTATTGATAATTAATCTTGAAGACCTAGCTGACGATAAAAAAAGAAAAATTGCAGAAATTTATGCTGATGAATTGAATGTTAAGACTGTAATTCAAAAAAATAAAGTTGGTGGTGAATTAAGAAAACCAGAAAAAGTTAATCTGTTGTACGGAACTGAAACCATTACAGAAATTTTTGAGTATGGAATAAAGTATAGATTGGATCTCAATGAGATTATGTGGTCACCAGGAAATACAGGATGGAGATCTGCCCTAGCCGGACCTGAAAGGGTCAATGACTTTTATTCATTTGACAAACCAAGAACAATTATCGATTATTTTGCAGGAATAGGCTATTTTGCTTTACAAATGGCTAGAGGATATCCTAAAGCAAAGATTATAGCTGTTGATAAGAATCCAAAAGCAATAGAATATCTTACCACAAATGTCAAGGAGAATAATATTGAAAACGTAGAGATCATAAATGATGATTGCAGAAATGTGAAATTGAATGCTGATGTTATTCACTTAGGATATATCGGAAATACTGTTGATTTTTTAGAACACACTCACCGTTGTTTAAATAAAAACGGAATAGCTGTATTCCATGAAGCGTACCGGAATAATTGGCTGGGATTCAAAAGTCGAAGCGATTGGATAGGTATTCCTAATAAATTTTCTGAATTGATGAATACTAAGGGATTCAATGTAGAAAAATTTGAGAGAGTCAAGTTTTATGGCCCTAGTACAAGCCATATTATTGCAATATTGAGAAAGAATTAACTTTTGTCCTTATCAATATCTGCAAAAAGATTTTCTAGATATTGAATCGAATTCTCTAATTTAGACATGTCGCCATCCCAATTCTCCAAAATTTTCATATTCTCTAATTCAAAAGCTATTAATGTGTCAGTTACCGAATCCTCTGCCTCTTGATTTAGAATTCCCGTGTATACTACTGCCAGTTCAGAAAAGGCACCGGATGCAAACTTGACATGGAAATTACCAAACTGTATGTCATTCAATGAGGAAGTGGTACTGGCACTTACTGCATCTTCCATAAAATCTTTTACAGCAGTAAACATCCCACCCATAATATCCACATCTGTCTGTTCAACATTCTTTGCAGATAGATTGGAGATTACTATCCCGGATTTTGATAATAAGAAAAGATTATGAATTCGGCCGATTTTACCAGGATGTATCAATTTTTCTTGTAACATGGTAACCAATTTTGTAAACTCAGTACTCTTAGAACCGGATTTTGTAAGTCCCATTTCTTCTGGTGAGAAGTTCTCAACCATATCTTTGAAATTGTCCATATTTATGGAACCTTTGCTGTCTCGCTCCTCGAGGTATTCAATAGCCTTGTCAATAGCACCTCTGACTGTAGCTATCGTTGGTGGTTTCAAAAGATAATCCATAGCGCCATAACGGAAAGCTGTAATGGAATTCTGAATGTCTGTTTCTGAGGTCAACATGACAATAGGCAGTTCTGGATTTTTCTCTTTGACAATTTTCAAGAGATCCAGACCAGACATTACTGGCATATTGATATCACTGAACATCATCATATACTCTCTTTCATCAAGTTTAGCTAAAGCATCATCCGGATCCTCTGCCAAAATAAGATTATATTCTGGCCATTTCTTAAACATAAATTCCATACCCATACGTACCGCATAATCATCGTCTACCGCAATTATATTTGGCAAATCTTCATCTGGCATAATTACTGAATAAACCCATATTATTAGAAACTGATTCCGATTCTTATAGCTTAGATTCCAGAAAGACTTCTAAAGCATCAAAATGAGACTTGATGTCCTCTAAATTCTCTTTAATTGCTGCAGATTCTATCGCAGCACCCCTAGTAGTAATCTCGTCAAAACCGTACATTCCTCCACTACCTTTGATATTATGTCCAAAAGTACGAAGAGAATCAAATGCAACGGAGTCTAAATTCTCCTTAATGTTCTTTAATTCCTTAGAAGTATGATTAATGTACATTTCCTGCATTTCAGCCCATTCATCATCATCAAAGTCATCCATTGAGACACTAACCACATGGACTATTTTAGGTTATATTTTTAAATAGATTATTTGATAAGGAGAAAATATGATTAGCTTTAGCACATCATTCAAAAGATTGATGATTTTCTCTTTGGGATTTCTAATACTGCTAAATATGCTACATACTGTTAAGGCTGCAGATAGCACTACAGAAAGTAACGCTGCAAACATTGATCTTCTATGGATGCTAATGTGTGCGATACTAGTTTTCATGATGCAGGCTGGGTTTATGTGTTTAGAATCTGGTATAATCAGGAATAAAAACAACATAAACGTTGCACTGAAAAATGTGTCTGACTTTGGTATTTCAATAGTCTGTTACTGGATGATTGGCTATGGGTTTATGTTTGGAGCTAGTAAATCAGGGTTTATTGGGTTTGATGATTTTTTCTTCGATCCTACTGGAGCAGTTACTTCAGGTCCAGCAATGACATTTTTCATATTCCAATCCATGTTTTGTGCTACTGCAGCCTCAATCATTTCTGGTTCTGTAGCTGAAAGATTGAAATTTAATAGCTATTTGATCGTAACTGCAATTGTCGGAACCATTTTGTATCCGATAGTTGGTCATTGGGCATGGGCAAATAGTGATGATATGTTTGGAGGTGATGGGTCTACTGGTTGGTTATATGACCTGGGTTTTGTTGATTTTGCAGGATCGACAATTGTACATTCAACCGGTGGATGGATTGGGCTTGCTATTATCTTAATAATTGGTCCCAGAAGTGGCAGATTTGTAGAGGGTAAAGTAAGGAAATTTGCACCCAGTAACTTGCCACTATCTGTCCTAGGTGTATTATTGTTAGGATTTGGTTGGCATGGTTTTAATGGGGGAAGTAATCTGGTACTCGACGATGCTGTCCCTGGCATTCTATTGAATACCTTCTTAGCTGCTGCTGCAGGCATTGTAGCATGTCTTCTTTATTGGGGACTGCAAAATGCAACTGCTCCTGCTGGTGACCTAATTAACGGCTTATTAGCAGGTTTAGTAGCCGTTACTGCAAGTGCAAATTGGGTAACACCACTAGGTTCCGTGTTTATTGGAGCCGGCGGAGGAATTGTCGCTCTGTTCGCTACACGACTACTCGAAAAATGGGAACTGGATGATCCTGTAGGTGCAATACCAGTACACTTGGCGGGAGGTATGTTTGGAACACTAGTTTTACCTTTCTTTGCTGTAGAAGAGCATCTTATAGAAAATAGTAATCTGAACAATTATACTGATAACCCAAGAATTGATCAATTCATCGCACAATTAACTGGAACCATTGCTGTAGGAATCTACACCTTTTCTGTAAGCTATATTCTATTAAAAACCATAAACGATTATAATCCACTAAGAGTTAGTCAGGAAGCAGAAGATATCGGGCTAAATATCGCTGAGCATGATTCAAGCAGTGACCAAATTGACCTCCTAAAGATAATGCAATATCAGAATGATACAGGAGATCTTTCAGTGAGAGGACCTGAGGATCTTTTCACAGAAGCCGGTCAGATTGGATATCACTATAATATCCTCATGAGCAGCCTAGAAGAATCAGATAAGATTATGAGAAAACAAAAAGATGATCTTAAGGTGGCTATGCAAAAAGCCCAAACAGCTAATAAAGCTAAATCAGATTTTTTGGCCAATATGAGCCATGAACTAAGAACTCCATTAAACGCAATAATTGGTTATAGTGAAATGCTGATTGAAGAAGCTGAAGATGATGGCTTGGATACATATTCAGAGGATTTATCCAAGATAAACTCATCTGGAGAGCACCTTCTGACTTTGATAAGTGATATACTAGACCTATCAAAAATAGAAGCAGGAAAAATGGATCTACATATAGAAGAATTCGATTTTGCAAGTCTTCTAAAGCAAATTGAAGCAACGGCGAAACCACTAGTGGAGAAAAACAAGAATAAATTTATAATAAAATGCAAAACTAAAAAGCTTAAACTACAAAATGACCAAACTAAGTTAAGACAAATATTATTCAATATGCTAAGTAATGCAGCTAAATTTACGAAGAAAGGAACTATTACACTCCAAATAAAACCAGAAAAGAAAGATAGTCTCAGATTTGATATAATAGACACTGGAATAGGAATGAGTGAGGAACAAATAGGCAAAGTATTCGAGGAATTCACACAAGCTGAATCATCAACATCAAAGGATTATGGAGGCACGGGCCTTGGCCTTCCAATAAGCAAGAAAATGACAGAAATGATGGATGGAAAGATGGAAGTGAAGAGTAAAAAAGGAAAGGGAACAACCTTTTCAATAATAATACCTATTAGTGTTAAAGGTAAATAATAATGGCCGAGTTGGAAGAACAGATAAGCCGAATAACTTGTAAATTCAACGATCAAAATTTAGAAGACCAATATAAGGAAATGAAATGGGAGAAAAATGGAAATTATATTTGGAATCTAATGCTATTAGGTCACATAATATTTTTACTAATTATTCTTGATGACATCAAGCAATTAGGCATTCAACCAATTTATATCTCTGTACAAATTATATGCTCAATTGCAGTATACATTCTTCTTTTTTATGAAGAATATAGGAAGAATTATTATGATATTTATTTTACTTTGACAATCCCTATCTTAATGGTCAATGGTGCTTATCATTATTATATGGACCAAGAAGCACTTTTTGGTCCAGGAGCTGCTGCACTGCCCCTACTAACTCTCCTATTCTTTACAATATATCCCGTTGATTTTATTAACAGTTTTTTCATAGTATTAACAACTGTTGCGGCCTTTTTAGTGTATCTCTTGGATGTGGGAGTTATATCGGGAGAGCAAATTCCATATCTCTTAGTCATACCATTTATCTATGGAGTTTTTATAAAAAGATCAAACGAATTCAAAAGTAGAATTGACTACATGAAAACAGAAGAACTGAAAATTTTGAGAGTAAAAGCTCAAAACGCCAGCAAAGCAAAATCAGATTTTCTTGCTAATATGAGTCACGAATTGAGGACACCACTTAATGCAATAATTGGCTATAGTGAAATGTTAATGGAAGAAGCAGAGGACGATGAATTAGATACCTATGCAGATGATCTGAGCAAGATTAATTCATCGGGTGAACACCTCTTAACTCTCATAAATGACATATTGGATTTGTCAAAAATTGAAGCTGGCAAAATGGAATTACACATAGAAGAATTTGAATTTGAAAAACATTTGAGTCAGATTGAGGCAACAGCCAAACCCTTAGTGGAAAAGAATGGTAATGAACTTGTAATAGAAAAACCAGATGATCTTGAAAAGCTTACAAACGACCAAACAAAACTTAGACAAATATTATTCAATATGCTAAGTAATGCTGCTAAATTCACGAAAAAAGGTACAATTACATTAGGAATAACCAAATATGACGAGAAGGTCACATTTGCTGTAACTGATACTGGAATAGGGATGAATGCGGAGCAACTGGGTAAGGTATTCGAAGAATTTACGCAAGCTGAGTCCTCAACATCAAAGGATTACGGAGGAACTGGCCTTGGACTTCCAATAAGCAAGAAAATGACAGAAATGATGGGTGGAGTCATGGAAGTTGAAAGTGAAGAAGGTAGGGGGACAACCTTTTCAATAACAATTCCTATAGTAATACAAGAGGAAGAATAATGACGAAGATTTTACTTGTTGAAGATAATGAAATGAATAAAGATATGTTGAGTAGAAGATTAATAAAAAAAGGATATGATATTGTATTCGCTATGGATGGACAAGAGGCAATAGATATGGCCAAAAGTGAAATGCCAGATGTAATTTTAATGGATATGGGGCTACCTGTAAAAGATGGACTACAAGCTACTAAAGAGATTAAAGAAGATTCTGATACCGCAAGCATACCTGTGATTGCCTTAACTGCAAATGCAATGGCTGAACACAGACAAGAAGCTCTAGATGGAGGGTGTGATGAATATGAAACTAAACCTGTGCGTCTACCCTCACTACTTGAAAAGATTGAACAATTTTCCTAATCAGGAATAATTACAACCTTCCCAAACATAGTTCCTTCTTCCAATATTTGATGGCCTTTTGCACCGTCTGAAAGAGGAATCTCACAATCAACAACTGGTTTTATTGAACCGGCTGCCAGCAATTTCAATAATTCAGCAAAATCTGAATGGGAGCCCATAGTAGATCCAAGAATAGATAATTGTTTCGAGAAAATATGACGGATATCTGTCTCAGCAATTGGACCTTTAGTATTTCCTACAGTAACGATCCTACCCCCTCTTCCAGCCAATTTAATAGACCTTGACCAAGTTGGTTTACCTACATTATCAACAACGATATCGTATCCACTTCGACCAATAACAGGAAACAATTCTTTGTGCCAGTCAGGATTGGCTTTGTAATCTACAACAAAAGAAGCACCGAGGGCTTCTGCTTTAGTTTTCTTTTCAGTTCCACCAGCAACAACATGGACATCAGCCCCAAAGTATTTGGCAATCTGGATAGATAATGAATTGACACCACCACCAGAGCCCATTACCAGAACATTATCACCTTTCTGTATGCCTGCCCTGATTACAAGCATTCTATAGGCCGTTAAACCCGCAAGAAGTGGTGCAGCTGCCTGACTAGCTGTCATACCCTCAGGACGCTTGTGAACGTTCTCTGTAGGTACTGATACAAATTCTGCACAACCTCCACTGATATGCTCGCCGAGGATACGATAACCGGGACTCATACTATCCAGGCCTTTTTCGGTCCAAGAATCTTGTTTTGTCGAAATACCTGGATCTACTACGACCTTATCCCCTTCTTTCCATTGTCCGTTACCTTCAACAACAGTACCAGAGACATCGCTACCTCCAATATGGGGCATTTGCAAATTGAGGGCTGGCCAACCTTTGCGGATCCATACATCCAGATGATTCAAAGCACAAGCTTCTACTTTGATCAATACATGACCCTCTTTGTTTTGCAAATCAGGTAAATCTCCGTATTGTAATACGTCTCTTTCTCCATGTTCTTCAAAATAGAGTGCTTTCACAATTAACCACTAAATGAATTGTATTTAATTATAAGCCTGAAGGAATATACTCCAAAGCTTCCAGTCGTGATTGGGCTTTAATCAAAATCTTATTTGATTCCTCAATGATAAATTTGAGGCGGTCATCATCTGGAGGATCAATGACACCATCACGGAAAAGTAAATTGTCTATTCTGCTAGCTGAAAGAATCTCTACAATCCATTTATCCTCATTTCCTGTTATCAATGAAGAATATTTCCAGCCTTGACTATGGACTATTCCCCTGAATTTCTGAGCTAATTCCATGGTTCTACAAGACACATGGAATATCGGTGATTGCCCTTGAAGAATAACAATAGAATTTGGTGGAATATCTAAATTGTCGAGGGCTTCTTTAACCTCTTCGAATTCAACAGGACTATGCCATGTTTTCCTTAATTCAACAGAATCCTTGCGGCCTATATCGGGCAGAACAATAAGTTGCAATCTTCCTGCACAACTGGAAGTGGTAAAAATATCAGGATGTGAATTGAAAGCATTGAGAACTTCTATCACACCTTCATCAACTAAATCTTCGGATTTAGCTTCTTCTAATTTTTCCATAGCCTTTGCTTTGTATTGATTAAATTCCATTATTCTTGCACCTCTTCATCTGAACTTAAACGAGTAGTGTTACTAGTTAACGTATTGTTTTCAAATTTATCAAACCATAAAATATTACAGTTCTTACAACCTTCAATCTTCATTTCTTTAGTTCCCCCAAATATACTGTCTACGGCAACCTCTATCGCAATTTCCAAAAGTGGATTTTTTGCATTACTCTGATGCTCCTCAAAGTACAAAATAACGATTGAATTCATATCTTTAGAACAACTTGGACACTGAAGGTCATTCATTTCTGTTGATTCATTCAAGAGTTGAATAATAGCTTCTCGCTTTTCACGCTTTAAGATTCTTTTTTCTATTGCCTTAGAGTCGAAAAGAACTCCCTTGCACGACGGACAGTTATATTCATACATAATACCTTTTGAATTACCAAGACCTACAAATGCAAAAAACAGCCCACCTAAAAGAAAAGCTTGGGCTGGTATTTCCAAAGGCAAATTATCGAATATAAGTGGTGGTTGGGTAAAGAAAATGTAAACTAATATCAATGCCATAAAATAAAAAATAGTTCCCTTCAAAGTAAATTTGAATTCATATGGATTGGGCTTTGTTTCCATGACAAGAAGGTCACACCTTTTTGGGCACCACATTGTACGCTCTACATGTTCGTCCATGCTATTCACCAACCATACTAATCATTACAATCCTATTATGCGGTTGATCTCTGTGCTCCCACAAATATATTCCCTGCCAAGTTCCTAACGAAAGCTTGCCATTCATAACCGGAACAGCTTCAGAAGTACTAGTTAAAGCTGAACGAATGTGTGCAGGCATGTCATCCTTACCTTCCATATTATGAACATAAGGAAAATCCTCAGGTGCTAAATTCGAAAAGATAGTCTCAAAATCTTGCCTTACAGAAGGATCATAATTCTCCTGAATAACTAAACTTGCGCTTGTATGTTTAATAAATAAATGACAAACACCATTCTGAATATTTGACTTTGTCACAAAATCTTGAACTTGACTTGTAATATCCAAGAAAGATTTAGGATTTGTACGTATCTCCAATGAACCTTGTGATATAGCCATAGTAACTAATTAAGAGAGGCTCAAATAAGACTTCATGCTGACAATAATAGGTCTAGGACTAGGAGGGCCAAATTCCATAACCATGGATGGAGTGATAGCCCTTAGTTTATCAGAACATATATTCTATGAGACCTATACTTCTCCAATTCACCCTGAAACGCTGGAATGGGTAAAATTAAAGTCACAAAAAGAGCCTATCCATCTATCACGTGGTCAGGTAGAGAAACCTGCTGAATTAATCGACTTGGCAAAAGAAAAGAATATTGCGTTGCTTATTGTTGGTGATGCGCTTTCAGCAACCACACATGTCAGTTTATTGCTGGAATGCAAGAAGAATAAGATTGAATATCAAGTGATACACAACGCTTCTGTCCTGACTGCAGTCGCAGGTGTCCTGGGACTCCAACATTACAACTTTGGACCTGTTGCAACTTTGGTCCTTCCAGAGGGGAATTACAAACCGACCAGCCCTATCGACAAGATCAAGGCTAATATGAAGAAGGGAAATCATACGTTGGTATTATTAGACATCAAGGCCGACCAACCTGAAACTGAACCGATTTACATGACTGCTTCTCAGGCTGCAGAACAAATCATCGAGGCCGGACTATCTGGAGAAATAAAAGTTGCAGCGGCCGCGAGAGTGGGAAGAGAAGACCAAACGTTATGGTACGGAAAATTAAAAGATCTGGCAAAATTAAACCTAGGAAAAGAACCCCACAGCTTAGTAGTTCCGTCTAGATTACACTTCACTGAAAAGTCCTTCCTCGATAACCTCTAACCATCTTATTTTAATCCCCCATTGAACTGGCACCTCCTAGATGCAGGGATGGATTGCTCTAGAGAACGGTTCCGTTTTTTTTGGAGACTCATTTGGTTATCCGGAAACAGTGGAAGGAGAACTTGTTTTCAACACCTCAATGACGGGCTATCAGGAAGCTCTTACTGATCCCAGTTATGCTGGTCAGATGTTGATGTTTACCTTTCCACAAATAGGAAATTACGGTTGCAGTCCTAAATATTATGAATCCTCAAAGATACAAGTTAATGCCTGTCTAGTAAAGGAATGGTGCCGAAGTCCTCACCAGGGGAAAATGAACCTAGATGAATGGTTCAAAGAAGAGAAGATACCTGGATTGGAAGGAATAGATACTAGGCAATTAACGATTATTACCAGAGAGGCTGGAACACTGAGAGCGGTTATCTGCACAGATGGAAAGATTACACCCAAACAAGGAGTACAGAGAGCCAAGAAAATGGAATGGCCATCTGATTCAAACCTAGTGTCAATAGTTTCAACCAAACGAAAATATAAGAGAGGAACAAAAGGACCAAAAATCACACTGTTTGATTGGGGTGTGAAACAGTCCATAGTTAAGAATCTAGCAAGGACGTGCCAGGTGACGGTCATACCCTGGAATTATGATATCGAGAAAGTAAAGGCTACGGAACCAGAACTTGTTTTCATGAGTAACGGTCCAGGAGATCCAGACCACGAAGAGATGAAACCAGTAGTAGATACGGTAAAGAACATCCTGAAGGAGATACCAGTAGTTGGAATATGTTTAGGCCATCAGATTTTGGGACTGGCTCTGGGCGGTGAGACATACAAGCTGAAATATGGACACAGAGGAGGAAATCAACCAGTAAAAGAACTAAAAACTGATAATGTTTTCATAACTTCACAGAATCATGGATTTGCGCTTCATAAATTACCAAATAAGGTCAAAGAAACATTTGTCAACTTGAATGATGGGACCTGTGAAGGAATAGAATCAAAGAATTGCTGGTCTGTTCAATTCCATCCAGAAGCGGCACCAGGTCCAATGGATGCAAATATCCTTTTCAAGAGGGTATTGGAGACGATAAATGGATAGTATGAAGATCCTGGTCCCTGGCGCTGGACCTATAATTATTGGTCAGGCAGCTGAATTTGATTATTCAGGTTCTCAATGTTGTTCCGCATTACGTGAGGCTGGACATAGTGTAGTCCTAGTCAATTCGAATCCAGCAACAATCCAGACCGATCCGGAAACTGCAGATATTGTCTACATTGAACCAATGACTGTAGAATCCCTGACAAGAATCATTGAAAAAGAAAAACCTGATGCCATCATCCCAGGTATGGGTGGGCAAACCGGACTTAACCTTACAGTAGGTCTGCACAAAGCTGGAGTGCTACAAAAGCACGGTGTGAAAATCTTAGGAACGTCATTAAAATCCATTGAAATGGCTGAAGATAGGGATCTTTTCAGAAAAAGAATGGTGGAAATAGGCGAACCTGTAGCAAAAAGCGGAATTGCCCAGACAATCGGCCAATCACTAAAATTAGCTGAAAAACTGGATTATCCGGTCGTTGTAAGACCGGCCTTTACTCTAGGTGGTACGGGAGGAGGTATCGCTTATAATGAAAGTGAATTAGATATCATAGCAGGCAGAGGTCTAGCCCTTTCACCTGTCAAACAATTGTTGATAGAGGAGTCTATCCTGGGATGGCTTGAATTTGAATTTGAGGTTCTAAGAGACGAGGATGATAATGCAATTATCGTCTGCTCGATGGAAAACCTCGACCCGATGGGCGTACATACTGGAGAATCTATTGTTGTGGCACCAGCCCTTACCCTTCCTGATACAGCATATCAGAAATTGAGGACTTCAGCGTTGAAGGTAGTCAGAAGTCTAGGAATAGTAGGAGGCTGTAATGTCCAATTTGCATATAATTCGAAAACAGAGGATTATATCCTGATAGAGGTCAATCCCCGGGTTTCACGCTCTTCAGCTTTGGCATCCAAGGCAACGGGGGTTCCAATAGCCCGTATTGCCAGCATGCTATCAATTGGAGATAAACTGCATGAATTACCGAATAGAGTCACTGGAAATACAAGTGCAGCCTTCGAACCCTCCATAGATTATGTGGTCATCAAGATACCTAGGTGGCCATTCGACAAATTCAAACTCGCTGATAGAACTCTTGGAACTCAGATGAAATCAACTGGAGAAACAATGGCCATTGGCAGGTCATTTGAGGAAGCTCTCATGAAAGGGTGGAGATCTATTGGGCAAGGTCTAGGATATCCTGAAATAATTAAATGGAAAAAAGAGAAATTGGAGGATAAGCTGCGAGTGCCCAATGATCAACGCCTAACCATTATCTGGAATTATCTTAAACGCGGAAATGCTAGTCCCAAGAGAATTCAAAGAACTTGTGAATTGACTGATTTTCATCCTTTTTTCATTGAAAGAATTGGAGAATTAGTGAAAATTGAAAACAAATTGGAAAAAGTCAAAAAGAATATACCAAAGAATATGCTTCTCAAGGCTAAACGCAATGGATTTGGTGATTCACATATATCTAAATTAACTGGAAAGAAAGAGGAAACCATAAGAAATCAAAGAAAGAGAATGAATATCACGTCTTCATTCTTGATGGTAGATACCTGCGCTGGTGAATTTGAAGCAAAAACACCCTACTTTTATTCAACCTATGCGGACCAGAAAGCAGAGTACAATATAGAAAAGAGTATTGTTATCCTAGGTTCAGGACCTATAAGAATAGGGCAAGGAATAGAATTCGACTATTCAACCGTCCATGGAGTTCAAGCGGTAAGAAAGGCAGGATACGAAGCCGTTGTAGTAAATAACAACCCAGAAACAGTATCAACCGATTTTGATGCATCAGATAGATTATATTTCGAACCTTTGGATGCTGAATCTGTCTTTGAGATACTGGACGCAGAAAAACCATATGGAATTATTTTACAGTTAGGTGGACAAACAGCAGTCAATTTAGCATCCAAAATTGAAGCTTACATCAAAAAGGAAAAATTGAAAACCAGAATCCTCGGCACAAAAGTTAGAGATATGGATGCTGCCGAAGACAGAGGGAAATGTGGAGAATTAATGAGAAAGGCAGGCATAAAAATGCCAAAATGGGCTGTAGCCAAAAGTTCGGATGAAGTTATAACCAGAGCAGAAGAAATTGGATTTCCCGTCCTAGTTAGGCCTTCCTTTGTACTCGGTGGTAGAGGAATGGAAATTGTGCACAATTATAAACAACTCAAGAAATATTTACGATTAGAAACTCATGCAACTCCTGAAAGGCCAGTACTGGTCGATAAATTTCTTGAAGGAGCTATTGAACTGGACGTTGATCTGATTTCCGATGGAAAGAACGTAGTGATTGGGGCGATAATGGAGCAAATTGAAATGGCGGGTGTCCATTCCGGAGACAGTGCATGTGTTATGCCTCCCCAATCAATTTCAAAGAAATTAGAATATGAGGTTATCAATATTAGTAAAAAAGTTGCTAAGAAGATGAGAATTATTGGTGCTGCAAATTTACAATTAGCAATCAAGGACTCCAATGTTTTCCTTCTAGAGGCAAATCCAAGGGCAAGCAGAACCCTGCCTTTCGTTAGTAAATCAACAGGCTATCCCTTAGCTAGATTAGCTGTAAGAGCGATGTTGGGACAAAAATTGAACCAGCTTCCAGAATTAATTAAAATGAAAGGAGCTTCAGTGAAAGTACCAACCTTTTCCTGGTTGAAAATAACGGGATTAGATACTGTTCTAGGCCCAGAAATGAAGTCCACAGGAGAAGCGATGGGGCATGGACCTACGTTTGGGACTGCGTACCTCAAAGCAATGAAAGGCGGAAACAAGACAATACCTACCGGCGGGACTGTGTTTCTTTCAGTATCGAACAAACTAAAACTCGAATTTGGGGATGTGGCACAGGAGTTGATAGAACTGGGATTCAATCTGATAGCCACGAAGGGAACTGCTGCTCACCTGCGCAAAAAAGGAATAGATAGCAAGGTAATCTGGAGAATATCGGATAGAAAACAGCCAGATATCCTATCAGTAATGAGAAACAAGAAAGTTGATTTGATTATCAATCTACCCACAGGAAGAAGAGCTGCAACCGATGGAGCACAAATGAGGAGATTAGCTGTTGAATTGGGGATTCCATTCATAACCACCATAACTGGTGCAAAGGCAGCTATAAATTCATTAAAAGAAGGGGAAGTTAAATATTTAGAACCACTCAAAAAGGTAAAAGTATAATCCTTGAATTAGGCAATAATAATGATTGTTTTATATACTATACTTGATAAAGTTGAATAAGTAAATTAAAAGGTACCAATGTCAGAATCAGACGATGTAACCAGTGTAATAACCTGTGATGTAGAGGGTAGAATAGAAACCTTCAACAAAAACGCCGAAATATTATTTGGATACACGGCCAATGAAATCATAGGCAAGAAGAGAGTTTCTCTATTCTCACCTGGCATGGTAGTACTAGGTCATGTCGCCAAGTGGTTGAAAGAAGCAAGAAAGAATAGAGAAGGATATTCCACAAAGACCACTTTCATAAGAAAAGACGGAACTCAATTTGCTGCTGAATTCACATGTACGGCAACAATGAAAGATGGAATGCATATCGGTTACTGTGGGCGTACAAAAGAACTGAAGGATGTTTCTCCCATGGATACTATGCCCAAGACATCCTTACTCACCCGATTTATCTCAATCGTTGCCATAACAAGATTGCCTTTCCTCAGTGCCACCTGGATTCCAATAATTGCTAGCGTGGTCTGGGGTCTTCAGAAAGGACTTATCGAAATGGATTGGCTAACCTTTGGGTTGGTATTTATGGGCGGATCCTTCCTACATCTGGCGGCCAATACATACAATGATTATTTTGACTGGACCAGTGGAACTGATCAGATTAACAATGACTATTTCTTGCAACTCTCAGGAGGTAGCAGAGCTATCGAATTGGGATTGATAACTGAGAAACAACTTTTTCGTTTGGCCACTATTTTCCTAGGTTTAGCTGGTTTATCAGGAATAGTAATTATGCTCGATAATAAAGTGGAATTACTTTACTACGGACTTGTGGGAGCATTTTCAGGATATTTCTACACTGGATACCCTCTAAGATTAGTAGCCCGTAAAGGGATTGGAGAATTGCTGATTGGTTTGAATTACGGTCCACTGATGACTATGGGGGCCATCTATGCAATGTCGGGAATACATTCATGGGATGCCTTTCTATTTGGAATACCACTTGGAATACTGACGACTGCAATACTTTGGATTAATCAGTTTCCTGATAGTAAATCAGATGAGATTGCAGGAAAACATCATTTGGTTGTAGTATTAGGGCTAGAGAAATCCAGCTGGGGTTACCTTATCCTAATGCTTGCAGCATTCTCCTCAATATACGCATTGTTCAAATACAATATCGTGGAAGAAGGAGCCCTTCTTTCATTACTAGGATTGCCTATTGCTCTCTATTACTCATATCAGGTAATAAACAACTATAATACCCGAGAATTGGCCGGTGCAAACTGGGGAACTATTGGTATACATTCTATTACTGGACTATTACTGATAATTGGTATTGAATACATTTAACTATGAAAGAAACAATAAAATTAGAGGAAAACCTAGCTGTCTCACAGAACTTAAACGATTATTATAAAGAAGTCAGAGCAGAGTTTCAAAGACACCTGCAAAGAGAGATTAGCAAAGAATCAAAAGATATAGCACCTCTGATAGAAAAGGGAGTAGGTCAAGGAAAGCAATTGCGACCCGTTCTTTGTCGTTTAGTATCAGACTCTCTAGGTGGTGATGCCCATTTAGCATTCGAATGTGGAATGGCCTTGGAATTGATTCATTGTGGAACCTTGATACATGATGATTGGTTAGATGGAGATAGATTTAGGCGTGAAGCTCCAGCATTGTGGAAAGAACTGGGCCCCAGAACTGCAGTTCTAGTCGCGGATTTGATGGTTGCAACTGGTTCCCTGCATGGAGCCATCTCATTAGCCACTGGAAAATCACTAGCAAGATGCGCTAGGAACCTGACCGAGGGAGCGATTGCTGACTTTACAGATAAAGAAAATTACAGTGAATCTGTGTATCTTCATAGAATAAAAAGAAAAACTGGGGCGCTATACAGTACTGCCGCGGAATTAGGTGCATTGATTTCACCTCGAACTGACCTAGCATTACCAATGTATAAATTTGGAGAAACTGTAGGAATTATCTATCAAATAACTGATGATTACCTTGATCTCATGAATTCATTAATTACCAAAACTCCAGTAGGAGACCTAGCCCTTGGAATACCCACTTTACCAGTTACGAGACTTACTCGTCACAGTAAGTACAAACCATCTATTGAAAAATTTATAGGAACAGAGAATGCTGACGAAATCATAAAAAACGTGAAGATAAGCGATGCTCAGAGTATCTTCGAGGAATTGATTGCCCCTTGGCAAGAAATGTCCCGGAAATTTTTAGAAGAGGTTCCGGATTCATCAACCAAAATCCTACTAGAACAGGTACCGATATCTTTTGCAAATGAATTAATTGCAAGTGACCGAGTTTAAATTCCTCTTAGATGTCTTCTAGGTGGTTTAGTTACTTTAACATCTCCTACTTTCTGAGTGTCTGAACCTAATGCTCTAATCTCTCCTGAGAACACTCTAAATGAATTTATTTTACTGTATTCAATTCCCTCCTGCTGACATGAATTCTTCATCTTGGAACGGAAAAGATCTCTCTTAGTGATATTGACACCCTTAGGTGTCTTCCCTTCCCAGAATCTACTAAATTGTCTGTATTGATTACTATCCTTGTCAATCATGCCATCAGAGCTACGGTAGCTTCCTTGCAAATTTCAAAGAGAGACTGCCAGAATAAGGGCAGAATAATCGCTAAGAAAAGCACAGTCAAGAACGAAATATAACGAACGGTATTGCTAAACTCAATATCCTTGGAATCGACGGCATCATAAAGATACATGAACCTAATAACTTTAAGATAATAATAAAGTGAAAGTGCAGAATTCAGGACACCGGCAATTACCAATGCAATAATCCAAGTATCTCCTGAAAGACCAGCTTGCAAGGTCCCGTAGAATAGCAGAAATTTACTGATAAATCCTGCAAACGGAGGGATTCCTACTAAGGACAAAAGACAAACTGTCATAGATAATGCCAATAATTGTGAACGTGCTGCCAGACCTTTGTAAGAATCCAGGCTATACCCCAACCCGGCTGCACCTACTCCTGCAACTATGACAAAAGCTCCTCCTTTCATGAATGCATGAACCATGGTATGGGCAATGGCCCCGGAGACTGCATCATCAGTAAGAGCAGGAACTGCAATCAGAATGTACCCTGCCTGAGCAATTGAGGAATAAGCTAGCATCCGACCAATATCATCCTGAGTGATAGCTGCCAGATTACCAATTGTCATGGAAGCAAGAGCTATAATTCCAAGAATCAACTTCCACTCATCAGATACAGCTTCCATTGTGAACAGGAATACTCTGAACAAGGCTACGAATCCCATGGCCTTACTTCCAGCTGCAAGAAGGGTCGTTACAGGAGTTGGAGCGCCCTGATACACATCAGGTGCCCAAGCATGAAAAGGTACGACTGCGATCTTGAAGCCCAAACCAGCCAGTATGAACAAACTAGAAATAAAAATGACCTCATCAAAATTCCCAGAAACAACTTCATTATTGAGACCTGTAAAGAAGGAACGCATGCCCTCAAAAGTAATCGAACCAGTAAGAGCATAAAGCAAGGATATGCCATAAAGTGTAAGTGCCGAAGAAAAAGCACCTATCAGAAGATATTTAGCTCCGGCTTCCGTGGATTTATCATCCTGTTTTCTGAAAGCAACCATGGCATAACTGCTGAATGCCGATATCTCTATTCCTAAGAAAAGTGTCAAAAAATCAGTCGCAGAAGCGACTAACATCATACCTAAAGTGCTAGAAAGAAGTAAGGTATAGTATTCTGCCTGATGAGGCTCATCTTCCTCAAAATAAGAGCCGCTCAGAACTGAAACCGTTAAAGCTGTCAATACAAAAATTATTTTGAATAATTGGGAAAAGGTATCCAATTTAAAGTGGCTATAAAGAATGTAAACTGACGAATTTTTCTCAAATGAAACGTCATCAGGATAAAACCAGAATAATACAAGCAACAATAATGACAATGTCAAAGTCATATTGGCACAAATCGAATAAGATTTGTTATTCTCAGTAGCAATATACAAGGCCGGAATTGCCATAATACTGGCTACCAGCAATAGTTCAGGCAAGAAAAGAAGAGAACTGTCCACTATACCTCCCCCATAAAAGCAAGAATATCATAACATGCAACCGTTATAGGATCCATCAAATAACTTGGGAAAATACCGAAAAAGGCCGCAAGGATAACTATTACCAATAAAGGATAAAACTCATACCACGGAGCTTCATGGACTCGCTTCATTTCTATTTGCTCACTGTCTGGACCAAACAAAGAGCGCTGTAAAGCCCACAAATGATAACCCGCTGTCAGGACCATTCCAAAGATTGGAAGTACCAACCAATAACCATGGGATTGGAAAAAAGCAATGAAAACTGCCAACTCTGCGACAAAAACTGCCATACCTGGAAGACCAAGACTGCCCAGAAAGATGACAACAAAAACTCCAGCTGTAGTGGGTTGATAACTGGCTAGACCACCAAGTTTTGGAATATCACGAGTACCAATTTGATGCAACATTACTCCTGCTATCATAAACATCGCTGGGCTAAGAATGCCATGTGCGAACATCATGAAAACTGCACCAGCAAAACCCAGCTCAGTCATTGTTGAAACTCCCAGCAGTGCAACGCCCATGTGGGATACACTAGAATATGCCACCAATTTTTTCAGATCTTCCTGACCAAGACTTAAGGCAGCTCCATACAATATAGAAACAATGGCTAAAACAACCATTATTGGTACGAAATACTCGGCACCTAAAGGTAGGACTGGGATTGCGGCCCGCATCAAACCATAAAGTCCCATTTTCAGCATGACTCCAGCCAAAAGAATTGATCCCGCAGTGGGAGCCTCGACATGGGCATCTGGTAACCAAGTGTGCCAAGGAACTGAAGGTATCTTGACCGCGAAACCGATGAACAATGCCGCAAAGACCCATATCTGGAAGTCTCGATTGAAACCTGCATTGGCCTCGGCAATTTCGATCATTGAAAAGGAATTGATATCTGCTTCAAAATAAAGGGCCATAAATCCAACTAACATCACAACCGAAGCAGTGAATGTGTAAATGATGAACTTGATTGAAGCATATCGTTTGTTATCACCGCCCCAAATAGCAATCAAGAAGAACATTGGAATCAGTACCACTTCCCAGAAAATATAGAATACAAAATAATCCAGAGTGATAAAAACACCAAACAGGGCAGTCTGCATTATCAATAGTAAAGCAAAAAATAAGGCCGGTTTTTCCTTTTCATGCCAAGCAAATAAAACAGTAAGGGGACTAATAATTCCCGTTAACAGAACCATCGGTGAACTTAGTCCATCGACTCCTAGGAGTAGAGACACTCCCAATTTAGGTGCCCAGACATATTCCTCCATTAATCTGAAACCACTTCCTGAACCTGCCTTTACGAATACTATGATAGATAGTCCAAGCGTGAATAATGTAGTGAATAGGGCAATTATCCTTGGAGCAGACGGATTGTTCCTGAAACCAAGAATCCAAAGGGAACCAATAAGAGGGAAGATAAGAAGATAGGAAAGCCACGGAAAGTCACCAAATTCCATTGCAATATCTGGAAGGGGGGGAGCTCCAGTACCTACAATTATTGACCCACTCATACCCATCAGTGCATGAGGCTGACAAACATAATACAAGGTTCCATCCTGCATCGTATACTCAGCTGGCAGCACCCAACTACCTCCCACCTCTGGCGCACCTGAATAGAACCCTGAATCATAGGTTTTTGATTCTGAATCAGGAACCTGAGCTATATTATGGGAACCATTGCCCCAAACAAATTCTACTGTATCTCCAATATTCACCGTTAATATTGCAGGTTCAAAGAAATATGAACTGGAATCATCAGCCTGAGTAACAATCACTGTATGATTCTCAGCCGCCGCAGCAGGAACCAGTGTAACAACCAGAAGGAGAAATAAAAACAATCTCACAATGACCACCCCATCAATGGGAATACTACCCTGGCAACCACTACCAAAGCGCCAAGGCCACCTATGGTAAGAGAAGCATAATGTCCCGTAAAACCTGAAGTTAACTTTCGCACCTGTCCACTAAAGATTTGTGTGATAGAAGCAACCCCATTAACAATCCCATCAATGATATTGCGATCAAACCAGTCACAGGCCATAGCGAAAGTATCCCAAGTTCTCATACCAAACCAATCGAATAATCTCGCCATGTACATGCGATTTGACAAGAATGTATGTAAATTGCTTGTAACAACGTTATTAGACACGAAAGCCGTTGAAAATGGAGTCTGACCATCGTCTCCCCTCTTGTAAAAGAGATAACCGAGAATAACTCCTGCAAGACCCACAAGAACAGACAAATGAGTTAAGGATGATGATAAAATATGATCAAGAAGACCCCATTGAATAGGTCCCTCTGAAGAATGATGTGTGCCATAGAAGACTACCGAACCGAAACCCTCTCCAAGAAAGACCGCAAACCCTGAAAAGACTGCTAAGAAAGCTAAAATCATTAGAGGTATAGTCATAACCTGTGGGGCCTCATGTGCCTGTATCCTAACTTCTTTCCTGAGTACCTCCCAATTGCCTGAATCTGAATGGTCGTCAGAAGGAATTACCTCCTCTACCTCATGCGAAGCAGGGCCGCTGAAGGTCATCATCCACAGTCTAGTCATATAGAAAGCAGTCATAGCTGCAGTAAGTAATCCCAACCACCACAATACCCCAAAGATCCCTTCAGCTCCCCAGTTATTGTGAACTGCCTCAAGAATCTCATCTTTTGACCAGAATCCGGAAAAGAATGGTACCCCTGCAATAGACAAGACACCAAGACCCATAGCTGTAGAAGTGATTGGCATAGCCTTGCGTAATCCTCCCATCTTCCTCATATCTTGTGTATGAACTGCGTGTATGACTGCTCCTGAACCCAAGAAGAGTAAAGCCTTGAAAAAAGCATGATTCATTAAATGGAATAAACCAGCAGTGTAACCCTGTGCATGGACTTCCAGCCCATTTTCGGTTGCATGCCAGACAGCCCAAGCACCTGCACCCAATCCAAGGAACATGTACCCTAATTGAGAAATCGTTGAATAGGCCAGAACTCTCTTGATATCATACATTACCATGGCCATACTAGCAGCTATGAATGCGGTAACACCTCCCGTAACAGCAATATATATTGCAGTATCAGGACTGTGGACAATCAGAGGATATGATCTAGCCACTAGGAAAACACCTGCTTTCACCATAGTTGCTGCATGAATAAGTGCTGAAACGGTAGTAGGACCTTCCATAGCATCTGGAAGCCAAACATGTAATGGAAATTGTGCCGATTTGCCTACAGCACCACCAAATATACACAAAGTAGCCCACTTTACTGCCTCAGCATTTTCAGATAGAAGCTCAGGATTGCTGAATAACTCCGAATACCTCAGAGTACCAAAAGTATTGAATAAGATTACAAGGCCAAGGAACAGAAATACATCACCTACTCTTGTAACAATAAATGCCTTCTTCGCAGCTGAAGCCGCTGATGGTTTTTCATACCAAAATCCAATAAGTAAATAGGAACAAACACCAACCAATTCCCAAAAGATAAACATCAACAAAAAGGAGTTTGCAACTACTAAACCTAACATCACACCAACAAATAGAGCTATCTCTGCAAAATATCTTACTTGGCGATCACCCTCTTCCACCATATATCCTAGAGAAAATATTACTACCAAATAAGAAACGAAACCAACGACTAACAAAAGCAAACCAGCTAGCCCATCTATGTAAGTACCAAATTCAAACGAGAATGTCTGACCCCCAAACCAAACTCTCGTAGATTCAATATATCCTCCATGAGTAACATCATTAATCAGAACATCATAAGCAACCCCCAATGAAAACACAGAGGAAAAACCAACACCTATCACTGCTATTGAACCGCCTCTTCTGGGATCATAACTTCCCAGAAGCAATATGAGAATGAATGAGAGAATCGAAAAGACGGGTATCAGCCAGGCAACATTAACGGGACTAGTGCCATCCTCCTGAACTAGGAAAAATAGTAACCCTAATGCCAAAACCAGACTACCAAAGATGATTATCAATAAATCCCTATTTGATGCATCGGAGTCTTTTTCGCTCAATCTACCACCTCAACGTGTTTAACAAATCGAGCTCTATGGTATCTCTCTGCTTGAAGAGACTCAATAATATTGCCAGACCTATTGCCACTTCTGCCGCAGCTATGGTTGTAACAAACAGTACCGCTACCTGGCCGGTTAAATCATGATAATAACTGGAGAATGCAACAAAATTGATGTTTGCTGCAGTCAACATTATTTCAATAGACATGAGGACCACTATTGCATTCTTATTGCGAATCACGCCATAAGCCCCAATCAACATTAGAATAGAAGAAAATACCACGAAATGAATTGGATCAATCATTAGTTTCCTCTCTGGCAAGGAAAACGCCTGCCTGTAACGCAACAACCATCAAGATTCCCAATAATATGAAAGGAACCTCCCAATTATTGAACAGTTCATAAGCCAAAAATTTGGTTGTATCTATATTCAATTCTCTTGCATTGGACGACTCCGAGACAAAACCCATAGAATCAACGGCATAGACAGACCAAGAATAGGTTCTACCATTATCAAAATCCTGAAACTCATATGATGTCTGAGTCAAGCCCTCAACTTGGTGAACAATCAGTATCTCTGTTGCTTTATGCTCTCGAATCTCAATTCCATAAGTAATCTCAACTGGGGCCCAGACCAGAGCAATTTTTGAAGAGGAATTCAGGGAATGGGCCTCATTACGAAGAAGAAATTCATCATCACTCAGTAAAGAACCGACTATGCCTTTGTAATAAACGAATGAAGTATAATCGCCGACGGGTAATCTGTTGGTTGTAGAAGTTGTAATGCCGGTAAGATTTTCATCATGGAAAATATGTCCCGTACTATTTAGAACTGTAAATCGATAACCAACAGAGACTGGATTCCATTCAAATACAATTGAATCCTTGTAATGATAATAACCATCATCTGGGTAAATTATCACTGGAGCACATCCTGTTTCACATGTTGTAGACAAAGTTTCCTCAGACTTCAAATTACTCCAAGGAGCCATGGCAATTGAAAAAACAACGTAAATCGATAAGGTAATCACTAAGGCATCCCTCATCCAGATAACACTCTGACTAGACATCTTCACCGCCTTTCAGAGTTCTCTTAGTGAGCATAATCCCAAATATAATGACCACAGAAATAGCTCCCACGTAGACCAAGACCTGGATAACTGCCAAAAATTCAGCGTCTGCTAAGATGAACAGGCATGCCGTCAACAAGAAAACCGTTGCCAACCAGACAACAGAATGAACAATATCATTCCCATTTACAACGGCCCAGGCTGAAGCTAAAATTAAGCTCGCCAGACCCCAGAAAACAAGAATTGCTATGTCCAAACTATCAGGCCTCTGTTGGGGATTCCTCAGTAGTCAGTCCACTTGAACTTGAGTTGCTTATTGGTTCCATATGTAGGCAATCTGCTGGACAAACCTTGACACAGGTCGAACAACCAATACAAATGGTATAGTCGAAATATGGATTTTCCACATTCCGGACCTTTCCGCTCTTAAGGGTCTTATCTTGAGGTCCTACATCCATAATAATACAATTGGTAGGACAATTGTCCACACATTTACTACAGCCAATGCAAGGGTCAACATCCAGTACTGGAGATTCCATCATATAATTAGTAAGTGGAAGTTGAGGAAGATTCTCAAGGTCAACTTTCATTGATCGCGCAGGATAAATCAAACCTTCACGATTAGTGTCTGCTAATTCGTAAAAATCAGTCATAGTCATAGCACCGGTTGGGCAATAATCCTCACAGAATCCACAAAACATGCAGTGGCCGAAATTTATTGCCGGCCTTTCAGGCTTATGCTTTCGCTTAGCCAGATGTGAACCATACCATGACCTATCCTGTTCCTCGTCCGATAGTTCAACGGGCTTCATTTTCAGACATTTATTAGGGCAGACCTCGCCACAAATCCCACAACCAATACAAAGATCCCAGATTACCGCATTCATTCCTCTATAGGTTGGAGGTGGGTCTCTTCTCTCTAAAGGATACATCACTGTAGTTGGTTTTCCAAATGTTGATTTGAAAAATTGCTTCACTGTTACTTTCATTGGATTAACGAAAATGTCCATAAGTCCTAGTTCACTTTTTTCACTCATTAGAATACCTCCGGAAGATTAACTATCTCCGTAAAATAAGGGTAAATTTCAACCATAAATATAACAATAAGGATGTTTATCAGAGATAAAGGTAATAACTTTTTCCAGCCCAAAACAAGAATCTGGTCGGTTCTTATACGGGGCACTGACCAACGGATAAAAATCCAAAATAAAAGAATTAGATATACCTTAAGCAAAAACCAGATTTCGGGAGGTACTGGCCAAGGACCAGCCCAGCCCCCTAAAAACAAGATTGTCGCGACCGCAGCACCTGCAAATCCTCTGATATATTCAGCCATCAAGAAAAACATGAACCTAATTCCACTATATTCTGTTGTCCAGCCCTCAACCAATTCGGCTTCGGCTTCCGGCAAATCAAATGGAACGCGTTCAACCTCAGCCAAGATGCAGATCATAAAAACAGCAAAACCAATGAATTGAGGAATAAAATTCCACATTGGCAAACCAAAAAACCAGGTAGAAGCCTGTTGTTGTTCCACAATTGTAACCGGATCAAACGAACCTGCTAAGAGAAATACACCTGCCATACTCAGAAGCAGAGGAATCTCGTATGACATCAACTGAGCCGCAGAACGCATTCCTCCTATCATGGAATATTTGTTATTGGACGCCCAGCCCGAGGTCAAAACACCTATTGGCGCTATGGAAAAAGCAGCCATAATCACCATCAAACCGGCAGGTGCTGAAGAGGCTGCAAATCTATCTGAAAGAGGGAATAAAGCCAATAAAAACACAGATGAAGATATGAATATGATAGGCCCCATAGTGAATAAAAATTTATCTGCTTTGGCCGGAATAATTAATTCCTTGGTAATAGCCTTGATTCCATCAGCTACATTCTGTAATATACCTATACCACTATAATTCTTCTTAAATTTCCAGGAAGGTGACTGGCCAGTTAAATCCTCGCCCAATTCACGGAAAGATCTAAAAGACAGCATTGGGCCCCTACGATCCTGGATTCTAGCCGCAACTTTCCTTTCTAGATGGATAACCAAAATCAAATTGGTCATTCCTATCATAAGAGCGATGTTCACTGCATAAAACCATGCCATTGTGTCCAGTCCACCGTCTGTTGCTAACCAATCTGCGACCCAACCTGCAGGATTACTGAAAGGAGGAAAAAGACCTTCTTGAAACTCGAAGACTGGTATGAGAAGCTTTACAGTCCATTCGGCCATGATTCTACATGCATCGAATAAGGTCATTTGTCAGTCTCTCCTATACAAATATCAATACTACCCATAATTGCAGGAATATCTGCAAGCTTGTACCCCTTGAGATAGTGAGGGCAGGCCGAAATTGTAGTAAACATTGGACTTTTAATTTTCCACCGATAAGGACGATCTGTTCCATCTCCAACAATATACATCAGAGCCTCCCCTCTAGAATCCTCCGTCCTACGGAAAGCTTCACCCTGGGCACGAATAGGAATAGTTGAAGCCAAGGTTGGTCCTTTGGGCATCTTTTTGAAACACTCACGAATTATCCGGATTGATTCCTTCATCTCATCTATACGAACCATATATCGGCTGAAACAATCACTATAACCTGGACCAGCTTCCCTCGTTTGAATATCCCAGTCTATTTCTTCATAAATCTCATATGGATCGTTTCTTCTCAAATCAAACTTGGTTCCACATCCTCTCATATTGGGGCCTGTAATCCCCAGATTCTGGGCCTGTGCTGCGGTGAAATTACCAACATCCTGTGTCCGCATTCGGAAAATCTTAGAATTTTCAAAAAGATCGGCATATTCATCAAGTCGTTTCTCAAAGAGTTTGAAAACCCTCTCAGTTTTTTCAACAAAACCATCTGGTAGGTCCCTTTTCACCCCACCAATTCGAATATAATTGTAAAGAAGACGGCTTCCACTTGGAACTTCAAGAAGGTTCAGAAACAATTCACGATCTCTCCAGAAATAAAGGGCCCCCGTGATATGACCTAAATCCGGCATATAGGCTCCTGCCCACATTAAATGTGAAGCTAATCTCTGAAGTTCTAACATAATCGTACGTATGTATTTTGCTCTCTCAGGTACTTCAACGTTCATCAATTCTTCGACTGTAAGAACGTAGCTGTGTGTCCAAGTGGTAGAACTAGCATAACAAAGGCGATCTGTCAAAGTAGTATTCATGAAATATTTGCGACGTTCCCCCATTTTCTCAACAGAACGGTGGAGATAACCCAATTCAGGATCGGCATCAGTTATTGTTTCACCATCTACCTTGACCTTCAATGTCCAGAGACCATGGGTCATTGGATGCTGCGGACCCATACTAATCCACATCTCAGCCATTACCACTCCTCCTCGTGTATTTCATACACGTAATCCTTCCTCAACGGATGACCCGCAAAACCTTCTGGTAGCAATACACGACGCAAATCTGGATGGCCGACAAAGTAAATCCCCATCAGATCAAAAGCTTCTCTCTCATGCCAATTAGCACCACCCCATAAATCAGATATTGATTCTATAGTAGGAGTATCGCGTTCAAGAAATACATGCACCTCCGTCATTACAGACATGTCAGTTGATCCAACAGTAACGGATTTGTTCACAGACGTAAAATGATAAACCAGTTCAAATTCTGGTTGATTATCGATTGCAGTTATCAATGAACAATGTTCAAAACCAAAATCATCCCTTAATTTAGTAAAAAACTCTTTGGAAGAATTCTTATCAATATCTAATTTAACAACATTATCCCTAATCATCGAAGCATTGCTAGCTCCCTTAAGGGCTGACAACTTCTGCATTAACTCCTTGATTTCCATGTTTAACGTCTCAAGAACATGCCTGGTTCCTTTTCCCTGATTTTCTTTTGCAAAGTCAGAAAACCATGCATCAAAGCTTCAGGTCTAACCGGACATCCCGGAATATATACATCAACAGGCATGAATGTATCTGCACCAGCTACAACAGAGTAAGAATCCCAATAGGGACCTCCAGATATTGCACATTCACCCATCGCAATGACCCATTTCGGTTCCGGCATTTGCTCATAAAGTGTCTTTAATTTAGGACGCAATTTTTCACAAACTGGCCCATTGACAATTAACACATCACACTGCCTTGGAGAAGAACGATAAACTAGGCCAAGCCGGTCTATATCATGGTCGGGTGCAGAGGCCTGACCCATCTCAATAGCACAACACATTATGCCAAAGTGAAGTGGATGTGGAGAGAATCTCTGCCCATAATTGAAGATAGGTCTAGTTACTCGATTAACAACCTCACGCATTCCAGTAGTTTCTGCAACATTGTAAACTGCGTTATCTATCCATTCTAACAGCTGATCTGAACGAAGAGTAAGCCAATCACCTGCAGGAGGATCTTCCATTATTTTATCTGAATCAGTTGTTTTGGATCCCACTCCTCTTCTAAGACTGGGGTTACCACTTACTCTCTTAGAATTCATATCCAGATCACATCCTCTTTTCTAAATGCGTACCACAAACCTAGTAAGGTCAACAGGAGAAATAGCAACATTACAACTTTAGCAGATACCTCAAGATCGAGATATACTTGGACCCACAAGACTAGGAAAACCACTACCAAATCAAAAATAACAAATAGTATAGCAAACATGTAGTACTGAAAATGAAACTGGATGTGAGCTTCGCCTCTAGGAACCTCACCGCATTCATATGTCGAATTTTTTAGAGCATTGTCATTATTGGGTCTAAAGAACCTCCCAATGAAGAAGGTCAGTACTGGAAATGAGAGCGCAATAAGCGCGAAAATCCCTATAGGAATATACTCGTGTCCCAGCACGAATACCCTGTTGTCAATCCCTATTAAAAGAGTTAGGTCTCATGACCAAAGATGACAGGAAATAAAATGCTAAATAATAACTAGTCCCATCCCAATATAGACACCTCAAAAGGCAGACTTATGAATCAGGAATACAAAAGAATCACAACCAATGTATTACAAGAAATGAAAACACGTAATGAGAAGATCTCAATGCTTACTTCATATGACTACACCTTAGCTAAAATTGTGGATGATGCGGGAATTGATGTGATTCTAGTTGGAGACTCAGCATCTAATGTAGTAGCTGGACATGAAACAACACTGCCAATTACTTTAGGCAATATGATCTACCATGCATCTTCTGTTGTAAGAGCTGTAAAAAGATCACTAGTTGTCGTTGATCTTCCTTTCGGATCCTATCAGGGAGATTCTCAAAGAGCCTTAGAATCATCAATACGAATAATGAAAGAATCTGGAGCACATGCTGTTAAGTTAGAAGGAGGATCTGAGATAATTGAATCCGTAGAAAGAATTTTGACAGCAGGAATTCCGGTCATGGGACATCTGGGTCTAACACCTCAGTCAATTTACAAATTTGGAACTTATACAGTTAGAGCCAAGGAAAACGCTGAAGCAAAAAAACTGGTGGAGGATGTAAAACTTCTGGAAAAGACCGGATGTTTCTCTATAGTCTTAGAAAAAATTCCTGCAAAATTAGCTAAAAAAGTAGCCAAGTCTGTAAAAATCCCAATCATAGGAATTGGAGCGGGCCCAGATGTTGATGGTCAGGTACTAGTTTTACACGACATGCTAGGCATGACACATGAATTTAATCCAAGGTTCTTGCGAAGATATCTTAACTTGTACAAAGACATTAACGGTGCTGTGGAAAACTATGTAAAAGATGTTAAGTCCGGAAGTTTCCCAAATGAACAGGAACAATACTAAGTTACTCAATATTGAGTATATACCCATTATATTTTAACGGTCCGCCGATAGAAAAACGTGAGACCAAAAATAATACTCAATTGTGCAGCCTCAGCCGATGGCAAGATAGCGCTTTCAAATAGACAACAGTTGAAACTATCAAATAATGAGGATTTTGAAAGAGTGCATCTTCTTAGAAGTAAATATGATGCCATATTAGTGGGGATAGGAACCATCATTGAAGACAATCCCGCACTAACCGTTGACTCAAAGTATGAGTCCACCCTGAATCCAATAAGGATAGTGCTGGACACTAAATGCAGGACCCCAAAAAATGCTAGAATACTTGATGGTAAAAGTAAAACAATTCTTGCTATAGGTGAAGGAACCGAACCGGGCCCTATCCAAAATGCAGAAATAATAAAATGTGGAACCGACGAGATTGATCTTCCAAGACTGTTGAAAGAACTTAGCAATAAAGGAGTGAAAACAATATTGGTAGAAGGTGGTGAGACCGTCATGTGGTCTTTCCTAAAGAATGAACTGTTCGATGAATTCAATATATTTATCTCAAGTATGATAATAGGTGGGAAAATGACGCCCACTATTGCTGGAGGAGATGGTACTCTAAAGTTAGATGACCTCCTAAAACTAAAACTAGATGATGCTCAGACATTAGGTGATGGAATCCTGCTAACGTATTCCAAAAGCAATAATTAAAGAGAACAGCCTTCATAGCAGATTATGAGGGTCAGTGTAATGGCTTCCGGAAGAGGAAGCAACTTTCAAGCGCTTATTGATGCTGCTATGAGAGGTGAAATACCCGATGCTGATCTCATTCATCTGATCGTAAACAAGAAGGACGCGTATGCCATCGAAAGAGCAAAAAAACACGAAATTGGATATACGATAATCACATCCCATGACAAGACCAGAAAAGAATTTGACCAAAGTGTCCTAAAATTATTGAAAGAACTGAATATCGAAGTGGTAGTCTTAGCAGGTTTTATGAGAATTCTTACCCCTGAATTTATCGATACTTACCGGAATCGCATTCTGAACATCCATCCCTCTTTATTACCCTCTTTTCCAGGAGCTCATGCACATCGAGATGCAATAAAATACGGAGTCAAGGTAAGCGGATGTACAGCTCACCTAGTTGATAAAGGGATTGATTCAGGACCCATCATAATGCAAACTTCCGTAACGTTGTCAGACCAGGAAACTGAAGAAAGTCTGGCAGATAAGATTTTGAAGTATGAGCACCAAATATTACCCAAAGCATTACAATTATTATGTTCTGGAAAAATAGTTGTAAATGGACGACATATCAAAATAAGGTCCGACTAATACTTTATATACGGCACAGACTGGCCGCCAACCTAAGTGGATTACCCCTAGCGATGTCGCTGAAACAAATTAACCGGAAGAGCAATTCTGAGTTAGTAAAAGCTATTACTAATCTCAAAGATGCAGCTCGAAAAAACGAAGCACCCCTATGGCGAAGCGTAGCTGCTAGATTAGAAGGACCTTCCCAAAATTGGCCCTCGGTTAACATAAGTAAACTTGAATACAATGCAGATAAGAATTCTAAGGTTGTTGTCCCAGGAAAATTATTGGGGGCCGGTACAATAACAAAGAAAATGACAGTTACAGCCTATAGTTTTACTCAATCGGCCGTAAAGAAAATAGAAGCGGCAGGCGGGAAATGTGTACCATATAATGATTTCATAAAATCAAATCCAAAGGGGACAAACGTAATGGTGATTGGCTGATGAGAATTATAGACGCTAGTGGTTGTATAGTAGGCAGATTAGCTAGTTCTGTTGCTAAAGGACTGTTGAACGGCGATCAGATTCATGTGATTAATGCTGAAATGGCTGTATTTTCAGGTACGAAAGATATGGTCTTTGGAGAGTACATCGAAAAAAGAAAACTGAACCATCCGAGAAAAGGACCCTATTATCCAAGGATGCCCCATATGATGCTAAAGAGAGCTGTTAGAGGGATGATACCCTATCAGAAACCAAGAGGAAGAGAGGCTTTTAAAAGGCTGAAAGTAGATGTTGGTAAGCCTGCGTCAGTAGGAGATGAAAAAGTCGAGATGGTCGATAAAGCAAAAATGAACAATTACTCGAAATATGTCACTTTAGGTGAAGTATCAAAAGTATTAGGAGCTAAATTTTAATGGCTAAAGTAGTCCATACCAGTGGAAAGAGAAAAACTGCAATAGCTAGAGCTACTGTGCGTTCTGGTAAGGGACGTATAAGAATAAACAATAAACCTGTTGAATTCTATCAACCAGAATTAGCCAGACTAAAAATACAGGAACCTCTGGAATTAGCTGGTAAGCAGAGAAATAGGATTGACATCAATATTGATGTTAATGGTGGAGGGGTCATGGGTCAGGCTGAAGCCACAAGAACTGCAATAGCTAGGGGCATTATAGAGTGGTTCAGCGATGATGATCTACAAAACCTATTCCAGAAGTATGACCGTGCCCTTCTGGTCAATGACACAAGACGTAAAGAACCCAAGCACCCCATGGGTAGAGGCGCACGCAAAAAGAGGCAGAAATCATACAGGTGAATACAAATGTTAGTACCAGTTAGATGTTTTAGTTGCAACAAGGTTATTGGCGGCTCTTATGAAGAGTTTATTGAGAGGAAAAAGAATGGAGAAGACCCCGGCGAAGTCATGAATGACTTAGGGATAAAGCGCTATTGTTGCAGGAAGATTTTTGTTTCTCATTTAGACTTGATAGACGAACTCTTACCCTACGACTGATTTTTTAAGAAAGGTTACTATAACCACACTATAGGGCCCGTGGGGTAGCTTGGCATCCTTGTACCTTGGGGTGGTATAGACTCCAGTTCAAATCTGGGCGGGCCCACCACTTCCTAAAAATATTATATAAATATCTGGCAATGTCTCCTTATGAATTGTCCCAGATGTAGAAACACCAATCTAGAGGCTGTAGCAACAACTACGGGTGTCGAACTAGATAACTGTAGACGATGTGACTCCGTTTGAATGGACAAAGGAGAAATTCTGTCTAATTACTAGCTATAATCAAAGAACCCACAATTCCTGAATCTACTCCTAAGCCAGGTTCAACAATCAATTGGGATTGAGGTTCTAAAGGTGTATAATCATTCCAGATTTGAGCAACTTTAGATCTGATCATAGGGAACAAATATTTCTGTTTCATAACGCCCCCACCTAGTATTATTCTATCTGGTGAATGATTGGCTATTATGGATACTATTCCGCTAGCTAGCAGTTCAGTTTCTTTTTCCCAAGCTTCATGAGATTCAGGAAGTTCCGAAGGTGTAACACCCCACCTTGCCTCCATTGAGGGACCACTTGCTAGACCTTCCCAGCAATCACCATGAATTTGACATATCCCCTGAAAATTATCTGGGTTTGGAACTTGCATATGACCCATTTCCAAATGGAAATTACCAATATGTGGCTTTCCATCCACTAAAACACCACCACCAATTCCGGTACCAATTGTAATGTAAACTAATGTTTGACAAGCCTTACCTGCTCCATAGTTGAATTCCCCTATAGCTGCCGCATTAACGTCCGTATCAATATTGACCATTACGTCAAAATTATTTTTGAACTCTGTAAAAAGATTAGTTCCCTTCCATCCCTTTTTACTCTCAGCTATAAGCAAACCATGATTTTTTGATTTCCTATCAATAATTATTGGGCCAAAAGTCCCAATTCCTATACTATTCAATTTGTAATTGCTAAAAAAACCAAAAATATTCTTCAACGTCTTTTCTGGAGTTTCAGTGGGTATCTCTATGCGTTTAATTATAGCAGTGGGTCTTTCCGCAACAGCTAGGATACATTTGGTTCCCCCTAATTCAGCCCCTCCTACCAATAGGGTCATAATTTGATCCTTTTCTTCTTGGGACCACCTTTCTTGTAACGACTAAAAGTCTTCTTGGCCTTCTTATCTCCCTTAGTCACCCTCTTCTTTTTTGGATGTTCCTCATCCTCTGCCATAATATGCCAAAATAGGAGTAATATAAATGGTGCGGGGGGAGGGATTTGAACCCACGTACCACTAAGGACTGGGACCTAAACCCAGCGCAATTGGCCTGGCTATGCGACCCCCGCTTACAAACACCTCTGAACCGCACATTTAATAATAGAATTGGTCATGATACATAATGTTCAAAGATATCAAAAAGAAAGCTGAGGAAAAGGCATCGGAAGTTAAAGATGTAACTGCCAGTGTTGGTGGTAAGGTAGCTGATCAAGCTAAAAACCTAGGAGAAAGTGCTTCCGATTTAGCTACAGGTGCTGTAAAAACAGCCTCGGATGCAGTGTCATCAGCTGGCAAAATGGCCAAAGGGGCAATTGATTCAGTTGTTATATCTCTAGCCACAAAGATAGTTATAAGTTCCATGAAAAAGGTGGGAAAGAAAGGTTCTTCATATATCAGTGATGACTCTAAATATGAGATGTTTGTGGATCGAACTTGGGAAATATTGCCTTTGCCTGTAAGACTAGTTGGTAGAGACTCATTGGGCTATGATACCGCTATGTTCACCTTGAGAAACACAGTATTCGGCAAGGATGATAATGAACCTGAAATAGACAAGGATGATGAAGGCATCATCAAAAAGACCATAAAAGGAATGTTTCGATAAGACGTTAAATGTCAGTAATATCTTGTAAAGCACTGTCAAAAAAGTACGATGATGTACTAGCACTTGATGGAGTCGATCTCAATGTTGAAAAGGGCGAATTTTTTGGACTTCTAGGACCTAATGGGGCTGGAAAGACCACATTACTAAAGATACTGACTGGACAAATAAGATCAACTGAAGGAAACGCAGAAGTTTTGGGACTAGATGTCGAAAAAGACATATTGGGTGTAAAGAGAAAAATAGGAATCGTACCTGAACAGGAATCGCCACCCAGTTTTCTAACACCCAGAGAAGTATTGGAAATGGTAGTAGCTATTAGGGAAACAAAGAATCCAGACATAGAGTGGTGGATAAAATTCTTTGAAATGGAACCCTTGGAAGGGCGTGTTTGCCGTAATCTTTCTAGAGGACAGAGACAAAAAGTGATGTTAGCGGCAGCATTTATTTCTAAGACCGAGCTTCTTTTTTTGGATGAGCCATTCATTAATCTGGACCCTATAGTACAGACAAAAGTCAGGGACTGGTTGGTAGACTTTGTAAAAGAGGGGGGGACCGTATTCCTCAATACACACTTGCTTGAGAATGCCCAAAGACTCTGTGATCGGGCAGCTATAATTCATGAAGGAAAGATACAATCCCTTATCTCATTAGAAAAATTAGACGAGCAAAAAATGAATCTGGAAGAATTGTTTCATGAAATAGTACTATGAACAAGTTAATAATCCAAAAAATGCTGCTGGAAGAAATAAGATTGAACACCAGTTTCACTAGCGGTAAAGGATTCTATTCTTTTCCAGTTTTAGTGATTTTAGCCGGACTTCTTGCAGTCCTCTTCTCAGATGAAATGATTAAGGATATGGGATATGCAGCCTTCCTTGAATCATGCCACATTTCTATTCTATTTTATGGTGTCTTTACAGGCTTCCTAGCCTTTTTTGGCAATGATTTTCTAGAGCGAATCTTTGGATATCTGGGCTTGATTATTGGCCTGCCTTCAACACAACCAATAAGTCAGAGAAGAATGACCCTATTGTATTTCATTAAAGAAATAATATTTTACTCGATCTTCACTCTATTACCGGCATTGATTGGAGCCTTGATAGGTGCATATTCAAATGGTCTGGATTTAATAAACGTGACTGGATTTGGATTGTCGCTCTTTCTTTCCTTTACTACAGGACTATCTTTCGCTTATCTTACTTCTAGCCTGTACCGAATCTCTTTGCCCATCGCAATATCTGGAGGTCTCTTTTCAATTCTAACATACGGATTTCTGTTCAGGAATTTTCAAATGACGCCTGGGTTGGACTGGTACCTGAATGGAAGTATTGAAATGCTATTAATTGCAATAATTATTCCTATACTTATATCGATTATTGCTACAATTTTTATTCAGGAGAACTATGAACCAAAGGTCATGCAAAAAATTGGATACAAAGACCGACTTGCTGAATATACAAAAAAATTCGAATGGGCAAAAGGGATGTCAACACCCGTGATCGTGTCTAAGGAAAGAATAGACCTACAGAGAAGCCAGACCGGGACCAAAATGTTTTTTTCTTTTGCATTTCCATTGGGCATTTTGACATTCATGAACTGGTTTATTGATAGGGGGCTTCCAATTCAAATCGACTTCAACACTATTTTCTATGGAGTTATGATTGGATTTTTTGGAACTATGCTTTATTCATGGCTGAATACTATTGATAATCCTAATTTTTATTCAACATTACCCGTAACTGTTTCAGATGTTATACGAGCTCGACTGGTGTTGTTTTTAACAATTACCTGGTGGATTCCTCTCTTATTTATGGCCCTAATCGCCTACATGAGTTCTGAAATGAATCTACTCCCGATTGGAATCGTAGTTATGGTAGCTGTTGGAATATATATTGTAAATTATACTGCATGGACAACAGGACTAAGGACCAATTCTGCGCTGTTTGACGCCATTATATTCATTAAATTTTTCTTCGTATCTGTTCCACCCATGATTGCAATGACTATTCTGAGCCTAGCCATAAATCACAAGCCCTCAGTGATATTGATAGCATTGACCACAATATGTGGCTTTTTGTCTTTGATGAGTATTTTCTTCTATAACAAAATTGAGACTAGATGGAAAACCGAAGCGTTTGACTAACGGCTAGTATCAATCATCTTACGGTGATCACCAGAGGGGATGACCTGTAGAGGGCCATCGAATTTCTGAGCTCCACAGTTTCCATTTAAACGAGATAAAATAATTGCTAGGGCCGACACTTCTGAATGAGGCTGATTTCCTATTGATATGTTGTAGTCAGCATATTCAAAAGTCCAAGGAGGCACCTTTTCAGCCCCAACAATAAATAATATTGGAGATTGCTCTTCCATCAATTTATCCTCAAAGTCCTCAAGAGGAAGCCCAAACATAGTCAAGTGAACGATTTGACCTTTCCAGTTTTTAACAAATTTCTTGGGATTGGAAAGTGGTTCAATCTCGAAATCCCCGCCAAATTTTGCTACAACATCATTAATAGTCGTGACTACCCTACTATCTGGTTTAGATAGATACATCCTAGAAGCTCCGAAGGCTCTGGAAGTTAGTGCTACATGTGTTGTAACCCTTTTATCACGTTCAGGACGGTGGCCAATTCTTAATACATGGAATTGACTCATTTAGAAGACTTTATTCGTCAACGGGCAAAGGATTTTCTTCCACCCGTTCGCGGATACTATCATGCACTAGAAGACCGATAAAAGATAAAATTATACCTGATAAGATATATTGAACATTATTAGCATCGAAGTTATTCTGTACAAATAGATCATTAACTATCTCTATTATGCCTGCAGTAATCAATCCCATACTGGCTACTGTAAAGATAAATCTTACGATATTTATGTTGAAAACACCATCTCGTAGATAACCATCAACAGTTCGTGCAACTTCAATAACAATCACTGCACCCAGAAGAAGAAGAAGAACACCATCTAGAGACAAAAATGCCAGTACCATGGCCAGAGGGCCTTCTGCTGAGACTTCCTGCATCTGGTCCAATCCTTTAGTAACTCCTACTATCATCAGTAAGGCTGCAATTAACCAAGCATAAGAATAGAAAGAAACGCGCTCACTTGTAACTGTAAGTAGTTCAGTATAAAAGTGGCGGAAACCCTCTTCCCAACCTGCTACTTTCACCAGCATATAACCTCCAAGAACAACCCAGATGGCTCCTTTTGCAATCGATTCCAACTCAAGCCAAATCAACACACCGTAAACAAACGCGACCAGAGCTATTGGAAATATGAACTGCCTCTGAATTTTTGGATCCTCCATCTTATGAACGATTGTATACAATGTGTCCTCGATTGGCCGGGATTGTTGCACTACGACCTTCTTAGTTGAATCTATACGTAGACGTGATCGGATTATCGGTTCTAATTCAAGATCCTCGGCCCCATCACTAACCAATATGGCATTGGTAGACTTGGTTTTAGCGATAACTCGATCCAAAGTGTTAGCTATCTTCATATCTGATTTTGTGCCTACTCTAACATCACCACAGATAGTTACTACTTCAACTTGCTTATCATCCTTCAACAATTGGTCGTAGGTTTGAATCGCTGCTAACATAGTGTTAGTATCGCTTTCTTCGGGATCTGCCAAACCAAGTTCCAATGCTGCTTTTACATTGGCTGCCCTACCAATAACTGGACTTCTGATTCCAGTCTTTCGACCCAAATCATTGTCCCGGTCTATGGCAATAACTAGCAATCCCATATGATAGACTCACTTATCGAGTATTTAATTGTTACTTTCGCACTATTCTTTAAATATTAGCATTTATGACGCCAAATCTACCTCTAAGGTGATACATGGCTGAGTTTAAAACCGTAATAGCAGATCCTAAAGGCAAAATGGCTTATCAAAAGGTTCTTTCGGAAGAAAAATCTAATGCTCTAGTAGGTAAAGGCATTGGAGAAGAAATCGATGGAATATTTCTTGATCTACCTGGTTATCGTTTGAAGATTACGGGAGGATCTGATATATCTGGAGTACCTATGCGGGGTGATATTAGTGGAAATCAAAGAAGAAGATTACTCATGAGTGACTCGGTTGGCTTTACACCCGTCAAGAACGGACAACGTAAACGTAAACTAATTAGGGGAAGGAACCTAAGTGGAGATATATCTCAGATAAATCTGAAAGTAATTGAATACGGGCCAAAATCCATAGAGGAGTTATTGAAAGCAGAGGTGGCTTAGCCTTGACAGCGGTTTCCCAACCCGAAATAAATATCGGAATGGTGGGCCATGTAGACCACGGAAAGACAACATTAACTCAAGCTTTGACTGGAAAGTGGACAGACCAGCACAGCGAGGAAATGAAAAGAGGAATATCTATAAAGCTAGGTTATGCAGACGCTGATTTTTATCGAGTTACGATGAAAAAAGGTGAAAAACATTACACTTCAGAACCGGATAAAAAAGAGTACAGGGGAGGGAAATTAGAGCATCTGAGAACGGTAAGCTTCGTAGACGCGCCCGGCCACGAGACGCTTATGGCAGTAATGTTGAGTGGAGCTGCAATAATGGATGCTGCGATATTGATAATAGCAGCCAATGAGAAATGCCCTCAACCACAGACTAGAGAACATCTTTCAGCTCTTGAAGCAATGGGTTTTGACAATTTCATTATTGTCCAGAATAAAATTGACGTTTGCTCTAAGGAAAGTGCAATGGAGTCCTATAAAGAAATCAAGAAATTCCTGAAAGGAACGCGACTAGAAGATGCACCTATTATTCCCGTGTCTGCTCACCATAATAGGAACATAGATCTACTTATACAGGCCATAGAAGAAATATTTCCGTCACCAAAAAAAGACCTTAAAAGCGATTTTCAGATGAATATTGCCCGGTCATTTGATATAAATAAACCAGGTACAGCTCCAAAGAATATCAAAGGAGGGGTGTTAGGAGGCACCATTGGTAGCGGACAAGTCAAAATTGGTGATAAATTAGAAATTAGGCCAGGTAGAACTACAAAAAAAGGTCTAGAATCAATAAATGCCGAAGTTGAAAGTCTACATAGCGGAATCCCAAGGCAGAATCTGGGTCCTGGTGGACTCGTGGCAATAGGTACCAGTCTTGACCCTGCCATGACAAAATCTGACTCCCTAATAGGTAATGTAATTGGAAAGCCCGGCAGCCTACCACCAGTCTGGGATCGCTTAAAAGTCGAAACTACTCTGCTTGAGAGAGTTGTAGGTACAAAAAAGATTCAAGACGTTGAAGAATTAAAAACCAAAGAACCTTTGGTAATCACAGTAGGTACGAGAACTACAGTTGGTGTTCCTGTCACTGTCAAAGACAATATTGTAGACATAAAACTTTCAATTCCTGTTTGCGCACCTGTAGGGCAGCGAATTGCTCTAAGTCGACAAGTGGATGGAAAATGGCACTTGATAGGGTACGGAATTATTAATTAATGAAGACTGTTTTAGTTGATACAAATATCATATTGTGGACTTTTAGTGGAGGACCTGATTTTAGGAATGCAATCGCAGAGATTGCCCCAAGCTACGATGTAGCTGTACCTAGCTGCGTTATCTCTGAACTTGAGAAACTAGGAACTAAACAAGCTAAGGCTGCTCTAAAGTATTGTAAAACACAGGATATTATTGATATTGGGAAAGGATATGCTGACAAAATGCTAGTACTGGCCTCTGAAAATGGCTATGTTATAGCAACCAATGACAGAGGTCTGCTTGAAGAACTAGGAAAGAGAGGCCTTAATGCACTAAGAATAAGAGGGAAGACTCAACTCATCCCAACGGAAAGTGAATTACTTTGAAAAAAAATAAAATTCCTAGGTTGCCAGCTACAGAGCTTACAACCTCTGAACTCCGACGAAAAAAAGAATTGATGTCCAAAGAAATCCAGCAGATAATACTTAGCGAATCAAGAGACCTAACAGAACTAATTGAGGCCTATGCTAAATCCAGTTTTCAGGCTAGGAATATAGGGCTGGCTTCACACTTGTATTACAAACAATCCCTCTCCTCAACAGGAATTATATGGTCCCTGGCAGGAAGTTTATTTGGTGCAGGACTCAGGCAGATAACTATTGATTCCATTCGAAACAATTTAGTTGACGTTTTAGTCTGTACAGGAGCCTTATTCGAACAGGATATGCTGGAAGCCTTGGGACACAAGCATTATGTTTGTGATTCAGAGCAAGATGATCGAGAATTACAATCATTAGGAATAGATCGAGTATATGACCACCTACTAGATGAAATGGGGCTTAGACAGGTAGATCTAACATTCAAAAAGATTGCGGCTGAGATTCCTGAAGGTCACTACTCTAGCAGGGAATTCATAGAATTTGCTGGTGAATGGATGTCAAATGCGCAAGGAGTTACGGATAGCGTGATGCAAGCGGCACACGAGAAAAATGTTCCAATCTTTATTCCTGCCATCAATGATTCTTCAATAGGAATTGGATTGGCCATGCACCAAAATGAAAAACGTAGTGCTATGAGCATAGACTCCATCAAAGACCTTAGAGAATTGGCATACCTCAAAAGTAAATGTGGGGACACAGGAATAATTATTATTGGGGGTGGAGTTCCAAAAAATTATACACAAGATGCTGTAGTGGCAGCTGAAATGCTAGGTTATGAGGTTGATAAACACAAATTTGGAATACAGATAAGTACGGCTGATGTAAGAGATGGGGGTTTGTCTGGTTCTACTCTTAAAGAGGCGATTTCGTGGGGTAAAAACGACAAGGAGATAGAGGAAGTGATGGTTTGGGGTGAGGCCACAGTTTACTTTCCATTATTAATTGGATACGTACGCCAGAAATTAAGAGACAAAAGAAGAAAAGGCAGGCAATTCACTAATATCTTCAAATCTAAATGATATAAATACGATGATTATAGAAAGGATATAGAATATGAAAAAAGGATACAGACAGCAATTGCCAGATAGGGACCCTCAAGAAACAGAGGAATGGATAGACTCTATTGCATCGATTATAGACATAAAGGGACAGGAAAGAGCTCGCTACTTGCTTCAAACACTAATTAGAGAAGCCAGAGATAGAGACATAGCAATTCCCCTTCTGACAAATAGTCCCTATGTCAATACCATACCTCCTGAATCTGAACCTGATTATCCTGGTGATGAGGTTATTGAGAGAAAGATTAGGCGCATTATAAGATGGAACGCTGCAATGATGGTTTCCAAAGCCAACCAGAATTTTTCAGGAATTGGAGGGCACATCTCGACTTATGCCTCGGCAGCAAGTCTCTATGAGGTAGGTTTTCATCATTTCTTCAAAGGAAAAGATAAAGGAATTGGAGATTTCATATATTTTCAGGGACATGCATCCCCTGGAATATACTCAAGGGCATACCTGGAGGATAGGCTGACCGAGAACCAACTAGACCATTTCAGAAGAGAGGCCTTTGGGAAAGGTCTTTCCAGCTATCCTCACCCTAGACTAATGCCTGATTTCTGGGAATTCCCAACCGTCTCAATGGGACTGGGGCCTACAAACGCAATTTATCACGCTAGATTTCTAAGATATCTAAGAGAAAGAGAAATAATAGACACCTCGGAAAGTAGAGTCTGGGCCTTCGTAGGAGATGGAGAGTGTGACGAACCTGAAACACTGCACGCATTACATCTAGCTCATAGAGAAAAACTTGACAATCTAACGTTCGTAATTAATTGTAATCTACAGAGATTAGATGGCCCTGTAAGAGGAAATGGAAAAATTATCCAAGAACTGGAGGCAATTTTCAGAGGATCGGGATGGAATGTTATCAAAGTATTGTGGGGCCGCGATTGGGACGCCTTATTACAAAAAGATGAGATGGGACATCTTCTACGAAAAATGGAAAGCACGGTTGATGGAGATTACCAGACTTTAGCTGCATCCTCAGGCGATTATATCCGAGAAAAGTTTTTCGGACCTGAACCTGAACTAGCCGAATTAGTAGAGGATTTGGATGACAAAGAACTGACTAAATTGAGAAGGGGAGGACATGACTCGCTGAAACTCTATTCAGCCTATAAGGAGGCAGTAAACCATACTGGCCAGCCAACCGTAATTCTTGCTAAAACGGTCAAGGGATGGGCACTTGGTAAAGGATTCCAAGCTAGAAATATGACCCATCAGAAAAAGAATCTGGAGGAATCCGACTGGCAATACTTCAGAGATTTACTTGAGATACCATTTACAGATTCAGAATTGGATGATATGCCCTACTACAAGCCAGCTGCAGACAGTGAAGAAATCAGATATTTGATGGAACGCAGAAAGGAACTTGGAGGATCCATCCCCAAGAGAAAGGCAACCTATAGTGGATTTCATATGCCTAACAAAGAAGCCTTCACCGAATTTGACAAGGGCACTCCAGAAGGTCAAGAAGTCTCGACTACTATGGCGTTTGTACGTTTACTTCGCAATCTCATGAAAGACGAAAAAATAGGTAACTTGATTGTCCCAATCGTTCCTGATGAAGCTAGGACCTTTGGAATGGAAGCCCTCTTTACAGAATTCAAGATATATAATGCTCAAGGTCAGATATACACTCCCGTAGATTCAGAACTACTTCTTAGTTACAAAGAATCTGAGAGTGGCCAGATATTGGAAGAGGGGATATCTGAGGCTGGAGCGATGAGCAGTTTTACAGCGGCAGGAACTGCATATGCTAATGTTGGAAAGCCAACAATTCCATTCTATATCTATTATTCAATGTTCGGATTCCAGAGAGTTGGAGATCAAATTTGGTGCGCTGCGGACTCAAGAGCAAGAGGTTTCTTGCTGGGTGCAACGGCAGGCCGAACAACTCTGAACGGAGAAGGGCTGCAACATCAGGATGGGCACAGTCTACTGACCGCAACCACCGTGCCGAACTGTATAGCCTATGACCCTGCCTTCGCGTACGAGATTGGAGTTATAGTCAAGGAAGGATTACGCAGAATGTATGATAATAACGAGGACCTTTTTTACTATATGACACTGTACAACGAGAATTATCCAATGCCCCCTATACCCAAAAACTGCGAGAAAGGGATCATAAAGGGCATATACAAATTTAAGAGTGTCAAAAAAGCTGATATCAGGTTGGTGGGAAGTGGGTCCATAATGCAACAGATACTGAAAGCCAGTAAAATACTGGAAGGATTTGGTCTCAATAGTGAAATCTGGAGTGCGACCAGTTTTGGAGGACTGAGAAGGAACGCGTTAGGCTGTGAAAGATGGAATCTACTGAATCCCATGAAAAAGCCAAAAGTGCCATACGTGGTTACAGCTTTAGGAAAGAATAAAATGATTACAGTAGTTGCAACCGATCACATGAAGGCAGTTCCAGATATGATCGAACAATGGGTCCCCGGAAAGTATGTAAGTTTAGGAACTGATGGATTTGGAAGAAGCGATACAAGAGAAAATCTGAGAAGATTCTTCGAAATGGATGCAGAACACATAGCTGCAGCCGCCATAAGCACCTTACTCAGTGAAGGTAAAATATCCCAAGCGAAAGCAGACAAGACGTTGAAAACGCTTGATATAAATCCAGATGCAAAAGACCCTTCCAAAGACTGAGATTACATCATCCCGGGAGGCATACCACCCATACCGTCACCACCATCAGGCGCTGGGCCTTCTGGCTGTTTCGAAGCAATAACATCATCGATTCGGAGAATCATAGTTGCTACATCAGTCGCGCTACTCAAGGCCTGTGTCTTGACTCGCAATGGTTCAACGACGTTGCGAGATTTCATATTGACTACCTTGCCTGTAAATGCATCTAAACCAGCATGCTGGTTCCTGCCTTTCTTAGTATGTGCCTTACGTAGACCCATCAGGGTGTCAATCACGTCAAGACCTGCATTCTCAGCCAGAGTGATTGGAACTACTTCAATCGCTTGAGCAAAGGCCTCGATAGCCATTTGTTCACGTCCTCCGACCCTGGGAGCATACTTTCTGAGTTTTAATGCCAACTCAATCTCTGTTGCACCTCCCCCAGTAACTATCTTACCATCCTGGAAAACAAGGGAAACAACGCCGATGGCATCAGCCAAGTTGCGATCAATCTCATCCACTACATGCTCACTTCCTCCACGTACTAAGATGGAAACTGCCTTGGGATTCTTACAATCTGTGACAAAAGTCATCTCATCATCGCCTATTTTCCTGACTTCGACCACGCCTGCAAATCCCAAATCCTGTTTACTCAATCCTTCAATATTGGAAACTACTCTTCCACCAGTCGCCTTGGCAAGGGCCTCGATATCTGATTTTTTAGCTCTGCGAATTGCCATTATATCGTGCTTGGCCAAGTAATGTTGAGCTAAGTCATCAATACCTTTCTGACAAATCAGAACCTTTGCACCAGATTTGTGTACCTGGTCAACCATTTTCTTGATAGATGACTCTTCCTGATCCAAGAATGCCTGGATCTGGGAAGGATCATTAATCTGGATTTTGGATTCGATTTCGGTCTTTTTAATCTCAAACGGGGCATCGACTAAAGCTACCTTGGCCTCTGAGATACTTTTAGGCATACCACTATGCACAGGCTCTTTGTCAATTATAATTCCAGAAACCAATTCCGTATCTGATATGGAACCACCCTGTTTCTTCTGGATTTTAATATTATCACGATTAACCACTGTCGTCTTACCTCGACCCTCAGCTACTGACTTGACTGATTTTACAGTTAACTCAGCCAAAAAGTCTGCATGAGCCTCCGAAGATTTACCAGTCATTGATGTTATGGCAATCGCCTTCAATACAGGTGTATCACTACGCCGAACAGGTTTTGCAATCTTTTCTAGGATACTGGCTGATTCCTTAGCGGCTCTACGATAACCATTGGATATTGCAGTTGCATGTACACCTTGTTCTAGTAATTCCTCTGCATTCTTTAGCAATTCACCTGCTAGAATTACTGCTGTAGTAGTTCCATCTCCACATTCAGAATCCTGGGTCTTGGCCACTTCAACTACCATTTTAGCGGCAGGATGTTCAACTTCCACTTCCTTCAGAATGGTGACACCATCATTCGTAATCACAACATCCCCCATAGAATCGACAAGCATCTTGTCCATGCCCTTAGGGCCTAGGGTTGACCTTACAGCTTCAGCGATAGCTTTGGCAGCCAGAATATTGCCTTGTGTGGCTTTACGACCACTATCACGTTTTGTCCCCTCTTTCAATATTACAACCGGTGTATTTCCTGGTATCATATTACATCACTGAGGAACAAGCTTTGAAGCCTTTATATAAAAATGCTTACGAAATGCCCAAAAATACAAGAGAAAGCATAACTGTTAGTGTTATTGAACAGAAATTTACGCCACCATTGCCCAAAATACCCCTATTTTCCAGAGTTGCACCCAACAAAGAATCAATAACACTGCCAAAAAAGCCAAAAAATGCTGAAATATATAGATAATTTATCTCAAAAGGTAATGAAAGAGGATTGTCAGACCCTATTACTAGAACAAAGGCTGCAAAAGATAGCATAGACATCGAAACTGATGACAGCAGAGAAGCAACTGTTCCCTCTAGAGAAACCCCCCCATCTGTGCCAGGTTCAACAGTCTCCCAAGGCCTGATTATCATTACGGGTTTTGGAGAAAGTACACCTATCTCACTAGCCATAGTGTCTGCACTTGCTGCTGCGATAGATGTCGTAAAGGCGACCAACGCCTGTTCGGGTTCCAACAGACCTAGACTATATCCTAGAGCCACAATAGGAGGTAAGACACCATTGGAAACAACATTGGAGCCTCCTCTGGTACCTGCATCACTTTCCTCAACGCCCAGAGCCATCTTGTAAACAATAGCAAATCTGGTAGCCAAGAAAGAACTACCAACAAATATCAGAAGAAGTAATAACCAGCTCCAGTGTCCAAGAGTGCCTGATAGAAAACAAATCAAAAATGCTAAAGCCGAACCTCCCTGATCCAGGACCCTTTTGTAAAAAGCGATTCCAGAGATGAGAAGACTGGTAAAGGCAACTAGAACAATCGTCGTCGTGTCTGGTACTATTATCTGATCTATCAAGAAATAGCCCTCACTGCATCATCAAAATAACTTCTGAATTCACTCTTAATCTTTTCCAGACCTGATTTGTCCATTGCTTCGACAAACATCCTCATCACAGGCTGGGTGTTTGATGGCCGCAATAGAACCCAGCCTTCATCTAACCAGATCTTAACGCCATCTATTGTCTCAACCTTGTATCCCTTACTGGAAAAGAAATCTGTCAAATATTCATTGACTTTGAATTTAAGGACATCCGGACAAGTAAATTTCATCTCTTCATAAGGATAGGATGGAATATCTCTTGAAAGCTGGGATAGTTTTGACCTCGTTTTATGAAGATGTTCAGCTAGCTTAAGAGTAAATATTATTGGATCATCAAATATGAAATCCGTCAACCCAGGTGCAAAGAAGTGCGCAGATATCTCCATTGCCAAAGCTGCATCATGCTTCTTGAGTTCTTCACAAACAAACACATCTCCTACCCTTATCCATATCAATTCTCCACCTATTTTTGGAATCTCCTCTTCCAGAATCATCGAACAGGGAACACCAGCTAGAACCTTGTTTGACTCCGGAGTTATCAGACTCTTGGCAACTATAATACCAATCTTCTCGGGAGTCACTGGAAGGCCCACATCATCAATGAAAACACATCTGTCGGCATCACCATCGTAAGCTACACTAAAATTGAATTTTTCAGATTTGGCCAAATCGATAAGTTCACCAAGATTCTTGGGTGCAGGTTCAGAAGGTCGATTAGGAAAGTGACCATCAGGTTCATTGTTTATGCATGAAGTATCTACACCGAATTTCTGAAATATTTCATCGATAATCAAACTGCCCACGCCATTACCAGGGTCTATTGCAATCTGCATTCCCTCTAGATTACCTACCTTTGACTTTACAAAATCAGTATAATCCTTCAATACCTCTTCTGTAGATAATATATTGACCTTGCCTGTTTCTGAATGATTCTTGGCCTGTTCCTCAAAAAATATTCTTTTAATCTCAATATTACCTTCAGTATATCCAGCACCATCAGGATGTCTGAAACGAATACCATTATACTCTGCTGGATTGTGACTTGCCGTAATGTACACTCCAGCAAGGTATGGTTTATCCCCAAGACTGGCTTTCCAAGTACAAAAATTTGCCACAGGGATAGGAACCATGCCTATAACATCGACATCGAAACCCGCTCTGGAAATTCCTCTGGAAACTGATGACTGTAATTCGGGTGAACTTATACGGGCGTCACAACCAATGGAAACAGTCCCATGACTATTGGATTTACGTAGATAATTACCAAAAACCAGTCCAATCTGCTCCCCTATTTGCGCATCGAGCTCGGTCCCGTAGACTCCTCGAATATCATATGCTCTGAATATATCCTGGGAAGCATCCATGCAACGCTATTTGGCGGTCTTTAAAAGAAATGTTCTTAATGGCTAGTGTGTATCAATTTCTATGGTATTGACCGAATCCACAATGGTTAAGCTGGGAAGTCCAGCCCATAATTTTAGTTTATCTGACACGAATGGTAAGAATGTGAATCTGAATGATTTTGATTCAGATACATTGGTGATTATCTTCACTTGTAATCATTGTCCATACGCGAAGGCAGTCGAAGATCGTTTGATTGTCCTAGGAAATGATTATCAGGACCAAACCGATTTTGTATTGATTAGCTCAAATGAAATAGAGAATTTTCCTGATGATTCCCCAGAGAAGATGGCTGAGAGGCATCGAGTAAAATCATACCCCTTTCCATACTTGTTCGATGAGTCTCAGGAAGTGGCCAAGGCATACGGTGCAGTGTGTACACCTGATATTTTTCTATACAATAAGGATAGAAAGTTGGAATACAGGGGAAGACTGGATGATAATTGGAAAGAACCCGAAAAAGTAACACGTGAAGAATTGAGGATGGCCATTGATGCAGTTCTAAGTGATAACAAGATAGATTTTGACCAAGTTCCCTCGATGGGTTGTAACATCAAGTGGAAATAACTCAGGCTTCCTCATCCTTCAATGATTTCTGGAACTCTTCCTTTCTTTTCACGTCCAAACTAATTATCAATCCCACCACCCCAGCTCCACATACGGCCTGAGATGCTAACATATAGAGTAGATTAATCGATTCGTAAGTTCCAATTTTGTCAAGTTCGTTCTCAAAATAGAACATGAAAATCAGACCAAGAATTATTGCAATTACTGAGATGCTAATTCGTTTCCTATTCTCCACACCCACCTGAGTCCTTTGTTTAATTTAATACTGTGGTTGTTTTGTTCTTTGGTGGGTCTACTATAGATCCTATAACAGCGCCTTATGGCTACTATTTCCTGCGAGATATTGCTATCAGTCCGATTGATATCAAGGCAGGAATCATAGATATTGAAGGTAGGAAAATCTCCTCTTCGCTATCCCCACACAGACATCCATCATCAACACCATCATCATCAGCTGGACCCACCATCTGGCCCTTGCTTCCATCAGGGCAGGTGCACTGCCCTGCAAGTGTCTCTTCATCTCCACCACCATCTACTATTTCTGAAGTCGGGTTTGTACTGAATAAAAATACTTCCCCTCCATACCCGGCACCATTTCCGGCGACGATATACTCCCCATCTTCTGAAATTGAGACAAGCGGACCATCTCCTCCTGTTCTAAAGCTCCAAGTGGGGACAGGATTATTTTTACTAAAGAGATATCCTGTGCGGTCCGAACAACCTACTACTATGTACTCGCCGTCCGCCGAGATGGATACCGATCTCACCCGATCCGCAGTAGTATAGCTCCAGAGTGATGTGCTGCTGTCCTTGTCGAAGAGGTAGACCTCGCCGTGCCAAGAACCAACCACAATATACTCACCGTCTGCTGAAATATCAATAAAGACAGAACTCTCCATAGTATTATTCCATTGAAGTGTGCCATTCTCCTTACTGAACAAGTACATACTGCCCAAATCACCCTCAGCCCAGCCAGTACTTCCAGTTCCAGCTACAATATATTCTCCGTTTTCAGACATAGAAAGTAAAGGTCTACACGCTCCGGCTTCCCAATTATCACATTCCCCTAGGGTGTAGTTCCAAAATGGCGTGTTGTTATCTTTTGTAAAGAAATATATTGTATTATTCCAATCGCTTGCAACAATATAATCTCCATTTGCTGACATTCCAACATCACCAAAAGGATAGTCAGATGTGAAATTCCAAAGTGGTACGGGACTATCCTGTCTGAAAAAATAAAGGTGTGCATTTCTACCATCAAAATTACCACCAGTAATGGCTGTCAAATACTCACCATCCTCTGAGATACTGACTGATCTAACATTGATGTTATTTTCTACAGTATAATCTATGATAGGCGTACTGCTATTCTTTCCGAATAGATAAATATGACCACCTTCGACAGGCATTTCATCATCGTACTCATCCGTCCCAGTTACTGCTGCAATGTACTCACCATTCGCCGATATATCCACTGAATGTACTCTACCCTTTGTTGTTTTGCTCCAAAGTGGCGTACTATTATCTCTCTCAAAAAAATGTATTTGGGGATAAGCAGTAGTGTTACTATCAGCTTTGATTGATTGAGTACCTGCTACGATGTAGCTACCATCTGAAGATATAGCAACTGCAGATATTTCACCAGTAGCTGTGTATTTCCAAAGCGGTTCCTGATTGGCCTCCACGCCTTCAAAACTATTACAGACGGCCAAAATCAAAGCTGCCATCAGAAATATCCTTAGAGGCTTCATACTCCCCTGACGCCTCCTGAGATTAAAATACTGTGGTTGTTTTGTTCTTTGGTGGGTCTACTATAGATCCTATAGCAGCGCCTTAGGACTCTTCACCATCATAAGAAATATCTAACTGTTTGACTTCATATTGGTCGCCCAGTTCTTCTATCGTTGCAATCAATGACGTGATATCTCCTGCATCCATTATTATTTTACCTGTTTCAGAATCTATTACCCTAAATGCCATCCGTGATTACCACCTCATAAATTACCCTAAACTAGCTACATTAAATGTCTTTTTACTTTAGGCTCAGGCTTCCTCATCCGGCTTTCTCATTCCAATGATGAGTGCAATTCCAATAATAGCCTCAAGTACTGATTGGTCTTTTCTTTCTGAACAGTTAAATTCCAAGTATGACACTGTTCCCTCCATAGAAGAACAACTACCGAATCCATCCATAACGCTGGAAAAATAAATGTAGCAACTATGGATTATCAATGCGAATCCGACTAATAAAATCGTAAGTCTAACATTACTATCCATACCCCCCCTGACGCCTTTGTTTAATTTAATACTGTGGTTGTTTTGTTCTTTGGTGGGTCTACTATAAATCCTATAACTGCGCCTTTAGTCCTTAATCAATTTCTTTGCTGACTTGATTGTCTCACCAGCTGTGATTAGGACATCTCCAGTTGAATCCACAAGATCCCCTATCTTGTCAGTTGCTCCTTCAGCCTGTTCGGATGCCTTGTCAATTAGTTCTTTCGACATTTCAGAGAGTTTCTGTGCTAAAACCTTCAGATCGTCCATAGCCTCGTCAAGACCCAATGAATCGATTTTAGCTTGCTCCTTGTCTATCATTGAAGTCGAAAAATGGAGGTCGTAATTAAGTCTGTCCTCAATATTTGTAGAATCCTTCCCCGGATTTCTTTCCCAATTTACCACCATTGACCATTTCTATCAAAAGAGGGCAAGGGCGGTACTTGTCGTCATTCAGATCCCTGTGCAATACTTCCATAATGGCTAGACATGTGTCCAGCCCGATAAAATCGGCCAGTGTGAGTGGACCCATGGGATGACTCATACCCAATTTCATGACCGTGTCGACCGCTTCAGGTTGGGCTACACCTTCCATTACACAGAACATGGCCTCATTGAGCATGGGCAGTAGAATCCGGTTGCTGACAAATCCAGGAAAGTCATTGACTAGGACTGGGACTTTGTTCAGGTCTTCTGCAAGTTTGAATGTAGCATCAAAAGTAATGTCGTTGGTTGATTTGGCTCGGATAACCTCTACCAGTTTCATAACCGGTACGGGATTCATGAAGTGCATACCGACCACGAGTTCTGGTCTTCCACTTGCCTCTGCCAGAATACCTATTGGGATGCTGGAGGTATTGGATGCCAGAATCGCATCGTCCTTACAGGATTTACCCAAGTCCTGAAACAAATTCTTCTTGATGTCAACATCTTCGATAATTGCTTCTATGATTATGTCACATTCACTCAAGTCACCCAGTTCCAGAGTGGTTTGAATGTTGGTGAGAGTCTCATCCATATCCTCCTGAACGATTCTCTCTTTAGTAACACTTCTCTCTAGGTTCCTGTTTATTGTTTTCAGACCATTGTCAACAAATTCTTGCTTGATGTCGCAGAGGATGATTTTTTTGCCTATCGCTGCACAGACTTGGGCGATTCCTGCCCCCATCTGGCCGGCACCTATTACCCCGACGTTTTTTACTTCCATTATTCGCTCAATTTGATCATTATGGCATTCTGAACGTGCAATCTATTCTCTGCTTGGTCAAAAACTATGGAATTATCAGATTCCATAACTCTGTCAGTTACTTCCCTGTCTCTTTCAGCAGGTAAACAGTGCATGAAAAGAGTATTTTTCCCAGTAAGCCCCATAAGCTCTTCATTTACCTGGAAATTCTTGAAAATCTTCTCTCTGGCTTTGGCCTCTTCTTTTTGCCCCATCGAGGCCCAAACATCCGTATAGATTACGTCCGCATCCTTTACAGCACTTTTTGGTTCGTGCGTTATTTCAATTGTCGAGATACCAGCATCTTTTGACTGTTTAACAAGGTCCTTATCAGGTTCATACTCTTTGGGACAGCAACAAACAAAATTGAGAGGGAAACGCATGGCCAGATGCAACCAAGAATGGACAATATTATTTCCATCACCCATGTAGACTATCTTGATATTCTCGATACTTCCTAGATGTTCCCACACTGTAAAAACATCTGCCATGATTTGGCATGGGTGATTATAATCGGTTAACCCATTGACGATGGGGATGGTTGAATGTTCAGCTAGTTCCAGAATATGCTTGTGATCAAAGAGGCGTGCCATAATCATATCATTGTACCTGCTAAAAACCCTTGATATGTCTTTGATAGCTTCACGTTTTCCAATTCCGATATCATTTGGTCCCAGGAATAGGGCATGTCCTCCCATCCACTCAAATCCGGTCTCAAAGGAAACTCTGGTTCTGGCTGATGGTTTGGCAAATATCATTGCCAGGGATTTGTTCTTAAATGGAGTATAATCCTCTCTATTTCTGAATTTTGCCTTTACTTCTTTTGATAAGTACAGGATGTCCCACAGTTCCTCACTTCCATAATCTGAAATATGAAGAAAATGTTTAACCTTTTTCATTATTCCCTATCAATTCTTGGAGCTAGTAAGAATTTCACATTACCTTGTGCTCCAGTCAGGTCTTCTATAGCTAAATCCGCATCAACTTTAACCGGCAGATCGGAACCTAGGTTAATGTGTAGAATTCTGTCGGAAGGCAATGAATTGACCATCAGTGCAAAGTATTCAAGAGAGAAAAGGGACGTGGTTTCTTCAGGTGAGTCCAGTTTCTCTAGTTGTTCTTTGCCTAGTGTAAGGTCAACTCGATTTTGATTATCACCTTCGCAGACCAGTCTAAAACTTTTCTTGGTCGTTGAAAGTGCGATGTGGTCTGAAACCGATTTCGAGGCCTTAAGTCCCTGTGAGATTTCCTCGACACTGACGCTTACGAAGGCCGGTAGGTCTAGAGAAGGTACTTTTGGGTCAGGCATTCCTGAAGTATCAAGAAGAGGCATGGCTCGAGTTAGATTTCCGATATTCACAACTAGACGGTTCAGTTTGTCATCCTTCTCCAGATCGACCATATCCTCCTTTCCGGCAACGGCTAGAACTGTTTTGAATTTGTCAATATCAATGCCCATTTCTACGCCGTCAGTTTCATAGCTGTCAAAGGCAGATTTTATCAAATTAGCTTCAATCATTGCCACGTGCGATGGATCGACTGCTTTAATCTGCATTCCATCTTCACTGACATTCAGTTTCGCTTCATCAACTAAGGATCCAACGGTACCTATGAATTCTTTTAGATTATCTGCTTTAATTCTGGCTTTAAACACTACACTACCTCCCTTCTCGATTGGTGGCCGATATTTAACTTTTGTTTACCATTATTAATAGAGCATTAATCTAATATACTTACCTCCACTGAACACCCAGTTTTACTTCCCGGAGGGAGTTTTTGACAGAAAAAGATTTGAAAAAAGGTACAACAACCTTGGGTTTGGTTTGCACTGACGGTATAGTAATGGCGACTGAGATGCGAGCCACCATGGGTAATTTGATTGGGCACAAAACAACCCAGAAGCTCTTCAAGATATCTGATAATATGGCTTTAACCGTTGCAGGTCTGGTTGGAGACGCACAAATGTTGGCCCGGTGGTTATCAGCTGAAGTAAAGTTGTATGAGTTAAAAACAGGAACTACAATGTCTTTGAGGGCGGCATCCACTTTAATGGCCAACATAATGAATGGTAGGAGATATATGCCATTCTGGGTTCAGCTTCTTTTGGGAGGCATTGATTCAGAAGGCGGTCACGTTTATTCATTAGATGCGGCAGGCGGTTCCATACCAGATAAGTTCCAGACTACAGGGTCAGGTTCACCTTTCGTTTATGGAGTACTTGAGGATCGTTTCATAGAAGATTTATCAGTTGAACAAGGTAAGGAGTTAGGCGTTAGAGCCTTAACTGCAGCAATGAAAAGAGATTCAGCATCTGGGGACGGCATTTCGATGTGTGTCATTGATTCCAATGGCTATCATAAGGTGTCTCCGGAAGATATAGCTAAAATTCAGACTAAATTGGCAGCCTAAATAGCTAGTCAAACAAGAAGCAGGAAGGTCAAAAAATGGCCGTAGAAGACGTAATAAAACTAGTCAAGGAAGTCGCAACAGAGGTAATACCCGATAACATAGCCTTTACAGATGTAAAGGTTGAATCATCAAATGTTGTTCTCTATACACCCAATGTTGAAATTTTCTCAGAAAACAATGAGGTTATTAGGACATTAGCCCAGAAGGTCAGAAAACGAATTATAATCAAGGCCGATCCCAGCGTTAGAAAACCAATCGTTTCGGCAAAACAGAAGCTATTGGAGGTTCTTCCCGAAGAGGCCGGAGTAGTCGAAGTAAAGTTTGACGAAATCAATGGTGATGTTATCATTGAGGCTGTTAATCCCGGTCGAGCAATAGGAAAACATGGGTCAGTTCTAAATCAGGTACGTCGAGAAATAGGATGGAATCCGATTGTGATACGTTCCGCTCCCATGGAATCTAAGACCCTTAAAGAAATTCGAAACTATATGCTTGGCGATAAAATAGGTGAAGAGCGGAAGAAATTTTTGACTAAAGTGGGTAAAAAAGTATTTCGTGATACAATAGAAGGCGAACAATACGTTCGCGTTACAGCACTAGGTGGTTATCGAGAGGTTGGAAGATCATGTCATTTGTTGATGACTAAAGATAGCAAGGTCCTGATTGATTGCGGTTTTAACCCTGGTAATGATAAAGAACCAAGCCCATTCCTGAGTGCTCCTGAAGTTACACCTCTAGAAGGAATTGATGCTGTAGTCCTGACACATGCGCATCTTGACCACTCTGCACTTCTACCAATGCTGTTTGTGTATGGATATGATGGGCCAATATACTGCACACCCCCAACAAGAGAACTGGCTTCTCTCCTGCAAATGGATTATATCAAAATCCAGAATGCTGAAGGCAACCGCGTTCCATATAGTACGGAACATATCAGACATGCCATACGAAACACGATTACGGTAAATTATGGGGACACTACTGATATCTCACCTGATTTGAAGCTAACTTTCCATAATTCAGGCCATATTCTGGGTTCTGCAGCCGCACATTTCCACGTTGGAGATGGCTTGTATAATCTGGTATTCTCAGGCGATATAAAGTTCGAGAACACATGGCTGTTTGATCGTGCTGTCAATAACTTTCCTAGATTGGAGGCCTTGGTGATGGAATCAACCTATGGCGGCTACAAAGATTTTCAACCTGCTAGGGAAGAAGGTACTCGGAACCTTACTGAGATAATCAATCGTACTGTTGAGAAGAAGGGTAAGATTCTAATTCCAGTTTTCGCAGTTGGTCGTTCTCAGGAGGTAATGCTCGTTCTGGAAAAAGCATATTCTGATGGTAAATTGAAGGATATGCCAGTCTATCTGGATGGAATGATATGGGAAGCCACGGCACTTCATTCAGCCTATCCTGAATATCTGAATAACAATCTTCGTAACAAGATCTACCAAAATCAGGACAATCCCTTCCGTTCGGAAATATTCAATAAAGTTGAAAATTCCGAGATGAGACAAGAAATATGTGGCCGAGATGAACCAGCTATAGTCTTGGCTACCTCTGGCATGGTAAATGGAGGGCCTGTGATGGAATATCTCAGACATTGGGCCCCTGATTCTAATAATACCATGGTTTTTGTTGGTTATCAGGCTGCAGGAACCATGGGACAACGGTTACAGCAGGGCGCATCGGAAATCCATCTCCATGATAGAGATAATGGTGGAATGGTACCTGTTAAGGTCAATATGAATCTTGAGACTTGTGAAGGTTTCTCAGGACATAGTGATAAGCGTCAATTGATGCGTTACCTTAGAACAATACGTCCACGACCTAAGGTAGTCTTATTGAATCACGGTGATTCACAGAAATGTGAACAGTTTGCAAATGATATCAGGCGCAAAATCAGATTGGATGCCCGCGTTCCTTATAATCTTGAAACTATCAGGTTGATGTAATGGCTGAGGTCGAGGACAAGATAATGGAGGCTCTCAGGGAATTGGAGCGATGGGAAAGTCGCCGGGCGAAAGTTAGAACCAGACTGGAGAATGATGATGCCGATGAATCTGAATTGGATAGAATCGAGGAGCAAATTCTCCATTACCAGAAATTACTTCAAGATATGAAGAAGAAATTGTCCTCAGCTGATGTTTCCCGAACCATTGCTCGCTCGGGTAATCAATAATATAGATATAGCTAATATCGGATTACGGGTGAGGTGGCAGAGCCCGGCTATGCACGCGACTGCAGATCGCGACCACGGGAGTTCGAATCTCCCCCTCACCACCACTACATTCTGTCAGGGGCTTTAATCCCTAATATGGCCAAACCCTGTCTCAATATCTTTTGAGAACACTTCACCAGATTTATTCTAAAGCTTTCGTTTTCGTCCTCAATAACTGGGCAATCTCTGTAAAATTGGTTGAAATCTGAAGCTAGAATGTGTACATAGTTAGGTATATTGTGAATTGCAAGATTCGAGGCTGTTTTCTCGATATTTTTAGGCCACTTGGACAACGTTCTCAATAATTTTATCTCTGAATCTTCAAGATTACAACTGAGCTTAGGTTCAGGCAAGTTTTTCCCATATTTTCTGAGTATGGAAGAGGTTCTGGCATGTGAATACATTACAAAGGGTGCTGAATCCCCTTGCAAGTTCAAAGCCTCCTCAATATTGAAGGTGAATCCCTTTTCGGCTTGTACCTTCAAGAGATTGTATCTAAGTGCCCCAATCCCAATTTCCTCAGCCAATTTCTCTCTTTGGTGTTCTTTTATGTCTGCTTTCCACTTTCTTTGTTTAGATTTATCTTCACCCAGTTTCTGTTTGGCTAATTCAACTATCTGCTCCATTACGTCATCCAGATAGACTACCCTCCCAGCTCTGGTTGACATTTTACCACCAGGAAGGTTAACAAAAGAATAGAATAAGTTCCTTGGTTCTTTGGATTTCAATTCTCTAAGAGCAATTCCCAATAATCTCCCCTGTAGTTTGTGATCTTCACCTAGTATGTTCAATGCAGTACTACATCGGTTGAACTTATCTAGATGATAAGCGATATCCCTTGTTGTGTAAAGGCTGAGGCCATTTTTCCTTGTAAAAAAGAATTTCTGGTTTCTTCCCGCTATCCCTTCCGCCTCCAGGTCCAGATAATAGGCTCCGCTTTCCTCAGCACAGAGTTTACTATGTTTGAGTTTCTCAATAACCTCGTCAACGACACCGGATACTATTAGATCGGATTCGTGGAAATAGGAATCGGCTTCGACTTTTAATCTTTGTAGTGACTGTTTCATTCCTTCCATCATTTGCTCTGCCGCTTCTCTAACTTTCAGGAGTGTTTTCTTGTCTCCTTTCTCGATAAGTTCCATATCTCTGTAAATTATTTTTCGGACATCATCATTGTCTTTTAGTTCTTCAGAAGCTAAACGATAGCAATTTACTAGACTGTGGTCCTTCTTACCCTCTTTTTCAGGCTTATAATTATCAATTCCATAAGCTAGCGTTGCGGCTTGCCGACCAGTATCATTCACATAATATTCAGTTTTGACATCATGACCGGAATAGGATAATAGGCGAGCTATACTGTCTCCAATAATGGGATTTCTGGCTCTACCCATATGGAATGGCCCTGTTGCGTTTGCAGAGGTATGCTCTATCAGAATCTTTTCTTTCTTACCTTTTCCCTTCCCATAGCTTTCATTACTTATCTCATCTACAAGTTTATTTGCAAAATCATCCCATTTTAAATTTATATTACAGTATCCTTTTTCCACAGACGTCGAAGCCACGGAACTTAGTCCCTCCAGTTCACGTGCTAATTCTTCCGCAATTTTTGATGGTTCCTTCTTCAATGTTTTTGCAGCTGGAAAACAAATTATTGCAAAATCTCCGACGGGAGAATCCAGGTCTATTGGTAGTTCTGGCCAACCCTTTGTTTTCAGTAATCTTAGAATATCACTAACGACCTCTTTGGTCCTAGTATCTACAATTCGACTCACATATGTGGTGTACTAAGAGGGGGTTTAAGTCTATCCAATATATCTTGGAACGGCTGCAGATACTTCGGGCGGTGCCTGGTCCCTTACCATCTTAACTTCCTGCTCGAGGCTCTGTGCCTCTTTGAGCAGAGGTTCAGGGTCAAGATCTATGGCAAGTAATAGTTCATCAATGGCCTTGATTACATTTGCAGCAGCCCGAGCATCGGGGGAGTCTTCACTTACCTCCGCTAGTAGTCCCAAGACATTTAATTTCCTAATCTTTCCCTCGTTAAGAAGTGCTCCTGTAATTCCTCCTACTGTACCATAGGTGAACGGTTTTACCTTAGCGTCCTTGATCCATTTTCTAGATCCAAGGGTGGATGATACACCATAAACCTCATTCTTTTCACCATCAGCCTTAGGTCCTGAAGTAAAACCCTCCGCAGATATTATCTTCTTGCATCCATTTTCTTCAGCCCAGTCCATGAGTGTCTTGACTAGGTCCTTGGTAATTTCAGCTGGTGGTGTGAACTCACTGACACAGACTATAACTTGGTTACAGGAACCATCGTTACAAATTTGTTCACCTGAATAAAGTCTCATTGGGTTATGTGGTTCACCATCTTTTACGACTGAAATTGGTGGAAATTTATAACTGTCAATTACACCAATCTGCTCTAGTTTGAGTGTATTAATGAGAAAATTAGCTACAATTGTTCCTACCAGACCTACTCCTGGAAACCCGTCAATTAATACAGGATTCTTCAAATTGTGTTTAGCTATCTCACGAATAGTTATAGGATTACTCATAACAATTCATCTAGGTCAGCATCCTCATCTAGATCTGGAAGATCCGTATCATCATCCAGAAGATCACCTAGGTCATCATCCAAGTCATCTTTCTCTCCAAAATCTTCTTTCAGACTTTCTCCTCCACCAACAACTTTAAGCCTTGTCCAAAGAGAGAATTCATCAATATCGCTTCGACTCGCAAAACGCTTTGCATCACTAACAGTCCTGAATTTTCCAAGAACGGGATCGCCCTCTCCTGGTTCAGCAGGTAACATCACATACCTTTCCTTGTTTACTATATCTCCTACCAAAAGGCGAACTGCTTTGAGCACATCGGGATTAGATTCTGACATGTTTGACTCCTACGTCACAGTCTACCCTTATTTAAATAATTTTATGGTGGATTTATATTTAACCAAAGCAGTTAACTACTGCTTCGTTTCCGCGATAATATGTTTGATCGCAAGGCCCTTGTCTTGAGAGGTGTTGCCGAATGTGTAACCGACGATGAACTTCACGAATTACTTGCTTCTAATGATAAACCAAAGGCATATGTCGGCTTCGAACCTTCGGGACTTTTGCATGCAGGTTCATTAGTACCCATGCTGAAGGCACGGGAACTTGTCGAGTCTGGTTTTGAAGTAGTAATCCTATTAGCTGATTGGCATGGGTACATTAACGACAAACTGGATGGAGATTGGGCTAATCTTAGGGCCGGTGTCGAATACCAAAAGCAGATGTTCTCGGCTTTCTCATCAGGTTTTGATTTCAAGACTGCAAGTGAATTGGTTCGTCAAGATGGTTACTGGGAGATGGTCCTTCGTGTTTCCAAGGCCAGTAGTCTGAAAAGAATGCGAAGGGCTTTGTCAATAATGGGACGGGATGAGGATGAAGCAGATGGCGACATGTCCAAATTTTTCTATCCAGCTATGCAGGCTACTGATATTTACGCCTTGAACGTTGACCTAGCACTAGGAGGGATGGATCAAAGACATGCCCACATGTTGGCTAGGGACGCAGCTGACAAACTGAAAATATCAAAACCTGTGGCGCTTCATACTCCTCTTTTAGGATCATTATCTGGCCCTGGCAGAATGGATACAGACTCCAAGATGTCCAAATCCAATCCATCTGGAGCTCTTTTGGTACATGATAATGAAAAAATCCTGATGAAAAAATTGTCCAAGGCCTATTGTCCCCAGGAACGCGAATCTAATCCGGTTCTTGATATATGGGAACATTTACTTGATCCGGTCTTGGGCAAGATTACAATTAAAAGACCCCAGAAATTTGGTGGTAATCTCACTTTCGAATCTTATCGGGACTTGGAGAAGAGCTACTTATCCGGTTCAGTACACCCTCTAGATCTGAAGAATGGTACTGCCTCAGCACTCCATAAATTGTTTCAACCTTTCCGAAAGGCTTGTGATTCTGATCCAGAACCTTACAACAAGTTAACTTCGGCTCTTGATTAATTTTGGGGGCTCTTTCCCAGTTACAGTTTTAATTTCTCCGGAAGAAGGTATGTTTGCTATCCTCTCGTTGATCCACGCTTTCATTTCCCTGAGATCAATTCCCTTGTAACTTGATGGAAATGTCTGGACCAATTCTGGTAGCTGTCGCATTAATCTCTGAGCTGCCCGCATATTTCCAGTTTTGATATGGACGGCTAATGCATCTGCCTGTGCTAGAGTCTGAACCGTATCTTTCTCTCGTCTATCATCCAGTTCTAACCACAAGTCCTCAAAGAGTTCATGAGCTCCGTGATAATCTCCTGAATTATGTTCCTCGACGGCACTGTCCCACATTATTTTCAAATTCATCAATGCCAACGGTGGTATGCAGGGTGTCCTTTCTCTACAGCCACAAAGAGTCCTCTCCCGGTTGCACAAGTTTTTCCGTCTGCCTTCAATTCGATTATCACTTCTGCTCTATCTTCTTGCAGAGCTAGGACCCGGCTTTGCAGTTTCAAAGTAGGCCCAAGAGGTGTTGGTCTCTTCAATTTTACTTCATATTGGGCAGTTACAGTACATTGTGGAGCATCCAGTCCGTTTCTATCCATAATGGCCATTGCCGCTGTCCAGTTACCATGACAATCCAGTAGAGCTCCGATTATTCCCCCATTTATGACCCCGGGAAAGGCTTGGTGCTTCTCTTCACATTCAAATTCCATTTCCAGCCCATCGTCCGTTCTGTAGGACTTAATCTGTAGACCTTCTTTGTTTGCAGGTCCACATCCAAAGCATATCGAGTTGGGCGCATACCTGTCCTGAACCGCTTTCTTACTCATGATTGCAATTCCTTAATCTGGTTATCAACCAGATTGACAGCATAGGTTAACATCTTCTCATCAAATTCGAATTTTGCGCCCGCTGCTTCGAAAAGCTTCGGTAAGGTTGCATTGCCTCCCATACTGAGAGCCTTCCTATACAGTTTTACAGCATTCTTTTGATTCTTCAATGCATTTCCCCAGACTTGGATAGCGCCCAATTGCGCCATTCCATATTCAACATAATAGAATGGAACATGGTAGATGTGTAGTTTATTATGCCATCCAGTAGCAATCACATCCTCAAATTCACTGGAATCTAGGTCCTCAAAGGTCTGAAATCGTTTCCAGAGATTCGACCATTCCTCGTCACAATTGCCAGGTTCCATTGCTTTTTCAGGATTGGTATATGCCCAGTGCTGAAATGCATCGACCACTGCCATGTATGGTAAGAACATGATTGACTTTTCTAGATGCTCTATTCTGGCTCGACTAGCATCCCCTACCTCGTAGAATCCTCCAAAATCCTTTGTCAGATAAGGTGCAGATAATAACTCCATAGCCATAGATGCTACTTCAGCGAATTCCATGCCTACATCTCTTTGAGAGGAGTAGGGCAATTGGTCCGACTCAAATACATGGAATGCATGGCCACCCTCATGCAACATGGTCTGGACATCACTATGTGTACCAACGGCATTCATGAAGATAAAAGGTAATCTTCGATGGTGATATTCGGTGCAATAACCTCCGGGTGCCTTTCCTTTGCGATTTGCAAGATCAAGTAATTCCTGTTCTCGCATTATGCTGAAATGTTTTCCCAAGTCTGGATCCACTGCTTCAAAAATATTATGACATCCTGATTCCAGTTCATCTGCATTCTCAAATGGCGTTAATGGTTCTCTATTGAAGGGATCAACACTCAGATCCCATGGTTTGAGTACGTCTAAACCCAACTGTTCCTTCCGTTCCCTGATCAATTTGTTGGCAAAAGGTATAACAACTTTTTCAATTGCCGCATGGAAGTTCATGCAATCCTCTGGGGTATAATCAAATCTTTTCAGGTATTCCCATCGCCAGGAACGGTAATTATCGTAACCTGCATTCTTGGCAATTTCAATTCTTAATTCCAGGATCTGTTTCCAAATCTTGTTTATTCTCTCGCGATCTTCTAATCTTCTTTCAGCAGCCAGTCGCCATGCCTTTTCCCTTCTTTTACGGTCTGTTTCAAGAAGAACGGGACCCAATTGAGTAATAGTGATTTCTTCGCCATCCCATTCTACTGTTTGTGCACCTATGATCGCATCATATTCCTTTGACAGTTTACTATCTTTTGTTAGAAGGGGCAGATTATCTTCGCAAAATAATTCAACTTCGCTTTTGATTGCCCTTAGGGGAATCTCAAAATTTTCAGGGACAACATTCGTTTCAAGCAATTTTTTCTTTAGAATTTGATCTTTAGAACTGGCAGTCTCACTTATGTTGTCTAGAAATGAATGAAATCTCTTTTTTGCATCTTCATCAGTCGTATCAACAGTTGTAGCAACATAAACCTCGGTCCCAACCTCTCCAATCAATTCACTCAGATTGGACCAGTATTTCATCCACTCTTCAATATTTTGTTTATTCACTTCCTGATTCAATAAGTAATCGAAGTAAGGTTCGTAATCCTTCCATTCCCAGTCCTGCATTTCCTTACCGTTTTTGGGCAGTTTTAAGGTCATTGAATACTATAAGCGGTGGCTATATTTTAGTCTGTATAACCCTAATCAGTTCAGTTTGAGTATTTTGAAGATATTAGGACCCACTTTCACTTCATCACCCTCTTTAGCACCTTCCAAAGCTTTGGCTATTGGATTGCTTAGTGGCAATTTTCCACTCTTTGGATCTGCTTGGTCGGGGTTGACCAGTTGGAAATTATGTTCTGTTTCCTTGGCGAGGTTCTTCACCAGTAAACTGGAACCAATTGCTGCTCCAGCGACAGGTGCAGTTTCAGGTTCTTTATCAGCAGTCTTGATGCTTTCTATTCTAGCATCTTTGATTTTATCTTCTAATTCTTTATTCATATCAGCTACATTATCGGCCTCTTCTCTCATTTCCCTCGCCTGCTCAGTCGTCTTGGGAATCTCAACGTTCATGGCCTTAATCTTTCTTTCAGTGTCTTCCTCACTACCTATGGTCGCGCCTTGAAGAAATTCTAGATCCTCCTTTAATTTCTCATGTTCGCTCTTTTCAGTTTCCAGCAACCTTTCCGCTTTATTCCGGTCTTCAATCGCTATGCCCAAATCAGCCTTAGCAGTATCAAATTGTTTCTTGAGGCTTTCCATTACTTTACTAACTTGTTTGGATGCCTTCTCCAGTGCAGTCAAATCTTTTTCAGTTCTCTTCTTTCTTTTTATTTCGGTCTTGAGTTCATCTTCAATACCTTTATTCGTATCCTTTTGTTCATTGACTTGTTCTTGTAATTCTTTCATGGAATCAGTGATTTCTACAATCTCGCTTTCTTTTTCTCTGTGTTTTTCGGCTTTCTGCTCCAATTCGATTATAGTCTCTCTTTCCAGATCCAGTTCGCTCAAGGCAACGGCTGCCTTTTCCCGAGTGTTAGACAATTCTTTTTTGGCCTTTTCCAAATTTGTTGTCAGAGCTGAAAATTTATCGTTCATTCGTTTCTTGTTCTTTTCCATGAGTTTCACTTCCCGATCCATTTCTTTTCTTCTTTGTGCCGCATCATTTTTTTCAGTGAGGGCTGCTTTTTCCCTCTCATTTGCCTCGAGGGTTTGCTGTTCTAATTCCATTATTTCTTTTTCAAGATTATTTTTCTCTTCGATGGTCTTATCATAAGCGGCCTTTACTGAGTCATAAGATTCTAATGCACTAACCGTTTCAGGTTTCTCAACTTTAAGCTTATTCTCGGCCTTCAGGGCTTTGTCCTCTGCTTTTTCACTCATATCCCTTAGCGAGCTTATTTCGCGTGTCATTCGATCGCTTAATCTCATGTCATTTTCTTGTTTCACCCTCATGTCCTCTATTTCATTCTCTAAGTTACTTTTAGCAGAGAGGTCGTCCTTGAGTTCCTTCTCGACCATGCGGGCTCGCTTTTCTACTTCTGAGGTTGCCAGTCTGGCAGTTTTCAATTTGGATTCTAAGGAATTGTTAAGGGTATTAACACTCTGATTTAGTGCTGTTAAGCGATCTAATTCATCTTCCAAGTCCTCAATACCCTTGTAATCTATGTTACTGGCAGACGTTCTAGCATCTTCGATTTTTCTTTCAGCATCCTTCAGACTCTCTTCAGTTTCCTCAAATTCCTGGAGAAGATCCTTGTTTCTTTCTACTTCACTTTCTTGTATGTCCTGCTTCCTTTCTATTAATTCTTGTTTCTTTAATATGGCTTGCCACTCTTCATCAATGTTACCAAGGATGTACAACGTACCTCCTCCAGTCAAGGCACTACCAATTAAAACGATGAAGAAGCCCATTCCGGGCTTCCATTCGATGGAAGTTAACCTAGCGCTGGGAAGAGGAGTATCTCCAGCCGTATCTGCCTCTCCATATTCTGTACAATCAATATTACCGTAGAAATTGAATTCATTGGGTGCTTGCCCTTTTACAATACACCCTAGTCTGGGATCAACTCCTTCCTGTTCAATGCTAATCATGCCTTCATCATCCGACAATGCTTCTGGCCAAGACATGTAAAATGAGCCTCCAGTCAATAAACCAAAGATAAGCACTATAATTGCAACGTATTTGAGATTGCTTAACGAACTTCTCAAATTTTTATTATGCAGACTTTTTACTGAATTATTAGCCATATAGGCAACAGACAAGGCAACTATGGATGTACCGTAAGCTAATATTTTTATCGTTCCTGCAGCTTCGTCCTGATTCGCACAGTCCTGACAATCTGCACTAGCATATGAAACCTGACTAACGGTCTGATCCCCACCATTATAATGTTCATAATAGTTCAAGTAATAACCGTATTCAAAGTTGTAATCATCAGATTCAGTTTCGACTGAAAAGACAGTATCATCCGTCTCGTCATCTACTGTCCCATTATCGTTAATAGCTTCAGTGTGAGTGACATCAACTCTGATTCCATCAACTACGAACCATTTTCCGTAATCACCATCACTGTGTACGGAAATCAGTACACATAGAAAAGTAACCATTGCGACTGCCTGTATCTGCTGAAGCTGCTCTTTCATGGGGACCACTTTTTGGTTTAGCTCCTATTTAAAGTTTGTTTTTTCACGTTTTGCATCAACCACCTATTTCCTAAACTTTTCTTTTCAGTTAACATTTTAATGGCTCGAGTCTGTTACAATCATGAAGATATGTCCTGTTTGTCAATATGAGGAGGAGCAGGATAGTGAAGTAAGCTGTGCGATTTGTGGTTCTGATTTAAAATCTTCAGCTCCAGCAGATGATGTTCCAAAGACTGAAGAGACTATTGAAACAACCGAAGAACCTTCTGTATCTGATGAAAAAACGATTGAAACAACTGAGGAATCTTCTGTATCTGATGAAGAGAAGTTGCTTGAAGAGACCCTTGCCGCAACTGAGGTTGAGGCCCCTGATGAAGAATCAAGTACAATGCCCGTTCTGACTTCCATTAGTGACCAATGGTCAAAAATTGGTTCTAGATTCAAGAGATTTAGTTCTAGACTGGATTCTATATTTCTGACTAAAGGTGAGATAAATCATGTTGCCCCAATGGCAATGTTAATCGCATCAATATTACTCTTTTTTTCAGTAATGGGTTTAGCTATCACAACGATACCTGGTGTTACCGAAGAATCTGCTGATGGTTATACACCTACCACTCCATATTCCAAAAATGAAGTTTATGTTGGGAGAGGGACTTCCGAATCCTTTAGTGGAGATCCTTTCAATTGTGAAATCTGGGACGCTAGTATATATGAAGAATTTGGTGTAATTGGTGAAGATGGCTATTACATAGCGGTGACGGATTCTAACAGCAATGGTACTGTAGAGGACGATGAAAGGTTCGGATGTCCTGTGAACATGGGATATCTAAGTGGTTTAACATTTATCATCCTGAATTTAGTTCTTCTAGTTTCAGCATTTTATATCTACACTAATATATCCAACACCTCTATCACATATCCAATCCTTATATTCGGTTCGGCTGAATTCTTAGTATTTGTGATATATGGGGGTATCGCTAATAAATTAATTTTTGCTTTGCCTCTTACAGTTGGCCTTGTTTGTACTATTGGTCTGATTGTTTCAACAGGAGTATTATTGGTGAGGACCTTATTATCTCGCCCTCTAGACGACCCTCCTTCAGCAACATTTTATATTTTTATAATTGCAGCAGCATTGCTTCTGTCCTCAATCTTTTACAATTATTCATTGGGCCCTTACTCTATTTGTGTAGATGAGTTAAGCAAGTCTGAACTTTTGGACTTGAATCTCAATGTGGACGAAGAATTGCAGACAGAATGTCAACAGATGGGGTACGACACTTTGTCAGCAGTGCCTCTAGATATGGGTAGCGGAGATAACATGATTCTCTTGATGGCTGCCACCTTTTTATTTGCAGGAGTTGGCAATTGGTTAATTTCCAATACGAAGATTAATGATGTTACTGAGGCCAAGTATTTTTCGATGATATTATCTGGTTTGTTACTTCAGTTCCTCATTTTGGCTTATAATGTTGCCACCAGCGAGGATGGTGGCTTGGGCATGGATGAGAATGATACTACTCTTACGGTAATGGCTCTTGGTATTGCCACAGTGGGCATGATTTCATTCTATAGAAAGAGGAGAGGCGAACCTGGTTCAATGGGTGTAGCTTATTTTGCTATTTTCGGGGCCGGTATATTTGCGCTTTTTGCAACTTTCCTTGCACCAGTGGTGATAGGAGGAAATGATGTAGAGTGGCCAGAAGAGAGGGATGAACAATTTAATCTTGTATTGGCAGCCTTGGTAACAGCTATCGGTTTCTGGTTGAGTTACAAGTTCGGTTCACAAAAGTTAAGGCAGATGTCTGCCGCAAGTGACGCGGCCATGCCTAACCGGGATGATCCTTTCGCTGCGACTGTACCTGGACAACAAAAGGCAATGCCTGAATGGAGCGTAGATTCTGCAATGGAATTCCTGATGAATGAATATGGTGATGAATTTCAGATAGAGTTGAAGCACAGCACCGAACATACTCCTGATCTTGAATTGGTCGAAAAGACAATGATGGACAAGGTAGACCAGTCAGTCACAATTAGAAAAGCAATAATGGTCGATTATGAAGTTGATTTCGATGAAATTGCTGAAGCCTATTCCACAACTAGAGAAACTATTGATGAGGTCATCACACATTTGACTTCGGGAAAGAACATAATGCTATTTGGTGAACCAGGAACAGGTAAGACGGCTCTGGCTAATATATTACTTAGCAAACTATGTGGAGAAATTGATCAACCTAATGGAAGCAAGGCACCCAATTTCACTATAGTTACAGCTAATGCAGAGTGGTCCAATTTTGATGTTATTGGTGGAATCTCCCCTGATGATTCCGGTGGTTATTACTTCAAGGACGGATACGTTGCGGAAGCAGCTAAACTTTGTGAGCACTCCATCCGCGAAAGAGCTAAACCTCACTATCTGGTAATTGACGAGTTTAACAGGGCCAACATCGATGAGGCATTTGGTAAACTTTTCACCGTATTCGAGTACAGGGACAAACAACCTCTCTTGACACATAAGGAAACTGGTGGAGCTCCATTCATGATGCCACCCGAATTCAGAATTATTGGGACTATGAATACACAGGATAAGAACACACTTTTCAATGTTGGTTTTGCGTTAATGCGTCGTTTTGCTTTCGTTGAGATTGGGCTTCCTCAAAAGGATGATGAATATCATCGTATGCCTGTGTTTGTGTATTTCAAATTGAAGAAGCTTGGTTTGGTTCCAGAAAGGCCAGAAGGTGATGATCTTTGGAAATTTGAAGAAAAATGCAGACATTATCCAAGTCGTAAATTTGATTTTTATGATGATGATGGGAATATGTACAAATGCCACGAGAAGTTGGTCAAATTTCTGGAACCGAGTGAAGCACCAAAACGTGGTGATGAAGTAGCCCTTGGGGTCCGTACGTTCCGTAAGATAGGTCCGGCCTTAATCATTGATTCAATGGTTACAATATTTAATTCAGTAAAGAAATACGGGCCAGAATTGGCTCTAGACCGAGTTATTCGTTCAAATATCATGCCATCTCTAGAAGGTCTAGAGAGAAATGAGATTCGGTGCATGTTCCTTCATGCTAAAGAAGTTCTGGGGCCCAATTCAACGGTAACTGAAACTTTGGATAGAATGGCTAATTCAGACAGTCTAAGCTTGTTCTGATGACTGGGGTAGTAGTTCGTCGATGGAATCCGAAGATTGATGGTCCGGTTACTGAAGAATCTTTAAGGAAGAAGTTGGAAAATAGAGGATACAGTGTCAGCAGCTATACTTACAGTCCAGGGGCATATTTTAGTGATCATAAACACGGACAATCAAAGATAGATGCGGTTTTGTCCGGGACCTTTCGAATGGGAATGTATGGTGAATTTGTGGATTTAGGGTCTGGAGACTGGATAGAGGTCCCAGCTGGAGCTACCCACTCGGCCGAGGTCATTGGTAATGAACCTGTCGTCAGTTTAGATGCAATAAAGATCTAGTGGTCGTGCATATCATTGCCGCAGCACATGGGTGACTTGATCTTTCCACACCCACCGGGGCATTTTGAGACATGTACCGTAGCCCCTTCATCAGTTGTGATGGTTCCATGAACCAACTCTTTACCGCAGGCTCCACAAGTTAATCCTGAGACTGACATGTCACAGTTGTGACAAACATATTGTACCATAATCAATCTATGAGGTGCCCTCTTATAAAATAATTATACGTATTCCGCTATTCTTCTTTCATATTCTTGAAAATAATGAGATATTATCTTTAGGTCAAAAGTTCTCAGTATCATCTCTTTTGGTTCCCTTTCCAGTAGAAATTTGAAAGAACCTTCCACTAAATCTGAAGGATTTGTATTTTTTAATGACAAGTGTTCATAATATTCTCTTGTCAGGTTGACACTATGTGTTGTAGAGTTACCATTCGAGACGTTTACTTCAAAAATCCAACCAGTTTCAATTTCAGACTTACTAATTTTTATCGTCGGCATCTTTCATTTCATCTTCAGATATTTTCCCATCACTATTTGCATCATATTTTTTGCGCACATCTTCCGTAAACATCTTCATGAATTGAATCTTGTCCTCTTTCCATTGGTCCATAATTTCGTCACTGAAATTCCCGTATCTTTTGCTTGCAAAGTAATCGAACATAATTAAGACCAGAAAGAAGAATATGGGGAGTCCCCAGGCCTCAACGAAATTAACATCTTCTTTTACTCCAACATTGTCTGGATCAAGTTCATAGCTTGTTGCTACTGCCAGTCCCAGTGCACCCAAAAATAGAATCAGAACTATCCATTCGTAGAATTCCAATGAACCCCTTCTTCGAGGTTGGGGGGGTCTTGGTAGCCTTGGCCCTTCAGTAATTCTGGAATCTCTAGGGTCTGGTAGCATAACATAATTAGATATCATATGCATATAAAGATTTATCTTTCAGTAAGGTTAATATCCTACGCATCTATACTCGAAAAGGTATGGATGAGGAAAAAGTGGATTTCAAAGGTCGCAGAAATCGGAGTAGTTCAGATTCCGAGGAGACAAAAAAAAGTCCCACAGATGCCCTAATTAGAAATGCAGGAGGTGGTGACCCAGAGGTTATCAGATTTTTTCTATTTTTGATATTTTATCTTTTTGTTCTTTTAATTCTTTCAAATTTCTTTACTCCCCTGATTGCATTTATTCTTTGGATAGCTGTAGGCTTTGGAATTTACAAAGTTGCTGAGAATTATGGTGAAGAGGTTCCATGGATTAAACAGGTCTTGGAGGAGGTTCAGAATATTGGTTTTACCAGTACTTCACCAGATGTGGACCCTGAAGCTGTTGAAAGTATTGATGAACCTAAAGAGAAAAAGGCAGAGGATTTAGACAACTATGCTGAAAAATTCGATGAATGGAGACTGGCAAAAGATGCGGTTTCGGCTCCCTTTGTTTCAGTAGGTAATAGAATTACTAATTTCAGTTTTAATTCTGATGGGTTATACAAATTTAGACTATGGATTCTTATTTTAGTTGTGCCGTTTTTATGGGCATTACTATTCGCGGGAGGTGGCATTCTACCTATCATTTTTGGAATTTGGTACATAATACTTGGTTTTTCAATAGGGGATGCAACCATTCTAGGTGGAATTGTAGCCTTATTCTTGTCCTATTTTTTGTTAATACGAATTTATTCTCATTGTACTAACAAAAGAAAGATTCCATTTGATTCAGAAATTATGTCTGATTATGATCCCTATGTGGTTTCACATTTATTTCAAAATCCTAAACCAGCTTCTACATTTTCCGTAACTAGTAAAGCGCTTCTCCTAAATTTTATTGTTGGTTGGTTTATTATCATTTTTTTGACAGTCGTGCAAAATGAAGCCCCCTTAGAGAATACGACTGGTTTTCAAAAAATAAATATAAATGAGTATTTTTCTTTGGTTATGATTTTAGTTCTTTTGTCTGTTGCGACTCCAATAATCGAAGAATTACTGTTTAGAGGATTAATTCTAGATTCACTTTCAGAATCCTATGGAAGTTGGATATCTATTTTTATTTCTTCAGTGATATTTGCAGTTCTTCATTTGAATCCTCTAAGTATTCTAAACGCATTTTGGGGAGGTATGATTTATGGATATGTTCGCATGCGGACAAATTCCCTGTGGCCCTCAATTTTCTTACATTCTATGTGGAATGGTCATATAGTATTGCTTCAGTTATTTTATTTATGATAAATTCTTAGCCATATAATATTCTTCTAAGACGTATCCCTGTTTTTCATAGTAAAGTCTCGTACCTGCACCATGGGTAACTCTGATTTTATCATAATCATTCGATTTCTCTTCAGCAATTTTCATCAATTTACTACCCAATCCCATGTGTTGCACTCCTGATCCCGTTTTTCCTATATCTGCAGCCTGCCCTGTTACCTTCAATTCCCTGACAGTTGCATTATCATCCAATCTCAATCTCAGGTATGCCAGAAGTTTGGAACCTGACTCATAGGATATGAAATATTCAGTTCCTCCACTGGACTTGTATTCTATTTCCTTCAATTCAGCAGTAGCAGGATCTATTTTGGCTCTCCAGAGTTCCCTGCAATTAATACACCTACATTTCTTGCCCCTTCTCTTCATTTCTTTTCTTGCATACTGTCTCAGGTTTGAATTCATAACACCAGCAATTATCTGTGGTTTTGGTATATCTCGTTGGATTCTCTGGATTCTAACATAAGGTGGTACGATTTCCTTCAGATCTGCAACAACATTAGCAGCCGTTTCGGTATCATATGGCACAAAATCACCAGGGTTACGGGAAAGCGGTGAACCTTTGACTAACAAAGTAGGGTACAACTTTAGCATATCTGGTTGGAAATCCTCTTCCTCGAACAGTCGTTTGAAATCCCTGACATCCGTTTCAGGAGTCATTCCCGGTAATCCCGGCATCATATGGTAAACCACCTTGAATCCAGCTTCCTTCAATAATTTCGTAGCTTTGATAACATCTTCAACTTTTTGCTGACGATTTAATTTGTCATGCACACCATCATCCAGACATTGAACTCCAATCTCTACCCTTGTGGCGCCCTGCTTTCTCATCTGGAATACGGACCAGGGGGTGCATTCCGTAGGTCTGGTTTCCATTGTCAGGGCAACACATTTGTGCTTTGCATTTCCATTTCTATGCAAAGCCTCATCCAATGGCAATCTTTCACCATTCAGAGTCTCAAAGGCTCCTGTCAGGAATTCGTCTTGATAATCAGGAGTTCTGGCAGTAAAGGTACCGCCCATTATTATTATTTCAATTTTATCAGTAGGATGTCCATTTCTAACATACTGTTCCAGTCTTGCATCTACCTGAGATTGAGAATTGTAATTGTGTCTCCTTCCACGCCTTGCAGCGGGTTCATGCCCAGTATATGATTGGGGACTCTCGTTTGATGGCCCTCCAGGGCAATAAGTACAGGTCCCGTGAGGGCATGATGCCGGAGAGGTCATTATTGCGACAGGCGTCACTCCTGCACTGGTACGCATAGGTTTCACCCTCAATAATTTGGCTAGTTCAGGTTCCTCGGCAGAATTTATTTGTGCCAGAAGTTGATTGTTGGGTGGGACCATCGAAAATTTTTGTTCTTTGGCCACCTCTAGTTTGATTAGCTGTACTTCTTGCCTAGTTTTAGGCTTTTTTTCCAGAAGGCGGTTGACAACCAGTTCCGCTTCAATCATTTTAGTATAAATCCTTCTTGGCTTTCGTTAAAATTTGCGGATTGTTGCCCTTGACCAGAACATCATCTTCTATTCTTATTCCTCCCTTGCCAGGAATATAGATTCCCGGTTCAATGGTCACGGCCATGGATTCCTTAGCGATAACCTTTGATTTGTATGTTAATGATGGAAATTCATGTATTTCTAATCCAAATCCATGCCCAGTCCCATGGACAAAATTTCTACCATAACCTTTACTTCGTATGAAATCTCTTCCGGCCTTGTCTATCTTGTGTCCGCTGTTACCTGCCTTAAGTTCATCTGTGGAAAGTTTATTTGCTTCCAGAACTATTTGATAAATTTTCTTCAATTCATCTGATGGTTCTCCATTCACGAAATAAGTTCTGGTTATATCTGAACAATAACCGTCCCAGAAAACTCCAAAATCACATATTACCGGATCGCCGCTTTCCAATTTTCTATTTGTATTGGAATGGTGTGAATGTGCAGCATTTGGACCTGAGGCAATAATCGTGGTGAATGAATTCTCCTGAATTCCGTTTCTACCCATAAAATAATCGATTTCAGTTCTTACTTCTCTTTCAGTAAGTCCCTCACCACATTCTACTAGATTCCTTGCAAATTCTTGCCCAGCATCAGACTGTTTGATTGCTTTCTTAATCCTTTCTAGCTCATCTTTCGTCTTCACGCCTCTCATTTCGGTAACGAAGTCGTTCTTGGAGGCCTTTATTCCTCTTCCCAATCTGATTTTTGAATCTACGTAAACACTACTCATTTTCTTTTCATTGAGAGTACTTTTCAGTACATCAAGGGCTGTTTTGCCATCTGATTTGATGTCAGGATAGTGTGTCCATAACCTGATATCATCGATTGAAGATTCTTTTCTGCATCTATGCTCTTCCAGAGAGGAGGTGATTGCTATAGGCTCACCTTTCTTGGGAATGACCACAAAATTCATTGTGGAACCAGGAGGGCATCCTGGTGGTGAATCTGAATTTCCTAGATACCGGGTATTGCCCGGCAGAGAAGTTATGAATGCATCCTTCTCATCAAGATTTTTCTTAATCTCATTCCATCTTCTTTCGTAATTAATTTTCATCATTTCCCATTAGTGAATTTGCCATTGCGTAACCAGGCACTAGATTGCCTAAAATTAATAAACATCCTATTACATAATAATTTTCCATTATGAAGAGCATCGAAGTAACGATAACGACAAGATACATTACATAGATATAAATCTCTGTTATTTTCATAGGCCACTCTCGATTATAGTTTCTGGCAGGTCAGGTCCTATTCCTGATAACCACAAGATAGATAGGATTGTGATTGGAAAGATCTGCATTGCAAGATCATCATCAAACCATTTTAATTTAGGTCTTTCGACCAACACTGCTATTAGTCCACCTAATACAGAATAAAAGATTACACCAATAATCAGCTGGTATATTACAAAACTACAGACAAAACCAATCCCAAGTCCCCATCTATCTCCAAGTTTGTGATTAGCTTCTCCAATTACTGGGTCAGTATAAGCGGCCATGATTATTGTAGCAATTGCCAAACTCTGAGGAAATGCTCCCATCTCGTAAAATCCTAAAATAATGAAAGTACCACTGGCAAACCACACGAATCCTGCTACTCGATCACTTTCATAGTCCCTCATCCCAAACATATTCAGATTCTTATTTAGGCGTAGGTATTCTATCCCTAATATTATTAGCCATAATAGGATTACAAGATAAATCCGTTCTAATCCTAATATTTCTTGAGGGAATAGAAAATATATCACAAAACAGGCTGCTACCGTATGGTTGAACCGTCGATATATCTTTTCATCAAACATCTGGTCTCAGTCCAGACTAAAGAACGCCTTAGATATGTATATCTATGTTCAGGAACTGAGCCATTTCCTTATATCTGCTTCGAATGGTAACTTCCGTCAGATCTGCAGCTCTGGCTACATCCTTTTGTTTTCTTCGTTCGTTATTGACTATCGAAGCAATATAGACTGCTGCTGCAGCCAAGGATATTGGCACCGAATTTGTTAGAGGAACATCTTGGGCTGCTCTGAGCAAATCCCTTGCAGCTCCTTCGACTTTTGGAGACAATTCCAGTTTTGAACATATTCGGGGTAGATAATCTTCAGGTAAAGGAGGCATTGAATGCATTTTCAGGGCCTTAACCATAACCTGGTAAGTTCGTGAGATTTCCTTTCGTGAATATCTACTGTGTCGGCTTATCTCAGTCAATGTTCTTGGAACGCCTTCCTGTCGACAAGCAGCGTACAAAGCGGCACAAGCTACCATTTCGATTGCTCTACCACTTAGTGATTGTTCCTGAATCGCTCTTCGATATATGAATGCAGCTGTTTCCTGAATTCTTCGAGGTAACTTCAGATTAGTTGCGACGGCTTGCATTTCCCGCATAGCCACAGCCATATTTCTCTCAGCAGACTTGGAAGCCCGGGCTCTCCTCTGCCACTTTCTCATTCTAAATAACATGGATTGATTTCGATTTGAGATCGAACGTCCATAATAATCACGATTTGTAGGTGATATCTCGGTTGAGAGTCCCTTATCAGGAAGAGTAGTTGACATGGGAGGTCCTGCTCTGGCCAATGCATTCTCTTGCTGCATGTCAAAGGCCCTCCATTCAGGTCCTGTATCAACAATGTTCTCCTCTAGAACCAGACCACAATCAGCACATACTATCTCAGCATGATCGTAATCTCTCTTGAGGTGAGTACCTTTACAATCTGGGCATTGAGTTATCTCATCTACATTTTCCTTGTCGCTTTTAGAAGTCATTTTTCTTACCCTCCTCTGGGATTTCTCGTTGATTGAGACCCCTATAAAAGGCTTTCTGCCGATTTCAAGGCTAATTGGGGTCTAAAGTTGTCTTTCCATTACTATACCATCACAGCCATCTTGATAGTAACAGGGAAGGACATCTACTCCTGAAAAATTCAATTTACGATAAAAATTAATTGCATCGGAATCTTTTCTCACCTCTAGTGTTACTTTCCGTACTCCATATACTTCACTCGCACTTATCATTCTACTCATTAATTCTTTTCCAAGCCCCTGTCCCTGAAATTCTTTATCCAATACTAGAATGAGTATACGTAATTTCTCATTTGGCAAGATAGCCCCACAACCTACACCGATAATATTTCCATGATTCTTTACTATCAGAAATCCATCAGGCCATCTCTGATGAATGGTCAAGAAAACTTTTTTCTCGTAATTCTCAGTAAGATTATCATCTAAAAAAACCATCATCTGATCTAGGTCAGATACCTGAAATATTTCAATATTCATAGTTCTGTTAATTTGATATTTCCTGAAGTTGTACAACTTGAGACATAGCTGTTTTCAATATACGTTGCTTTTCCAGTTCCTTGACTTGAAAAAAGGTAGTAATAAGAGTAAAGATTATCTCCATTTCCGTCATCAACCCAGTCTGATATTCTATAGGGGGGCATCCACAAGAAGTATGAATTTGCAAGATCTATACTTACTACGGTTGAAGTCCCGTCACTTAAGGGAACCAATGCATTTACCCACGCATGGCCTCCCCAATCTCTCAGGTCACAATTTTCTCTATTGTCTATAAATGCCGGTATTTTCCCCAATTCCAACCACGTTGGTATCCCTGCAGCTCTTGCAATTGATGAGAAAAGTATGGAAAAATCGTCACAATCACCATAGCCACTTTCCATGCTCTCCGGACAGCTTTTTGGAATTGATGATGGCTGATATATGTACTCCGAACTTATGTAATCAAATATATTTCCCAGGATATGAATAACATTTCCGTTGGTACCATTAGCCATTTCAGATGCCAGGTCTTGGATTTCAGGTAGACTGGGTTCAATAAGCCATTCATCACCCAGGTAAAGTTCATAGCCTTCCGGCATATCCTCAATAGTACCCGAATCTTCAATGGTCAATTCTGGCCGGATGGTATTGACAGTCAGTTCGTATTCGACTGATACATAAGCTCGCTCATCATCCTTTAATTGGCCAGACCATTTCATTCTCCCAACCTCATTTTCTTCAAATTGAGGATTTACATTGATTTGGTTTATTTCCTGCCATAAATTTGTATCCTGTTGTGGCCAAGAGGGTCTGTTCTCAGGTTTGCCCAGGATTAATTCATATTCAGCAGATTTGCCGTTTTCTAGGTATATTGTGAAATTTCTTATAAAGCTAATAGTGATACTCTCAGGTATATTGTAATAGGGTGTATTCATCTCATCCCAATAGTCTAGACTTTCACTCATCAAAGACTGGGTCTGTGGTGCTAACAATATACCTACCACTAGTAGAAGTATGATTGTCTTCTTCGGCAAATATCCTGACAGGTTTCTTGGAGTAATTATTTTTGGGGCAGTTTTTTCTATTGGCGTTCTGGCCTGTATCTGTTCAAGTGGAGCCTCCCGACCAGGAATCGGTGCGGCACAATTAGCACACTTGAAATCACTCTCGTTTAAGACAAATCCACAGGTGTCACAAAGTTGCATCCATCTGTGAATTAGGGTATTGTTTAATAAAATTATACAGAATCAGATCTACTTTGCCTAAATTCGTTGAATACAAATAAAATCAGGCCTACAGCTAAAACATAAGCACTGGTCTGTCTATCAAAGGCATCCGCTATTTCCACAACTATAATGGTCAAAATACAAACTATCATAACTCCCCATTTTGAAATCTGGATAGCATTCTTATCCTCGGCGTCAAAGTACCTGATAAGACCTGCTGCTGATTGAAAACCCTGAGTTTTCTTTTCCTTGGCCATAACTTTTCGATTTGGAAGTCTTATATAAAATTTAGTAGCATAATTATAATAGGGATTACATGGGATACAAAATAGGTGTAACGTGTACTGTCGTATGTGTATTGATGTTCATGGGCTGACTCCAACTAGGCTGAACGAGCCAGCGGAGGCTGAGTTTCTGGTTTCACACTGTTATCAGGCCGATCTGAGGCATAAACACGAGGAGAATCAGGGTTTTGTTCAACCTATGTGTGGCCCTTGTGTGGAACGGCTAAGATTAAATCCCGACCTCTACATATTCTCAGTATACAGCCTTAAACTTGAAGAGAGGAATAATCCGGAAGAAAAATAATGGGTATAAACCAAGAAGACTTTGAGAAATTGAATATGCGGGGAATTATTATTTCCTCGATAATGACTGCCTTTGGTCTAGTAGTGGCATTGGCTTGGAAGGACACGATTAATGCTACAGTGGCATATTTGATGCCAGATAATGATGATGGCACTCTGAAGGGGATGTACATTACAGCGGTGGCTGTTACAGCCTTGGTTATGGGTCTGGCAATGGTGGTCCTGAAGCTCAATGTCAGGGTTGAGAAGGAAATTGAGAGAGTTCAGTCCTACTTTGATGATGAGGATGAAGAAGACTAAGAAAGCCGGATGAGGAAGCCTGAGTCTAGAATATTATTGTCTCATCTCGACCAGGTCCAAGTGAAACTATACTTATCGGAATATTCAAACTTTCAGAAACAAAATCAAGGAAATTCTTCATTTCTTTTGGTATAATTCCATTGGAAATATCTATATCGGATGAAGACCAACCTGGAAAAGTCTTGTACACTGGGGTACATTTTCCAAGATATGACAGGGATGATGGAAAATGATTGACCTCGGTTCCATCTTCACCTTTGTACGCCACACAGACCTTGATCTCGTCCATATCTGACAAAATATCCAGTTTCGTAATTGCCAAAGAAGTGAAACCACAAATTCGATTAGACAATTCCAGCATAACCAAGTCCAGCCAGCCACATCTTCTAGGGCGACCTGTGGTTGTCCCAAATTCCTGTCCCTTCTCCCTAATCATTTCTCCAACTTTATCTTCTAATTCTGTTGGAAAAGGGCCTGAACCGACTCTTGTAAGATAGGCTTTGGTGACTCCAACTACATCGGAAATCTTAGATGGGGCAATTCCTGAACCTAAGGCTGCTCCAGCTGTTGTTGGACTAGATGAAGTAACAAATGGATAAGTTCCATATTCGATATCTATGTGAACTCCCTGAGCACCCTCTAAAAGAACGTTATCTCCATTGTCGATATGTTGATTCACTAACAAGGATGTATCTGTGATAAATCCACCTAATTCCTTTCTCCATGTCTTACAAGTTTCAAGCAGCCCGTCAATTGTCATATCGTCTTTTATTCCATAATGATTCAGTAATGCCTGATTACGAGGTAATGCCTTTTCCAATCTCTCAATAATAACATTATCATTCTCTAGGTCTCCCATTCTGATTCCAATCCGCGATGCCTTGTCAGAATAACAAGGTCCTATTCCATTCCCTGTTGTACCTATGAAAGATTTACCTTTGGAATTCTCTTCAGCCCCATCCAGCTTCTTGTGATAAGGCATTATTATGTGGGCACGATCTGAAATGAATAATTGCCCTCGCTCATCGCCAAGATTGGCTAATTCTTTGAGCAAAACATCAGGATTGACGACCACCCCATTGCCAATTACATTGATAATATCCCTACGCAAAATACCAGAAGGAAGAAGATGCAGTTTGTGTTTCTTGCCATCTATTACAATTGTATGGCCTGCATTGTTTCCTCCTTGAGATCTTGCAACCACCTTTGATTTGTCAGCCAGAAAATCAGTTATCTTTCCTTTGCCTTCATCACCCCACTGGGCACCGATTATGGAAGTGACCGTCACGATAGGGTCCCACCAGATTTCACTACTAGTGAATAAAGTGCAGGTAATAGGAACATAGCTGAGATCATTGAAGCTATCAGAAGAACCACGATAATGAAAACAAACCACCACAAAGCTGTGATATTGATGAAAAACGCCGCCGTAAGACCAACCAACGTTACAGCTGTAGCCTCGGCTAGGGTTTGTGCCGTTTTCGCGGTTGCATTATAGATGCTAGGCATGTTTATTCCACCCTCAACTACTCTCTGAGTAATATGAATCGAGAAATCAATCCCCACACCTATAACAATTGATCCGATCATCACCGTTACTAGGCTCAGAGCTTGCCCCAGTATAACGAATGTCAGAGGCTCTAATGCTACTACCCAAACAACCGGAAGGGTGGTTATGAATCCTATTTTGAAATTCCTGAAAGTAATGGACAATACAACTAAAACGAGGATGATACAGATTGCAAGTGTCGTTATCTGTGAACTTATCAATTGAGCGTTGACACTGGTTCCTATAGCTGCGACACCGGTCAACTTAGATATCTTAACGTCACCAAATGATCCATCTCCTCTTATCTCATTAACTTGGAGAACGGCCACCTCCATAGACACAATATCCCTCAAAGGCATATCGACGTATATCAAGGTCTTGGAATACTGGCATTCAACACCTGAAATCTCATCAGGAGAGCAGTCCATTATCATACTCAGGGCTTCAGGAGTTATACTATCATAGAATACATTAAGCAAGAATTTCTGCACGTCTCTGCCGAATATTGGGTTTTCTTGAACCTGATCCTGATGAAGAATCGCCCAGAATGTTCTTTCAAAAGGATCTTGTCCAGTATTATCAATTATGAAATCAAGAGTAGATGACTGGTTGGTTGAGATTTTAACAGCCTTCATAACTTCGGTTAATGATATTGCTGTTACATCTTCAATATCGTTTAAACCTGGTCTATTACCGTCCTCTCCACCAGCTACCACTAGGTCTATTTCATCTAATTGATCAACAGCATCATCGGCAATCTCATCATAATCATTCCTGAAATCACCTCTGGCAATCATCATTCCGAAGGCTCCTGCATTGAACTCTTTAGAATATTTGACAATCCCCTCTAAGGTTGGTTCGTCATCAGGAACCATTTCAAGATAATCAATATTTGTCTCGAGGGCAGGTATCAGGCCTATAGACACTAAGCATACTGCTAATAGAACGACCAGCACTGGTTTGTTATGCTCAGTGACCACCTGCGCCAATCCATTCCATTCTCCTTCTATTTTCCTGTAATCATACTCTGTCAGAACGGCTAACGCTGGGGCCATGATGAATGTGCTTAACAGACATACAAAGATTCCCAAGGTCAGACTAAGTCCCACCGTGAATACTGGACCTAGATTGGTATACATCAGACTACCAAATCCAATCATTGTGGTCAAGGCCGAAAGGGCGATCGCTCTTCCAGTTGTCGAAAGGGCTTTCATCATTCTTATCTGGGCATTGGGGCCTGTTTCCTCTGTAAAGCGATTGGAAAGATGTAGGCCATAGGCTACGCCTAAAGCCATCAGGATAGGCCCTAAGGCAATTATGGTAGGTGTCGCCTCCATCCCAGTCCAGCCAATAATTCCATAAGTTATGAATATAGAATATAGTGTAGGAACCCCCGCTATCAGAACTGCCCTGATTTTTTTCTGGATTAAGAATATAGCAATTGCACATAGCACCACCCCTATGGGAAAGATATTCCAGAATTCAGAGAATGAGCGGTCAGTAATAGCCTGGGTAACTGGTACTGGTCCAGTCAGCATCATATGACTGAAGGTCTGCCCTTCTGGCCGGTTACCATTCTCTTCGTGAAGGCCCAAACCCCTATTCTTCATTGTGACATCTATCTCTTCAATGATTTCAGGTGGAGGAACATCACTGGTTATACCAAACAATATGACAGCCGTATCCCAGATGCCATCATCGTTTGTATCTCTCAATACTTTCTCTACCACAGAGGGGGGTAAATCCTGAACAATATCATCTATATCTGATTGGCTTGGAATCTCATAGTGATTCAAAGTATCTGTATCTTTTGCTAATTCAGCTGCTTGTTTCACCAATTCTGCTGCGCTTGATGACGCTCCATCCGTAGTGGCCGAGGCCCAAGCGGCCGAATTATCAATCAATGCGTCATAGACTCTGCTATTGGTACTGTGTAATTCCTTAATCAAGGTAGATATGCTGAAAGACCAGACAACATCATCCTCTAGACCACCATCCGAGGGGACTATGCCGGGCCCTCCTTTCTCTGTCTGGCCGTACTCATCAACAGTTCTCTCAATATAATCCAGCTCTAGCAGAACCTGTCGATTCGTTATGTTGGTAGGACTAGAAGGATCACGCTCGTTATCTGTTTCAACATAGATAACTATAATGTCTGTCGACCAGTCCTCCCTGACTTCGAGCAATAGAGCTTCTTCATCAGAGCCCTTGGGTAGATAGACTTCCATTGCTCCGTTTATGTTGGTCATTCCAATCCCGATAAGCATGAACAGTGTGATAGCCGTCATCACACCTAGGGTAATTGGAGGGTAATCTGTGGTCAGCCTCACGAAACTCCTTACCATGGGACTAATCTCTACCTCAGGACCTTCTTTGGGGGCTTTCGCTCCCTTGGACTTTTGTACACTGTGTAACTTCTTTGAGGACTTAGCTGATTTCTTTTTGGCAGAGACTGGTTTACGACCCAGCTTCTGTTTAGCCTCCTCCCAACTATCTGATATCTTCTTACCCCCAATTTCACCCCTCAATAATTCCTGTTGCTCTTTAGCTCTCTTATCAAAGAAACGGTCGATACGACCTCTTATGCTCGAATCTTCATCATCTGATGACACGCTTTCGTATCGTTACTAAAGAGGTGATAATAAATGAGTTCCCACTCCAAACATTTAACTTTATAATACTCCGTCACGGTCAGACATGACCATGAAGAGTAGATTGTGGATTTTCCTCCTTGCTGCAATCATAGCAGTTATGCTTTCGACCAGTCAGGAAACTACTGGTGAAGCTGACCCTTTCGTTGATGAAGTCCTTTACTCCAGTAGTAGCGTCGAGGAAAACACGATAATCCTAAGTGGAAGAGATAATGCCACCTACTATCGATATCTAATTATCGATGACTATGAAGATTCACCGGAAAACTGGTCACAGCCAGGATTCAACGACTCGGGATGGGTCATTGGAGCTGCACCTTTTGGAGATAGAGAATATAATAATGTAGATCCAAACACTGATTGGGACACTTCGGGAAGTTCACCATACAATGATGATATCATACTTATCAGACACAAATTCCAATTATCTGGAGTCGTAAACTCCGCTGAGATTAACGTAGCTTTTGCAAATTACTGTACGCCGTTCCTGAATGGGAATCTCATATACAGTGAACGTGGGGGAAATTCACATGGAATGGAATACTGGAACAATGATGGTACTGAAACCATACCGTCTACAATGTTCAATGATGGGGAAAATGTGCTTGCGGTTTACGGCCGTGATTATGTTTATGGATCAGGGGGCCAGAATCGGCAGTGGCTTGACCTGCAGATGACGGCCCAGGTCTTCAAAGCCACGAATGATCCAATAATTCTTGGAGATACTGTATTGGTTGCAATAAATGGTGGAAACCATGGTAATTCCAGTGCTGGCAATTTCACAATTAATGTTACAGCAAACAATACGCTAGTGAAAGCATTCTATTTCGAAACAATGGCAGCAGATAGTTCTGGTAACATGTGGCTGCCATGGACACCCGAACTTGTTGGTCTAAATCGGCTCGACGTCCAGGTATCATGTGATTGCAATGACACTAATCTTTCCAATAATTTGTTTACAATGAACCTGACCGCGTTAACCTATTCTTTGGAAGCTTCTTTCGACGATGACATAATAGTTGTAAACGGATCCAGAATGGTTAGCTTCTCTATCGAAGTTCAGAACACGGGAGATTTAGTTGACAACGTTACTTTAACACCTTCAGAGTCGATGTTTGGTAATTGGAATATCGAATTTACTCCAAACGATTTTCTTCTTTTGCCAGATCAGATTCAAAGTGTGACTATAACTGCATTAATCCCTGATTCATACAATGATGGATTTTACAACCTTTCCTTCGATGTTGAAAGCCAGTATGACAATGTCGTGACCAAGAGTTTACTCGAAAGAGGAAGTACCAATGATGTTGCTTGGAGATGGATAAACTCAACTGGATCTGAAGAGTTGTACAATAATACGAACTGGACAAAACTAAGTTTCAATGACACATCATGGAGCGATGGCAGCACACCATTTGGAGACACTGATTTGAGTGGAATCGACTACAAAACTTTCTGGAGCGGAGAGAATTATGCCTATTTTAGACACGTTGTGGATATCCCCGATATGGATCTTTACGAGGGAGGATTTATGAGCATTAATGTAGCAACAAATAATTTTGGTGACCATTATATCAATGGAATCTATGTTTTTGGTGATATGGATGAAGGCAGTGGACACGGGGCCGAATACTGGAATGAGGAATTTCAAGTATACATAAACTATCTAAATCAAGGACCCAATGTGATTGCAAGTGTAGTCTCTAATCCTACAAACACACAATGGTTTGATCAGGAGATTATGATGACTTTTCCTCAGTCAAATTTATGGGGGTACAATACTATAAGTTATGGTACTCCAATTTACCTTGATTCGACCGCACCGACATCTAGGGTTAACGAAGAAGGATTCTATAGGAATAGTTCAACCTTTGAGGTCAAGTGGCGAAGCCTCTCAAACTCTGAAGACCTGGAAGGATACTATATCTATTATCTGGTCAAAAATGGAAGTAATCTAGGAGATTGGACTCAACTAGGGTTCTTTACGAACAACTCGATTAACTTCACTGGAGAAAACGGATTGACCTATAGATTCAAGTCAATTTCTCTGGACACGCTAGGAAATTTGGAGGTAAAGGGAACCTATGACACTGAAATGAGGATTGATCTGGAAAATCCCAAATCCACGCTATGGTTAGCTGAAGGAGACTTAGAATTTACCAACCTAGATGGAGTGACTGTTAAGTGGAAGCCTGGTGACAATTCAAGCGATATTCTGGAATATTTTATTGAGTATCGTATCTTAGGTGATGAATCATGGAAAGATATTGGTTCTTTCACATCTACTGGGGAATATTGGTTCTCTCCTGAAATGGATGGACAGTACGAAATCTATTCCAGAACCGTAGATTTTGCAGGAAATTCAGAGGACAAGGATTCAGGTGACGTTATCATAACCTTTGACCGTGTAAAACCATCTTTGACTTTAGCAGCTATTGATAGTTTGACTGGGGACGAAGATTTAATTTTAGCCATTGAATACACTACCGAGAATCTATCTCAGATTAAATTAGAATATGCAAGATTGCCTGAAGGTACCGAGGACATCCTAGTATGGGACTCTATAGATGAAGTGTGGGACAATGGGATTCTGGAGATAAGGAACTTGGTGGATGGATATACCTACTATTTTCGTATTAATCCTGTAGATCTAGCCAGCAATGAGAATCCCAAGTATCCACTTGAATTTACATTATCGTGGAATTCAAATATGACAAATATAGAATTGCCAGCCATTCCACTGAAACCTGTGATGATTGGTAAGATTCGTAACATGGAACTTACCATCGATGAAGATCTTGATGGTGTGTATGAGAAAACACTAGAGGAATTTACAGGAACCGACCTTGGCGCTATGAAGGCAAACCAATACTGGGTAGACTACGATAATGCGAGAATCTTCTTTGGTGATGGCACGGATGGATACCTTCCCCCCACTAATTCATCGATATCCCTAATTTATCATGCTTATGATCTAAGCACGACCATAGATACAACACCCGCTTGGCCAATTAAAAACGCCGAATATTTAATAGAAGACCGAAACAACGTGACAATAACTTGGGAAAGGCCTCAAGAGGCCACAAGTTTCATAATCGAAAACCGTAAAAATTTTACTACTCCCTGGGTTGCTATAGATACTACTGAAAGTCTTGAATATCATGTTACCAACCTGAGTAACGGCTATCACTATTACCGAATCATTTCTGTTGACAGAATGGGATATACCAATAATGAGATGGAAGGAGAAATGATGGAGATATTTATCGAAGCTGAAATTATACCCAGTACAGTCGATGATAGTAGTAAAAACACAGTAGCAGAATTGTACCAAAGTTCACCAATACTTGTAGCTACAGTTGTTTTACTAGCTGTTGCTGCCTCTTCGGCATTCTACATGCTCAGGGGAAGAGAACAAGGCTTGCAACCTGAAGGATCAGAGTTGGCACCTATAGAAGTCGAAAGCCCAAGTGAACAAATTTCAGAAGACCCGGATGAAACAAAAAGTAACTTCAGTGTAAAGGCTGGAAGCGAATTTTCCAAGCAAGTCGTATTCATATGCGAAGAGGGATGTCAGAGAGAATTTACCGGAGCTGATGAGGAGGAGACTATGTGTCCTCACTGTGGAATTATAGGGAAGTCCCCACTATAGTAGGCAAGTAATTTTAAGCGATAGGCTCTGCCTGTTCATGACCTCAAGTTCAGAAGTACCTGGTTTTTACAAAAAGAAACCATCTGAAAGATTAGAATATGTGAAGGACTTTGCCAAATTATCTAGTGAAGAGGTATCTGCAATAAGTGGTTATGGTGCCCTAGGTGAGGAAACAGCAAATCGAATGATAGAGAATGTAGTTGGAAGCTTCCCATTACCTCTAGGGATTGCAGCTAATTTTATGGTTAATGGCAAGGACTATATGGTCCCTATGGCCCTTGAGGAACCATCTGTCGTTGCCGCAGCCACTCACATGGCCAAAGGTACTCGGAAAACTGGCGGGATTGCTGCTGAATCTGATGAACCTGTTATGATTGGGCAGATACAATTGGTAAATCTAGAGGATCCTTTTGCTGCCAAGAAAAAAATCCTGTCTAAAAAGAATGAAATCATTGATTTAGCAAATGAGCAGGATCCTATTCTGGTCAAATTTGGAGGAGGGTGTAAAGATATCGAAGTAAGGGTCCTGGACTCGAAAACCGGGCCGATGGTAATAACTCATCTACTAGTGGATTGCAGGGACGCGATGGGGGCTAATGCGGTGAATACTATGGCTGAGGCCGTAGCTCCTAGACTAGAGACCATAACTGGAGGAAGAGTATACCTTAGAATTATATCTAATCTGGCAGTTTATCGCAAAACCAGAGCAGTCGCAATCTGGCCCGCTGAATTCCTTGGTGGTGAAGAAGTTGTAGATGGAATAATCGAAGCTTTTGCTTTTGCCTGTGCAGACCCATTCAGAGTCGCCACACACAACAAGGGAATAATGAATGGAATTGATCCAGTAGTTATAGCAACTGGAAACGACTGGCGGGCTATTGAAGCTGGGGCTCACTCATATGGTCAGTGGAAGGAGGGGCATGACTCATTTACTGAGTGGGAAAAGACTGAGGATGGAAATCTAAAGGGAAGTATAGAACTTCCAATGGCTGTTGGACTTGTTGGGGGAGCCACAGCAACCCACCCTACTGCAAAGACATGTGTCAAAATCCTCAATCTGGAGATTCCTGGAGGTGCTGCCGTACTGTCACAGATTATCTGCTCAGTAGGCCTCTGCCAGAATCTGGGAGCCCTTAGAGCACTGGCCTCTGAAGGAATTCAGAGAGGGCATATGGGATTACACGCCAGGAATTTGGCAGTTCAGGCTGGAGCAGGCAAGGATGAGATTAATGAACTAGCTGAAATGTTGAAGATGTCAGGTAAAGTACGGGCTGACATGGCCGAGAAATTCCTGAAGGAAATAAGAGAAAAGAAATGACGGTCTTATCGGATGAGGCCATCTTATCTGCCATAGATTTAGGGGAATTGGAGATTGAACCATTCAATGCTGACAATCTTACACCAAACGGATATGACCTGACCATAGATGAGATAGAGATTCCTCAAAAAACCAAGGTATCCAAAGGATCTCTGGATATTCCTGCAGGAGCCAGATTTGCGATATCCACGAAGGAAAGGATCTCATGTGGTGCAAATCTATGTGCCCAACTATGGTTACGAACCAGTTGGGCCAGAAAAGGAATAGCCTGTAGTTTCGGAAAGATAGATTCTGGTTTCGATGGAACCTTGACACTACTCGGTTTCAATTCCAGCGACGAGGAGGTTTCAATAAGTGTTGGAACAACATTTGCCCAAGTCGTTTTTGAGATGCTATCTGGACCTGCAAGGTCATTGTATTCCGAAAGAAGTGGAAACTATCAAAATCAGAAGGGCGTCACTTGGTCGAAATAATATAATCCACTAATTCAACGAAACCTTGGGAACCATCCCCATCGGTGACATAAACCGGATGATTGGCCATTATATCCTTGTATTTCAGGACCGAACGGACACCAACGGACAATGGAAAATGACCAAACATAGGAGAGTCATTCGGTGAATCCCCAATATACACGGCCGTGCTTGCATCCTGCCCCAGATCTTCCAGTACCCTAAGAGACATTTCTTGTTTGCTATAATCACCGAACCAAATATTTACGTGAATATTGGAAATTGAGGCTTTGGCTCCTCTTTCTTCACAATAGGCTGCAATCGCTAGAGCCGTTTGAAGTGATATTTCTGATTCTTCGGCCATATCAACTGCAATATCCCATTGTCTGAATGGCTGATCGGCTGCAAGCCTAGTGTCTGGGAACTTGGTCAAAAGGTCATCCAACAATGAATCCAAACGTTTCCGATATGAACCCTTATCAACCGGACTGTGAAAACTCAGCCTTTCAATCTTACCCAACTTTTTGGAATAGGCTAATGCTCCATTCTCACCGACAACTGAATCAACTGGCCACCAACGAGCTATGAGATCACACCAGCCAGCAGGTCGTCCCGTAACGGCTATTGTATTAATCCCATTTTCCTTAACCCTCTCCAGAGATCGGTAAGTTTCAGCTTCCAGATTGTCCTCCGTGACAAAGGTACCGTCCAAATCAAACAATAAGGTTGTAACTTGACGCACGACCTCTGCTGGCATCCTTGATAAGGGAAGCATTATCGATAGTGAAACCCTACTTTTATATACGCTTCGTCAATTTATGAAGTCCGAAACCGAGGTTAAGATGCCATCCCTGTACGGAACCGTCAAAAGCAAAACTGGAGAGATGTTCCAAGACAGTTTGGATTATTGTAAAGGTGCTCTTCAATCTGTATCCCGTTCTTTTGCGCTTACGATTCCATTAGTCGAGGAAAACATCCTAGCTCCAATAATGGTTGGTTATCTAGAGGCAAGGATTCTGGATACCTTTGAGGATGATATAGGTAGAAGGGAGATTAGTCTTCAAGAAAGAATAAACTCGATGAACATAATGATGGAGATTCTAGAAAGCCCAGATAGCACATCTGCCAAAGCAAAGGCCAAAAAACTTGCAGAATCTGCTGATGAAATGGTATTGAATCCTAACTATCGGGACTTGGTCAAGAACATGGAAAGAATCTTGACGGTTCATAGTAGCTTTGACGAAAGAACTAAGGAATGCATGGTTCGTTGGTTAAAGGAAATGAATTTTGGGATGCAAAAGTTTCTGAAACAGGAAGTTTATTCATTTGAAGACCTGAATGAATATTGCTATTATGTGGCAGGCACACCATCCGGTTTCCTGACTGAATTGATAAGAACGCGTTCCAAAGCTTTAGGAGAAGAAAACTCACAAATTCTAAGGGATAATGAAAGAGACTTTGGCCTATTCTTACAAAAAGTAAACATTGTCCGAGATTTTAGAGAGGATATTCTCGATAATGAAAAAATATTCTGGCCAGGTTTTCTGTTTGAAAAATACAACTTGATACCTGCGGACCTGCTAAAACCAGAGAACGAAGAGAAATGTATGGAACTATTAGACGCTATGATCGATAATGCCAGTTTGCATATTGAACCTGTCAAGGCTTACCTTAACGCCATACCTGAAGAATATGCCGGTTTCCGAGCGGGAGCAGCCGTCAACTTTGCAATGGGTGTAGCAACTTTGGAGTCAATGAGAAATAATACAGAAGTGTTTTTCGGTGAGAAACCAGTCAAAATCTCACACGAAGCTAGAGATAACATACTGGCAGATCCCTTGGGTTTTGTCTCCAGTTGAACTTTAATATCCCGACTATAATTGGTTTGATATGTCCCGAATATACCTATTTGTTTTAGGAATATTGAGTTTGGGAATTATTTTCTCAGTAGGCAGTGAGGCTGCACCTTCCACGGGAACAGTTCAAGTTGCATTCATACTTTCAGAATTTGAGGACCAGGAATATCAGGATGGGCATGATCAAGACTATTTCGAGGACTTGGCATTCGGTGAAACCGATTCCATGTGGGAATATTTTGATGAGGTTTCCAGAAGTGTATTGAACATTGATGGTGATGTTTTCGGCCCCTATACATTAGATGGTGATGCTGCGGACTATGGGCCTGAAAATCAAAATTTCGTCAGGGATAGTGTTGAAATTGCTGACGATGACATAGATTACAGAGACTATGATGCCGTGATGGTAATACATTCCGGACCAGGTGAGGAATCGAGTGGAAATAGTGATGATATCTGGTCTATTCACTGGACAACCAATATTGAAACTGAGGACAATGGGTACGAGATAAAGAGAATTACACAGGCTCCCGAATATCAAAACTCCAATGGTGAACGAAGCCCCCTAGGTGTTTGGGTTCATGAATTCGGTCATGAACTTGGACTTCCAGATTTGTACGATACTGATGGAAGTTCAGAGGGAATTGGACATTGGGGAGTGATGGCATCTGGCTCTTGGACTGACAATGGTGAAACCCCTGCTTACTTCAGTGCCTGGTGTAGATATTGGTTAGGTTGGATAAGCCCAATTCCAATAACTGATGATGTTAACAATCTAGTCTTGGAACCAATAGAGGACGGAGGAGATGTTTATCTGCTCTCAATACCCGGGAATTGGTCTGACTCAGAGGAATATTTCTTGATAGAGAATCGTCAAAAGATGAAATATGACCAATATCTACCTGGAGAAGGACTACTAATTTGGCATATCGATGATAGAGAATCTAACAACAGGGACGAGGAACATAAGTTGGTGGATCTGGAAGAAGCTGATGGCAACGATGACCTTGATCATAATACAAATAGAGGTGACGATGGAGACCCCTACACTTCTGGCTCATTCACAAAGGATACCTACCCTAATTCGTTGGCTTATAACGGTACCGAATCGGGATGGAAAATTGAGAATATCGAAATGGATGGGAGCAATATCATTGTAGATATCAGCTTCTTGTCAAAACCACATGCGGTTGCTGACGCGGATGAAGCGGTGATAGCCGAAGGTTTCGAATTGCAATTTTACGGCGATGGATCTTGGGATGAGGATGGTAACATTGTGAACTACACTTGGGATTTTGGTGATGGAACCTTTTCCTATGATGAGAATCCAATTCACATATTTGCAATAAATGGAACCTATGATGTCATTCTTACCGTAAGGGACAACAATAATCTGGAGGACTCTGTCATATTGAATATTTTTGTTAACAAACCCCCCATTGCTGTGGTCGAAATATCCCAAACCGTGATTCTTCTAGGAGATGTAATCGCATTTGATGCTTCTGATTCTTATGACATTGATGGAGAAGTAGAATTCTTCTACTGGAATTTTGATGATGGTTTCACATCAAATCAGGCAACAACCGAACATGAATTCAGAAATTCCGGATTTTACAATGTTTCAGTAAAGATTATAGACGATCTAAATGACATCACTACCGTTTATTATCTGATAGAAGTGATAAACAGGCTACCGATTGTGGAATTCTCTATTGAACCAGAGAATGGTGACACAAGAACAATATTTGGTTTTACCGACCAATCCTATGATAACGACGGGGAGGTGGAAGCCTGGTTATGGGACTTTGGAGACTCAGACAGCACAGATTCCCAGAACCCAGAACACCGTTTTGCACTTCCTGGAATCTATACTGTAACTTTAACAGTATATGATGATCAGGGAGGATTTAACTCCACAAGCAAGACAATAACTGTAGATAATTCACCACCTGATCCTGATATAATCATTCAAGAGGGGATCAAGACTGGAAATAACCAATGGACCATACCTGCAGATAGAACCATTATAATCGATGGAAGTGCGTCAAATGATACTGAAAATGACGAACTGTTTTTCTATTGGGAATATGAAGATGATAGTTTACAAGGAAATATCGTTGAAATCTACCTGCAAACCGGCATACATGAAATTCAGTTGAATGTTATTGATGAAAGGGGAGGAGAAGAAACTGAGACATTTATTCTGAATGCCGAGAGTGTTCCAATTTTGTCGTTGCAATACTCAGAAGTCAATATTCTAACCAATCAACCAATTACTCTTAATAGTACGACTGAAGGGGGTGAAATAGAAATTTACAAATGGCAGTTCTATGATGATAGAGGTAATAACTGGGGATTGAATACGACTGATTATTGGATGGATTTTTCTTCGGAAATAGCTGGTGAGTATTTTGTCAGCGTATCAGGGAAACATACTACAAGTGGTCTTTGGACAATTGTGTTTCCCTTGATTATAAACGTGTACGATCATCCCGAAGCTCAATTTGAATTTACGGATACCATCAATGAAGGTGACTGGATAACCTTTGACGGTAAGAATTCTAATGGATTGGAACTTGAATTTGAATGGATTCTAGATGGAACTACACTTGCTGGGAACAGTGAACTAATTACAACACTGGTTGACTATGGTGGAATACATACCATAGGGCTCCAAGTGTCTCAAGACCCAGTTGGAGAGGATTATATTGAGAAAGAATTCTATGCAGATCACAAGCCTACTGAGATTCTAAGCACGAACCCCTCAATACCGCGAGTTGGTGAAGACTTTGAGGTTTATCTGGGAGCTTATGATGTAGAAGGTGAAGCTACAATAGAATACATTGAGATAAGCGTATACGATATTGAGGGGGATGAGAGGGGGAAATTCCGCTATGAGGATCAAGGTGAAAATTTCAACATAATCTTTGAGGTTGAATACACGGGAAAGATTCTACTGGAATATAACTTGATGGATCTTAAAAACAATTCTAGAGAAGGCTCTAGTACAGTTGAGGTTCTAGGATGGGCTGATATATACGTTGAATCCTTGGAAATCAGTGGTAAAAAGGAAAAAGGAAAAACGCAGACTGTAACTTTTGTTCTTAATAACTATAATGAGACTTACCAATCTGATATTTACAATGGTTATGTTGCATCAGGTAGCGTTGAACTTCTAATTGATTCAGAAATTGTCAGTACCTGGACTTATGAAATTGAGCCAACTAAAAAACAGGAGTTCCATTTTCAATGGAAGGCTACTTCCGGTCGGCATGATTTTGAAGTTGTTGCATATGTTTCAGACGGAGAAAAAAGTACAGACAACAACAATTTGGTAAAATCTATCAAAATTGAATCGGAAAGTAAGAGTGGCTTGATACCCTACCCAAGTGTTGGTACCATTATTGCCACGGTTGGAATAGTCTCTTACCTTAGTCGTCGGAAGGCTAATTAACCACAACTAGGATATTGAATTATGGTATCCAACTCTCCACAGATGCGTCGAATACCTGATGAACAATTTTTTGACTTGAGAAATTGGAGCGCGGATAAAGCTGAAGACTATGGTGAAAAAGCATCAATACTTGTCCACACAATGATGCTAAGCAAGGCTGAACAAATTAATCAGATAACAACTGAATTGCATGATGGTAATATAATTCTAATTGATTTCACACCTCTTACATCGGATCAAGAAACATTGCACAAAATATTAGCAGAATTAGAAAGAGCCGTAGCTGATGTAGACGGGGATTTAGTTGGTGTAAGCCAGAAATGGATTGTTATCACTCCTAAAAATGTTAGAGTTTCACGAAAGAAACTAGAGCCTTAATTCATATATTTGATGAAAATTGCCGTAATTGGCGGTGGAATGATAGGCTCTTTCATTGCCAAAGAACTTTGTAATGATTTCGAAGTCACAGTCATTGACAACAACAAAGCTACTTTAAACCAGATTGAAAAGTACAACCACCGTGTTTCTGCAATCAATTTTGATGCAAAGAATGGAATAATTGAAGATATTATTGCAAACTATGATCTGGCCGTAAACTGTTTACCCGGTTTCATGGGATTTGAAATGGTGAAGAAGATAATTCAGTGTAAGATATCCTGTGTAGATATATCCTTCATGTCTGAAAATTGCTTGGAACTTTCGGAACTTGCACTCAAAAATGATTGTCTGGTAATACCTGATGCAGGTGTTGCACCCGGTCTAAGTAATCTCATTATAGGCAATATAGTGGCAAACAATGAAATAGAAGAAATCCAAACTATGGTTGGCGGGCTTCCGAAAAAAAAGAATCCTCCTTGGAATTATAAAGCTCCTTTTTCACCCATAGATGTAATTGAAGAATACATCAGACCTGCCAGAATAAGAGTAGATGGAAAAACGGAAATTAGAGAGGCCCTGTCAAAGAAACAAAGACTAGAGGTAGAAGGAGTAGGTGAACTAGAAGCTTTCCTGACAGACGGATTGCGAACACTCTTAAATCCAAAAGGTAGTTTATCGGGAGTTCCCAATCTGATGGAATTTACCATAAGATACCCTGGGCATTGTGATCTCATAAGAGAAATGATTAATGAGGGTAAATTCTCGAATGAGATTGTAAATTACAAAGACCAGAAAATAACCCGAAAAGAGAAAACCTGTGTAGAATTGTTCAAATCGTGGAAACTTAAGGGAGGAGAAGAAGAATTTACATTCATGCTAATTCTGGCAGTACCAAAGGAGGGAAACGAAATTAGTTACACGATTTACGATGAATTTACAGAAGGAGCGACCAGTATGGCTCGAACGACTGGGTTAACTGCGTGCGCCTTCTCCAGATTAGTTTTGGGAAATAAAATAAAGGAGAAAGGCGTGATTTGTCCTGAAACACTAGGTATGAATGATGTGTTCTATGACTATGTCCTAAATTATCTCAGGGACAGAGGAATTCTGATAGAATCATGGTAAAAGATTAGAACCTTTTCCATCCAGTTGCTACGGCCATAAGAGTTAATACAGCTCCAACACGAAAAACACTCTGGTATTCGAAATGGAGTAGTAATTCACCAGCTAAAATACTCCCGAAACCACTTCCTAGAAGGCAAAATGAAGTCAATAAACCCATGGTTCTAGCCCTTAATTGATAGGGAACGATATCAGCCACTATGGAACGCGCTCCCAAAAAGTAGGTCATGAATATGGGAAGCACGAAGGCCAGAGTGACCAGATATACATTCTGAGTTACCGAATAAATGACCATAGACACAAAAACCAAAATGGATGCGGCTCGGATTGCCATTTCCCTAGGATAGGTGTCAACTAACCTTCCAGCATAAGGTGCAACCAAAGCATGGACAATACCACTTAGTAAGACAATAAGTCCCATTCCATAAGTGGATCCAGTTATCTCCGTAAGGTAAATTGGTGAAAAACTTAGGAAAAACATATAGCCCATAAACAAAATAAAGGTAGTTATGAAGAGGCGTGAGAGTTTCCAGAAATAGGGGGCAAAGTCTGAATCTTCATCTACTCTTAAAACCGAACGCTCAGTAGCTCCCATATATCCTACTACAGCAAATACACCTATGGATGCAGTCAACAGGAACGAAAGAATAACCGAGGGATGTGCAGAACCATAATCACCCGAAATGACTAAAAAACCACCAAGGAAGGCACCGACACCCCAGCCAAATCCTAACACTGCCTCTAACCTTCCCATCAAAGTCGCTCTAGCATCTGGATCAAGCTCGGAGAATAACGTTGCAATCTGAACCATGCCGCCCAGAAAGAAAGATTGGATAGTCCGAACTGTGACAAGTCCAATGGGTCCTAACCAGGGCAATGGAATGTACAAAACTGCCGAAAGAATTGAACAGAGAACTACCACTGCCCTTCTATTTTTCCAACGATCTGCAACAACACCCCAGAATGTAGAACCTGCGACCAAGGCTAAATTGGGTAATCCAACAACCAGACCCAAAGTCCTAAAATCTCCTAGTGCCTCAGCTTGCAATCTGACTATGGTAAAAGCCAAACCCTGAGTTATATTGTAACATAATGCACCAAACAAGGCAAGCCGAATCTTATTATGCACACGGTGGCAAAGAACTCACTATTTAGCAAGGTACTGCATCTTTTTGACTGGTCAGCTATACACCTCAGAGTATCAATGCCAGAAGATATCATTATCCTGAAGTTTGGAGGTTCAGTGATTACAGATAAGAAAAGTGAGATGCCTAAAGTTAAACATAAGGCACTTGATAGAATCTGCAATATTTTAAAGGACAAAGAAAGAAACATGATCATAGTCCATGGGGCTGGATCCTATGGACATCCTATTGCTAAAAGATACGATCTTGCTGAAGGATTAGACGGTAGTCAAGAACAAAAAAAAGCTATAAATGAGACTAGGAAACAGGTTTATGAATTGAACCAACTCCTCTGTAAAAGACTTCAGGAATCGGGAATAGAAACCAAATCAGTCATTCCCTCACAATCAATGAGGACAAAGGGCTCAAGAAAAATAGAAAATTTTCCAGTCAATGAATTTGACAAGTCACTCAAAGAAGGAAGAATACCTGTAACTTTTGGTGATGTTACTGAGGATCTGATTCAGGGAATCAACATACTCAGTGGTGATGTGATAATGATGGAATTAGCTAGAATCTATGAACCCAGACTCACAGTATTTGTAATGGACTATCCGGGAGTTATGGAGGGAAAACCTGAGGATAAAAAGTCGAAGATAATACCTTTGGTAGATTCAAAAACCAGAGAATCCATAAAGAAATATTACGGAGAGGGAATAATTACAGATGTGACTGGTGGACTTGTTGGGAAATTGGAATGTGCTGCTAGGATTGCTGAATACAGCCAATGCTGGATTACTAATTTAGACCATCTGGATGATTGTATCTGTGGCGATTTTCATGGCAGTAGGGTGATACCCTGAAAGAACCAGGTGATGGAGACCTTGGAAGACTGTTCCTAACTTTAATAGAGGATGGGACAACTATTGAGAAAGCTAGCAACAAAAGTGGTTTGTCTGTTGAGGACATCTCTGCATTGATCTCTAGTCCCGGAACAGATTCTTTTTTTGAAAAAAAAGGAGAGGAAGAACTTGAAATCTGTTGTAAATATAGTTGGATTGCCCAGAACATATCACAAAAAGTCAAATTTAGGGAGGGAGAAATTGAAATTCTTACCAACCTCTTGGAGACAAAACTTGCTGAACATGCGAAAGACTATTGGACTGAGAATGGACGTGTCACTAGAGATTTAGATCACAGGACTGTAGGAGAATGGATTGAAAATGAGATTTGTTTTCTGGCCGGATTTGCTCTATGGTTTAGAGAAAAGGAAAGAGACGGAGATATTGATTTGTCAACGCTAGTTTCGGAAGCCGTAGGTCAGAAAGTGAGCGCAGATGCACAAATCGATTTCGACAGAAAGCGAATAGAACTGCTGACGGAGCTACCAAGTAATGCACTCTCAGTACTAAAGGATATGAATCCTGCAGGTAAAATTGCATACCGCAGTATGGATATGGCCATCATCAAAGGTCTGTCTGAAGGTGATGATAATTATGCGATGGATATGAGACAGAGAACACAGACGAGTCAAAAACCTTGGTGGAAATTCTGGTAATTAGAGATATGACAAACCAGTCTGAATAAAGATAAAAGCAAAAACAACCAGAATCAAAGCGAGAACCTTCAGAATTAAGAAATAACTACGACTGGATAAGAAAGTTCTAGAGCGTCCAACCAGAATAGCTGTGAAAGTTTTGCATAGGATGAATGTTAGGAAAAAAGAAAAAAGAAACACAAAAGGCAGGAATGCGTCCTCTTCGAAAGCTTCAATCAAAATCGGTGAACCAATAAGCGTCCAGTACACATAGGGATTAGGATTTAGTAGATTAGTGATAATTCCCTTGTAAAATGGTGAATTATTTGAATTCCCTCCCTCAATCTTAACTTCATCAATTATGAAGGTCTCATATGCCATATATAACAGAAAAATTGAACCGGCGAAAGAAATAAACGCAAAGAATTGACCGTAGTTACTCAAACTGGACACAATTAGGGCACAGAGAAGAATTATTGGACCATCTGTCACCAATGGTGCCAGAGTAACCTTGAGGCCTGCCTTCCAATCCCTCTTCAAAGTCTCAGTTATAACCAAGGTCTGAAGGGGTCCAGGTTTGAAGCCTTCAACAGCCCCAAGTAAAACACCAGCTATCAGCCATGACTCAAACATCTAAAATAGACTATCATTCTCTTGTAACTTGGGTACCAGGCTTGAAAAGTTCGTTTGTTTCCTCGTCTCTTTCTTGGGGATTAGACCTTCTGGCTAGATCTCCGTTCATATCTATAAAATAGAGATAGCCTTCTTCTCTCTTGATTTTACTTTTTGAGACAATAGTTTTCTGACCTCCCTGATGTTTCCATACGGTTCCATCGGACTCTACAAAATACAAAAAACCATTAAGTTTGGCTAAACCTAGTTTCTTCACAACTTCAGCCATTTATGATTGGTCCACGTTAATCCTGCAAGGTGTTGGAAGTTTGTGAGACGATTTTCTAAGAGCCTCTTTCGCCTCTACAAGAAATTCATCAGATGTTCGTAAAGTTATAAGTTTTTGACCGGATTTGACTCTTGCAGCAGTACCGACGGTCTTACCGAAAGATTTACGCATTCCCATAGAAACCCTATCTGCACCTGCACCTTGTGCTATTTTGTTATGGCGCAGAACATGATGTGGATAAACTCTAATTTTTAGGTGATAACCCTCTCTTCCAGCATGTGTTTGGATGTATCGATTAGCCGTAACTCTTGCAGACTCAAGAGCGTTATGTCTGACCAGACACTCTTCCTGGGCTGATAAGGTGACTGAAACTGAAAAATTATCGGATGGTACTCCTACATCGAATTGAGTTATTCGACTAGCGGGAACGCCTCCAATATACTCTTTCCGAGTGTACGCCTTTTTCTTCCCCCTGAACATGTGGGCCGGGTTTTTCTTGGCCATTTTATAACCTGCTTCTGGCGCCAGATTGTATTCTATTTAAATCTTTACGTAACAGCTTGACTGCACCTTAGCATATTAAACCCCAATCTGTGTGCAATCACAAATGAACATTCACGAGTACCAAGCCAAGGAACTTTTCAGACAATATGGGGTAAAGACATTGAATGGAATTCTTGCTTTAAACTCAAACGAAGCTGCGAATGCATGTAAGGAATTAGGTGGTAAAATCTGGGTTGTCAAGGCCCAAATACACGCTGGTGGAAGAGGTAAAGGTGGTGGTATTGTTCTATGCCGGTCCATTGACGAGGTTTACGAAGCTGCTAACAACATAATAGGTTCAAAATTAGTCACACCTCAAACAACCTCCAAAGGTGTCAATGTCAGCAAAGTATATGTGGAGGAGGGCTGTAAGATAGCCAAAGAATTTTACCTTGGGATTGTACTGGATCGTGAGAAAGAATTGCCTGTAATAATGGCCTCGACCGAAGGTGGCATTGAGATTGAAGAAGTTGCTTCAAAGAATCCTGAAAAGATATTGAAGATATACGTAGATCCAGTCACGGGACTTGGTGATTGGCAAGCTCGGAAGATTGCATTTGGACTGGGGCTTGAGGGAAAACAAGTAAGGTCCTGCATGGGATTCATGAAGAATCTTTACAATCTATTTGTTGACCTAGACTGTTCCATTGTAGAAATAAATCCATTGGTAGTAACCACTGCTGATGATATCATTGCATTGGATGCAAAAATTAACTTTGATAGCTCAGCACTCTTCAGGCATGCAGATATCGAACAACTTCGTGACAGAGAGGAAGAAGAACCTTTAGAGGTCAGAGCCACTGAAGTAGGTCTCAATTACATAAAACTTGATGGAGAAATAGGTTGTATGGTAAACGGAGCAGGACTTGCAATGGCCACAATGGATATAATCAAATTACATGGAGGAGAGCCTGCAAATTTTCTGGATGTTGGAGGTGGAGCCGATTCAGAGCAGGTGGCCGAAGGATTTAGGATTATATTGTCAGATTCCAATGTAAAAGCCATTTTTGTGAATATTTTTGGTGGAATAATGAGATGTGACTTCATCGCCGAGGGAATAATAGCCGCAGCTGAAGAAACAAAACTTGATGTCCCCGTAGTCGTACGTTTGGCCGGGACAAATGTAGGAATAGGTAAGAAGATGCTTGCTGAATCTGGATTGGACCTTATCACTGCAGATGATATGAATGACGGTGCAATCAAGGCAATTGAGACTATGGAGAGGAAGAAATGAGCATCTGGCTGGATTCTAGCAGTAAAGTAGTTGTTCAAGGAATAACTGGAAAGAATGGTCAATTTCACTCTGAGCAAATGCTTGATTATGGTACTAAAATCATAGGAGGGGTTACCCCTGGCAAGGGTGGCCAGAAAACTTTAGGTCTACCAATATGGGACACCATGGATGAGGCCGTTGATGCAGGAGCAAATGTGTCCTGTATATTCGTTCCTCCAACCTTCGCAGCTGATGCCATCATGGAGGCTGCAGATTCAAAAGTTGATTTGATTGTTGCAATAACTGAAGGAATTCCAGCACTGGACATGGTCAAGGTAAAAAAATACATAGAACCTATAGATGTCCGTCTGATTGGTCCTAATTGTCCTGGAATAATTACCCCAGGCAAGAGCAAAGTTGGAATAATGCCAGGACATATCCATAGAAAAGGTGATGTAGGAATCATATCTCGATCAGGAACATTGACCTATGAAGCTGTGAACCAAGTAACTGAAAAAGGACTTGGACAGTCGACATGCGTAGGTATAGGTGGGGATCCAGTAAATGGAACCAATTTCATGGATTGCCTTAAAGCCTTTGAAAATGATGAAGATACAAAATCAATCATAATGATTGGAGAAATTGGAGGTAGTGCAGAAGAAACCGCTTCACAGTACGCCAAGGATTATGTATCAAAACCAATAGTTGGATTTATAGCTGGAAGGACGGCACCTCCAGGAAAGAGAATGGGCCATGCCGGAGCAATCATTTCGGGTGGAAAAGGAACTGCAAAAGAAAAAATGAGCGCCATGAAAAGGGCTGGAATACATGTTGCGGAGAATCCAGCCGAACTAGGAAAGACCCTGGAAGAAATTCTATAATAATACCATTTATCACAAATCATAAACTTTATATAGTAGTTTTTACGAAGTAAGACATGCATTGCCTTGGAAAAGTGTCTCATCTGGATTCAAAAAACCTAGCTATCGTGGTAGCTAAGAAAAAAGTGTCCAAGAACACTAAAATTTTCGACGCTGAAAGTAGACTTGTTGGAAGAGTGGTCAATATATTTGGACCAGTAAGTGAACCTTATCTTGCCATTGCCGCCCAGAAAGGAACCCGGATAACTAGACTAGTGGGTAGGGAGGTCTACAGAAAATGAGTGTCAAATGCCCTGATTGTGATGGTGATAATATCAAGAATGAAGGTGACGGCATAATGTCGTGTAAGAACTGTGACCTGATCTTTGATGCCGGACCTCAATGGATAAAATACAGCCCTGATGATAAGTCCTCTAAGACGCCTGAATTCCAACCTGAACAAACTTTGACGTCAAAGACCATACTGAAGTGGCAAGAGAATACCAGGTCTGGAAATCTAGAGAGTAAAAGTATACTTCTGGCCTCTGAAGAAATAGAAAGGATAGCAAATGAGATCAGGGTTACGGATTCCATAAAGGAATCTGCCCTGGAGATATTCTCAAGTTCTTCCAAAGCTGGAATAGTCAGAGGCAGAAGCAGCAGCAAAGTTGCTGCTGCGGCAGTCTATACTGCATGCCGAATGGCAAACGTTCCTAGGACACTGGATGAAATATCAAGAACAGACCTTAATCGAAATGAATTAAGCCGTTTGCATAAATTAATCACCAGGAAACTTAAATTGAGGATATATACTACTACTACTTCAAGTTTCTTGCCTCGATTCGCCCATAAACTATCTCTAACTGATGATGTGGAAAAGGAAGCTGAGAAAATAATTAAGGCCGTCGAAAGAAGCAACTACAGACAAGGAATATCTCCAGCAGCGCTGCTAGGTGCAGCTTTGTATATAGCCTGTAAGAATAATAAAGTCAGAAGAAGCCAATTGGAAATAGCTAAGGCCGTTGGAACCTCAGAAGTAACATTAAGAAATCGAGCTAAGGAAATACTTTCTATAATCAACTCTGAATAAAATAGAAATAATCCTCAGGAAGTTCTAATTCTATAGAAAACATTGGATCTGTGTTTGGATCCGTACTGTCATGATAGGCCACTACTACTCCGCCATCAGGTAGAATGGCTAGGGATGAGAAATCAAATCTTACGTCATTCCCCGCACCTGATGTTGCATCCAAATCCCCAAGTCCAATCATTGTTATAGAATCTGCCTCCATGCTTTCTCTATAATTCCTTATATGGAACACCAAATCAGCATCACTTGCAGTACCATTGTTCTCAGTCTGGACTCTGACAGAGATAACAGCAAGATCTAGGTTCCCATCTGCCTGAAAGTCCCACTCAAAAGTATTATCTGAGACAGATAGAGAGCCAGGCCACTTATGGGTGTAATTTGTCCAGTTATATCCGCCATCATAACTAATTTGATGAGTTAGATTGAAAGTCCCATCACATCCCTTAGAACCGGGGCTTGCTTGATTGCAAGAAACACTATGAAGAGCACCTGAACTATCTATAACTAAATTGCGGGAAGGCAATAATTTTCCTCCGGGAAGTGTGTGTTTGTTCCACTCTAAATTAGTATCTAGGAACAAGTTGCTACCATCACTGTACCAGCGTGGGAACAATAGACCCCCTGAAGGAATTGGGGAAGCCCGCATCTCCCTATGGGGCTGCATGTAATCCCATTCAGGACCTAAATCATCAAAATATAAATCAAACTCTATATCTGCAGGTCCGCCAGAGTTGCTATCTGGAATCTGTATAGGCCTATAATTCAGACCATCGACACTAATCTGATACCCTTGCTCATTGTAGCTCCAAAAATTTGAGACCACCATACTAGCCCATGGGCAATTAGATGAGCATTTGTTAGTAATATATTCAGCAGGCGGATTAATTGGACCTACGACTGGTACTTGCCAAGAACGATCATAGAACGGTTCTTTGTCAGCCGAATTCCAACACCATTCCCAATCAATTTCTTTAGTCTGTGGATCTTTCTTACCCAGAATTGCATAGAACTGGTCTACACCATCTACGCTAGGATATGGAAACCAAGTCATTGCTATAATATCTCCATTAGGAGCTTGGATAATTGATCCTTCACCTAAACCTGGAGCAACCGTAGGATCAAATTGGCCTTCTTCACATCCAAGATCTGTGTTTACTGCGGGAGGCACCCATTCAGTCCAGGTCAAACCTCTGTCAGTACTCCACCATGGCCATTCTCCACCCAGATTATAGATAACACCATCTTGATCTGTAGCCAAGTAATGTTCGCAACAATTACCACCATAATTATGTTCACTACCTCCACCTATATCCTCAGTCCCATATACAGCCCATAAACGTTCTGTAGCGATATTCATCGAAGCAGGATCAACAACGGAAAAATTACGGATTGGCTCGAATGAATATGGAAATTGTGACAATTCTTCCTCAGATACGACTAGCCTAGTCACTTCCAAGTCTGATTCTTCTATATTCGTACGTTTATCCTCGGGTTCGAGACAACCCATAAAGGAAAGGCTCAGAAGCATAATCACTAAGCTAATACTTGCTTTCATTGCAGTCTAATATTTAGACGACCTAAAATAGTTTGTTGACCCTGCTAACTTGTATAAATCACCCCTTCTAGTGTCAGATAATGCCTCCTGTTGATGCAGATGCAACTAAAGAACGTGCCTGTAATATACCTGGTGATAAAGGACTCTTTCCAACAGCTAGAACCGACCTCTGGTGGATACAACCGCTGGCTGTATTCATGGGTCTTGGCACTGCAGTTGTTTACATGACCTGGGCAGCCTTTCAAGGCACCAATTATTACTATGATATAGGAGGAGCAAGTTACCTGTCGCCACTATATTCTCCAGAATTATTTGGTGAAACAGAGCACGCATGGTTTGGTGAAAAACCGACCTTCTGGCCAGAAGAAATACTTGGATTTGCAGTGCCATGGTCACCAGCATTCCTGATTCTGTGGGCACCTGCAGGATTCAGGGTCACATGTTACTATTACCGAGGGAGTTACTACAAGGCATTCTGGGCAGATCCACCTGCCTGTGCAGTGGATGAGCCAAGAAACAGTTATTGGGGTGAGAATTCCATGCCATTGATATTACAGAATCTCCATAGATACATGCTATACTTTGCCATAATATTCATTTTCATCCTAAGTTATGATGCTTGGTTGTCCATGTGGTTCAATGGTAGACCTTTCGAAGGTGATTTCGGTATTGGAGTTGGTACCCTCGTATTGACACTAAACGCCATACTACTTGGAGGGTATACATTCGGATGCCATTCCCTAAGGCACCTGATAGGTGGTTATGCTGACAGGATAGTTAGGAAACCTAAAGTCCAACAGAAAGCATTTGACTGTGTTAGTTGCTTGAACAAACAGCACATGAAGTGGGCCTGGTTCTCTCTTTTCTGGGTCTGTTTTACAGATTTTTATGTCCGTTTATGCGCCAGTGGAATTATTGATGATTGGAGAATCATTTAATGGAAGACTTTGAAACTATAGAATGCGATGTACTGGTCGTTGGTGCAGGCGGAGCCGGATTAAGGGCTGCGATTGCAGCATCTGAATATGGAGCCAAGGTTGCATTGGTCTCCAAGTCCTTACTTGGAAAGGCCCATACTGTCATGGCTGAGGGTGGAGTGGCTGCAGCCCTGGGTAATGTAGATGAAAGGGATAATTGGAAAATCCACTTCAGAGATACTATTCGAGGAAGTAAAAACCTGGCCAATTGGGAAATGGCCAAGATTCATGCTGAAAAGGCTCCGGATAGAGTTCGTGAACTAGAAAGATGGGGGGCGGTTTTTGATCGGACTGAAGAGGGGAAAATCAGCCAACGAAATTTTGGAGGACATAGATATCCCAGATTAGCACATGTAGGAGACCGCACGGGTCTGGAGATAATCAGGACCTTGCAGGATTACGCCGTCCACATGAAAAACATTGAAGTCTTTATGGAATGTACAGTCAGTGACATCCTGAAATCCGGAAACAGAACTGTAGGTGCATTAGCCTATTACCGTTCTTCAGGAAAATTGGTTGTATTTGAAGCAGGGTCTGTCATTCTGGCAACAGGTGGAATTGGCAAAGCCTATAGGGTAACATCAAATTCATGGGAATACACTGGAGATGGACATGCACTAGCTTACTTGGCCGGAGCCGATCTAATCGACATGGAATTTGTTCAATTCCATCCAACTGGAATGGTATGGCCACCTAGTGTGAAAGGTACACTTGTTACAGAAGGAGTTAGGGGAGATGGTGGAATCCTTGTTAACAGTGAAGGCGAACGATTCATGTTCAACTACATACCAGATGTCTTCGCTGCTGAAACTGCTAAGTCTGAGGAGGAAGCTAATTCCTGGCTTAAGGGTGAGGAAGGTGCCATGAGGCCCCCTGAACTGCTTACCAGAGATGTTGTAGCAAGAGCCATCATGACTGAGGTAAAGGAAGGGCGTGGCTCACCCCATGGAGGGGCATTCCTAGATATTGCATCCAGACAATCTCCTGACTATATCAAACGGAAATTGCCTTCGATGTATCACCAATTCAAAGAATTGGCTACTTTAGACATAACCAAAGAACCAATGGAAGTCGGTCCAACAACCCATTACATGATGGGTGGAATCAAGGTCGAGGCTAATACAGCTGCATCTACCGTTCTAGGACTATATGCTGCTGGAGAAGCAGCAGCAGGAATGCATGGAGCTAACAGACTTGGGGGAAATTCTCTTTCCGACCTTCTGGTTTTTGGTAAAATCGCGGGACAATGTGCAGCTAACTTTGCACAGGAGAATTCCAAGGTTTCACCTCATGGAAAAGAAATTAAGAAAAGTATAGAAAATGCATTAGAACCATTTGAAGATGGCGATGAGAATCCTTACCAAATTCATCAGGAGCTTCAAGAAATAATGGAAACTCATGCAGGTATTGTAAGAACTGGCGAAGAACTTGAGAGAGGGATACGCAAGTTAGAAGAACTTGAAAAGAGACTTCCAAAAATGCACGCCAAAGGAGAACGGAAGTACAATCCTGGATGGCATCTCTGTCTCGATCTACATAATATGATCATAACCTCTCTAGCTCTTTCAAGAGCTGCGTTAGAAAGGACCGAAAGTCGGGGAGCTCATACACGCCTTGATTATCCGAATTACAATGATGAATTGGGTAAAGTGAATATGATTGTACGGCCTGGTCCTGGAGGAATGTCTGTGGTCAAATCTCCACTACTTGAGATGCCAGCTGAACTCAAGGACTATGTTCTAAAAGAGGTGGTATGAAAAGAATAGTAAGATTACAGAGAGGAGAACCGAACAACCTCAGACTAGATGAATTTGAGATTGAAGTCGAAACCGGAATGGTAGTCTTGGACGCAATCCATCTTATTCAAGCTACCGAAGCTCCGGATCTGGCTGTAAGATGGAATTGCAAAGCTGGAAAATGTGGTTCCTGTTCTGCCGAAGTTAATGGAGAACCAAAATTGACTTGCATGACCAGATTGTCAGACTATCCTGAGGATCAGACTCTGACGGTCCAACCTATGAAAACATTCCCACTAATCAAGGATCTGGTTACTGATGTCTCGTGGAATTATGAAGTTAACAAGCAGATAACACCTTATCAACACGCCGAAGGAACTGGAGATTCGATAATGTTCCAAGCTGAGGTGGACAGAGTTCAAGAATTCAGGAAATGTATCGAGTGTTTTCTTTGCCAAGACGTATGCCATGTTCTGAGGTCCCATGATATGAAAGATGAATTTGCAGGTCCCCGCTTTATGATTAGAACCGCAGGCCTCGAGATGCACCCGCTGGATCAAGGAGAACGGTTAGAACAACTTCGAAATAATCACGGAATTGGGCTCTGCAACATAACAAAATGTTGTACTTACGCTTGCCCCGAACATATTGGAATAACCGATAATGCAATAATCCCGATGAAAGAAAGAGTGGTCGACGAATACTATGATCCCTTGAAATGGTTGTGGAATATGGTTACTGGTAAAAGTAACTAATCACAGAGATACCTTCGAAAAATAGTTGCCGCTCAACCGACGGGTTGGGAGGTGGGAGGGGGTCCGCCGGGAGCAGCTATTCCCAGAATAACCGGGTTTTATTAAAATATTCGGGCAAATGTGTTTAAAACAGACTATATGAGAGAACATGGATACTATCCGGGCACCTCGTGGAACAAAGATTAGTTGTAAAGGATGGTTGCAGGAAGCTGCGCTCAGGATGCTGATGAATAATCTTGATCCTGAAGTTGCCGAAAAGCCTGAAGAATTGATAATTTATGGGGGCAGGGGAAAAGCCGCCAGAAATGAAGAATGTTACCATGCTATTGTTAAATCTCTTAAGGTCCTTGAAAACGATGAAACCCTGCTAATCCAGAGTGGAAAACCAGTTGGTGTATTCAAAACCCACAGTAATGCCCCAAGGGTTCTTCTGGCGAATTCAAACCTAGTTGGGAATTGGGCCACCTGGGAACATTTCGATGAACTCGAAAAGAAAGGATTAATGATGTTTGGCCAAATGACCGCTGGTTCATGGATATACATTGGCTCTCAAGGAATTTTACAGGGAACCTACGAAACATTTGCTGAAGCAGCTAGACAGCACTTTGATGGAAACTTGGAAGGAAAATTAGTGGTGACTGGTGGATTAGGAGGAATGGGGGGTGCACAACCTCTGGCGGCTACTATGAATGGAGGAACGTTCCTTGCCGCCGAAATCGATCCAGAAAGAATAAAGAAAAGGCTTGAAACTGGATATTGTGATGAAATCTCTGACGATATAGATCATGCCATAGATACGGCAGTGGAATGGAAGAATTCAAAAACAGGAAAATCAATTGCCGTTGTCGCTAACATAGTGGATTTACTAGAGCGGATGATTGAAAGAAATATAATTCCAGACCTACTGACCGACCAGACCTCCGCCCATGACCCCTTGATTGGTTATATTCCTCAAGAATTAAGTTTGGAGGGGGCTGGAAGACTCCGTAAAGAAAATCCAGAAAAGTATCTCCAAAAAAGCTACAGCAGCATGGCCAAACATGTACAGGCTATGCTTACCTTGAAAGACAAAGGTGCCCACACTTTTGACTACGGGAACAATTTAAGGGCCAGAGCAAAGGAGGCGGGGGTCGAGAATGCATTTGACTTTCCAGGTTTTGTACCAGCTTATGTGAGACCTCTCTTCTGTGAAGGAAAAGGGCCTTTCCGATGGGCTGCACTATCAGGGGACCCCAAAGATATTGCGGAAACCGACAAGATTATTCTGGAACTTTTTCCAGAGGACAAGGGTCTTGCAAGGTGGATTAATATGGCTCAAGAAAGAGTTCAATTCCAAGGTTTGCCTGCCAGAATCTGCTGGTTGGGGTATGGAGAACGGGCTCGAGCTGGCTTAGCCTTCAACGAATTAGTCAAAAGTGGAAAAGTAAAGGCCCCAATCGTAATTGGAAGGGATCACTTGGACTCAGGTTCAGTAGCCTCTCCCAACCGTGAAACTGAAGGAATGAAGGACGGAACTGATGCAGTAGCTGATTGGCCAATCCTGAATGCTCTGCTGAATACTGCAGCTGGAGCAAGTTGGGTAAGCTTCCATCACGGGGGTGGAGTCGGTATGGGTTACGCCTTGCACGCAGGGATGGTCGTTGTGGCCGATGGGACTGATGAGGCGGCAGAAAGATTGGAAAGGGTACTGACTACGGATCCTGGAACTGGAATAATGCGGCATGTTGATGCAGGGTACGGAAAAGCAAGAAAAGTGGCCAAAGAACGTGACGTAAAAGTTGGAATTGTAGAAGGCCTATGAACCTGATTATAGCTTCGGAGGCCGATACGGCCTCAATAAACTTGAGAGACAGACTGCTGGAAATGGCAGAATGGGAAGAGGATGGAGAATTTGATGGAGGAAAAATATGGAATCTTTCAAATGATTATGGAAGTTTTTGTCTAAGTGGAACAAGACTCATAACTATAAAAAAATTGCATATCCATGCTGAGGGTATAGATCATAAATGGGTTGAAAAGACTGGAATTGATGTCAAGAATATTGTTTTCTTATCTCGTCACAAGGCTGCAAGCGGAAGACCAAGTCTTACCGTCCATCCAATCGGAAATTGGGGTAAAGCCGACTATGGAGGTCAGGAAGGAAGAGTCTCTGGGACCTCACCTCAATGGATGACAGGATTATTACTTAGTATATACAAAAACAGATTACCAGGATACGATGTCTGCTTTGAGGCTACACATCATGGACCTCTGATAAACAAGCCAACCATGTTCTTAGAAATAGGTTCCGGAGAGGATCAATGGGAATTAAGAGAACCTGCTGAAGCTTTGATAGGATCACTGTTGGAACTTGAACCTGCCGAAGGAGTGGCTGTGGTGGGTGTTGGAGGGGGACATTATACACCTAGATTCACGGAAGCTGCGCTTTCACATGAGATGTGTTTGGGACATATGGTTGCAAATTATGGGATTCCATCATTAACGCCAACTCTTCTTGATGATGCAATTAAAGCAAGTGATGCAGAGGGCTTGTATTTTCACAAAAAAGGGATGAAAAAATCAGACTACCGAAAATGGAAGGAACATGCCGATGAGAAACGCATTAAAGTTTTTAGTCAAACGGATTGTAATAAACGTGATTTATAGACGATAAAAACATCTGTTTTAAAAACGAAAACACCCGATACACTTAATAAACGATTCTCTCGTCTATTTTTTTAGGTGTAAAAACCATGAGTGACGACGATACGGAAAATAGTGGTGACGAAGGTTCTGGAATGGATGCCCCGCCTGCCCCAGCGGCAGAAACGGGTGATTTCCTAGAAGATACCTTTGGAATCACAAAAGCTGGAAGCACTGTAGAAGGAGAAATCAGAGCAGGAGTGACAACATTCCTGACTATGGCATACATCTTGTTTGTCAATCCTGATATACTCTCTGTCTCAGGGATTCCCTTTAATGACGCATTATTTGCAACTGCTATAGCAGCATTTGTTGGATGTGTTATTATGGGTCTATGGGCTAATCTGCCCTTTGCCTTGGCCCCTGGCATGGGACTGAATGCGTACTTTGCGTTTACAGTAACTGCAAGCTGGGGAATGGGTATTGAGTGGGAAATTGCGCTTGCAGCCGTTCTGGTTGAAGGTGTAATATTCATGATACTATCCCTGCCTCAAGTAGGATGGAGAACTGAAATGATCAATGCAATACCAAAAGACCTGAAGATTGCAACAGGTGCAGGTATCGGAATGTTCTTAGCCATTATAGGCTTCAGAGAAATGGGCTGGATTATAGACCACCCAGCAACACTGGTGGACATAGCTTTTACTGAGACATTTACTCATCAATCTGGTGAGTTATGGGGTCTCATATGTTTGATTGCAATAGCCGTTATGATGGCTAGAGGAATCAAGGGTGCCATGATTTATGGAATATTAGGTACAACCGTTATTGGAGGCTGGATAATAGGTGCTTCTGATCCATACAATGGTGTTGAAGCAGTTGCTGTTGGTTCTATGGATAACTTTGACTCGGGTAGCTTATTCGAAGTTGCAGGATTACCAGAAGAATCCATGTTTGCCGCTTTCAGCGCACTTGGAGACTTGACTGGAGATAATATGGGTGATTTCATCTTTGTGATGATTGCCTTCCTCTTCGTTGACATTTTCGACACTGCAGGTACTCTCTACTCAGTAGGTAGGCAAGCCGGATACGTGGATGAAAATGATCAATTAAAGAATTCAGATGAAGCTTTCATGTCTGATGCTGGTGCTACCATAGTTGGAGCTGCACTAGGAACTAGTACTACAACCACATACATTGAATCTGGAGCTGGTGTTGAAGAAGGTGGTAAAACTGGATTAGTTGCCGTAGTTGTAGGTGTATTGATGCTGTCAGGTCTTCTATTTGCAGGCCTTTTCAAGTCCATACCTACATTTGCTGCAGCCCCAGCACTTGTAATTGTAGGTGCTATGATGATGAAACAGGCTGCTGATATCAACTGGAATGACAAAGAGATATCCATCCCTGCATTCATCACAATGGTATTGATGCCTTTCACCTATTCCATTGCAGACGGAATCGCATGGGGTCTGATCTCTTACGTAGCAATCAAGGTAGGAATGGGCAAAATGGACAAATTGAACCCAGTTGTAAATATTCTTGCGGTTGTAATGCTGATGTTCTACGTCGGACCTGGTGACCAAACGACCTTTGATTGGTTACTGTCTTTCATATTTTAGATAAAATATGAAACTTCCCCCTGAGTCTGAGAGGGCTCAGGGGAACACGCCAAATACCTAGGTCATGGAATCCAAAGACAGTATCGCAGATAAGATAAGAGATGTGCCTGACTTTCCAAAGAAAGGCATATTGTTCAAGGATATCACGCCGGTCCTATCGGACATAGATACTCTACGGGCGTCGATAAAGAAAATGGCAACCCCGTTTGTGGATCTCAGGATTGATGTTGTCGTCGGCATCGAATCAAGGGGATTCATATTTGGGGCCCCAATAGCAGATATTCTGAATTGCAGTTTTGTTCCAGTTAGAAAACCAGGAAAGCTGCCTTGGAAAACGGAGAGCGTATCTTATGAGTTAGAATATGGAACTGATGCTTTAGAGATACACAAAGATGCTATTACAGAGGGGCAAAGCGTCCTTATTGTAGATGATTTACTTGCAACTGGGGGCACCGCTGAGGCTACATGCAAACTAGTATCAAAATTAGGCGGAAATATCAAGGGACTTAGTGTATTAATCGAACTTGAAGATTTGAATGGAAGAAAAAGGCTAAATCAATATAACGTTCATTCCTTAGTGCAATACTAAGACATGAGATTACTACTTTCAGAATCTGAGATAAAAAAACGGGTAAAGGAATTAGCAGATACCATCTCCAAGGATTACAAAGAGAAATCACCTATATTTATTGGAATTCTAAATGGATGTTATGTATTCATGGCCGATCTTCTTAGAGAACTAAGCATAAGCACTGAAGTTGATTTTGTCAAGATCAGAAGTTATGAAGATGATTCATCAACAGGGACAATAAAATTTAGGAAGGATATTTCAGCAGATATAGATAACAGACATATAATCATTGTAGAAGATATTATTGATTCCGGTTTTACCATTAATTTTCTTGTCAACAGACTCAAAGAGGCTGGACCAAAATCCGTATCTGTAGCTTCAATACTTTACAAAAAAACGGTAGCTAAATTGGATTTTGAGATAGACTATGTTGGTTTCGAGATACCTCCCGAATTTGTAGTAGGGTATGGATTGGATTATAATGAGAAGTATAGGAACCTGAAAGATGTTATGGTCATGGAACCTGAAGACATTGACTGAGAAGCAAATCATTTAATAGAGACCAAGCAGGCGAGATAGGGGCAAACGATGCGTATAGATGACGACCTAAAGCTAACATTTCGTGATGTACTGATAAGACCTAAGAGAAGTACCCTGAAGTCAAGATCTGATGTGACGCTTGTTAGAGAATTTAAATTCAGGCACACGGAAAAGGAATGGAAAGGAGTACCTGTCGTCGCCGCTAATATGGATACTACTGGAACTTTTGAGATGGCAATGGCTCTTCAAAAGAATGAAATGCTTACATGCCTTCAGAAATTCTATTCAGTCAAAGAAATTAAATCAGCCCTGAAAAAGGGAATGGCCCCTAATAACATCGCCATAACCTCAGGTTCCACTGATGAAAGTCTTGAACTATTAAAGAGAAAGATGAAGCTTGACAATGGATTAAAATTCATTTGTCTGGATGTTGCAAATGGTTATCGAGAAGACTTCTTGCAATTTGTCAGAAAGGTTCGCAAACAATTCAAGGATAAAATCATCATCGCTGGTAATATTGCTACTAGAGAAATGTCAGAAGCCCTTATCCTTGCAGGAGCTGACATAGTAAAGGTTGGAATTGGGCCCGGTTCTGTCTGTACCACAAGGAAAGTTGCAGGAGTAGGATATCCTCAGCTTTCAGCAATATCAGAGTGTGCAGATGCTGCCCACGGACTAGGAGGGCATGTTATGTCCGATGGGGGATGTAATTCTCCAGGAGATGTTGCAAAGGCTTTCGCCGCAGGTGCAGATTTTGTAATGTTGGGAGGTATGTTTGCAGGTCACGATGAATCTGGTGGTGAACTAAAAACTAAGGAAAATGGAAAGCAATACAAATCTTTCTATGGAATGAGTTCAGCAAAAGCAATGAAAACCTATTTTGGTGAAGTTGCAAAACATAGGGCTCCAGAAGGAAAAGAAGTTGAGGTTCCGTATAGAGGTCCTGTAGAAATCACAGTTCAATCTATTTTGGGAGGAATACGATCGGCTTGCTCCTATGTTGGTGCAAGAAGAATTAAAGACCTACCAAAATGTACTACATTTGTTAGAGTTACTATAACAACTAATGAAATATATACAATCCACGAGAATAACTGAGCAAATTTAATAAACTTATCTGTTATGACTTAAAATGGCAGATAGAGTCATTTTAGAAGCTGGCAAAACTTTCAGCGAATTTAGTCTGCTAACAAATTTTACTTCTAAAGATTGTACTCTGCAAAAAATAAGTCTGGGTAGTAACCTAGGTGGCATGAAATTACGACTACCGTTTATGAGTGCTGCAATGACTTCAGTCACTGGTTATGAAATGGCCTTATCATTAGGTAAAGAAGGAGGAATTGGTGTTCTTCCAGCAAGATTATCCATTAAAGAACAAGTAGAAATTATTGAAAAAATAAAAGGATATGAAATGGGGTTTGTGGAGGATCCTATTGCTGTTAGGGAAACTGCTACTATTGATGAAGTTGTTAGACTTGTTGAGAAGCATGGTCATTCAAAAGTTCCTATAGCCGACAGGAATAATGTATTTCTAGGATTATTCAGTTTTGATAAATATTTAGAAACTAATGCAACACCTGGTGAATCTGTTACTACTATAATGATTGAACCTAAAGATTTACCATGCTCTAAGAATCCTAATATTAGTTTAGACGAAGCAAAAAGTGAATTAACCGAAAAGAATTATTTGGTAGTCTTAGATGAATTGGGAAGATTAGTAAAAATTGCATTTAGAAAAGATGTAGAAAACATAGCAGTGGGTGCTGCAATTTCAACACACAAAGGATGGAAGAATCGAGCTAAATCATGCATAGATGCTGGAGCTGATATGATTGTAGTAGATACCTCTGATGCTTTTAATGAATTTACAATGAAGGTTATCAAAGAATTCAAGGAAATGAATGATTCTATACCTATTTGTGTTGGTAATATCATAACTTATGATGGTGCTAAATATCTAATGGAAAATGGTGCAGACTTAGTGAAGATAGGAATGTCTTCTGGTTCTATTTGTACCACTCAACGCGAAAAAGCTACGGGAAGAGCTCCCATGACTGCGCTGCTAAATGCTGCAAGAGCTAGAACTGATTTTCAAAAAGATACTGGAAAATATGTTCCACTAGTAATTGATGGGGGAGTTTCAGCTGCAGGCGATATGATTATAGCACTAACAGTAGCAGATGTTGTAATGATGGGAGGATATTTCAATCATTTCTTTGAGGCTGAAGGAGAAAAATTAGACGAAAATATGCAAGTAACAAACCATGAACCAGATATCAAATATGTTGCAACTTGGGGTGAAGGATCTGCAAGAGCTAGAAATTTGGATAGATACGGTCATGTTGCAAGAAAAACTTTCTTTGCAGAAGGTGAGGAAGGAACTGTAGAGAATTGGGGAAGATTGAAACCAAAACTTAAACAGGATATAAGGAAAATTAAAGCTGCATTGAGTAATACCGGATGTATGAATCTTGAAGAATTTAGAAACAAAGCTGTTATTGAATTGATGTCAACTTATACACAGCAGATAGTGGGTAATACTCACAATATGCAAGTTAAAGAATAGATAATTATTTACAAATTCTAACTAATTCTGATTCTAAATCTTCAATACCTGTATTATCCATAACTGAAACAGATATTGCTGCTTCATATTCCAAGGGTATTTCCGGTTCTAAATCTGACTTGCTATAAACATCAATCCAATGATAATCAGAATATCTATCTTTTAGCTCCTCGTGTAAAGATTTTTGTATTTCCATAGAATAGCCTGAAGTTCCAGACAAATCAGTAAGGAAAACTATTATTGGCTCCAAATGTTCAAGTGCTGCTATACCCTGCTTTTCCATATCATTACGATCTGAATCTGGCCTATCTAATAGACCCGGAGTGTCCATTACCTGAATAAGATTATATTTGACTTTTATGTGTCCTAAAGAAACACCTTTTGTAGTAAAAGGATAACTTTTAACTTCTGGTTTTCCAGAAGAAACGGCCCTAATCAGGCTGGATTTGCCAACATTTGGAGCTCCCGCAAATACTGCCAATGGCTTTTCAGTATCTACATTAGGAAGGTTACGGAATATAGAACGAGCTGATATCAGAAAATCAAGATTTTTCTCTATTTGCCTCACAACATTTGTCATCTTAGTATAAGCTTCACTCATAATCTTCATTGTGTTATCAGCACTTTTTCGGGCCCGAGCCTTGGGAACATACTTTGTTCCAATCATCAAAACTTCTTTACGAGCCCAATCTGCTCCTCCAAGAGATTTTCTTAACTTGTCAACTCCAACTGTCAAATCTATGATTGACCTATCAAAAGGATGGATATTATCAAATGAAGGAAATGCCTTAACATAAGAATGTAATGGATTTGCAATATTATCTGCAACCGAATTTATCTTTCTCACTGCAGTCAATCTTGCCCGGTAATCTGCGTTTCTAACAGATTCCTCAACCTTGGAAGCACGTCTCAGTGCCCTATCAATTAATTCTTCTGATGTAGCAATTGTTGGTATTTCTTGAAGATTCACAGATTATCTATGATGGCATCACCAAATTCACTACATTTTAGCAATTTAGCACCATCCATTAGCCTCTCAAAATCATAAGTGACGGTCTTAGCCCCTATAGTCTTCTGCATTCCTTCTACAATAAGATCTGCAGCCTCTGTCCATCCAATATAGCGAAGCATCATCTCACCCGATAGAATCACTGACCCGGGATTGACCTTGTCCTGACCTGCATATTTGGGTGCAGTACCATGTGTCGCCTCAAACAATGCGTGTCCTGTATCATAATTTATGTTCGCTCCCGGAGCGATTCCAATTCCACCAACCTGGGCTGCAAGAGCATCCGAGATATAATCTCCATTCAGATTCAGAGTAGCAATAACATCATATTCAGAAGGGCGAGTCAGGAGTTGCTGTAGCATTGCATCAGCAATCACGTCCTTGATTACTATCTGGTCTCCATTCTCAGGATTCTTGAAGCTGTGCCATGGACCTCCATCAATAGGCTGAGCTCCAAATTCTTCACGAGCAAGTTCGTATCCCCAGTCCCGGAATCCACCCTCAGTGAACTTCATTATATTCCCCTTATGAACCAAGGTCACAGATTTCTTGGAATTTGATATGGAATACCTAATGGCCGCGCGAACAAGTCTCTTGGTACCCTCACTAGAAACGGGTTTGATACCTATCGAACTTGTATCTGGAAAACGGATCTGAGAGACACCCATCTCGCTTTTAAGAAATTCAATTACTTTCTTGACTTCATCACTGTTAGCTTTCCACTCGATACCTGCGTAGATGTCTTCTGTATTCTCCCTAAATATTATCATATCCACTTTAGCAGGTTCCTTAACAGGACTTGGGACACCTGTGAACCAACGAATCGGACGGACACATGCAAACAAATCCAGACGCTGTCTTAATGTAACATTAAGACTCCGGAAACCACCACCAACCGGGGTTGTCAATGGGCCCTTTATCGCAACCAAGTGCTCCCTTATGGAATCTAACGTCTCATCAGATAACCATTCACCTGTCTGTTTGAACGCCTCTTCCCCAGCCAGGATCTGTTTCCAGGAAATCTTTCGATCATTACCATAAGCCTTCTGGACGGCAGCATTCAACACCTTGATTGCTACTGGAGTAACATCCTGACCTATACCATCCCCTATAATTACTGGAATTATGGGATTGTTAGGCACTTCCAGATTTCCTCCACTGCAAATAACTGAAGCCTGATTCATAATCGGGGCTAGACAGGCCTGTATAAATCGACCACGGATGTTATATAATAAACACGGTTTTGCATGTGATTCAATGGGTATTCTAAACGGTATTATTGTCAGAACTGCACCCTGGATGCCGAAATTTATTATTGGAAGAATTGCCTCTGTCTATGTTGCTGGTGATAAATTAGAGGATGGTCTAAAACTATCAAGATTAGTTAACTCCAGAGGTTTCTCAGCCACCCTAGACTTGTTGGGTGAAGAGGTCCATAACAGAACCGAAACAAACAAGGTAAGGGACTCTTATTGCGAACTATTCGAGGGAATCGCAAATTTTGGAATAGATTGTAATGTATCTCTCAAACTCACTGCACTGGGTCTCAGAATCAATGAGGAGCTTTGCTGGGATAATCTAAGTGTTGTTTTGGACAAGGCTCGGGAATACGACAATTTTGTGAGATTGGATATGGAGGATTCTAGTGTAACACAAGCGACAATCAACATGTGTATGAAAGCAAAAGACTATTACCCAAAATGTGGAACTGTGCTCCAAGCTTACATGAGAAGGACGGTGGATGATATTGGATCAATAGTGCAGGAGGATCGCTCACACGATACTAACCTTAGACTATGTAAGGGAGCATACAAGGAGAGCTCAGAAATTGCATACCAAGGTTATCAGGAAGTTCGAGACAACTATCTAGACGCTGCCAGATTAATGGTCAAAAATGAAGTCTACATAGGATTTGCCACACACGATGAATGGCTGATAAATGAAATAGAAGCACTCGTCGAAGAGCTTGGATATCCCAAAGATAAATATGAGTTTCAAGCCTTGTCAGGAGTACCTATAGACAAAACTCTGGAGAGACTGAGAGACAAGGGACACAAAGTAAGATACTACATCCCATATGGCCCCGAGTGGTACGCTTATTCCCTTAGAAGAATGAGAGAAAATCCAGATATATGGAAATACACTTTGAAGGCATTCTTGTTCCGTTCCAAACATAGAAATTAGAACGTTATCTTTTTGTAAAGCATCCGAGTAACAAAGATATGGCGAGAAGAGTCAAGAGGAAGAAGGGCAATCCGAAAGCGGCCATTCCTACATATCGTGAAGAGGGGGTCAAGGCGGCTAGGCCAGACACCAGACCGGCTCTCATCGCATTGTTACTTGTTATCCTGTTAATCGGAAGTGCATTGTACTTCACATCGATGGTTGAAGAGGCACCAGTTGTGGAATATGGAGTAGATGCCAAGCTCTTGACTAACAATCATGACACGGAACCGGGACGTGACACTGACTTTGTATTAGTAGTGGAGAATACGGGTTCCATAACCGATACGTTTGATATAGGTGTAAAATCCAACGATGGTGGATTTGTAATAACTATTGAAGAAGGGTACGAATCGATAATCTTGGCTAAAAACAAAGTGAAACCAATCATAATCAATGTGAAAACATCAGCTTCGGCCACGGGACTATTGTACGCTCACTTGGAAGTAAAGTCACATGGCGATATTAGCCAGTCATCAGATGTAAGATTGAATGTAACCACTAAGGAATTTGGTAATCAAGTAATAGAAGGGGATCTAATAAGCGTTCATTATGCAGGTATTCTAGCCAGAAATGCAAATCTATTTGATTCTAGCATGGAATACGTTTGGGATAATTATGAATACAGAAAACCTGGTATTGCAGACAGCAATAAACATACCGCTACTCTAGGCGCATGTCTAAAGATTTCTGCCCAAGACTGCCCACAAAGTCACCAACAAATGATAGCTGGGTTTACAGAAAAAACAAAAACTATGTATGAAGGACAAACATTATCTGTTAGGATTCCAGCAAATGAGGCATACGGTTCAGATCCAAGTCAGCATGATTTAGGTGGAGAAGACCTAATCTTTGAGATAATCGTAGTTAGTATAGATTAACAGGTCTTTAGACTAAACGGCAAAGCTTCCAAATTCACGACAGAAAACACAGGGTCTGTCTCCTCCTGATGGTTCCCCACATGAAGGACATGAGGATAATGCAGAAGGGGCTGGAGCATTCTCTCTTATCTTCTCCATACCATTAAGGAGTGAATGACGGGTGCCAGGTTGTTTATTCTCTAGTTCAAGTAGTATCTTGCGGAAAAGGTTTCTTTGGGCTCTGCCTGCGTGCGGGCAATCGCCATCATGGAAATTCATACCTTTTAAGAATGCATAAAGATAAACTTCCTGTTCCGGTAAACGTCGAAGTGGTAGCAGTCTGGGAACAAAACCTGACTGAACATGTCTATGTGGTGCCATCCTGACAAGACGGGAAACGTCACCTCTTGAATGGTTCATCAGCACCGTTTGAGAGAAATCATCAAGATTATGTCCCAAAACCATACAATCTACATTCGCACTCTTGGCCATATTGTTTAATGATCTACGTCTTAAGACACCACATGGTGAGCAGGGAGAGGCGACGGGAGGGGTCTTCCGCAAAAGCTCGTCCAATGTCATTCCTATTAATTCTTTGTAAGAGGAGATTCTTATTTCTACGTCCATGTCGGAACAATATTTTTTAGCATAGTCTAACGATTCTGAGCGATAATCCTTAATGCCCTCATCCACACAAAGTGCGATAAGATCAATTCCCCTATTCTTAGAATACATATTCAAAATATGTAGGGATACTGTTGAATCCTTCCCACCAGAAAGCCCAACCCCAATTCGATTTATCTTCAACTCGGAACTATAATTGAGGTGACTGATCTGATTACGCAATTCCCTATCAGCATTCTTCTCAAAGGATCTGAAAAAACATTGTCTGCATAGTATTTCTCCAGAATAACGACGACTTATCACGGGCTCAAGTTCACATGATTTACAGGGCACATTCAAGTATACATAGTACTTTATATTGATTAGAGGTTACCAAAAGTATGACACCTGATTGACGCAATAATTATTTTAAAAGAATAATTCTGACACATTATTAGAGTCAAAAAGAGTTAAGTTTATATACTATGTTCTTCTAATTGATGATAACATGGCACCACTAGGACCTCTAACTACAAACCGATTAACTGTCCGTTTGGATCCGGAAAGGGCAGCCAGGCTCGAGTATTGGGCAACCGAAAATCCCATAAAGATAAAATCATATAATCAACTAATTCAAGAAGCGCTGGACGAATATCTAGACCGAAACACAGCTTCACCCACTGAAGGCTCAATCACTATAACTATGCCTGAAAAGGTTAGGGACAAACTTCATAATCTTCAAGAACAAGGTTATGGCAACATAGATCATCTTACTTGCGAAGCCATTAACCAATATTCTGTTCTTAAACTGAAAGAAGAAAAAGAATACCAATTCCTCAGTAATGAAGTTAACACAATAGCCAATAGTAGAAAAGTGGTCTTTTCGGACTATGGGAGTGATTAGAACTTCATGATGGATCGTCTGGAGAACTTTGACAGTAGTGACCTGATGGAATTTATTGCTCCTCCAAAAATAAAGATAATAGGTGTAGGCGGTGCTGGTAACAATACCTTGAGTCGTTTGCACTCTCGCAAAATAAAAGGTGTAGAAACTTTTGCACTTAACACAGATGCCATGCACTTGAATAATTGTCAGGCTGATTTCAGAACTGTCCTAGGAGCAAAAATAACACAAGGAAGGGGAGCTGGAGGGGATCCGTATTTAGGAAAAAGATGTGCAGAGGAAGACGAAGAACCCCTGAGAGCTCTAGTAGATGGAGCTGATATGATATTCGTAATTGCTGGCATGGGTGGAGGTACAGGTACCGGAGCTGCTCCTGTAGTTGCACAGTATGCAAGAGAAACAGAGGCCTTGGTAGTTGGTGTTGCAGTTTTGCCTTTTAGCACAGAGGGAATAAATAGGCGGAAAAGTGCAATCAGAGGATTGCTGGAACTAAAAAACAACAGCCATTGTGTTATAGAATTAGATAATGAAAAACTTAATGATGTTACAAAAGGCAAATATCCTATGGGACAAGCATTCCGAGTTATGGATGATTTGATAACTGAAACTGTGCAATCCTTATCAGAAGTAGTTACTGAACCATCCACTATTAATGTGGACTTTGCGGATTTAAGAAAAATTATCGAAACCGGAGGTAATGCAAAAGTTCTCTATGGTGAATCCGAAAGTTCTGAACCTGGTGATGTTCTTGATGCAGTTCTATGTAACCCTATTCTAAGTCCACTCATAGGCTCTGATTATAAAGGCGCAGAAGCTGTCTTGCTGCACATTTCCACAGGCAACGAACTTACGTTAAACAGTTGCTCTGAAGTTGTTTCAGCCCTAGAATATGAACTCTCTGATGACGTTAATCTAATCTGGGGACTGCGAACCGATGATTCCATGGGTTCCAGTGTGAAAGTAGTTATGTTAGTGGCTTCTATTCCTGAAAATGAAACGGAATTAGAAGACATTAAAGAAAGTCTATCCTCTCTGGGTGATTCTGTCCAGATGATTAACTGATTGTTATCACACCTTCGCTGTAAGTCGTATTCAGGCCATAGGAATGTGGCTTGCAGCACCACTACCACCTCAATCCTCAGTCAAAGCAATAGCTGAACCAACAACGCGTACCGAAGAACAAGGAGGGGCTGGGCCCCTCTCTTGCTGCTCGGCGTTGTGAATCAGAGTGATTACTCTTCTTCTTCTCTCTGTCTGAGGGCAATACCTACAGCAACCAATAAGCCACTCAATGTCATGCTCATTAACGACAATGAGAAAGATGGTACTGTATTTACTTCCTTCACAGCTGTTATAGCGATTGGAAGCTGGTTATTGTTCTCGTTAGACTCAGCAACCGAATTCTCTGTATCTACAGCCAGATAAAAGTCGTACGAACCACTGTTAGATGTTCCTGGACCTGCAGACATACCTAACTGTGCTGCAGTCGCCTTAAAGGTAACAAATTTCTTGTTGCCCTCTACGAAAATCTCAGCGCCTTCAGCCGTAGTCCTGGTCTCATCTATAGCCCAACCACTACTGGTCCAGTAGATTGCCACTTGAACACCAAGAGGATTACTGAACTGGTCCAATAGCCCAACTTTGAAAGTTCCAACTGTTTCAGTACCAGAGTTCAAGACTTCAAACATGAAACTGAAGTATGGATCCTCGCCTCCAGTCTTCTTTTCCCATCCGGTACCAGATTCACCCCATCCTGTAGCATGGGAAATGAATCTTACATCACTTCCAATGGAAAGGTCTGGTTTGGCTATGATCATCGTTGCTTGGCCGTCTGAATCACCACTAGTGAAAGTGTCGTCGTAGTCAGACCAAGAACGTGCATCAGCCTGAATACTATAGGTTCCAGGTGGAGCCCAAACCGCAAGACCAACGGTAACATCTATTGAAACCGTACTTACCGAACCGGGAGAAACAAGGCTCGAAGCTGTTGGTTCACTAGGCTTACCAGCAATATTATCCCAATTGGACTTCGTTGGATTGTTTATTCTCCAGCCTGTAGTGGTAGTATATTCCGTCGTTTCACTGGGCCAAGTTATGAGGCCTCCTTCATTGATGTAGGCTGTCTGATCACCACCACTGGTGTCATCACGGCCTTCACCCCATGAACCACTTATTGGCTTAATGGCCACAACACTCGATCCATCCTTCTGAAGGACTGAATCCATTATGGCATTAGTTCCATCATCCAAAGTGACAAAGGAATTATCTGGGAATGTTACAACAAAGTCGACTACAGCAGCGTCTGAAGCAGCTCCATAGTTATTCACCTTAACGGTGTAAGTTCGAGTTACTGCATCACCAGTTGATGAAGATGGCTCACCATTCTGAGTAGTTGGTGATATCTCCTTGACATCTACTGAGTAGTCATCTAAACCAAAGACAGATGGATAATACGCTGTGAAAGTTCCACCATCTCCAGCACCTGTGTTAGTTCCAGTCAGACGAATCTGCATTGAATTACGGACGTACTGGTCCTGTAGATTACCAAAACCATCACCCAACTGTGCTACGACTCCCAAATCAGCAAAGAAAGTCTGTTTGGTTGCGTTATCGAAACTGCTACTACCAGTCCAACGATCAGGCAACTGGGTGTAGTTTGCTCCAGGTATAGAGTACAAAGTTGATTGCTCATCTGCATCTCTCCACTTGATGTCATACCAGGCACCACTTGAACCAGCCCTGACCTGAGCTTTCACATGAGACTCTGTTAAATCATACTCGGCTTCTACAACCAAGAAAGGTCTGCTGTTCCAGACATCAAAGGAATCTGATGTTAAGGACCCATCATTTTCTCCGTCCCAGACATAGGAACCTTCACTCCAACCATTACCTGTTGTCCACTCATCACCAGTCAGAAGTGCTGCACCAAGTACAATTGTAACTGTCTTGATGTTATTGGCTGGGTTCTCATCATGAACCTGTTGTTCATCATCTCTCCAAGCCGTGACTCTCATTTGGTAAATTCCAGGCGAAAGGCCGGAACCCCAAGTCCAGTCACTACCGGCGGTAGTCGGATCAATAGTAAATGTTTCACCCTTTTCAAGAGCAACTGGAAGTGTGAAGTAGTTGAAAGAATGGTCAGCAGGCCATACACGCAGACCATTGGAGTCTGTCATGACAGCTGTAACCGTCACACTCGTCTGAGGCTCTAAACCTATTCCCTTAACTGTAACCGACAAATCATGCTCTCCACCAGAAGCTGCATAACGATTAGTTGTGACGTCAGTGATATCCAAGTTGTTACGATATTCATTACCAATGACATACAGGTCATCTATCATAACTCCCTTGCCTCCACCATTCGAGGTCACCACTCTAAAGTCTATCCAAGTCTGGTAGCCTTCAAAAGCGTCCAGGCTTAGTTCTTCAACGACCCATTGCTCTTTATCAGAGCTGGACCATGCACAACCACAATCACCTTCATAGGTCTTTATGACTGTCCATGTTCCAGAAGACATCTTCTGGTCACTGTCGAAATCAGTGGCTGCTCTTACCTCAAGCCGGTCTCCTGATGCCAAGTTCCATTTGATGGCAAATGATAGAATTGGTTTGAAAGCAGCTCTGAGGTCCACAGCGACATCAGTCTGGAATCTATCTCCATCTCCATCACGATCAAAGGTATCCTGGGTAATCAGACTATCGTCAGAACCAGCTGCTGTGGTCGGATCAGATTGACTATATCCACTTTCCTTAGCATATTGCCAGACATACTGTCCTGAATATGCATCATTGTCTATATCTCGTTCCACCCAACTATTCTGGCCTCCAGACAATCTCCCAACAGTAGTGTAGGAATAAGGATCCCTGTTACTGTCTATGTCATCGAAGAAGAAAGTATCAAACACACGGAATGACACTGTCATGGAATTATTCCACGGGAAGTAGTCCTTACCAGCCGGCACTAACACCTCCACCGTGGCATAATATGTGTTGGCACCCATGCACTGGAATAACGCGAACAACTCTGTCTGGTCCTCATGACCTCCTCCAGCTGTAACATCACCATAGCGTGAGTCTCCAGCAAGGTTTTCAATCGTTGGCTCGGTCTCATCCAAGTTTCCAGACTCATCCTCACCCTGTAAATTAGTTACAGAGAATTTGACGGGTAGATTTGTCCATGATGCTTCACCAGCATTTATGACTGTAGCGTTAATCTCTCTCCATAGACTGTTACCACCATTGTTCTTGACGATAAAGTCATTGTCGACAGTAACATCACCAACGGCAACATCACGGGTTATCCTTTCTGTTCCACGGAAAACAATCTCATCTATCCACCAACCATTGTATGGTCGTTGGTTGTTCTCTGTTACCTGGTCATTATCAGCGTCTGCCATAACTCTCCAGTAAACGTTATCAGTATCATCAGATCCAAACCAGTCAGCTGTGAGCGTATATCCCTGATATTTGGCATTAGAACCACCCCAAAGATACCATGCACCCTCACCTGGACAGAATCCAGAGTAAGTGATCAAGTTGGTCCATGAGATTCCATCCTTGGAAATCTGCATAACGAACATGTCACCAGACTCCATACATCCACTGAAAAGCATACCAACCACAACCTCTTCCATGGCACTCAGGTCAAGAGGTGGGGAAACAAACCAGTCATCCTGATTGGGTTCCATTGTGAACTTTGGACATCCAGTGTCACCTAGTGAATTACTACCCCAAGTACAGCTTCCATCGCTGTTACTCTTGTACCAACCATTCTTGTTGGACATTCCCAATGAAGACTTACCTTCGTGATATACCGTACCGACGGTCTTGTTCAACGAACCTCCGTCTGCAAGACAAGTATCAGCATCTACTGCCCATCCACAACCATCAGCATCCGTATCGTAACTGGAAATACGATGGAAATTGATGTGATCAAGACTGTTTGAATTAGTATCACTGTCACCGAATGTGATTGATGGACCAATTTCGTCCTCAGGTTGCTCACCATTCTCAATCCACATACCTACACCTACATCGGCTTGGACGTAGTTGTTAGCTGCCCCTTGGTCTCCAGTGTGCATAACTTCCACTGCTATTCTGTCCATTCCCGCACTTGTGAAAATAACATGACGGGCCTTGTTCTCATCAACACCATCATATATACGCTGCAAGCGGTCATTTTCCTTATTAAAAGTAAAGACTATACTGTCACCACTTTGAATTGAATCCGAGACGTGCATTGGATGACCTTCAGGGAAAGCCCTTGTGTCAAATGTACTATCAAACAGAACCTGACCAAACTCGTTCTTCAACTTAAGGTGAACTGCAGTACTGGCCTGCGGTAGCATACCATAATTGGTAACCGTTATTCTAAGATCGACTGGGACCATAGATTCCACGGATCTCCAGTATTGAACATGGTTTGGTATATCTACTCCCCCAATTCCAATATCCACGTTCTGGGTCGCTTCCTGTGTTACTTCCATCCACGAAAGGACGGTTGCAAAGAAATCAGCCCTGTCAGATCTCTTGTCGAACACGCCAATCTCATCGGCAAACATGAAAGCCTTGTGGGTCTGTGGACCTACATAGCCATCTACTGGAAACTGAACTGCGTGGTACTCATGACCATCAGCTGCACCCTTACGAGCGTCCATCCAGAAAGCACCAGTGGCTGTATTATCGAAAGCCTTGTTTCCACAAGGTCTGTCTAAGTAGTGTACACCGCCACTATCCGTTGAATATTCCTTACCCTCCATTATAGAACCACTTACACCTTTCATTGGGTTCGAGGTTCCACCTACAACAATGTATGAGGAATAGTAAGTATCCGAGTGCATGTAATTGTTCTGAAAACTTCCACAACATGAATCGAACCAGTCACTCATTTGGGTCGAAACAAACATGTTTCTGTTACTTGTACAGAAACTGTCTCCACCGCCACATTCTCCATCAAGATAGTCTTGTAGGACCGACAACTCAGAGCCGGACATAATCTGGGTATTCCATCCGGAATACCAGATGATTACTTCATAATCATCAACCATTGAGAGACCGGTGTCCCCACTTGGAAGCTCCTTATTGGTCCCACCCCATCTTCCGACGCGGTAAACATCATATGAATAACCACCATCATTCAAGGCGGTCGCGATGTGGGATGCTTCAAGCCATGGTCCGGACATCCAATTCTCTCCGTCATCATCAACCAATAAGACCTTGGCGGCGCCAGAGTCTTGTTTAGCTGGTGCGAAAGCACCATCTGCCATAGTCGATGCTACGGGTATTTCCTGACCTGGAAAGGCCATATTTAGCTCACTTAAAGCCTCTACACCATTGTCGGAAACTAAAGCTTCACCAAGGGTAATACCCGAAGTGATCTCGCTTTCTTGCTCATCATTGGAGCCTGCTGATGCCAACAGTGAAAAACCGCTGAAAGCCAACAGGGCTACAACAAAGATTGCTGTCATTTTCCCGTATAGGGAGTCTGACTTTGATACGTTTGCATTCATTTTTGCACACCTTCTCGTTTTGTCCTAATACCGTACTATCGAAATAGAAACGGTCTACCGTCATTGACAAGGTCTTAATAAAATAAATCCCGTTTTTCAAGAACTCATATAAGAACTTACTGGTTTCCACTTTGGACATTGGAAATCGCTCTCTTTATATCAAAAACCATAAGAGAAGTAGCTGGTGAGTATGGATGGACCTCCCGTGTTCTCGTACATTCAAACTCTGAACCAAAATTCTCCATGACATCTAGACTTCCATCTTTGGGTGTCATACAGTAGAGATGAATATAACCCCCAGGCTTCACCAGAGGACTGAGGATATCAATATAGGAAAGTGATTTGGTAGGGTTATTCATTATTATTCTGTCATAGTTGTCCAGATCAGCGACTGTGTCCTCTATCCTAGAGCAAATGAAATCGTAATCTGATACAGGGATATGATTAAGATGGAAATTATCATGTGCCCACTTCTCGGAATCTGGATTGGCATCAACTGCCGTAACCATACACCCTCTCCTAGCCAGAGTCACTGAGAATGGTGCTGCTCCTGCAAAGGCATCCAATATTTTTTCATCGGAAGCAACCAATTCGGAGATACGGTGCCTTTCCATAGCTAATCGCGGAGAGAAATAAACCTTGGAAATATCCAGCTTGAAAATTAGGCCATTCTCCTTGTGAACTGAAACAAAACCTGATTCACCACCAATCAACTCCAGTTTTCGAAGCCTATACTGGCCTTCAACCCCCAAGTCCTGAGCGACTTTGGAGATATTCGGATTGCTGTCCAGAAGGGCCTGAGCAATGGAATCCGAAGATTCACTTAATTCATCAGGTAAACGTATGATGGCTATATCTCCAAATATATCGAAAGCCCTGGGTGCAAGCTTCCTAATCTCAGGTGACAATCTGTTTCTGTAATCTCTTGAAGAACGGTTAGTGACTAGGCCTTGACATTCAACTATCTTCCCTTCGACTGCAAAATTAAGCGGCCATAGCACAAAGCCCTCTTTTTTTATTGGCAAAAAATCGCTGTTCAAGGCATCAATAGATTCCAAGAATTCCTTGGATTCTTGAGCTTCACTATCTTGAACTTTCAGATGCTTGGTCAATCTACTGATTCTCTATAAGATGCGGCATCCAGTAAACCATTGACTTCACCTTTAGGTTCAATTAAAACCATCCAGCCGAACTCATAAGGTGATTCATTTACCAATTCCGGAGACTCCTCCAGTTTTTCATTAATTGATATGATTTTTCCTGAAATAGGTGCATAAATGTCACTGGCCGCTTTAACGGATTCAGCGACCGCCATAATATCACCCTTGGCAAATTGATCGCCAACTTCTGGTAATTCAACAAAAACAACATCAGACAATGAATCCTGAGCATAATCTGTAATCCCAACTCTCGCTTGCCCGTCTTCCTGAACTTTGAGCCACTCGTGCTCCTCGGTGTAATTCAGGTTGTCTGGAACTAAGCTCATAGGAATGGCAGCTGCACCACGTGACCATTTAAGTGATTACCGCGTATCTCTACAGTTACCCTTGAATTAATTGGAAGGTTAAGATAGGCCAACCCTATTCCTTTCCTGATTGTAGGGGACATGGAACCGCTCGTCAAGCTAGATATTTCGTTACCATTGTAAAAGACTGGAAGACCGGGTCTCAAGACACCGCGCTCATCAAGTATTATTCCATTCAATTTAGCGTAAGTTCCGTCTTTTTGAGAAATTAAGGCCATCTTCCCAATGAACTCGTGATCCCAGTCTATAACCCATGGATAATTCGTTTCCAAAGTTGTTTGAGTTCCATCAAAATCTTGACCAGATAATAAAAATCCTTTTTCTAGACGTAATGTGTCTCTAGCGCCCAGACCTATCGGTTCGGCTCCCATGTCGACCAATGACTCCCAATGTCCTTTCACCTCTTCAGATGGACCAATTATCTCGCATCCTTCCTCTCCAGTATAGCCGGTACCACTAACAATCGTATTTCTCTCTCTTACCAATTGAAATGGTTTGACTGAGGTGTTAAGATGTTGACCTAACAACCTAGGTGCTTCCGGCCCCTGTAGAGATAGACAAAAATAATCATTAGATGAGTTCTGGATATGGACATCGAAGTCTCCAGAATTTTCAAGCAACCATGAGAGGATTGTTTCAATCGTTGCTGCATTAGGTATAATCATATATTCTTCTGACGTGAAGGTATAGGCTATGATATCATCGATTATTCTTCCATCATTGTCCAGAATATGGCAGTATCTACAATCACTATCTTTCTGGCGTTTCATATCCCAAGTTGTAACGTATGAAAGGAATGCCACTGTGTCAGGCCCACTGATAAATATCTGGCCCATGTGAGACACGTCAAAGATGCCGACACGTTCTCTTACTGCCTTATGCTCAGTAATGATTCCATTATACTGTATAGGCATTTCCCAACCAGCAAAATCAGCCATCTTGGCCCCAAGTTGCAAATGGTGCTTGAACAAGGGTGTTTGGTTGTTGCTCACTAGAACTTAAGAATGGAGAGGTGTCCTAAAGCTCTCGGGCGGCAATCTTATATGGGAACTCATTTGAACGCTGTTGTGACTTCTTCTGAAGATGAACAATCGCCAGATATTCAAAAAGAATCGGCTAAGGAATCTGAAATTAAAGAAGAGGCTAAAGAAGTAAAACCCAAGACTAAAGAAGTAAAACCCAAGACTAAAGAAGTAAAACCCAAGGCTAAAGAAGTAAAATCCAAAAAGAAAGCCGCTAATGAGGGAGAAGTTACTCTAAGGGTCAGTCTACCATACAGACCAAAAGGGGAAATGTTCGCTGTAGCTGAAACCTTTCAAGGCGGATCAAGACTCCAAGTTATTTGTGAAGATGGAATACGCCGAATGGGTAGAATTCCTGGAAAACTGAGAAGAAGAATGTGGGTAAGAGAAAATGATTTGTTAATCGTGGTACCTTGGTCTTTTCAAGACAGCAAAGCTGATGTTAAATTTCGATATACTCCAACCCAGACTGCCAATTTAAAACGCCGGGGTAAGATACCTGAGATACTAGATATTTACTGATAATGCAAAATAAGATTCAAAACATCGATTGGGCTTTAAACAACCTGAAGAAATCAACCAGAGACAAGGAATGGCGCAAAACAGTAGATGATGTCTTTGATGAGGCTACCTTAAGAAACATCCAGCAGTTATTCAACCGTGGTATTTTTGGTACAATTGAAAATATTATTGCGACTGGAAAAGAGGCTAACCTGTTCCGAGCAAAGACCTTTGATGGCAAGAACAGAGCTGTAAAGATATATCGTTTGAACACTGCCACCTTTCGTAAACTCAACCGATATATTGAAGGAGATCCCAGATTCAGAAACATCGGCAATAGCCCTCGCGATAGGGTGTTCACATGGGCCCAGAAAGAATACAAGAATCTGTATGCTATGAAAGCCGCCGGTGCGGAAGTGCCACGACCTTTTCATGTTTACAAGAATATAGTTGTAATGCAGTATATGGGGTGGCGATATCGGCCTTATCCTCCTGTAAGGGAATTACCACCACAGGACCCGAGAGATTTTCTTGATCAATTGATTGGATCCATCAAGGCCTACCGTTCCAAAAATTTAAGTCATGGTGATCTGAGTGAATACAACATACTAAATGTCAGAGAAAAACCATATATTATTGATGTCGGGCAAGCTGTTCCAAAAGGACATCCAATGTACGATGAATTGCATGAGAGAGATATGAAAAATATGTATCGTTATTGGAAAAAACAGATTAGAGGATTAGAAAAAGAGGTGTTCGATCAATGAAGTTTATCAGAGTCCCTCTTTCCAGAATTGGAGCTGTAATCGGACCCAAGGGCAAGACAAAAAAAAAACTGGAAGAACTCAGCGGTTGTCTTCTGAATATTGACTCAGGAGAAGGTGTGATTGAGATATCTTCGCCGAATGAAAATGATGCGTTGAAAGGCCTACAGGTAATAAGTGCCGCCAGAGCCATTGGTAGGGGTTTCAATCCTGAGAAAGCTTATCAACTTCTGGAAATGGATTATTATCTAGAAGTTGTCGATATCAGGGATTATGTTGGAAGGTCAAAGAAGAGACTGGGTACTGTAAGAGGGAGATTGATTGGTAAAGAAGGAAAAACACGGCATATCATTGAAGATATGACTGGGTGTGATTTGGCAATTCAAGGACATACCGTATCTATAATCTCGAATCTGGATGGATTGGAGTCTGCCAAAGTAGCTGTATCCATGGTTCTAGGTGGTTCTGAACACGGTTCGGTTTACAAGTATCTAGAAGGTTTCAGAAGACGAAATAGATGACTGGGTGAACCCCTATTTGATAAAGGTTACTGCTTAATTTTATATAATTGCCATGTCTGCGGAGGCTACAATTTATGCAGAACTGGTTCTGCAAGTTTTGTAAAGGTGAAAAATAATGACACAAATTGATTATCTGATGAATAGGCCTATCAACACAACTTTAGACTTTACTAGAATGGGGTGTCAAAAATGAAGATAACCTTCTTGGGTGTCGGAGAAGGATTTGACGAGGACTATACACATACCTGTATGTTGGTTGAGGCAGCTGGAAGAAGGATGCTGGTAGATTGTGGGGGTACAGCTCCACCTTCCGTTTGGCATAAATCTAAGAGACCAGATTATCTGGATGGAATCTTCATATCTCATTTCCATGCAGATCATGTTTTCGGTCTACCTGCATTGATGAAGAGGATGGAAGAGGACGGAAGAACAAGGCCTTTCTACCTTTTTGGACCTGTTGGTACCCAAAGAAGTGTAGAGAGACTAATGGAAGTGGCTTACCAAGGAATGGTCGCAAAGCTACCTTTTACCCTGAGATTCAGGGAATTGCAACGATCACACCGATGGGATGATTGGAATCTGAGAGTTGTAAACACCAGGCATTCTGTTCAGAATCTTGGTCTAAGATTGGAGGCTGGAAGCCCTACCAAGATTTTCTGTTATTCCGGTGACGGTATGTTTACACCAACGGCGTCTAAACTTTACACTAACGCAGATTTATTGGTTCATGATGCCTATACGATGGATGGTACCGTCAAGAACTTCAAAAAAGAGATTATAACCATTGGAACAAAAACTCATTGTTCAATGCAGCAATTAGAGAGACTAGATGACATGGCCAGACCAAAGAAAATGGCCCTGATTCATGTAAACCGAAACTTACGGAAAGACAGAAACGATGTATTGAAAAAATACAAGAAGAGAAGATGGATAATGCCAGAACCTGGTGACGTAATAAATCTTTAGATGCATCGACTGGTACAAATAGTTCGGTTTGAATCTGCACGTAAACTGACCAAAGTACCAAAGGAACATCCCTGCAGTAATTTGTATGGTCTAGCATTCAAATTAGAGATTCATGTGGAAGGAAATGTTAATCCTATAACTGGATTTGTAGTGGATTTTTCTGAGATTGAAGACAACTTTGAGCCGCTAAAGAAGAAACTGGACCATAATTATCTGAATGACCTTAAAGGTCTGGAGAATCCTACCAGTGAGGTACTGGTTGAATGGATCTGGGAGAATTTGAAACCCAAAGTAGGAAATCTAGTTAAATTGGTACTTTGGGAAAATGATGTCTCAAGAGTAGAATACCGTGGAAACTAGTTTCTCCGCTTGAACACGATGGATACTAAAACCATCATCAATAGTGTAACAAAAGGATTTAGTGAGGTCAACAACGGACTTTCCTCCTCGAATGAATCGCTCTCAAGAACAACTGACACCTGACGCGATATAGAATCCGATGCGCCTTGAGGATCAACTGCTGTAAGTGTGATGATATGAAGGCCATCGCTAAGGAGTACTTCCGTAAAAAAATTGGGTGTCGTGTAGAGCTCACCGTCCAAACTACTTGACCAGGTAAACATCAGTTCGTCGTTGTCTGGGTCTGTTGATCCCTGTGAAGAGAGTTGAACTGGTTTATCACTACTATATTTCGTTCCCGTCTGAGGTGATAACATTACAGCCACAGGGTTACCATTTTCGACATTCTCATTGACTATAATCGTCACCATATCTCCTGATGATGACCGAACGCCCTCATCATCCTCAACATTCAAAATAACCTCATATTCTCCAGATTCCTCAAAATAATACTCAACCCAGGAGTCGGTAATCCAGTCCGTTTCTCGGCCATCACCAAACTCAAAATGATACTTGACTACCCCAGAATCATCCGATGATCTGTTTCCTGAGAAAATTATCTTGTCGTTATCATATACTTCATACGAACTAGCCTCAAGTTTAGCTGTAGGTCTCCTGTTCGCCCCATCATTTGTGACTTCGACCTCAAGTGAATAAACTGCTGAAAAATTGAAACCGTCAAACGAACGGGCCTCCAGTGTATACCGTCCATTCAGATCCAAACTGGTATTCCAGGCCCAGACCCAGTTCTGGTAACCATTTGCCCTATCCCAAGTATTGGGTACGACACGGACCTCGACATGATTCACATGATTGTTATCACTGGCAGTTCCCTTGACAACCACCAATCCAGAAACAATCTCATTCTGGTAAGGCTCGGTTATGAAAACCAGAGGTGGTTGGAAATCAACGAAATCATCGACAACGACTGTTGTCTGAAGCTCCTGATTCGAAAAATCCTCATCTTGAGGTGTCACTCCTTGGATACTGGCTTTCAAAATATGGATACCTCCCTCAGCTATCCATACTACTTGTACATTAGTTGCCTCATCTGACCCTAGGACACTGTAATCCTCGACCGATTGAAAAATTATGTCATCACTTGAGAAATCAACACTGTATTGACGTGCAGGACCTAGTCCCTGATTGACAATCCGTGCAGTCACTGTCACTTCCTGACCTTCCAGAATTGAGTCTGGAACCACTAACTCCTCAATTACCAAATCAGGGAGATCTGTAAAGGATGCAACCATTATGTTCTGATTTGTGCCTTGCATATCATTCAAGGTATAGGTGACTGCAACGGGTATGACATCGTTGAAAGTAGGAGCCTGAATATCAAATTCTAGAACCGGAAAACTGGTCGCAATATCTCCTGAATCCAACTGCCCAGTATAATTGAAATTAGCCTCGATGACCCACTGCCCATCTATTTCGGAAACTAGTTTGAGGTCCGCTTCACCCGTCACTCCAATTGCTGCTCCTGCATCGATTGAGAATGTGGTTGGCTCTGGCCATTCACTAGAATATTTCACGACCATTTTAATGACATCTGGAAGGTCAGTCCCTGATACAAAGTTATTGATTGTACCGCCATCCTTACCGCGTGTGGTGTACTCGGTCTTGGTATACTCCATACCAACATTGAAGGTCTCATTGGTCTGGGTTTGGATTCCCGTGGGACCTTCCAGAATAGTACTATCCAGATCCTGTGATCTGGAAACTGCCCCGACTAATTCCACAGTACCCCAGCCATAACAGTTGTTGGGAGTGTAAAATTCTCCACAGTCCAAATCCAAGGGTATTCTATGATCGCTAGTCTCTCTAAGAATCTGCTTAACATGATCTGAAGCTAAATCGGGTGCAATAGCTGAATTGGCCTGAAGCATCAAGGCTGCAACTCCTGCAACATGGGGTGTTGCCATTGAAGTTCCTGAGTACGACACGTAATCATCACCAGAATTGGCTCTGGCCGACATAATCGCTCCGCCTGGTGCCATCACATCTGGTTTTAACCTGCCATCTCCTGTTGGCCCCCTAGACGAATATATCTCCCGATTGTGTTCATCATTAACCGAACCAACGGTTATCGCTTTTTCACTGTCACCAGGATAAGAGACTGATCCGGGATGGGCTGCAATTCCCAAATTCCCATTCCCTATGGCCACCACTGTAACGATACCTGACTCAACAGCAATATCAAGGGCTTGAGAGATTGAAGAAGCGCCGTTATTTGTAGCACCGGGTATAACCACCGGTCCACCTAATGATAGGGACATCACACCTATAGAGAATCTGTCTTTGTTGGCGATGGTCCAGTCCACAGCTCTCAATAGGTCCTGCTCATCACCTGAACCACCTTCAAGGGCTATTACGCCCGCCAGATTCGCCTGAGGTGCGACACCGGAATAAGTTCCACTTGCCCCTCCAGTCCCGGCTGCTATTCCTGCACAATGAGTCCCATGACTACCTGAATCATGAGGTTGTTCGTCCGGATATTCCTTGTCTGTATTAGCGTTGTAAAAAGCAAGCATTCCATCTGAATCGACTGCAATCTTGGGATCATCCGTATTTGGATTGTCATCTAGGTCATCCAAAGATTCATGATCAAAATCAACGCCTGTGTCCAGAATAGCAATAGTTGTACCCTCACCTTTGATTCCAAAATCATTCCATATAGTTTCCGCACCTATCGAATCAACACTGTTATCCAGGGCAGGATAAAACAGGACATCTGCCTCCAACCACACTAACTCTGGCAAGAATGTCACATCTGGAACCTTGGAAATAGGCAGGAGAAATCCAAAAGTATTGAAACGTTGAAAACTGGAAGTTATTTCTCCTCCAAGATTCTCAACAAAAAAGTGGTGATGCTGATTCAGATTCCGAACTTGAGCAATAAGACTGATTTTATCACTTGGAGCTGGCGCTAATCCTAATTCTTCTGACAAATGAGGTTCTTCATAGACCATTTGGAGTCGATGGTCAACCAAGTGAATAGTCTCACCCGGTAGTGGTGTCAAACTATCTGCCGGCTGAGCGAAGGGACTCAGGACCATCAAGAGAAAAATCAGAGAAACCAGATAACGAGTGATTGTGGCCAACAGGGTTCTTACAGAATGACCAATAAAAGAATATGGCGCCCAGACCGGGATTCGAACCCGGGTTTGGAGCTCCGCAAGCTTCCGTGATTCCAAACTACACTATCCGGGCGCAGAAGCGCACTGACGGCCTTTCTTAAAGTCTGACATAACAACCACTTTCCTTATATCTATGGCTTTTTGCGAAGCATGGCTCAGGTTGTTATCGTAATGGGATCTGCAACAGACAGACCAACGGCAGAAAAAGCTGAAAAGATATTGGACAAATTTGGAATCGGCTATGAGACTTTCGTTGCTTCAGCCCATAGGACACCTGATCGGGTAGTCGAAATCATCAGAAACTCGGATGCAGAGATTTTCATAGCCCTGGCAGGTCTTTCAGCAGCGCTACCTGGTGTAGTTGCAGCCCACACCCTCAAACCAGTCATAGGCATACCCTGTGCCTCCAGCAGTTCTCCAGGAAATCTGGATTCCCTATTATCCGTTGTACAGATGCCTCCCGGGGTGCCTGTCGCAGCTGTAGGGATTGGAAGGGGAGAAAACGCGGCTCTACTGGCTGCCAGAATAATTGGAATTACAGACAAGGGTATCAATGATTCCCTGGAATCCTATAGAAAAGAACTGGAAAAGAAAACCTTAGATTCTAACTAATCCTCAAAGGCATTGGTGCCAATCATCGGTACAAAGGCCACACCTGGACGGTGAGAAACAGATATGCCATTGGCTGTACGCTCTACAGTCAACAGCTCTTGAGCAACACGGCCTCCTACCGGGATCACCATCAGACCTCCCACCTCCAGCTGGTCAATCAAGGGAGGAGGTACACGGGGTGCACCACAAGTGACCATTATCTTCTGATAAGGGGAATTATCGACAAAACCTCTGGAACCATCTCCATTGACGACCTGGACATTATCAAAATCCTCCAGGTTCTCACAAGCCAGTTCGTAAAGATAGGTAATCCTTTCTATGGTTGTTACTCTGGACACCATCCTTGAGGCCACTGCGGCGTGGTAACCACATCCACTGCCAATTTCCAGAAGATTATCCGTTTTTTTGGGTTTCAACTCCTCAAGCATCATCGCAACCATATGAGGGGCTGAGATCGTCTGTCCTTGTCCAATTGTCAGGGGGGTATCATCGTAAGCCAGATATTTGTCGGAGATTTTGACAAAATTTTGGCGATCAACCCCTTCCATGGCAGTTCGGACCCCGGCTGTCCTGAGATAATTCCCACGTTCAAGATAATCCAACAATCTTTTCCTAGCCTGCAGAACGTCACCCAAACTATTCCTCTCGATTCTGGGTACGATGACGGACAATAGAACCACAATCCAGACAGGTGACCGTCTTCCAGCCTTTAGGAGAAAGACGATGCTTGGAATTTCCTGAATTAAGAAAAGAATTGCATTTTCGGCAGATCTTGATGCGCTGGGACTTGCTCAATCTCTGATTGTAGCGCTTACCTATCAATCTTGCAAGCTCAATCAGCCTCTTGGATTCCTCAGGATTATCATTCTTGGAACTTTCCTCAGCTAAAGTAAACAGGCGTTCGATACGCTCTCGGGCAAGTTTCTCATGGCCTTGTGTACGACGGCCTGCTCGCTTTGACACAAAGCGCTATAAGTCCTGCTTTTTTTAACACCCACCTCCAAGTGACTAGTAAGAATGATAAGCGAACACTTCACGTGGGATACGCCGTGGGAATTGTATTTTCACATCCTGATTTTCATACCTATTCTCCAGAGGCTTATCTTCTTGGGAGAACCGGCTCTGAAAGCAATCCAGATTCATGGCCACCACCTGAAATGGCTTTTCGAGAGACTCAAAGAGATACCCCGAGGATACTCAATTGCTGCAAAATTTACAGTCGGACTTCTGGTTCCAGCCACCATAGCCCTACTGAGATTTTTCATTTTTGAACCTGAGAGTGGGACGGTTGAGGTATTTGGGAAAACCCTGACACCTCCGGATTGGGGTCAGACACCAGATTGGCAAATCGCTGCATTAATCCTGTTTTTTATATTCCATACCTATTTTGACTGGCGTAGAGTATGGGACACGCGTAATCTTGCAGTGAAGATAATCAGTGTTGATGTGGAAAAATACAGGCCTATGGTCGATCGGATGTTACAGATGGGAGATTGGCTAAAAGGTTCCAAGGACCGAGGTGAAGATGCAATGCCACATGAAAGAATGGCCAGATTTGTAGGATATCTTGCTGGAAAGGTTGTTGATACAACCAATACGGTTGTCGATAAAGTGATGGAAATGCCAGAGAACTATGCTGGCAGGTGGATGGTCGTTAATGTTGCATTTGGAATGGCCTTTCACTTACTACCAATAGTCTTCATGTTCATACTGACTACAACCTACGATTGGAATCTATAATCCTTCAAATATCTTGTCAATCTGATTCTCTAACTGTTCAATTGTTCCGCTATTATCAAGACTGAAATCGGCCTTCTTCATGGTTAATAATAATTGCTGCTCACTAGGATCATCACTCTCCTCCAGAGCTTCCTGATGAAGGAATTGTTCCCAAGTACTACTATCTCCAACACGATCCCTCATTTTCAAACGCTGGAATCTAATCTCGGGATCTGCATCTACCGAGATAAGATAGAATTCATGCTTGGGATATTTCCTATTTAATGAATCTGCCTCGGAAGGATTACGAATCGAATCGACGATGTGATTGGCACTGGTACTGACATTCTTGATCATCAGGTCTGCAAGAATACCTGAGCCTCCAGACAATCTTAATTCATTGCCTACCCTGATTAGCTCATCCCGGCTTTCCTCTACACCTCTTTTCCTCAATTCATCTCGTAACGTATCGGACAGTGAATGATATTCAAAAGAACGCTCTTTCAATAAGTTTGCAACGGTTCCTTTCCCCGCTGCATTGCGACCTGTCAAACCGATTATATAGAATACCAATGAAACCTCAGAAATCTGAACCTTCGCGATACTCGCCAAAGACTCCTCGGAGAACATCGCACATCTCGCCCAATGTAACCTTGGCCTTGGCCGCTTCAATGAAATGTGGCATCAGGTTGTCATCGCCTTCTGCAGCTTTTTCAATGGCCCTGATAGAAGCTTCGAACTTATACTTGTCACGACTGGCGCGCAGTTTCTTGAGTCGGGTGCACTGTCTGTCAAAACCCTCGGGATCCATCTCCAGAATTGGTATTTCTACAGATTCGTCCGAGGTGTATTCATTAACACCCACCACTACTCTTTCTTTATTGTCAATTTCCTTTTGATATTTGTAGGATGCAGCCGCAATTTCCTTCTGGAAAAATCCCTTTTCAATAGCCGGGACAACACCTCCCAAAGAATCTATACGGTCAAAATAGTCTCTGGTCTGGCGTTCCATATCATCCGTCAGCCATTCAAGATAGTAACTTCCTCCAAGAGGGTCAACTACATTGGCCACACCTGATTCATGGGCAATCACCTGCTGTGTGCGCAATGCTATCTGAACCGCCTTTTCTGAGGGCAAGGCCAGCGCCTCATCCATAGAATCTGTATGAAGGGATTGAGTTCCACCCATAACACCAGCCATTGCCTGAATTGCAACTCTGACTATGTTAATCTCAGGCTGCTGGGCTGTAAGACTACAACCTGCTGTCTGAGTATGAAATCTGAGAGTCCAGCTTCTGGGATCCTTGGCACCATACTTGTACCTCATATCCTTTGCCCAGATCCTGCGTGCTGCACGATACTTTGCAATTTCTTCAAAGAAATCATTATGGGCATTGAAAAAGAAACTGAAACGTGGAGCGAACTCATCAACATTAAGACCACGCTCAATGGCCCAATCCGCATAAGCATAACCATCTGCTAAAGTAAAGGCCAATTCCTGAACTGCCGTAGAACCAGCTTCCCTTATGTGATATCCAGAGATAGATATCGTATTCCACCGAGGCATGTTCTTAGCCCCATACTCAACCGTATCCGTGACCAGACGCATTGATGGATGAGGTGGGAAGATGTACTCCTTCTGTGCAATATACTCTTTTAGGATGTCATTCTGTATAGTGCCACCCAACTTGGACTTAGGTACTCCCTGATTCTCGGCATTAGCTATGTACATCGCCCAGATCATGGCCGCTGGAGAATTAATGGTCATAGACGTGGTGACCTTGTCCAGAGGTATATCTTTGAACAGGATTGACATATCTTCCAGACTGCTGACCCCGACACCACATTCTCCAAACTCTCCTGCTGCAAAAGGAGAATCACTGTCATATCCATAAAGTGTCGGTAGATCAAAAGCGGTACTGAGTCCGGTCTGACCCTGTTTCAACAAGTACTTGAAACGCTCATTAGTCTCTCCTGCAGAACCAAATCCAGCGAACATACGCATGGTCCAGAGACGTCCACGGTACATTGTCGAATGGATGCCCCTAGTATACGGGAATTCACCAGGGTAGGAAATGTCCCGGGGAAAATCAATATGGGCCGTGTCTAGTGGAGTGTATAATCTGTCAACCTTCTGGCTGGAGGTAGTAATGAATTCCTCTCTTCGTTCAGGGTGTTTAGCCAAAGCAGGTTCCAGAATTTTCTTTTTCCACTTCTCATACGCTTTTTGATGATCTGAATCCATATGAACCTCAGATTTCCCTGGTTTTTCAGCATCAGTACCGTCTATCGGCATTATTTTCCGAATATCGTGCCTAAATAAGGATTTACCATAACCGTGAATTATATATCCTAACCAGCCATCCTTAAGCCGTCAGGAGATGGAGGGCGGCCGACGGCCTTGAGCTGAGGAAAGTCCCCTCTCCATGAGCAAAGCAGCCGTAAGGGGCCCGAGAGGGTCGGCAATGGAACAGAAACGACACAGCCCCATCATGTGGAATGATCGTCTTGGACGTGACGTCGATGGAGGATTTGATGAAACGAACATCCCTGCTGGAGCAATTCCAAGTAACCGCGACGACCTGCTCGGGAGCGGTAGGTAGGAAGCATAGCTGAATGCCGCTAGCCGGAATTTCCGGGTAACAGAAAGGGGCTTACTCCCATCACCTGACAATATTCTTAACTATTGATTTTACCGAACATAACTATATAAACTAACCTCACTCCGCGGCGAACAGAATGGCCGCAGACCACACAGATGAACCAAAATGTACGCAAAAAGGGACTGGATGGGTTTCGTTTGAAGCTAGTCAAAACCCTAGAAAAAGAAAATTAGTAAAGAAGATTATCAGAAAGAATTAGAGGCTATCCTGGGACAGATAAAGGTTCCAAACAAAATTCCTAGTGAATCAAAAATCATATCGATTGAGGACATATGCCTTCCTGGCACAAAACTTTGGTGAAATTCATCTAGGATTGCAAAAGATATACCAATCAGAAGCGAACTATAGAAAGGATGAAAAGTTAGTGATTCATCAGATGTGATTGATCCAAACAACAAAAATCCCAAGACTGAATATTCAACAAAGTGGAAAAGCAAATCTGTGTTATCTGGACCTGAAGTGATAGATTCAGGAATATCCTTCTGTGGAATATGGCTCAGGATGGATATCAACACCATATATCCAATGGTAACTGCCCAGGAATGCTTGAGGATCACTACAATTTACCTTCTTTCATCAATTTCAAATCATCTAAATCATTAGAATCAAAATTGTTAGGAGGCTCACCATCAATTTGATTGGCAATATCCTGACTTTCAATCGCCCAATACATGACTGAGTCCTCGTTGTTGGAATGGTTGGGATGATCGGGGTCCTCATGGTCATGTGGTGATTCATATCCATTATTCACTAGGGCAACTAAATGACCATATTCATGCACTATTACTGATTTCTCAATATCTTCTGCAGAAATAAGAAAAAAAGCTGCGTCCTCGATCTGCTCCTTGAAGAGGACAAATGATGATCCTGTATAGGCCAGACCCAACGTCTGGTCATTGTCCTCATACTCACCATTGAGATACAAAATATGAATGATGAAGGTATTGCCACTCTTGTATCTCTCCCGCTGTTCCTTTTCAATCGCTAGTATCTCCTCTAATGAATAACTGCTATCTGTGCTTCCAAAACCATTTTGACTGACGGATACTGACGTCTTGTCCGTAGTCTCCTGAATCCTCTGCTTCAACAAATCCACGGCCTCTGAATCAGGAGCATACTCGGTGACATAATTAATCTCAATATGCAATCGGGAATAATCAGTAGAGCGCAGAATTTCATACCTACATTCACCTGTCACGTTCTCACAAGATATGATTTCTTCCTTCAGATTCTCTAGACAGCCTGGCATGAGAACAAGAACAGTAGCCAGGACGACTTTGAGACCCTTCATATCTCAATATTAACCAGATAGATTAAAAAGTTCGTAACTATTCAGTAAATAGGCCCCAGAACCAATCGTGGATCTGGATAATCAAGCAGAGCCTGAGCTCTATCCTCAGGTGCTACAACCCCAGGAAGATCGTGTGTTTCAGGTTCCAGTAGAGAGAGTTGGAAATGTAAATGTGGTTCCCATCCTCCATTTTCATGACGAGCACCGAACCAAGCAATCACTTCGCCTTTATTCACTATTTGTCCAATAGATTTATCTTTGACAGATATGGAATCAAGATGGCCATACAATGCCCAAACTGTGGTTCCAGAGATATTGTGCTTAGTAATTATGACATGTCCATAGTCACCAGGTTCAGGATTGTAGCCAAAATGGGAAATCTCGCCATCGGCAAATGCCATGCATGGCGTTCCTACAGGACCTCCAATGTCAACACCCATATGGATATTACGAATACCTCCGAAAATAGCAGTATTGTACATATTTGGACGAATTTCATTGTATTTACCAATGTATTTCTCACCATCCTTGAGTGTCCATAAGCCATCACTAAGATCAAGGACTGTGTATTTTTTTGGCAAATTTACCACAGGATGAAAATCATCAGTGTTCCAATTAATTATAGACATCACCCCCAATCCTCTTTATTCAAGATGAACATCCTCCGAGTACAAATTCACCAATTTCCCGTTACTCAACACTTCTAGGGAACCATCAGAATTTATTGATTTAGCAACCCCCGTAACCTCGTCCCAGAAGATATCCTTACCTAAAAGGCAATCATAATCCCTAAATCTGGAAATTATATCTTGATTGGATTTTTGCAGATTCTTCCTAAAAACCATGAAAAAAGACTTCGAGAAACGATATTCATCCAGGTCATAGTCAATACTAGCCAGATTTGTTGAATTTGGAAAGGAAGGACTGTTGTTCAGGTTTATTCCTACTCCTGCCACAGCACATTTGCCATCATCCTTACAAAGAATGCCGCCCACCTTCTTGCCATCCAGTATTATGTCATTGGGCCATTTCAATCTCAATCTATTATCCAGCCCAAGAGTCTGGATTACACTGATACCAGCTATGAAAGGCAATAGGGGATGGCTAGGTGAGATAATCGAGAGATAGAGACCACCGGGAGGGGATTCCCAGACACGAACACCACGGCCCTTTCCTCTGGTTTGATGAAGAGCTAGAAGACAATCATTACCTCCCGATGAATTGCTGGTTAACCAGGTATTGGTAGAACTTACACTGTCAACTATATGAATCACAGAAAGGCCCCAAGATCCATTTGCTTGATTTGCTCATTTTCAAGAGTGTCCTCTATCGCACCAAAGGCAAGTTCAAGCCTCTGCTTAACAAATGTTCGTGAACCATATTTTTCGGATATGTCTGTTGCTATCTTCTTGTACTTGGATACTGAAGCCGGAGAAATATTAAGTTGAAGTTTACCTCCACAAGAACAAGTATCACTCAAAGGAGGACGTCTATACTTTTTAGGACACTTCTTGCACCTGACGCCTTGTGTTGAGAAGGATCTAAGGTTACCTATGATATCCCTAATGAAATGTTTTTCAATTGTCTGTTCAGCAACGTATGCTGCGTTAGAAGCTCGGGTTCTACTTGCTAGTTCAAGAGATGCTAGAGCCTTCTCACTCATAGAACCAAGTGTGACGTAACGAGATTCTACAGGGCCCTTATTTATGCTGGATGATTCATGGGTGAATCCATAATTTTCATACTGGTCCGGACTCTCAAGTCGCTGGGAAACTGTGTCAAGAAGACTAATAACTGTGTTTGGTTCAGATCTTTTTTCGGCATGGTTATAGAATTCTGAAGAATACTCTGTATTCAATTCAATATTGTGGGCCTCGCTGTCTATCTCGGTAGGATCAATACGCGTTGATAGAACACGAGGGATATCCATAGTCCCACCTCTGGTACCTGGAACAAAACTATTGGAATAATTTAGGAGGCCATCTATGAGGAGCATAATCGAGTCCTCATCTCCGTCACAATTACGTCTTTTTGCAGCATGAAGAAAGGGATGCCCATACTGAGCCTTGGCAGATGTGAAACCGATTAGGCGGGTAAGTACTCCTGCTGATGTATGTGGACTTAAGCAAATCAACAGATTACCAATCAATTCTTCCGGTCTAGAATTTGGTTCAAGACCGTAAAACGGTTCCATACCATACAATCTGGATAGTTCCTCATCCACGAAATTGGAAACCTTGACCAACCAATTACCTGACCTCTCGGAAACTATCAAATCTTGAACCTTCATCTCCAGAAGCTGGTCATCTGACTTTAGAGGCTGACCATTTATGTCCTTAAGATAGCCCAATTGCTTAGCCTTGTCAACCGTTAGACCAATCTCCTTAGGATAAAAATGGGTTATAGGTAGGTCAATCATATCATAACGCAAAGTCCCGTCCTTGTAAACCCTAAGATCATATTTTGCCCGGAGTATCCCCTTCTCTAGGCATTCCGGAACTTTCTGGTCTGACATGAGGCCTTTGACGCCCTTGATTTTGGGTAGAATCCCTGTTCGTGTATTGTTCATCGCCTTGGTGATCAATTCGGATACATCAACCGAACGTCTGCGAGCTTGGTCTTTGACCATAGTCTGTGTTTTACAGCAGTGAATAGATACTGTCTCCTTCTGACATTCCTTGCAATACCGTAATTGTGCTTCCACCTCAATTATACCGGGTCTGCCGCGTGAAAGGCTACGGTTACTACTTGACTTGAGTGCCGTATTTACTAATCTTTGGGAACCACCTGCCTCGCCCAAAGGGAATAGAACGTTTGGCGGAGGCTTCATACGTCGTTCCTTGGCCTTTTCAGGTCGTCCCATACTAGCTCCAATCTTTGTTGGAGCTCTATTTTTTATGATGACACCGGACAAATGGGAGATTAAAGCCACAGAATCCTCAGTATCAATAACATCCATACTTGACTCTAGAACCTTATTTTTCACTTCCAGACCCAAAGTATGAAACAGGGCTTCTACTCCATCCTCTAGAACAATTGAATTGTCACTAATCTTGAAAAATATACCTAGTCTCAGAAATATTTCCTTGTAGACCAAGGGAAAGGAATTATCCTTTACCTTTTCACCATTACGGATTAATTGATTCCGGAATTCGTTGATCTCTTTTGTATCCAAATCTCCCCAGTAGTAGGTGTATTTGGGATGTAATGGGACTTGATGACGTTTGCTAAACTCCAGAAGGGATGCAAAATCGAATTCACCATCATAGGCATCAATCTGTGAATCCTTTATGATTGCTGCCCACCAGTCAGTACACCAGCCTGAAGGTTCCAATGGATGATTATTCTCTATGAATTCACCAACCGGAACAAGAATTTCACCAAGGTCTATTATCCTATCTATTTGGTCTACTACTATCTTGGCCTTTTCGTAATCGTCCAGTCTAATGAAAGTGCCATCTTTGAGAAGAACGGATGGGCCTTCTATAGAATCACAAGGTGTACCTGCAGTGGCCTTGCCCGGAAGTTGAATTTTTAGTTGAGTACCTATAGCTGCAAAGGAATCAAGAGCCAACATAGTGGAAGGGTGAATTGACATGGAAGCCAAACCTGCTAAACGTGTTCGTCCATATCTTAGACGAAAACCTCCAGGCTCATCTGGGAAAGCGAAAATTGGCCGTCCTGCTAGGACATCCTTAAGATATTTATGTTCCTTAACATTGCCTGAAGTAGTTTCACGTTTCTTCTCTGTATAGGTTCGCAGAAAATCCCATCCACTTATCTCCAGACGATCTACATGCTTGAGTACTTTAGCTGCCTTGAGACATAGCCCCTCAGCTAGGACCAGACAGGCTCCTCCTCGAAGCGAATTGGTCTCGACACGTGGAAGATCACGATTTCCAGCAACTTCTATTCGTTCGGTGCTTTCTCCGGTTACACAAATAGGACATGATTTGGCTATCGTATCTATCTCATCCGAACTGGGGACATATTGTAGATTGACTGCCCTCTTGTAGAGAGGGATCTCTTCCTTGTATCTTTCAATCTCAGCCGGTGTTGGGATATACGAATCAAGACCTAGTTCACGCCTAACTACGTCTGCAATCAGAACCGATAATGCCTGAGCAGTGCCTCCTGCTGCCCGTATGGGGCCTGCATAGTAGATAGCCGCACATTTGGTATTGTTCTGATTGGTCATGGTACTGACCCTGACCACCCCCTCGGTAGGGGCCACAAGCACCCCTTCAGTAAGTATTGATAGTGATGTTCTGACCGCTTGCTCAAGGGCCTCCTCAATACCTTCACTTCGGAGTTCTCCGGCTAGTTCCTTAGCTAGAATCAAAGCTGTAGATTCCCGATCATTATTCTCGGAAACCGCACGAATACGCGGGGCAATACCAGGAGGGCCAACTTGGGCCTCGACCCTATCTGCAAGGTCCTTAGCCCTAGGTATCTCAGGCTCAAGAGCCGGATCAAATCCAGCTTTCCTGGCCTTCGAAACCAGACTGTAACAGTCATCGGCTCTCTTTTCTAAATCACCAAAGTAGGATTCCATTTCATCCGAAGCGACAAGGACCACGAACCAGTATTGAGTGCCTATTATTACTCTATTTCCCTAGGAACCATAGCTATCAATGAATATCGAACGATAGGCAGACGCACTAGCCCGTATACCTGCAATTAATACTCCATATGAGACCACACCAAAGATTAGTCCCGCAAACAAGCCAATGTTATGATCCCAAAGCATTACTGTAGCAGGAAGAATTAAAAGGATAGAAGAAAATAAAGCTGAATTTCCCATCAGCATGAACTGTACTAGAATATCAGGATTTCCTCTGTCACTTTCATCAAAATTAGCAAATGCACTTCCTGACCAGATTCCTAGGCCTGTATTACAAAAAATCAGAATCAATAAACATTCTCCGAAGAACAATGTAACTTTAAGAGGGAACTGGGCCAGAATACAAATGGGAAGCCAGATAGCCAACAGACCTGGTAATGACATTATCAACAAGGCCACTGCCTTGCCTTTCATTATCAAAACTGATTCAATAGGATTCGATTTCATAATCCATAGACGTTTACCTTCAACACCCAGAATTGTAGAACCCAGCATAGTACATTGAAGTAAAGCACCCAAGTACATACTTATGGCCAGCATCCCAGGATAGTATAGCTTGGGAGGAAGATCCCCAACAGGTTCAGTTGGGAGGCCAACCTTGTACCACCAGAAAATCAAAAGCGCAGCTATTGAAAATGTAGAAAATGCGGAACTTAAAACGTCTCGTTCCCTGATAGAAGACATCACTTCTTTAGAACAGATAGAAGAAACACGAACACCAAATACGGGTTCAAGCCATTTGAATTGAAGAATTCTAAAAGGATTCTTGTGAGAGGAAGAATTGGTCTTGTGTGACTCCAGAGCCTCGACAAATATCTTGTCCATATTGTAAAAATAGATTATCAAAACCAATAAACTAGCGGATGAAATTCCTATCGCCATATTCGGGGCCGTATGTGATCCGTTTGCTATGAACATCAGGATTATCAAAAGAGGAGATGGTGCAATCAAAAACTTGACTTTACGTGAGAATGGATGAAGTGAGCCTACAATAGAAAACAAGAAGCCGCAAATCGGCGATAATACGGCATACAGGAAAAATAGGATTAAAAAATCTGTGGGCAAGGGGATATTGGTATTAGTCACGTAATTACCTATTACAAACACAACTAGCAATGAAACCGAAAGAATAAAATTGGGAACAACAATAGACCACAACATACCATTCATTATCAGTCTGGCATGAACTGGTTGGACTAGATGTATATCCATTATCTTAGACTTTATTATTCTACGATATGTATGGCCTGCGGACCTTAGTGTAAAGAGAGCAAAGAATATCACCAGTATAGTCCCATAACCCTCATTTGACCCTTCCGGAAACAACTCCGGGTTGTCAATAACAAATTTAACAAGACGTATACTGGCAAACGAGAATATCATGCCAAGCAAGACTATCAACATGGTGGCTGCAAATCTCTTCTTGATGGATTCTATATTACGCCTTATAGAAGACTTGAATTCAGCTTCAAATATGGCATAAGAGACGCTCATCTACCCAGAGACTCCAGTGTCCTGTTCTTCTTGGTAGATTTCTTGTACAGACTATAACATTCTGAGCAAAGATTGACTTTACGGCTTGAACCCGGAAGATCCAAGACTCCTGATTTCTCGGCCCTCTTTCTTGGCAAAGAACGTTTAGGTGTTTTGCCACAATCTCTCTGACTGCAAACATCTTTATCTTCAGTTGACAGCGATATCTCTCTGTGCTTCATTATATCAATATGGAACTTGTCATACTTAAAACATTATTGACCCTATTTTTCTATTGATAGGCCCACTGAATGAGATATCAGTTCTCCACATTTGGCACAATAATTTACATTGTCATCATGAATTCTGTAACTGCATGAAGGACATTTCCTTTCTACCTTCTGGGATGGTTCCTTGTTCCCTTTTCTAAGATTGATAATATATCCAAGAGCCAAAAGAACCAAGATTACCGTCTGGCTATAACAGACCAATTCCTCAAATTCCACGGATGTGTAAAGGATGTAGACTTTAACTGTGTTGTGTCTACTGCAATGTTATATCTGGCATAAGAGGACGAGCTGCAAAACCTTTCAGTGCAAAATTACTACCTTCCCCAACTCGGCATACAAACAAATCACGATGGTGCCGTATCAATCCGAATTCGTCCAATGATGAAACTCCACCACAAGTTTCCATTGCCATAGTCAGATGGTCAGATGCTCTGCGGGAACACTCTATCTTGACTTTGGCTGCCGATTCTCTATCTAATGTGTCATTATCATATCTATTGGTCAGATCAATCAACCACGTCAGACCCTGTTCCAAGGTTATGTCCATATCGATGATTACATCTTGAACCCTCTGGAAAGTTCCAATCGGAACCCCGAATTGTTCCCTTTCCTGAGAATATATTCTGCATTTGTCCAGAGCAAATGCAAGAGAAGCCAAGGACATTCCCGCTATGAACAGACGACCTCCATTCAAACTCTGGGCCATCACCTTGAAACCCTCACTTTCCTTACCAAGAATTGCATCACCAGATACTCTAACATCATCAAATGCAATTGAACCTGTAGAAGACTGGCTCCAGAGGTCCTTACCTGCCATTTCCTGATAAGAAACATTGGGATCATCCATGGGAACTATGAAACAGGTCGTTCTGTGACCTGGTTTTGATTTCGGGTCTGTCATAGCGTGTACGACTACATGACTGGACCATTTGGCATTGGTCGACCAACATTTTTCTCCTTTGATTATCCAATCCTTTCCCTTTTTCTTGGCAGTAACCTGTGGATTAGTGGCATCTGAGCCACGTCCGGGTTCTGATAGGCCAAATACAAACATGCGTTTTCCACTTGCTAAATCTGGAAGATGCTCTTTCTTCTGCTTGTCAGTTCCAAATAATTGCAATGGTTTGGCCCCTAAAGACGTGGCCGCACCTGGAGTGATTGCCAAAGACTGGGAGTGATAACCAAGTGCTAGACCCGTCAGGATCAAATCAAGCTGGTTACCTCCTTGCCCTCCATAATCCTCAGAAACGGTGACACCAAAAAGGCCCATTTGCCCCATCTCTTCTATAATATCATCAGGAATCAACTGGTGATTTCGCTCCCAGTCGAGATAATTAGGTTCTATTCTTTCTTCCGCAAAGTCACACACTGCCTTGTAGAAAGTCATTGAATCCGATGATATCAATCTTTCCAGATAGTGATCTAAACGACGTTCCATGGACTTGTCACAAAGATATCCGTTAAAGTGGTTATCGTGACCTGCCTATTGCCCCACGTGGAGGCTCGGGCTCATAATCTGCCTGAAGTTCAGGTGGCCATTCTCTAGGGCTATCATCAACATCTTGAAGAATCACATAACCAATCGCCATCACAAAGAATAGGAACGCAATAGCTGCTGGCCTTCCAAATCCTAATTCATCAACAATTATTGCCCATGATAAAGGTCCAATAATAGTGGCAAAGCGACCTACCATACTATACAAACCATAGAATTGTCCAACATAGCGTGGTGGCGTCAGTACAAGCATATATGGCCTATCCGCACACCACATCCCTCCTACTGCTATACCAGCTAGGAATGGAGCAATCCATATCATCCATGTAGGCAAACCCAACCAAACCGTAGAAATTAGCAATGAAAATGTAGCAAACCAAACCCATAGCACCATATTCAATGTGATTTTAGGGCCTATAATATCTACCAAATATCCCCAAAGAAAAGCACTTACAATAGATGAGAAAACACCAATCATAGTATAAATTCCTATTTGTGTATCAGTCATACCAAATTCTTTGGTAACATAAATTGATGCAAATGTAATAGAAGTATTTGCTGCATCAGTGTAAAATAATCGTCCAACTAAAAACCGAGATAGGCCTGGAAATTGATTTAACATTGACAGGGTTGCCTTTAACTGACTAAAAGTACCTGAAACTGCATCTACAATCGATCCTTCTCGGAATAGAGGTGTTGTTTTTGTGTTGAAAGAGGAGATAAGACAGACAAATGCTGAAATAATAAGTATATATTGAATCAAACCTTCAATAAGCCAGGAATTAAGGCCGAGTAAAATAGCCATCAAAACCATCAAACTAGGCCAGAAATTATCTTGTGGTGTCTCCTTAACAAAAATAAAACAAGGTATCGCGAATATCAAAAACAACATAGCCGTAGCCTGAAAAACTGTCTGATACGGAAAGCCTAGAAATGTAAGAAGAAACAGTGCAGATAAAATTCCTATGAGTGAACCAAAATACCCTACTCCTATTCCTATACCTCCAATTCGACCTCTATTTCCAGGCGTAGAAATTGTCGCTAAAGTAGAATCATAGAAAATAAGGCCTGCCTGATAAAAATAATTTGCAATTACAAAGATAACAAGTGATACTGTAAGTATTGTACCTTTACTCCAACCATCTTTCTCATACCCCAACAATGCTGTAAAAGCAACACAAAGAAGGGTAGTAAGAAACAAGAATGGCATGCGACGCCTTGCTTGATCTGAAAGTGCACCTATTATCGGTGCGGTAAGAAAAACCAAAGCCATTGATGCAACATTGGCATACCCATAATCTGAATCCGTGCCACCAATATCATCACTGACTACCCACAAACTAAAGTAAACAGAAACTATGACAACAGAAAAAATAGTATTTCCAAGGTCATAAAAGGCCCAAGAAAAAATACTGAACTTTGAAGCCTTTGTGGTTATAGGCTCCTTAGGTTTTTTCCTTTCCTCGTTGAAATCCTTGACTTTTTCTTTTAATTCTCTTGTCTTAGACAGAATTCTCTTGACAGGACTCATGTCTATTCTTGACTAGAGTCTAATTCTGATAAGTTCTTTCTTATACGTTGATCCTCTTCATCAGCGTCCTTTCGCCCCGCCTCTACATCTACTCTATACAATAGAACTAGTCCAATAAGCAATAACACAGCAATACTGAAAATACCTGCACGGCTATCATACATAACTGCCATAAAGAAGTAAAGTAGTGGTCCTAGGAACGCTGCAACCTTACCAAAAAATCCAAAGAATCCAAAAAATTCAGTGCTACGTGTTTCAGGTATAATTTGTCCAAAGATACTTCGGGAGAGGCCCTGTGAGCCACCTAATAAGGTTCCCATCATAGTTCCTAAAAGTAAAAATTGTAGAAATACAGTCATACCCAATGGTGCCCAAATATTATCTCTGGCCCATATAGGTATGAAATCAATTGAACCATCACCAAGATTAGTAGGATGATCAACCCCTACCTTATTATTTCCATCTAAAGAACCTCCTAACACACTAACACTAAATCGAGTTTCATCTAACGATTCCAAAAATGTCTCAATTTCTAAATTTGTAACACCTGTTAAATTTTTCGTGAAATTTTCCCATTCATCATCTTTGTTATAGTCTCCGTAATTCCAAGACTGGGTCTTAGTATTACTGCTATATTCTAATGGGAGAAAATTCTTCCATTCCTCTGCCCAAGCTTGCTCATCAAACTCATTATCTTCATAATCAAGTTTTTGGGCAATCTCTGGAGTATAATAATCAACATGGACTGCATATACTTCTTTAGATTCATCCCACTCATAAAGAATAAAAAATTCATCATGCTCTTCTAATTCGAGAGGAGCAAAAGCAAGTGCAGCGAAACATAAGACTACCCAACCAAAAATAGAAAAAGTAAGAGCTTTCTTAGTTCCAACAGTGTTAGCTAATTTAGTAAACGCTACTGCTGAAGGTGCTGCAACAAATTGTATTGCTAGAATTGTAATTATCAATTCCGTAGTTGTAACACCGAGAACAGTTGTCCCAAAAACTCCTCCTAAGGCTGTAACTGTGTTTATGCCGTCTATGAAAAAGAAATAAGCAAGCATATACAAAAATAAATTTGGGAACTTCTTTACGTCTCTTAACGTCTGTGTTACCTCACTTACTGCAAATTTTGCGGCTTTCCTAAATTTTAACTTTTCCATTTCATTTTCTATAGGTGGTTCAGGAACCCACATAAAAGTCAAAAGTGCAAAGCCATACCACCAAATTCCTGCAGTAGCCATACAGAAGGGTATGATTGATGCGCCAAGGGTCAAATATAATCCCATATGGATTAAAAGAAGAATACCTCCACCAAGATAACCATAGGCAAATGCTCTATTGGAAATATCATCCATTTCATCTTCTTTACCTAAATGAGGCAAAAGAGAATTGTAAAAGACTCCAGCTCCATTTAGTCCAATATTAGCTAAAAGAAACATTACCATCAACCAAATCCAAGAAGCATTACCAAAAAATGTTGCAAAAGCTAAAAGGAAGGTTGCCCCAGCTCCAATATAAGTCATGATTTTCAACCATTTAATCTTTATCAAACGCCTATCGGCTATGACTCCAAAAGGAGGGCTAACTACTGCAACAATTAGTGTAGCAATAGCCACGGATAAGGACCATACAGCATCCCCAGTCATGGTTATTGATCCTAGAGATGTAGTTAGACCATTGGCTTCAAGAAACAGATACGCATACCAACCTGGAAGTAAAGCTACAGTAACACTGGTCTCAAAAGCAGATTTTCCCCAATCATAGTATCCATAACCACTAATCGCTTTCTCTTTTTCCTCTGGAAGATTTTCTAATTTAGAACTCAAGCTGAACAATTTAGCGATTGGGTCCATATAGTTGACTAAAGAGACCCAGTTAAAAGTAAACAACCTCTGTGTTTCTGTAAAAAAAACAGTAACTATAATAATTAATTATTCATTCCATTCCAAAGCCTTATTCAAAAAGTTTTGAAATAATTCAGAACCATATTCAGTATGTTCAACTTCCGGATGATACTGAACACCTGCAAAAGGCAGACTCTCATGTTGAATCACTTGAATCTGACAAGCATCGGAAGAGGCCATTAACCTGAATCCCTGAGGCATTTCATGGACCTCATCATTATGTGATTCCCAGACATTAAACTCATCAGGAAATTTATCTAGAATCCAACCCTTATCAATTAATGTAACCAAAGAAGAACCAAATTCGGGTATTACTGCTGGACCTGCTTTTCCTCCAAAATGATTGGCCATGTATTGATGGCCCACACAGATTCCCAAAATAGGCCACTTTTCAGTATCAATGTACTCTGAAGTTAGTCCTAAAGCTTCAGATTCTGTCTCAATCCTGGGGGCTCCACCAGATAAAACAAGGGCCTTGAAGCGTTCCAGCTCTGCTATAGGTGTTACATTAGAAACAATTTCGGCTCTGCATCCCAGATAATTGAGAACCCGATACTCACGATGTGTCCATTGACCTCCATTGTCAACAACGGCTACTGGGAAATTGTCATATGACATTAATCTGAGCTTGGCACTTGGTTGTTAAGTCTTTCTAATCTACTATTTCTTTCTGAAGCAAATTTCTGGATGGCCTCTAGAACCCAACGAGGGCTAAGATGAGCCTCATCGATAATCTCATCAAGACTACCTCCTGTCCTCCAATTATCATCCCAATCAGGAGATACTGAATATTCTGAGACTATACGGTTTGAAATCCAGTTGTGCATTATTCGAAGACCCGTATTCGTAACTATCATAGAATCTGACCATTCTGTATCAGATATAATTGAATCTTTGTAAGCCTGATCCTGTCTCCGGAACAATTCCCAGGAAACTGCAGAAACAATCTTCACGTTATGCTCAGAACCAATCTGTTCCAATAATGAGACTACGGTATTAGTTGAACTTGTTCCTCTGACAATCACCACGCCTTCTCTAGGACGATTATCATAATCTCTGATTAGATAGGCTCCCTTTGAAGCCTCGAAATGGCTTGCAATACCCAGTTTTTCCCGATCCGGAACATCAATGGCTGGCCTTGTCAGATGAAGTGCAACAATCGGTACATCTGTAGAGAAAGCCGCTGCCAATGCGGGTGCAACGTCATTGTGCTCCCAAGGGTGTAAATTGATGATATGGCCTGTTGGGAATAATTGTGTGACACCTGGTGCAAAAATACCAAAATGGGTGCGGCTATCCTCAGCCGTCTCAGGACCGGAATGACCAGCAATCCACAATAATTTCCCGACCTTGATCTGTGAATCCTGGGCAATCTGACTGAATAATCGAATTGGACCGTATTTCAGATAACTAAAGGAACCATAAGTGCTGAAAGAACCAATAAATCCATTGTATTGATCAAAAGTATCTTTATTGAAATTGACTGTTGATAAACCTGCCATCATTCCAGAATTCGCGAATTCTGTTATGCCCTGGGGCATCAATGGTGAATTCGTGTTCGTTTCCTTATCATACATCCCCAAATCACCAACATCTCCCCAACCTTTTGCAAAGCCTGAAATATTCGTAGAATCTGCCAAATCGGCAGACATTGCTACAAACAATGGCCGTCCATGGTTTTGTCGACTATGAGTATTTAACCACGAAGCGATCTTAGAGAAACCAACTCGATTGGGTATCTTGGTTCCCGGTTTAACAAACAATTCGTCCGGATAATTATTGAAATCAAACAGGGCTTCATCGTTAAGAGGATTGGAATCTGTGATTATACAACTGTCAATTGATTCTGGTACGGAATCCCCCAGTTCCACCAGGCGATTGGCCAGATAATCGACCAGGGGCTGATTGTTGCGTAGTACTGAAAGTACTGTTTTGAAATAAGTCGTCGCCTGTTCCACCTGTTCTTCTCTTGTTTCGGCTGCGGAGTCTCCAAACCCATCGAAAGAAACATCATATTTGGTGGAAAAATCTTCCTTGGTCTTCCAGAACAATTCAGAGTTACGTTTGTGAGGTACTCCATGAGATTTCTCGTCAAATACATGGTAACCACGGCCTTTACGCGATTTAGCATATATCATCTTTGGAATATTGTTTTTGGCTTTACCAACTAATAAATCATAATATGCGGTCGTAAAAGATTCCCAGTCCTCACAGTCATCGGTACCCTCAACATGCCATCCTTTGGTCTCAAACAGTTCCTGAGGAGTTGATTTGACTATAGAACTGAAGGGACGACTGTCAATACCATAGTCGTTCCAGTCTATGTAATAAATTATGTTTCCAAGACCCAGACCCCAAGCTGAATTCAGAGTCTCATGGGTAGCTCCTGTACTCAATCCCCCCTCACCCTCGAAAGCAAAGACCTTGACTTGATCCGTACCTGCCAATTTGTGGGCCAAAGCCTCTCCAGCTGCAGGAGGAGACCCATGACCACTAGGGCCCGTATTGAATTTGAAGAACAGGGTCTTGCCTTCCATCTCTGCATGGCCTGGTAAACCCTTGTTCTTGCGAAGCATCAAAAGATCCTCCCATGTCAGCTGAAACTCCTCACTGTTCCTGACCAGATACTTGGAATCCTGAGTCTGTTCATATTTTATTCTGAGGGACTCATTGAGAATCGCCAACGTGGAGTAGACCATAGGATTATCGTGGCCTGCTACTAGCACAAACCTGTCTGCAAAGCGTTTGGAGGGATCTCTAATATCCCATCGCATGGCCCCAGACAACAACGTAATCAGCATTCCCTGCACTTTCGAACGGGAGCCTCCAGGGTGACCACTCTGACTAAGATTTAGAGAGATGTCTATGCATTGATCAATTAAATCTTTGGTGACTTCCCAGTATTGATAATTCTGCTTTAACGCTGATGGATTATCCATGACTCATGAGCAAGACCATAGATGTGTTTTTGAAGTTTCTGTTAATCTTCCACCTGACGAGCCAGATATCCTCTTGAAAAGAGGGTCTGGATTATGGCCCACATCATAAAAAAGACCAAAACCGACAAAGCTTGACCATAAATCGTATTGTATTCAATCGAATTACTGAAACTGTAAGGTAGGATTTCTCCCAAGAAATTGTGGAACAGGAAGGCCAAGGAAGTCAAACCTGTCGTCAAGGCCAATGTAACTATCAAAGTACGAAGGAACCATTGCAAGACCATCTCATACTCTCGAGAATAATGCATTATCCTTGCCAAACGACCGTACCGAACCTGCCCATAGCTCAATTCAAGATACAGCATGAAGGAGAACACAAATCCAAGAATCGGATAAATCTGCTCATTGGTATTGCCAGATAAGCCAAGTGGCATCACCAGAATCAGAAATGCTGAGAACACTTGATTTCCAATACTATTGTCCCAGATTCCAACAATACCCATTGCGACAGGAAGGCCAATCCAAGTCCATAAGAATAATTGCTGTGTGAATTCATAAGGCACGGAATCATACTTTCTAATGGATGAGACGAATACGAGAATGATGATTACCAAAACTGAAATCAGGGTATAATCGTATACTTTCTTGTTCATCCCCAAGAACACATACGCCGTTCCAATGAATAAACCCAGCAGAATACCGGCAACTACGGAATTGTTGAGAGTGCTCAGTACATCATTATTATACATTGCACCAACAAAACTGCTTGTTGCCCGAAAGAACAAGGATTCATCAATCGGATTTATGACATAGGCCAGACCAAGGCACAACAACAAGGAAAATGTCGCTACAGCTTGCATAAAAGCTAGACTATTGTTAGTATTCATCAGCGAATCACCTTCGCTAAAGAGGCTGATAGAACTGTGTCAGGATTCCAGCGCATAGCTCTTGCGCCCAACGAACGGGCCTCTGAAATCTTATTATCCAATGATGCTGAAGCGGTAAAGTAGACAGTTGGAGATATTATGGCTGAATCACGATCGTAATCCAAAGTATCTGGAGCAACAACGGTTAGCTTGAATTCTCTAGCAGTAATCTCCCTGAGTGCAACTGTACTGGTCGGGTCCGTCTCGAGTGTTGAAACCACTATCACGGGTGATCTTGGTGTGAAATTGCGTAGATCTCCCAACACAGTGTGAAGACCGAGAGAACCTGCTGGCTTGACCTCGGCAAGAGCTGTCAGAATCCTGTAAAGATGACGCTCCCCTGTATCAGGTGAAATTACATTCACAGTTTCACCATACGTGATAAGACCGACCCTATTACGGGTTCTCAGAAAGAAACTGACAAGAGAAGCAACGGCACGACAGGAATAATTCAATGGGTTTCTCAATACAGTTCCAGTCCCTGTTATCTCTCTAGCATCTAGAACAATCATAACATCCGAAATATCTTCTCTCTCAAACTGATTGACCATCAGCTTTCTAGTCCGTCCAAATACACGCCAATTGATGTGTTTGAAATCGTCCCCCGGAAAATATTCCCGGATTCCATAGAATTCACCACTGGTCCCAATCCTTCTTAGCGGCATGGCACCCTGGTACATCTTAGGAAAGTCCGTGGATAGATCGACGCCCTCCATCTGCTCAATCTGTGGTAAAACCACTAAACTGGACTTTGACTCGACGTCCGCCTCATAGTAGAATAAGAAGGAAGGATTGTAAATTCTAAGACGAGGATTACCAAGACGGTATTGTCCCCGAAGTCTACATTCGAGAGAATATTTGTTAACTACCAATTCATCCTTATGAAGTCGGATAATCGTGTGATTCAGGCCCTTCGTAACTTCTATCTCGGATGGTAAATTGTCATATATCTCAAGAAAACCAACAGAACGGCCCTTGTTCTGAATAATTAAATCAATACTTACACCACTATTCTCAAATACCTGATCATCATCGAAATCACGGGTTATCTTGACCTCTATCGGACGGGTGTTAACCAAACTATGAATTGCTACAAACCCCAATACAGTAGTTCCTAAGAGAAATAACTGAAGATTGTTGATGAATGGAGCGAAAAGAACCAGAATGGTGCCAAATCCAACGTAAAAGACGGCCTTACGTGTCCACATATTATTCCACGGTCACGGCCGGGACTTGAACTGTCATCAATAATTCGGATATAATCTCTTCCACTTTAACACCTCTGATACGAGCCTCAGGCTTAAGGATAACACGATGGCCTAGAACCGGGATAGCTGACCTTTTGACATCATCTGGTACAACGTAGTCTCTTCCGGACAGAACTGCTAATGCCCTTGAAAGTTTGAATAGACCCAGACTTCCACGAGGACTGGAACCAACTGCAACTCTCGAATCTCTACGGGTTGATTGAACCAGCTCTACCATGTATTTCATAACCTCTTTCTTGACATATACCTCTTCAATTGATTTATGCATCTCGACAACCTTCGCGGGTGTGGCCAGCGTCTTGACTGTGAAAGAATCCTTCTTTCGGTCGGCCCGACCCTGGAGAATCCCAACCTCAACATCCTCATCTGGATAACCAACACTCATTTTTATCAGAAAACGATCCATCTGCGCCTCTGGAAGAGGATAAGTTCCTTCATATTCGATTGGGTTCTGAGTCGCCAATACAATAAATGGACGAGAAAGTTTGTGGGTTGTACCCTCGATCGTTATCTGCTTCTCTTGCATTGCTTCCAACAGTGCGGCCTGAGTTTTAGGAGGAGCACGATTAATCTCATCAGCTAATAGAATATTACAAAAGATAGGTCCTTTCCTGAATGTGAACTTGTTCTTCTCGGGATCATAGAAATAAGATCCAGTAATATCGGCTGGGAGCAAATCCGGTGTAAATTGAATTCTCTTGAATTCACAGCCCAAGGCATCGGCCAGAGTGTTCGACATCAAGGTCTTAGCTAGGCCGGGATAATCCTCGAATAGAATATTACCATTAGCTAGGACACCAGCCATAAGTATCTCAATTGTCGGTTCCTTGCCAAGAACTACATTGGATATTTCATCACTAATTTCTTTGGCAGATTTATTGGTCTTATCAATTAGTCCGGCGGTTCTTGTCTTCTTTTTATCTTCTGTCAAATTACCACGCACTCAATTTTTGGGCAATGTTCTTAAGGTCCTTTGGCCTTATTTGTTTAGGTGCACCAACAAGCACCTTAAAATCATCATCTAAGGGTATATTATAACTATTAAGCAGATCTGGGAGCATAGATATTCGTTCTTTTCGAGACTTGTCGTCAAATTCATAAATCTGATATCTTAGACGTAAACGTTCCAGAAATACTTCTTGAAGAACAAGGATACCATTATCCAGATTATGTCCATAGGAACGGAATGGACGTGGTTTACGAATATCAAACATATGGAACAAGCGTCTGGGTTCTGGCTGTCGTAAGGACATAGCCATTGTAAAAATAATAACCGCAACCAGAACATTGAGTCTTATGATTTGAAGCACCAAGGTATCCCCAGAAAGCAAGAAGTAGAAACCCAAAGCAGCCTGAAACAAACTGGCTCCGAATGATTCCTGTGTATGTCGTGATTCATCAAAAAGGATTTCACCCTCTGTTCCAATAATTGACTCCACCAAATCTATCAGGAAAACCGAATTCTGATTCTCATTCCACATATGATTGATTCCTAAACTGGAATCCGAGATGAAAACGGCAGAACCGAGAGCTTCACCCTCCGAACGTAAATCACATTTCACACCAAGCTTAAATCCTAAAACATTACCGAGGCTATCTTGTGGTGCATCCTCGTCATTGTCAGTTATAGTACCATCATCATCTGAATCAATCCATGAATTCTGGGAAGTTCTCATAAAAACATTTGGGGTCCAATCAATGTTTGAGCTCCATAGGTTTAGAGGCTGGGAATCCAAATCTTTGATTGCCACAGGTTCATTTAACAACACATTATACGATTTACCATCAAGATGGGCTGTAGTTTCGATAAAAGAAACATTATCTCTATAATTCTTATCCCAAAGCTGATGTTGCACAAATTCTATGGCGAACAACTGAGCAATTGTATTACTGTAATCATAATCACCAAAAACCAAGATACTGCCTCCTCTTTCCATGAATTCCACCAGAATCTTCAACTCGAGTTCAGTATAGGGAGATTCAATACCTACTATTACCAATAAACTTGATGAGGGATCCTCTATATCATCAAGGATTGCCGGATTGGAAAGTATGGCACTCACATTGTAGGAGGTATCCTCCTTTTCCTCCAAGGCCTGTCTGAAATTAGATATGTCATTCCAGTCATCGTCATACGCTGATAACTGCGGATCTCTTTCAACCACTATCTGAAGAATTGGGAAAAGGACAAGTGTACACAACGTAACGGTAACAAATAAGATTATGATGCCTGAACGGCTAGAAATTCTCATTCTACCTCGTGTTCTGCTCGCTTTGCAAATCTAGACTTCCAATAACTGTGCGAAGAGAAGAAACTGCGTTGAGCTTGTGATCATCATCCAAGTTAGTAGTAGCATAATCTGCATTCTCGTAGAGATCTGTTAACCTAGCTACTGAATCGTGATCCAACGACAAGGCTTCCTGAAGAGCTTTCTGGAATTCTCTTACAGTCTCAAAATGACGACGCAGATAACCATACCTCTGGAGGACCTTACACATCTCCTTATAGGAATGGACAATAGACTCGCGATAATCCATATTCTCCTCAATCGCTAAAGCTGTAGATTCCAGAATTCTTTGGATTTCCCTGAGATGTCTTTCTCGGTACCATTTCCATCCTAACATCAGTCCCGAAGTTCCAACCAGAACTGCACCTACTATAACCCATAGAGCATAATTTGACTCCTTGACGGGAGAACGATAAACTATCGTCTCCTGGACACTACTGCCAACATAGTACTCATCACCAGTATAGATTATTTCTACGGTCACGGGGCTGGTCGCATTACCCTGAAACACTGAATCAAAGATCGCTGATCCATTCAAATCAGTTATCTTCAGAAGAGTCATACCTTCAGGCTCAAAAGTCACCAGTAATGAAGCTCCAGAAACCGGGGTTCCATCATTCATTACCAAAGTTATCTTACCAGAATAGGCTTGATTGTATTCCAATGAACTAGGAATCTCAATCAATATCATGGTCTCACCCTTGATGAAAATACGGGACTCGGTCGAATTGTAAATATAATAATCATTGCCTGCAAAAGTTGCTGTGAGATTGTGATAGCCCAATTCAGTTCCAAATGGAATATGGACTGGAATACTGAACATACCATTGCCATCAGTTACTCCATCCACAGGGAAATCTGAGTCCATGACCAGTCTCACACTTAGACCTTCAATTGGTCTATCTGCCTTATCATACACGAAACCTGAAATTGGTACGGTTGAATTAAGCACGCCTTCAAACTCTGCCATCTCAATACGAGTATTATGGTAGACCTGAAGCTGCCATGTGGAAGATGACGGCAAGTAAAAATCCTCTGGAATATACTGGATAGTTATAGTGTTTGGACCGGCCTCCGTATAGTGTGGAACGAGGTACTCATGGACGAACTGCCCATCACTGTCGGTTGAGAGGGTTTCGACATATTGTCCATGGAACAGGAAATTCAGATTCGTGCTTAGGGGATTGCCCATATCATCAACAATCCTACCACTAAAACCAAAAGATTCCCCGACCAGAACATCAGGATCTGATTCAATCGAAATACTTGTTGATGCAACCACTACCAACGTCTGTTCCTGGGTCGCAGGAAGATAGTAATCATAACCATTGTAATCCCAGAATATGGTATAGATTCCCAAATTACGGGATGCCGAGAGTGTCATGTTTTTCTGTACAAATCCAGTGAAATCTGTAACCAGTGGATATTTGGTGTTACCAAAGGTCATATTGACCGCCTGATTAGCCATTGGATTATTCAAGTCATCAACCAGATAAGCACTGATGAAGAACTCGTGAAGACGAAGTGCCTCTATATCCTCAACTAGGAAGATGGTTGCGGCCTGAACATCAGAACTTACCTCTTCACTTGATTCCGTATACAATTCAGAACCTTCAAAGACCACTTTGACCTTATGAGAACCTAATTCAGTTTCTCTTTCCAGGAACAGGTCGTAGCTGAAGATACCCGAATCACTAGTAGTTGTATTGCCTACAAACGAATCATCAAAGTATACCTGTAGTTCATGTCCAACCAACCCAATACCAACCACATCCCTAAGATAGCCAGATACCATGGATGTCGAATTCCTGAATCCGCCTAACCATTGCACTGTAACCTCGGTCTCCCTCATAACCAGAACTTGAACCTCGTCAGAGGAACCCCTAAGGAAATTCTGGTCATTGACTGAAGCAGTTAGGGTATGATTTCCAACAAACGTATCATAAGGTAGAACAAAGAATCCACTAAACTCACCGTTGATCGAATCAACTTTTGTCCTTGTGATATCATTCCAGAGAATGATTATCTCACGATCCAGAGGAATGCCCAGATCATTATTGATGAAACCAGAGAAAGTAACATTCTCTCCAGCAAGAACCACTTCCGAAAACTCTCTAATCTCTACCTCAGTATGTCCCCAGATAGTGTAATTAGCGATAAAATTTGATGGTAAGTAATAACCAAAACCACCAAAATCAAGCTCAACCGCAATTATTCCAGAATGGTGATCTGCATCAGAACAAGGCCAATCCTCTTCACAAACGAAACTGAAACTACCGTTTGAATCTCCCGTAACTCGCCTTAGGTATTCATCTTCCCAGAATACATTGACCTCTAACTCTTCTACAGCTTGTCCCCGATCATCAAAAATAGTTCCATTGAACCAGACGGCCTCTCCCCTTACAATCTCAGTATCAGGAAGATAGATTAGTGTCTCGGAAACAACTGTGAAATCCACTTCAGCCGAGGCATTATCGTAGTATGGCGAAGTGGTATTATCGAATAAAACCTGAACCGTCACTTTACCGAGAACATGAGCATTAGGAACCATATAACTCTTGGAATAGGACCCGCCGAATGAGGTTGTCACCATGTCATCCAAAGAGTTGTCCCCCCAAGTAAATGAAAGTACCAGACCTGCAATACCAAAGGATGACCCATCACGAGCAAAGCCCTCAATGCTTGTTTCCTGATCCCTGAGAACCTGCTGTTCATCAATATTCAAGAACACCTTGCGATGAAGGTAGACATCCGTAGACCCGATATCTGCCAAGTTGTAGTCCTTTTCGGAATAGCGTATCTCAATCACATGGAGTCCCACATCGATGTATGAGGCATCGGGAGTGTACTCGAAACTGAACGTACCATTGGTCAAGAAGGATTCCAAATAGACCTCATCAAAGTGTAGGGACAAATAGCCTGACAGTTGGGTTCCATTATCCATTGCAAGGCTACCACTGACAGTCATACTTTCACCAGGATAGAAATGAACTTGACCAACTTGAACAAGAACCACAGTCTGTTGAAAAACAGTCGAAGTCTGTGATTCTACTGAACCGGAATGAAGATCATTGCCTGTGAATTCAGCTGACCAAGTGGCATTGCCCAAATCATGGTCAGAGGGTATAGTGTAATCGAACACGAAATCACCATCGGCAGCAGTGTTGACTGTGGCAATCTCAATATGATTCCATCTGATGGCGACCTCCTCTCCAGAAAGAGGCTGGCCTAGGTGATCTGCTAACTCACCTCCCAAGATAGTTGATTCCCCACGAACAATCCTCAAAGAATCTAAATCCAAGATAATCTCACTGGTCCCAAGAACCACGAGCTCAAGATTGACGCGTTCATCAGGTAGAGTGGCACTCGTACTTTCAAATGATACGATGACTGTGTAATTGCCGGCGGCCAGAACGACTGGTATGAGGGACTGGATAGACCAATTAACCTCATTTACGTCTATCTCTGCAAGTTGAATTCCTGCAAGCTCTACTGTGATGCTACCATTCGATATTGCAATATCGGAAACACTACCATTAATCCAGATGTTGTTTCCTATGTATTCCTTAAAAGGGTCGATATCTGCGGTAAGATTGACCGTTGATTCCATAATCGTCAAATCGGTTGTAACTACTGAACTGTAAAGATAAGTGGAACCAGGAAATAGGGACTCGATATGGTATCCATCATCAGCCGTTGGCTGACCCTCTTCTGGAACTGTCCAATTGAAAACGAAATTTCCAAAATCGTCTGTTTCTGTAGTTCCAATATCACACCTATAACGCTGCCAAGATCCAGAAGGATTACACCTAATAGTATTTGGCTTTGAACCGCCCCAACTAGGTTCCCAGACCTCAAATTCTATGGTCTGACCTGCGGCAGGTACTCCTCCAATATCTAGCAAGGTTCCGGATATTACCAGTTCCTGTCCCTTTCCTACAGAATCAGGAGCGTCGACGATCAGATTGGTGTCAGAGGACACCTCCACATCTTCAGGACCACCTATTCCTAGGAAACCTTGCTGATAAGCGGCAGCATAAACTTCATTCAGCCCTGGTATAGCAGCAAGGAAATCTGAAAGATTTACATCGAAAGATCCTGAAGAATCGGTCTGTCCCTCACCTATCTCAAATGCAGGATACTCATGATTCTCATCCCACATCCCAAATCCGACCGAGAAGTCTGGGATACGTGTCTCGTTCTGATCCTCAACATATCCCTCAATCCGAATTAATTCTCCCTTGTCAACTTCTGAAGGTGAAACATCCACAATCACTACTGTGACTGGTTCACCAGTCATGTTATCAAGGTCATCCGGGTCAAAATCATCAAAGTCAAAGGTGTCATCATCCTCACCATCATCGTCTGGTCTTTCCAAAGTATTGCTACCACCTGTTCCTCCCAGATTTATTCTCTTCCAATGACTGGCTGAGAAAGTAGTATTGTCCTCTGGGACGTAGACCTCAACAAAGGCATGAGCTTCGTTCGAAACGTATCTTGTTGGTGCTCCCAGAGCTAAAGCCGTAACAAAGAAACCAAATGATCTATGGCGACAAGCACCTATTCCATTAATACAAATTGACTGATAGATATCCCACGGAGGTTCAGGATCTGGTACGTCACCATCTCCCTCAATAAATGCGGAGAAGTACCATGTCAGATTATTGAGTATCAATGCCAAGTTCGTCTCGGGGGTTCCATTGTCTGGCCATAGCCAATACAATGGCTCATTCGCAATCGTTCCATTATCATGTCTATATTGAAGGAATTCCCGAACGTTCTCCTTGACTTCACTCTCACCAGTTATAGGTCGAATGGACTCTTCAGGTAAATCATCCAGAGTAAGGTCGGTGGAAATAGGCCGGTTGAAGTATGAACCATTCGTACCCATTCGATACTTCAAATCGATCACGGCGTCCTCGTTGGACTGGATGTAGTAGTTGTCCGCACCATCTTTGAAGAACCTTATTTCGACACCAGTTGCATTAGGATCATAATCGATAATATCTGCGTCAGGGGAAACGGATGGAATCATAGTATAGCTTGAAGTCGTAACGGCAATACCCATCCATATCCAGCCCTCAAATATTTGTGAATAACCCTCGTAGTTAGTCGGGAATATCTCTGTCTTAGTAGTATCGTAAACATACATCGTGTAAGGATTACTGTTCGCACTGTCATAATACAGCGCATCAAGGGATGACCAGCGCTTCAAAGTTCCCAGAACCGGATCGAATATCTCATAGATCGTGACATTGCCATCTGTAGCCCCAGTGTCAGGATTGGTTCCCGGTGGCTCTCCAGGTTCTATAGGAGGTGGATCCTCTCCATCAGGGTCCCCATCGTCATCACTATCAGCATCGCAAGGGTCAGTACCCTCTTGGTATTCTCTAAGATTATCTGAACCATCACTGTCGGGATCATCGAATTTGTCACTAGAATCGGTTGGATCCAGACCACAGCCATCCAAGGTTCTATCTGAGTAAAAATCTTCCCAACCATCTGGCATCCCATCCTGATCGGTGTCTGAATCAAAGGGATCAGTATCCCAATAGAATTCCAGACTGTTCATCAACATATCGCCTTCATTATCTGCGGAATCATCAGTATCATTACGGGGATTGAAACCATAATAGACCTCCCAGCCATCCCAGGCCCCACCATCATCTGTATCTGGATCATTAGGATTTGTATTATTGTAATATTCTTCTAAATTGGTATATTTTTCCTCATCCGAAATCTCACCGTCTCGATTAGAATCGTAACCATCTGAATCATTATCATCATCGCCATCAGGGTCATTAGGATCTGAAGCTTGAACTGGAAAACTGGCCAAAGGTGACAGAAGCAGACTAAGGACTACCAGTACTGCGAGTAGTTTGGAAACCCTCATCTCTTCACCCACGCATAAGAATCTGCGGACTTAATAAATAAAGGTATTGTGAAGTTCCGAATCATCAATTATCTGCCTCGAAACCGTCACTCATTCCGTCGTCATCAGTATCTGGGTCCCAGGGATTGGTCTGGGCCTCTTCCTCCCTCCAATTAGGGAAATTGTGCCATACTCCATCCCAGTCTTCCCAACCATCATTATCATAATCCAGAAATCCATCGATACCATCCAAGGGATTGAGGGTACGGGTCTCATTGTCAGGCTTATGCTCATTCCAGTAGATTTCCCATCCATCGGTACAATTGTCCCCATCCGTGTCTGCCCTAGACGGATTCGTATCGGCCAGAAATTCCTCGTAATTTGTGAATTTCTCGTCCGGTGAGAGTTCGCCGTCACGATCTGAATCATAGCCATCAGAATCACTATCCCAGTCTCTATCATCTGCAGAATTCGGATTTAATCCATAATACCCTTCCCACCCATCTGGCATCCCGTCACCATCGGTATCATTGTTTCTTGGATCTGTGCTGTTCAGGTACTCCTCATAATTCGTGAACTTCTCCCAATGCTCAATCGTGCCGTTCCGGTCAAAGTCCCAGCCATCATCATCCAGATCCTGGTCCGCATCACTCGCATCAAAGGGGTCCAGACCATACATAAGTTCCCAGCCATCAGGCATACCATCGCCGTCAGAATCCGGATTGGAAGGATCTGTAACGTAACCATCTTGTCCCGAAACGCATTCCTCACCATCTGCAATAAGATCCCCATCAGTATCCCTCAACAGAGGATTCGAACCAGTAATATTGTCCACGCTGTAGACGTTGTCGTCGAATCCCTCAACGTTTGAATTATCGAATTCATGCAGGTTGATTAATGAATCATTGTCTGGATCATCGTTGGCGTCACTCGAATTGGAGGGCTGAAAATCCCAATGGACCTCCCAACCGTCAGACATTCCATCTCCATCAGTATCACCGTTCGTAGGGTCGGTCCCGTTAAGATATTCCTCCAGATTGGTGAAGGCTTCTTCATCAGTCAGATTGCCGTTCCAATCGGCATCGAAACCATCATTGTCATCATCCTGCAAGGCATCGGCAGCATCGAGAGGATCCAGACTATATTTTGCTTCCCAACCGTCTGGCATACCATCTCCATCGGTATCAGCACTCGTAGGATCTGTTAGATAATTGAAAAGCTCCTCACCATCCAGAAGACCGTCCGCATCAGTGTCGTTATTTCTCGGTAACGTCGTCGTAATATTATCCACCTCGACATATGGTCCAGCTGCGGTATTATCGTATTCAAGACGATTGATGACACCATCATTGTCAGAATCCGCACCTGCATCCAATGGATTCAAGGGGTCAAGTCCATACCTCCATTCCCATCCATCTAGCATACCATCGGCATCCGTGTCAGCAAGGTAGGGGTGGGTATCAGCCTGAAACTCCAGAATATTATTGTGCTCCTCGTCCTCTTCTATCGTTCCATTGTAATCTGAGTCAAAACCGTCCTCGTCATGATCAACCGTGGAATCATAAGCATCCAACGGGTTCAGACCATAATAGACCTCCCAGCCATCCCACATTCCATCATCATCAGTGTCGTTGTTGTCTGGTGAAGTATTGTTCAAGAATTCCTCAAGATTAGTGTAGCCCTCCAGTGAAGAAACAAAACCGTCACGATTCGAATCGTAACCATCCTCATCCGAGTCCTGAGCCGCGTCACTTGGATCTGTAGGTTGAAGTTCATAATAGGCCTCCCAACCATCTGGCATCCCATCCCCATCTGTGTCATTGTTGGTTGGATCTGTCCCATTCAGGTATTCCTCCAGATTAGTGAAGTTCTCATCAAACGTAATCAGAAAATTGCGATTAAAATCCCAACCATCACTGTCCAAATCTTGATCTGCATCAGCTGCTGAGATTGGATTAAGTCCATATTTCACCTCCCAGCCGTCTGGCATCCCATCTCCGTCAGTATCATTACTGGTCGGATCTGTCAGATGATTGAATAATTCGTCATTGTCACTGAGGCTGTCACCATCAGTATCATTTGAATCTGGGCGAGTCGTGAAAATGCCATCGATATCCGTCCATCCCGTATTGACCAGACTATTGTTGTATTCATAAATATTAGGCAATCCATCTCCTTCCTTATCCTCAAAATTATCGGATGGGCGGAGAGGTTCCAATCCAAAATAAACCTCCCAACCATCCGGCATGTCATCTCCATCAGTATCACTAACAAAGGGATGAGTATCATTCAGGAACTCCATGTAATTCAGATAACGTTCCTCAAATGATAATTCCAGATTGAAATTAGCATCCCATCCATCAGCATCCGAATCAAACCAGGCATCTCCGTTGTTAATAGGATCAAGATCATAGAATAGTTCCCAACCATCTGGCATTCCATCATCATCACTGTCGAATGCCCAAGGACTAGTGCCGGCGAGGTATTCCTCCAAATTAGTCAATTCCTCAAACGGACTGATGTCCCCATCCCGATTCATATCATAACCATCTTCATCCATATCCTCATGAGCATCCAAGTCTGAGATTGGATTAAAATTGTAATATATCTCCCAGCCATCTGGCATTCCATCTCCATCAGTGTCAGGATCAGTGGGGTCCGTACTACTGCCCAGTACACCTAATTCCAACTCATATTCCATAAGATTCGTGAAATACTCATCTTCCGTTAGGAGGCCGTCACTGTTCCTGTCATGCCCATCCATGTCAGAATCCAAAACAGCATCAGCAGCATCAAATGGATTCAAATCATAGCGTATTTCCCATAAGTCAGGCATACCATCATTGTCACTGTCCTTAATCGGCAGATTGGAATCTGATGTCGCCTCCTGAGAGTCTGTATGCTGCGAGGATTGGAAGTCTACAAGTGGAGAAAAGGGCAATGCCGCCAGAAGCATAATTACCACAGCAAGGACGACATAGCGTCTACCTCCAGTAGAGTTTGGGTCCGCCATCGATTGTCAGTCTATGACAGGTCTATAAAGGGTTCATTGACGGTCAAACTATGATCAATTCACGTGGTAAAGACGTCATACTTACCAAACCAGAGGTTTTCAGGTATACATCATCCTCTATCCGGATACCGCCCAGACCGGGAATATAGATTCCAGGTTCAATCGTAAAGGTCATGCCTTTTTGCAACACAAAATCGTTATCTGGCTTTATATATGGCTCTTCGTGAATCTCAAGGCCCAGGCCATGACCGGTTCGATGGGTGAAAAACTCACCAAAACCATGGTCTTCGATGACCTTTCTGGTAGTTGAATCCACATCTCCTGCCGGAACTCCCACAACAGCCTTTGACCTTCCAGCCTGATTGGCTAATCTAACCGCCTCATAAGCCCTGAGCAATTTCTCATCGATTTGATTGCCAATAGCATAGGTTCTGGTTATATCTGAGAAATATCCTTCATGGGTCGCACCCCAATCCACGATTACCAACTCGCCTTCCTTGAATTCCTTATCAGTCGGAAAATGATGAGGATTGGCCGCATTGACGCCAGAAGCCACTATCGGGGAAAAGGGGAGTCTGGTATCCGAGCCATTCTGCAACAATTGAATTACCAATTCGGCTGCAAATTGTTTTTCGGTTACGCCGGGTCTCATTTTATCCAATACAGATACCAATGATCTTTCTGCAGTCTCCACAGCCTTGGTCATGTGGCCGATCTCAAGCTTCGATTTTGACATCCGTAACTCCGCAAATAGGTCGGTTGCATCGATTATATCTGAAGATATGTTATACGAACTTATCAGATTCAGTTCAAGGTGGCGAATCAGTCTTGATTCAACCCCCAATCCTGAGAATTTGTGGTTTTTGGAGAACTGGGCAAAGGCAGGTTCAGGTCCATCCCGGTCGTCATATGAAATAAAATCGACATCCAAATCTGCAATCTTGGGGGACTCCAACTCCGGAAGAACAAAGACGGCATCATTCTGCCGAACGAACAGAATTACAGGTCTTTCACTGAGGTGAAATTCGGAACCGGTGAGGTACGATAAATTAGGACCTGGAACAATTGCCAGACCATCAATTGACTTTTGACTCATCAACTGCCTGAGTCTGATTAGATTCTCCATGTCACCTCATAGACCCTCGGTCTTATTATGTGGCCCCAATAGCGTAATGTGGATTTAGATACCTACTACAATTTAATTGAAGAAATGGGGAATTATCCAGGTTATGGTGTTCATTCAGGTGTTGAGGAAGTAGCCAAGAAAATGGACCAGCCCTATGACTCCACCAGAGCCATAAGATCACAATATCTACAGCGTAAATCAATCAAGAATCATTACAAGGTCAAGGACAAAGCTGGTCTTTACCACAAGCAATGGCAAAATGGTAAAACGATTGCTGAAATAGCACTGGATGTTGATTTTCCACCAGTCTTACTAGCTAATTTCTTAATGTTGAAAATGAGGTTCTCAAAGAAAAGGACCAAGGAGATAATGAAGAATACCAATCTTGTCAAAAAAAACAAAAGACTGAAGGACGAGTTGGATGAAATCCTGGGACGTGACGAGTTATACACGCTCAGATCACACGACAAACAATCGGCAGAAGGAAATCGCAGGGAGGACAAGATTGCTGACTGGTTGGACAAAAAAGATATCAAATATTTCACTGAAAATGATCTACGGGCCGGAACTGTGGAAGGCAAGACCCCCGATTTCTTGCTATTAAAACCAATGGACTGGCATGGAGACCAATACAATTGGATTGAATCCAAGGCCAGTTTTGGAGATGAATACATACATCGTAAGAATCACGGAAAGCAGGTGTCAAAGTATGTCGAGTTGTATGGTCAGGGAATACTGGTCTACTGGTATGGATATCTGGATGTCCTCAAATCCAGAGGATATACCATCATTGACCGTAGAGAAATGGGTATGGAATAATTATTTTTTCTTGGAATCAACAACCAGACTATGTTTTGCTGTTTTCAAATCTTCTTCATCCAGTTCTGAATCAGTTATCACTGAGGATTCAACATTGACATTGTCCTTACTGAATTCCAAAGTTGATTTACTGATGACCGAATGCTGAATATTGATAATCTGGGTTACCTGAGTCGGACGTGCAGCCTGAATTCTAGACAATACTCTGGCAGCTATAGGCAAATCAGAATTAAGAGAGGATACCTCTCTCATCATCTCGACATCAACACCCAATTTTTCAAGGTCCGACAAGGTGTAGTTATAGGTCAGAGTATCAACCATTGAGAGAAATGCATCCTTTTCACGAATGATATTCTTGTTGTATCTCAAGACTGTGGTGTCCCAGGCACCGGTAACTGCCTGTTTCTTGTAAACATCCTCATATTTCTTGTCAGCGAACTTGAGTTTGATCGTCTGTATATCTGCTCTCAATGGATTATTCCTACCTGTTCCCTGAAGAACATCGGCCCAGGTATCGTGCGGGAAACCAATTGTAGTTCCTTCTCCGGATAAATATACTATCATCTGATTGAAAGTTGAATGATTCTGCTTGTCATCAAAGATACGTGCAAACTCCTCTTCAATCTCATCAGCAAATGAACGATACAGCATTTCGCTGCAACGCCTATCCCGCATATAATCTGACAGGAAGATCATACAAGCTAAAGAATGCAAGCCTCCTGGTTTGTAATTGGGACCATCCTTGAGCAATCTCTGCAATATCAAAGCAACATAATTTTCCATTCCCTTCCTTGAATTGTCCCTGACGAAATTCTTGGTCAAGACCGAGATGCCATTGTATTGCATCTCCTTGATCATCAACCATATGAAAATAGGGCTACCTTGTGCGTAATTTGTCAATTCCTTGACCGATGAGGAATCATGCCTTATATTGGAGAAGTCGAACATTCTCTCACACAATCTAGAAACATTCTCATCTGAGAACAGAGGCACGGTAAGTCTCTTGAATTTTCTCTGAAATTCGTCAGGTAATTTACTCCAGTCTGCTTCACGGGCTGTCACGATTAGTCCCTTGGCATTGTTTTCAATGATACCTTGAACCATATCTGAATTCTCAGGAATATCATCATAGAATAATCGCATTCCAAATTCCAGATGAGCATCAGTCATTCCAGTAGTGGTCAAGATACCGGTCGGGACCTTGTCCATTAAAGAATCAAATATCTCGAATAGAATAGTTGTCTTACCCACACCAGGTTCCCCAATTATAACATAATTATCGTTGGATTTACTATTCAGGACCTCTAGAATGTGGGATGCCCTCATGTCATCGAGATAAACATTCTTCCTCAGATTAGGAGGTAGTCCCCATTCACTCAGCACAACACCAGGATCGGTGGGAATTTCAAAATAGGTGGAAAACGAAACATCCTTAAAATTGTTGTGAAGGTCGTCCAATTCCTTCACATTGTCTGGCCATTTGGAATAACATTTCCACCGACTAGTGAATAAATCAAGAAATGTTTCACCATCCGGAGCTAAATCTGAAGGTTTAGTCCAATCCTGGACCGAATCACGGTGTTCCAATGTAACTATCTTTTCTTCAACTGAAGGCTTGGTGGCTGATTTTGAAGGCAATGCTTCGCCTACTTCAATCCACTCATCAAAATCACGTTCATACTGCTCTCCACCATGTTTTTTCGAGAAAGAAATCTGGGCCTTGACTTCTACCGAACCAGAGAACTCGCTAACCAGATTGGCATCAACTTCAATAGATTTGCCTGATTCTAAGAGTGGAATCTCAATAGGTCCTTGCTGTCTTAGTCCATTGCTGAATTTTATGCTCACATTAGATGCGTGGGCACTACCTTCATTCGATACCTCAAGCTTGTATTTCTCCCACTTTCCAGGAACCATATCGTTGGGCAATTTCAATTTAAGATTGGGCTGCCAGGATTCCAATGAACTGTTCAATTCTGTCTGACAGCTTGCCGAAAGCCTGAATGCCTCAGAGAAATCCTTATCCTTAAATTTGGACTTGACGGTTTTTAGTTGTTCATCAAAGGTTTCCACATTTATGGCATTCATGGATTCTTGAATCTTGTTCTCGAGTACCTCTACAGAATTACTTGCATCCGTGAAACCCTTCTTGCGATCGACCATTGTAGAACGAGCGTTCTGTATTCTGGAAAGAATCTCAGCGTAGGTGGCCATGAAAACTACTAGTCACCTTCCTTCTTCTTGGATATTTCCTTTAGAGTTTCCAGATAATCTGAATTAGTATCGCTTTCGACCTGTGATGACAGCATCTCCTCAATATCATCAAGCTCTGCCAAGATGTCAGGACTTGATATGCCAGATGCCTCCATCATATCCAATTCATTCCTGAGCGACTGGAGCTCATTCATAGAAGTCGTTGCATTTGTGTTTATGTCTGCGTATTTCTCAATCAAGGATACTGCATCAGCTCGTTCACTGGAGAAATATTGAAGGCCACCGCTGGTCTCAAGGTCCTCAATCGCCTTGTTGATTGCTGTATCAGAAATACCGGATGCGCCAAGATCTTCTAATCCCTGAATTAAGCCGGGGATCGAACGCCTAGCTCCCATCTCAGCCAATGCGGCTCCAAGAAGTGCCACAGTAACAGTTGAACTACCATACAGATACAAATTATGGATATTTGGGAATCGGTCTGAATTGTCACCAATACCATCTCCGTCCGTATCTAAGCATTCGGTCGGATCCTGAGGGAAGGCATCTCCGTTTGTTCCCTTCTGATTGTCACCACAACCATCCTTATCTCTATCAAACCATTGTGTATTGTCAAGTGGATACTCATCCAGTTCAAAGCTGATATTGTCACCATCATCAACATAGAACGGTTCATAGGTAAACCATTCACTCCAGAAACCAAAGGTATCCTCAACCCTCAATGAGAAACTGTAATTTCCGGCTGTGAAATTTGAAACTCCCATCTGTGAACAGGGTGGTGAAGAGGTCCAATCTTGCGAAGGAATATCTAGGTCAAACAGTTCTGAATCCAGATATTCAAAGTTCCACTCGCAGGTGTTGATTCCTATATCATCCAGACCTCGTCCAATTATATCTACTGTAACTCGTCTTGGATTCTCTTTATGAAATACATTTGAGGTCACTGAATCTATAATCGCAGTAGGTTCTCCATTGACCCTGAATTCGACTCCGTAGGTCTCACTCCAGACCTCATCGGTGTCCCTGACACGGACCGACAGAGTGTGGAGTCCTGGTTCCAGATCTGCAAGATGCAACTGATTGGGTGGTGTCTCATCCGGTGGACCTGAATAATCAGAAACGGAGATTCGAACCTTGGAATGTTCGGGACCCATATAGATGTCCACATTCTCCCAACCCTCATACCATATCTCTATACTGAAACTATCGCCTTCAGCCAAATAGATAGATGTGCCCAAGTAGTGGGTTTCGTTAACTAACTCCTCTCCATCACTTTGGCAATTTACCGTGCGCTGCTCTACCACTTGATCGTTGTGATGAATGTAGAAAGTCCATTCACAGTCAGGTGTATAATCATCACCCTTAACTTCCCACCATATATCTATTGATTCGAAGGTAATAGTCCTATCTATCATACTCGTATCAAGCGAAGGGATTGTGTAAACGCCGACTTGGACAGGTTCCTTATTCGACCGAAACGCCGGATACTGGTCATATTGGGCCTCAACCTGAATAATCTTAGGATATTCGAGATTATCTGGCATGATTGCCGAGTTTGGAACTGCGTTTCTATATAGATTAGACTCCTGTTCAATCAAATCTGAACGTTGACCAACCCATGACTCGCATGTTCCATCTTCGAACTGTGCTTTAGCTGTAGCGGCATCCTCGGAATTTACAGCTTCGTAAGTTATTCCATTGGCACTAAAGTAGTCTGCCAGAACATACTCAGCATATGTCCCAATAGCAACACAAACTTTTGAGTCACCCAAATCCAGTATAGAAGTTGAGCCTGGATGGGCATCCATGTTCACCAGCAAGGTCCAATCTTCACTACTTCTCAGTATCCCAGAGGAATATATCCCAGAGGAATAGTTGTCTCCCCATAGATAATACTCAAGATAATCTCCAGAACCAAAGGAATTAACAATCTCACCATCAAGATACCATTCTTGTCCAGCTATCCCTATATCGTCACCAGCAACGTACTGAGCATCCAGTTCCTCACCTTCCATCAACAGATCGCTGCTCAGAATTATGTCGTCAACATGGGGGAGACCATTGATCCTGATCTCAACATTATCCTCGGTCCAGGCCCCGTCATCATCCATTACCCGGTAGGTTATCAGATGTATGCCAGGATTCAGGAAGTCCACGCTTATCGTCTCGTTCGTTCCTAGAGGACCCTGTAAATCAGACAGCCATTCATGCATTACTACTTCCCTGTCATCCTCGGATATTCCAGTCAGGTAAAGCAGGTCGCCATGATTCACTACATTACCTGAATATATTATCTCAAGGATAGCCGGTAGATTGTTCAATACCTCCAAGGACTGATTGAAATAGTGATAAATCGATGCATTGTCCGAATCCGTCACTATCAGTCTGAAATCATACAGCCTAGCCTGGAAAGATGCATCCGGAACGAAGTGAATCTCGCCTGTACCATTGGAATCGTATTCACAGACTTCACAATCCAACCAGGCTACTGTCTCACCCATGTGAAGGTACTGAACCTCGATTGAAGGGGTCTGATTACCATCACCATCAGGATCCTCGGCATAGACGAAAAGAGGTGTTTGTTCGTTGCGGTATACCTGATTTGAACCCCACAAGACATCATGAACCATAGGATAGGCATTGATCCTGAGAGTTACCTGAGCCGGGTCTGACCATTGATTGTCATTATCCTTGACACGCAAACTTATGGTATGATAGCCGACTGACAGACTGGTGGTCGTGAAAACCTGTGATTCACTGATTATCCCGTCCCGTGAGGATTCCCAGCGATATTGGGTAATTATACCGTCTATATCATATCCCGAGCCATAGAAATCAACATGGGAGCCCTCATTGACAATAGTATAATTGAATGATTCTATCGTAGCAAAGGGTGTTCCATTACTGACATGGACCCAGGAGGTCGCATAGTCAGACCAGAAACCACTGTTATCGCGAACCCGGAAGGTTATCGTATGATTGTATGCTGGTAGATCTCCGGTAGTGAAGTTGGAAGATGTGGAAAGAGTTGTATTGTGTCCATCATAAGAGGAATACCACTCATAGGCAGTAATGTAACCGATCTGGTCAGTTCCGTTCCCACTGAAAGAGACCTCGGTAATATTGAAGTATGCAATCTGTGGAGATATATCCAGAATCGTAGCCACTGGTGGCTCTGTATCAATGGTCCACTCCCATTCTACCACGTCCCCTACATTACCAGCCTCATCAGTGGTCCGGACCATGAATGCATGATCTCCGTCTGAAAGGTCATCATACTGGACTGGACTGGAGCAAGCTGACCAATTGTCTTCTCCATCCAGATTACACTCGTCATTGTTTATCGTTCCATTTTCCTCATTGTTATAGAAACTGAAGGACGCGTCGTCTGAATTAGACAGACTGGATGGACCTGAATAGATGTATGTAACCGGACGTGTGATGTCGACTACCCAATCATGAGTTACAGACGAACCTGTGTTATTAGCCTCGTCCGTGCCACGGACCTTGAACGAATAGGAAGCCTCCGAAAGATTGCTGAAAACCACTGGACCAGTACAACTGTACCATGCCGAATTGTTGAATGAACAATCGAGTATTGCACTCTCATCAGCAGTGAAATTGAAGGTCGCCACCTGATTGTTGGTCCTGCTTGGAGGATAACTGGTCAAAGTAACGACAGGGGCAGTGTAGTCGGTTGTCCAAGTATAGGTTGCAGTATTACCCAGGTTACCTGCCTGATCGGTAGTTCGAACGTAGAAAGTGAATGAATACGGGTTCGACTCATTGAGACCATCGTAGGTTATCGGACTGGTACAACTGTCCCAACCTCCTTGGTAGCTAACTCTACACTCAGACGTGGAGTTGTCCTCACTGATGGCAAACTGGAAGGTTGCGCTAGTTGAATTTGTAATCGTATCTGGACCAGAAGTAATCGTGGTTATGGGATCTGTATAATCTATGGTCCAGTTGTAGTAAACCGTTGCTCCAATATTATCAAAGATATCCGTGGCCTTTACACTGAATGTATGACCACCTTCTGAGAGGTTACTGTATGACTTAGGGCTTGTGCAGTTGCCCCAGCTGCCTGAATCCAGTTTACATTGTATAGTTGCATTATTTTCATTGACACTGAACCGGAATGTAGCCGACTGGCTGCTGGTAAAACTATCGGGTCCTGATGATATAGTGACGACAGGGGGATCCTCGTCGGTACAATAGGTCACTTCATCACTGTCTGCAGGGACACAGAGCCAAGGTGAATAGGAAATCAGTGAACGGTTGTTGATCGCATCCCCTGAACCTGCACCGGCCCCTCCCGGTCCGGTGGAATTACCCCACCAATTGTAAGTGGCATTGACCATTTCCTTAGCGAACATAGCATACTGTCCGCTGTCAACAATATTGTTGAACCGAATATTATTGGGTGAAGAATCGGTATATTGGTCACTCAGTATGTAAATTCCATACTTATCACTGCCAGAGATTGTATTATTGTGGATATGATTCTCCGATGAATCCTTTATCTCCATACCGTATATACTATTCTTAATCACATTGTTTGTAATCGTATTATTATCGCTACCTGTTTCAATTTGAAAGCCATAATAATTTCCTTCGAGATAATTGTTCTTGAATAGATTGTAGTCAGAGTTACCTTGAGGACTTAAAGCCTTATTTCCAAAATACTTGATTGTATTATTTATGATACTATTATGATGGCCAGTTAGAGCGATACCATTGCTAGAACGGTTATCTGATATCAGAATATTGTCACGAACAACACTGTAAGTTATTCCTGGAAGCCACATTCCAGTCCAACAAGCACCTATCGTGTTGTTGTTAATTCTACCATTGAATCCCCCGTCAGAATTGTAAATATGCTGTCCACAGAAATCCGGATTCGGGGAAAAATCGTTGTGATGAATTACGTAAGAGTCGGATCCAACAGAGAAAATACCACTCTGGTTAGTAACAAAAGAGCTGTATTCTATCAATGCATAGTCAGAATTATGGATTAATAACGACTGTGTATTGTCCCTAAATGAAATATTGGAGACCGTAACATTGTTTGTATAATAAACAACGATAGCAGAATTATTCTGAGGTGTTGATGTGCTAGTACTGTCCAGAGTTCCTTCGACTATGAAACCATCGATATGCACACGATCTGCATTAATCCAGACTGTATAATTGCTGTAACTTCCGTTGATTATGGTATTGGTCCCGTTACCTAGGAAAGATATGGTTTTGTTAACTATAATATTCTCATAGTAAGTCCCTGCCCAGACCCTAACTGTATCTCCTGCTGAAGCATTCGACAATGCCCCCTCAAGTGTGGTATAGTGGCCATTACCATTCTTGTCAACAATCAAGAATGACAGATTTATCGTCTCATGACGATGGGACGTCATATCCAGATTCAATACCTTCTCGGTTCCCTCATACCAAACGTACAATTGTGTGGTATGATTGGTTGAAGTATTACCTTCGTATGTACGGTAGGCCAGTAACTGTTCCGATATCTCTCCCGAACTGTCGGTTTGGGCATCATTACCTCCATAATGGGATGAAGAATACTGGATGTCATTACCTGTAACGATCCTGATATCCACGCCAGATAATGGATGACTATTCGATCCCTGAACCTTGGTCTCAAGATAATTCATAAGAGCCAAAGACGAGGATGAATGAATAGAATAATTTCCTATGTCAGAATCGATAAATATGTTGCCTGTGGAATTGGCATCGACGAACAGATCATAGTCATCACTGTTGGAGACTCTATTATCTATGAAAGTGTTGCTACTGGCAGATGCTTGAATGTAGATACCATACTTCTCACTGTTCCTGACAACATTATCAATAATCACATTGTTTGTAGCATTGGCGTATAGCGTAATACCATACTTGCTATCGTCTACCGTATTGTTCTCGATAGTATTATCCTCACAAGCTGTCGGTGAAACATCATTATACCTGCATCTAAAGACAATTCCATGCTTGTAGTCCGAAACATAGTTTCCAAACAACACATTGTCTGCTGAATGAGAACCGACTGTCAATCCAACTTCACCCAATGAGGTTGTTCCATTCGAAGAATAGATGAGAGTGTTATATCTCAAAATATTGTGAGTAGAATAATCATGTATAGCAAGACCAAAACTGGCATAATAAAATGTGTTATTCTCTACAATATTGTAACTGGAATCATGAATTTCCATATGAGAACCTGGACCTACAAATGTGTTGTTATAGTATAATCCATAATCTGCATTATAAGTCAGAATCGCCCATTCCGAGTTGTAAAACTTATTCTTTGAAATATTAACATTGTCACCATTAACAGCTACGCAATAAATCCCGTTTATACTATTGTAAGTAATATTGTAATAAAATGAATTATTATTCAGTGTAATATCATCCCCAACTATACGCAACAAGGTATTGAAGTATGACGAGGAGGTTCCTCTACTTTCCAAGGTGATGTTAATCTTCTGGAATACTATATCATCCGAAGTGAGATGAACAAGAACCTTAGTTGTGTTCTCAAATTGAGAAATATTGCCAACGATCTTGGTAGACTCTGAACCATTTCCAGTCAGGGTCAAGGCTTTGTCCACAACAATCTTTTCGCGATAAACACCGCTCCAGATGCGTAACTCGTTACCTTCCCTGGCGACCGTAACTGCTTGCTGGATAGTAGTGAAATCCCCGCTACCGTTGATATCCACGACCCAGATACTCTTCCTGTCGACATTGATACTCTCGGTATGGGTTGTGGACATATTGACCGAGCGGGAAATAGATGTACCGTGGAGAATCTTGATCGTCGTGATATTCTCGGTCGCTGTGGAATTAGCATTATAGATCCTGTCAGTTATCAAATAAGTCTGGATGGTACCATTGTCCGTCTTTGGATCTGAACCACCAAATCCGGATGATGCATGGATCACGTTATCATTATCCTTGATCAGAACGTCAGCGTTGTTGACGTTATAGGTACCATTATCGAGTGTGACCAGAATGGACAGATAATTCTTGATTATCAAACTTGATGTATTGTCCACATATACCTTGCTGAAAATAGAGTTGACAACAGTATTGTTCTCACTACCTCCCTGTATACTGAAGTCAAAACCATTATCCTCGAGGTAATTATCCTCAAATAGATTATTATCTGCATTACTCTCAAGGCCAAATCCTTTGATACCAAAATATTTAATCGTATTATTGATGAATTTATTGTAATATCCAGTACCACTTATGCCGTTACCACTACGATTATCGGATATCAGAACATTATCTCTTATGATACTGTCACTAACTCCAGGGAGCCACATACCTGTCCAGCAGGCACCCATTGTATTGTTATGAATACTGACTGAATCGGATGATGAGCCATAGATGTGATGTATACAGTTATCACTGCTTGGTGAAAAATTATTATGGTGGATTAAATATCTATCAGAACCGGACAAATAAATTCCAAAATTATTTGTGACAAAAGAACTGAATTCAATAATAGCATCATGGGATTCCTTGAAGTAAAGGGTACGTGTATTATCCCTAAATGAAATGTTGGATAGTGTTACATTATCTGCATAATAGATGACTATAGCTGAATTATTGGTGGTCTCTCCACCAGTACTTGAATCATGTGTTCCCTCTATTATGAAACCATCAATCACAACTCCATCTGCGCTTACCCAGACCGTATAATTGCTGTAACTTCCGTTGATTATGGTGTTAGTTCCGTTACCTAGCAGAGATATGGACTTATTGACAATCAAATTCTCGTAGTATGTTCCTGCCCAGACCTTGATGGTATTGGCCGAAGTGGCATTCGCCAGGGCGGAAGAAATAGAAGTGTAGTCCCCATTACCATTCTTGTCGACAACTATACTGAAATCAATGGTCCAGCTGTAAGTAGTTGGTGAACCTGTATTACCTGATTCATCGGTAGCCCTCACCTTGAATACATAGTTACCTTCAGTAAGACTTGTGTATGATTTAGGACTGCTACAACTACTCCAGCTTCCTGAATCAAGTTTGCACTGGAAAGTTGAATCATCCTCATTACTACTGAAGCTGAAGGATGCTGTCTGATTATGCGAAGGATTGCTTGGTCCCGATGAAATTGAAGCGACCGGAGCAGTCAAATCTGATATATCCCAGATCCAGCTTACCGCACTTCCGGTATTATTCGAGGAATCAGTAGCCTTAACTTGGAATTGGTGGGTTGTATCATCCGAAAGATTAGTGTAAGTTTTAGGACTTGAACAGCTATGCCAATCACCAGTATCCATCTTACACTGGAAGGTCACATCATTCTCGTTAGCTGTGAAATTGAAAGTGGCATTACGTGAATCACTTGGATCGGAGGGTCCACTAGTAATATTGGCGATCGGCGGAGTGGTATCTAGGACCGTGAAATTCATCAACTTGGATGTGGCTGAACCGGTACCGTCCGTTGCGACAACCTTCCAATAATATTTTTTGGATTCTGTCAGGTTAGTAACAAAATGAGTATAATTAGTGATATCGTCTGCCACTAATGCTGCTGAATTATTGTTGAGGACATCGTTCTTGACCCAGCTGAGGTAGACATCGAAGGTGAGGTTGGTGATATCATCGCTTCCTGGGAACCAGCCTAATGTTGTGTCATGAAGAGTTTCACTACCACTGCGGGGGCCATAGGTAATGACTGAAGGGCGGAAGACCGGGTCATTTCTGAAGGTGTATATCTTGCGGTTATAGCTACTTGTGCTAGCAACGAGGTACTCTCCGTCAGCAGAAATAGCAACTGAATTAACATTACCTTCTACAGTATAGTTCCATAGCGGGGTACTGCCATCCTTACCGAAGAAGTAAATTTTGTTGTCACTAGAACCAGCAACGATGTATTCGCCATCTGCAGAAATAGAAACATGTTTTGCATCCCCCCCTGTAGCGTAGCTCCACAGAGGCGTATTGCTATCTTTGTCAAAGAAATAGATATTGTCGTCCTCTGAACCGGCGGTGATGTACTCCCCATCTGATGAGATGGCAATGGTTCTAACAGCTTCTCCAGTCTCGTAGCTCCAGAGCGGCGTACTACTATCCTTGTCAAAGAGGTAGACCTTCTCGTCATCGGAACCGACGGCGATGTACTCTCCGTCTACAGAAATGCTGACGGCCACTACAGAATCTCCAGTGCTATAGCTCCAGAGTGGAGTACTGTCGTCCTTGTCAAAGAGATAGACCTTGTCAGATACAGCTACAATATATTCTCCATTCGCAGAAATGGAAATCGAATTTATGTTACTGCCTGTTTCGTAACTCCATAGAGGGCTGCTACTATCCTTGCCGAAAAGATAGACCTTGTTATCATCATTACCAGCTACGATGTATTCACCATCTGCAGAGATTGCAACTGATCCTACATTATTGCCTGTATCATAGGTCCAAAGAGGCGTGGAACTATCCTTTTCAAATAAGTAAACTTTTCTAGCCTGACCACCAGCTACAATATAACTTCCATCAGATGAAATAGCAACAGAGTAAAAGTCATAGGTAAATCCAGACGTCCACAAAGGTGCACTGCTATCTTTATCAAATAAACGAACCCAAGCACCACTATCTCCTGAAACTATGAATTCGCCATCAGCCGAAATTGCAATTTTGCTGGTGGGAAGACTGTAGCTCCATTCAGGACTTTTCCTGACGTCCACCCAGCTGGTAACATTATCTGACCAGACTCCATCATTGTCCTTGACCCTGAAAGTTATGGTATGATTCCCAAACGTCATGTCGGTGGTCGAAAAACTGGCTGAAGTCGACAAATCACCGTCTATCGATGAAATCCACTTGTATTCAGATATTGTTCCGTCAGGATCGCTACCACTTCCCGAGAATGATACCGAATTATATAATTCCGCAATCTGTGGTGATATCGAACTAATTGTGGCTGTAGGAGGATAAGACGTCAAAACAATAATTTGACCATCATAATCATCATCATATTGATCGTAATAATCGTATATTCCAACCGTGTCAAACGTATAACTCCAACTATTGCCAGGACTGATGCTTCCCGAATCAAAGTCATCATCATCCTCGGTCACGGTATGCAATGAATCATCGTCATTGGTCCAGATGACGGTCGAACCTTTCTTGATAGTCAATGTATCAGGATCGTAAACGTCATCGATAGAGATACAGAATATGTTTCCGTAAGAAGTAACTGTGAAATTCATGACTGATGATGTTACCGTATCGTCACCATCCGTTGCCACAACCTTCCAGTAATATTTGGTATCCAGAGTCAGACATTGTGTATTGTAGTAGAGAGTGGTAATATCATCTGCAACTTTGGTGTCGGGATCGCTGTCCGTATCGAGATAAACATCGAATGTCAGGTTGGAACGGTCATCGCTGCCGGCGAACCAGCCTAGTTGTGGGTCTGTATCTGTATTACTACCTTCTCGAGGACCGTAGGCGAGTAGAGAAGGTCGGTTAGCAAGAGAATTCTTGAAGGTGTAGACGTTGTCATCTCTAGAACCTGCAGCCATGTATTTACCGTCAGCCGAAATTGTGACTGAATCCACATAATGATTAGCAGAGTAGCTCCATAATGGTGTGCTACTATTCTTGTCAAAAAGGTATACATTATTGACTCCAGTCTCCGCAGAACCTACTAAAATATATTCTCCATCTGCAGATATGGACACTGAGACTATCGAATTATCTGTGTCATAGCTCCAGAGTGGTGTGCTACTATCCTTATCGAATAGATAGGCCTTCTCATCATTTGAACCTGCAACAATGTACTCCCCATCTGCTGAAATGGCCGTCCACTTTACGTCATATCCAGTTTGGTAACTCCAAAGGGGATTACTACTGCCCTTGTCGAATAGGTAGACTTTATTGTCATCGGAGCCGGCAACGATGTATTCGCCATCAGCCGAGATGGCGACCGAAAACACAGCATCCCCAGTGGTATAATTCCAAAGAGGCGCACTACTGTCCTTGTTAAACAAGTAGACATTGGGAGAATCGTTTGGCGAAAGACTTGTACAACCGGCGGCGATGTACTCGCCGTCTGCGGAAATAGATATCGATTTCACCTGAGAACAGGCACTGTAACTCCAGAGTGGAGTACTGCTGTCCTTATCGAATAGATATATATTTGAACCCGATAGGCTACCTGCTGCGATGTACTCACCGTCTGCTGATATATCGACTGTATATGCATGAGATCCTATTTCATAACTCCAGAGTGGTGTACTACTATCCTTATCGAACACGTAGACTTTGCCATCCTCAGAACCGGCGGCTATGTACTCACCATCTGCCGAGATGGCCACCGAAACCACGTGAAGACCAGTTGTATAACTCCATAGTGGTGTACTACTATCTTTGTCAAAGAGGTAGATCTTGTAGTCAGAATTACCTGCAACTATATATTCACCGTCTGAAGAAACGGCAACCACGCTCACATCATTTCCAGTATCGTAGCTCCACTCCGGTGCCACAGCAACCGTAAAATTCATCACACTGGATGTTATACTTCCCGAGGAATCGGTAGCAACTACCTTCCAGTAATACGTTGTGTTAGACACTAAATTACTTGGACTGTAATTCAGCGTTGTAATATCATCTGCAACCTTGGTCAGAGAACTTGCATTTGTGCCGAGATAGACGTCGAATGTCAGATTAGCTCTATCATCACTACCAGCAAACCAGATAAGTTGAGGAGAAGAAACCTCATTTCCGCTTCGCGGGGATACTGGGAGAAGGAAATCTTCTGATGCCTCTATATTTTCGAATAGATAAAAGGGTACATAATCGCTAGTTGGCGCTGCATAAATATATCGGCCACTGGCCGAAGAATCTAATTCGAACCCTGAACCCTGATCCAAACCAGTAGTGGCATAGCTCCAGAGAAGCGTACTACTGGCTCTGTCCCAAAGAGAAAATGTGCTTGCTGTAGAAAATACATACTCTCCATCTTCAGAAATACCAACCAGTTTGTTGCCTGAACTATAGCTCCAAAGAGGTGTGGAACTATCTTTGTCGAAAACATAAATTTTAGAGCTAGTAGAAACTACCATATATTCGCCATCTGAGGAAATATCTACACTTTTTGGCTTTCCATCCGGTTCATAGTCCCAAATAGGATCATTACTATCCTTATTGAAGAAATAAATCGTTTCATCATCATCTCCAGTTATGATATACTCACCGTCTGCAGAAATTTCAACTGCGTAAACCTCATCTTCAGCCTCATATTCCCAAAGTGTATTGTTGGTATCGCCAAAAAGATAAACATACTCGCCAGCTGCAGCTACGATATACTTTCCATCTGCTGACATGGAGAGGTCTCTAATTTCACCGGAACCTGTATCATGGATCCATAGAGGAGTGCTGCTCTCTCTATTCCAGTAATAAATCAAACCGCTAGTAGTACCTGCTGCAATATTTCCCCCATCAGATGAGATAACAATTGTTTTGAGAAACCTATTATCGTCGTCAGTCTCATAACTCCAGATTGGTGTTGAACTATCTTTATCAAACAGATAGATACATGACTCAGGCCCACCACAGCCAGTTACAGCAATATATTCACCGTCAGCAGATATTGATGCTGCCTCTATGTCATCACCTGCGTTGTAACTCCACTCTGGTGTGGAACTATCCTTGTCAAAGAAATATACTTTATCATCTCTAGAACCTGCTACAATGTATTCACCATCAGCTGAGATTGCAGAAGAATCAAAATGCTGCGGATCATTGTTAATATATGACCACCACCACCTCTTGTACAGAATCTTAACATCAGAAGTAGATGTGCCAGAAGAGTCCTTGGCAACAACTTTCCAATAATGATAAGTGTGAACTTCCAAATTCCCTGGTGGTTGGTAGTAATTTGTAGTCAGATTACTAGCAACTTTGCTTAGTGATGTTGAACTGTTACCGATATATACATCAAAAACCAAATTATCTTCGTCATTACTGCTCCAGTACCACCTGAGAGTATCATCCGGATACAAGATTTCTCCATGTATCGGACCATACGGAATAACTGAAAGTGAGGAACCTGCATTATTATTGAATACGTATAACTTGTCATCCTCTCCTGTGGCTGATATAATCTCACCATCTTTTGAAATCTCTACAGATACAAAAGAAGATTCTGCAGGATTCGTATAATTCCAAAGTGGTGTACCACTATTCCCCTTATTGAAGAGGAATAATTCTCCATCTTCCTGCCCTGCTACGATAAATTGGCCACTGGCAGATATAGAAACTGAAGTGACATCAGCGCCTGTATCATAACTCCATAAAGGTGTTGAACTGTCTTTGTCAAATAAGTAAACTTTATCATCATCACATCCGGCAACGATATATTCACCATTTGCAGATATTGCCAAAGTAGTGGCATTGCCATCAATCTCCTTTTTCCATTCATAATTGTTGGAATCCCTATTCCACAATCTTATCTCTGGGTTTTGATACTCATCATATTCTTCTCCGCCCCATATAGAGGCGACGACATACTCCCCATCTGATGAAAGTGCCGTTGAAATGAAATCAAATTCATACGATATTGCATACCATTTTGAATCGTCTTCAACGTCAGGATCATGAATATCTGATATCTCTAAATCTATAAAATATAATTTCTCACCTGCTGCAATAGAAAGAGACATGCCATTATCAGCTAAGGACATGCCTGTCACTGTATACGACGTACTATCTCTCCATAAATATTTGTAAGAATCCCAAGTGTCATCATCTGTATTGAAATGGTAAATGCGTTTTGCTTCATTAGTTGCAACAACATAATTTCCATCCGAGGTTATATCAACCAATAAAACATCAGAACCAGTATCATATTCCCAGACAGGAGTACTACTGTCCCTGTGCCAGAACATTATGTCATCATTGGCAGAACCTGCAACAATACTCCAGCCATCTGCCGAAATAGCTACCGAGTTGACATTCTTTCCAGTATCATATTTCCATATCGGCGTACTACTGTTACTCTGGAAAAGGTAGACATGATCATCCTTTGAGCCTACCACAATATATTTTCCGTCTTGAGACGTGGCTGTAGTAAGACCATCATCATCCATCTCGTAGCTCCACTCCGGAGTCGGCGGCGTAGTCGGAATGGTAAAAAACATCACACTGGAAGCCTTGCTTCCCGTAGAATCGGTCGCAACCACCTTCCAGTAATATTTGCTGCCATTGAGCAGACCTGAAGGTGTGTAACTCAGGGCCGAGGTATCGTTGGCAACCAGGGTGGTCGGACTGCTGTTGGTATCAAGATAAACATCAAAAGTCAGGTTGGCTCTATCATCACTTCCTGTAAACCATCTCAGAACTGGATTTTCAACCTCGCTGCCGCTGCGGGGGCCGTAGGGGATTATCGAAGGACGGTCGGCAAGATTATTCTTGAAAGTGTAGACATTGTCATTCCAAGAACCAGCTGAAATGTATTTACCATCTGCTGACAAAGAAACCGAAAGTACTCTATCTTGTGTCTCATAGCTCCATAGAGGAGTACCGCTGTCTCTGTCAAAGAAAAAGACTTTGTTATTACTCGAAGAAATACCTGTGCCTGCAACTATGTAATTACCATCTTCTGATATCTGCGCCGTATAAAAATCATCATCTGCTGTGAAATCCCATATAGGTGTGCTGTTGCTTCTACCAAAAAGATATACTTTATCGTTGGCTGAACCTGCTACGATATATTCACCATTAGATGAGATTGAAACTTGCCGTATATTGGCCTCAGTATCATAATTCCATAAAGATGTATTGCTGTCTTTGTGATACAGATATATTTTATCACCGTAAGAACCTGCTACGAGGTACTCACCATCTGCTGAGATATCAACAGATATAACCAAATCGCTCAGTGAAGCTTCCCATACTGGATTACTACTACTTCTACTAAAAAAGAAAAGATTGTAATTATCATCCTGACTTCCAGCAGCAATATATTCACCATCATCTGAAATATCTATTGAATATACTGGATTAGTTCCTCTTGACACATCCCATAGGGGAGTGCTACTATCCTTGTCAAACAAATATATTTTACTGCCTGATGCTGCAGCAATAGATTCTCCATCCGCCGATATAGCCACCGGTGCTGTTGTTTGAGATGTAGTAGTATAATCCCATAAAGGATTATTACTACTTTTCTTGAAAAGATATATTTTCCCATTGGTAGAACCTGTGACAATATATTCTCCATCCGCTGATATATCAACAAATACTCTATCACCTCCAACCTCATAATTCCAGAGGGGCGTACTGTTATCTTTTTTGAACAAATACACATAGCCGTCATATGTTCCTCCAACAATGTACTCACCATCTGCTGAGACTGCAACAGAACGAACCTCATCTCCAACATCGTAGCTCCATTCAGGTGCCACTTCCACGGTAAAATTCATCACGCTGGAAGTTATACTTCCCGATGGATCTGTCGCTACTACCTTCCAGTAGTATTTCGTGTTCATTGCGAGATTGTTGGGAGTATAAGTCAGGGTTGTAATGTCATCCGCGACCTTCGGCTGTGAAGACCGCCCCAGCATCAGGTAGGTTTGGCCGGCGACGCCACCACCATCATCATCGCCATATGCACCGATTAGGAAGTCGTCGTAGCCATCCCCATTGACATCGCCGGCGCCAGAAACTGCAAAGCCACTAAAGTCATCAGAATCCTCACCCCAAAAGGAGGAGGAGGCATCAGACAGGTCGGTATCCATGGCCCAGCCCGAAGCCTTGCCCATTATCAGGTAGGTCTGGCCCGCAGCACTGCCACCATCGTCATCACCATTCACACCGATGAGGAAGTCGTCGTAGCCATCACCGTTGACATCGCCAGCGCCTGAAACAGCGCAGCCACTGCGGTCTTGGCTATCCAGCGCCGTTGAGCAGCCTTGGCTATCCTCGCCTATGAAAGAAGCATCGGCATCCGAAAGGTCGGTATCCATCGACCAACCTGATGATTTACCTAATATCAAATAAGTCTGGCCGGCCTCACTGCCGCCATCGTCATTTTCAGGCGCACCGATAAGGAAGTCGTCGTAGCCGTCACCGTTGACATCACCGGCGCCAGAAACAGCGGCGCCACTAAAGTCGCCGCTTTCCTCACCTATGAAAGAAGCATCGGCATCCGAAAGGTCGGTGTCCATCGACCAACCTGATGATTTACCTAATATCAAATAAGTCTGGCCGGCCTCACTGCCGCCATCATCATCTTTATACGCACCGATGATGAAGTCGTCGTAGCCGTCACCGTTGACATCGCCGGCGCCAGAAACTGCAAGGCCACTCCTGTCATAGGAACCCTCGCCAATGAAGGAGGCGTCGGCGTCCGACAGGTCGGTGTCCGTGGCCCAGCCCGAAGCCTTGCCCAATATCAGGTAGGTCTGGCCGGCCCAGTTGCCGCCATCGTCATCTCCATACGCGCCAATGATAAAGTCGTCATAACCGTCGCCATTGACATCGCCGGCGCCAGAAACAGCCTTGCCACTACGGTCTCCAACACCCTCACCAATGAAAGAGGCATCCGCATCCGACAGATCAGTATCCATGGCCCAGCCTGAAGCCTTACCCAGTATCAGGTAGGTCTTACCAGCATTACCTCCATGCGCGCCAATGATGAAGTCGTCATAACCGTCGCCATTGACATCACCGACACCTGAAACAGCGGCACCACTGAAGATAATCCCACCACCCTCACCTATGAAGGAGGCGTCCGCATCTGACAGGTCAGTGTCCATGGCCCCACCCGTACTATCACCCAGTATCAGGTAGGTCTGGCCAGTGTTAGTGTTATAGCTATACGCACCGATGAGAAAGTCGTCGTAGCCGTCACCGTTGACATCGCCGACACCTGAAACAGCGGCACCACTGAAGTGACCGCCATCCTCACCTATGTAGGAGGCGTTCGCATCTGACAGGTCGGTATCCATCGGCCACACAGCCTTTGTCGTGCCGAGATAAACATCAAAAGTAAGATTATCTCTATCATCGCTGCCGGCGAACCATCTCAGCGTAACAGGTTCATCAACCTCGCTGCCGCTGCGGGGGCCGTAGGGGATTATCGACGGGCGGTCCGCGAGAGAATTCTTGAAAAGATATACGCTGTCGTCCAGACCGCCACCGGCTATGTATTTTCCATCAGCTGAGATACTGACACCTTGAGGATAGTAACCGAAAGCATACGTCCAGAGGGGTACATTGCTGTCCTTGTCAAACAGGTGAATATTGAAATCTGCATCTGCCGCAACAATGTACTTGCCATCCTTCGAAATGGATACGTCATATACATTATCTGAAGCACTGTAATACCACAAGGGCGTGCTGCTGTCCTTGTCGAAGAGGTAAAGTCTGTTATCATCTTCTGTATTTCCTACTGCGATATACTCCCCGTCAGCAGACATATCACAGGACCTATCTGAGGTGAAACCTCCATCAGTAGTGTAGGTCCAGAGCGGAGTGGAACTATCCTTGTGGAATAAACGGACCTTTTTGTCATCGTCACCAGAACAGGAGACTATGTACTCCCCATCAGCTGATATCGAAACATCATGTGCACTTCCATCTCCGTCAGTGTAGCTCCAAAGCGGGGTGCTGCTGTCCTTGTCGAACAGGTAGACTGCGTAACCAGAAGTGCCTACGGTGATGTACTTGCCATCTGCCGAAATGTCGACTGTAAGGACGCTATAATCTGTATCATAACTCCACAAGGGCGTGCTGCTGTCCTTGTCGAACAAGTAGATTTTTCCATCACTAGAACCAGCTGCAATGTACTCGCCATCCACAGAAATGGCGATTGCCCTTACATTCCCTTCGGTCTCATACGTCCAGAGAGGGGTCGAACTGTTCCTGGCGAAAAGATATACCTTATCTGAATCGCTACCCACGGCGATATACTCACCGCCAGAAGACATGTCGACAGCGTATGCTCTAACACCAATATCATATTTCCAGAGCGGGGTACTGCTGTCCTTGTCGAACAGGTAAACATAGCTTGCAGTACCAGCTGCGATGTACTCGCCATCATCGGTAACGGATACTGACAGGATATCCTCATCGGTATCATAGCTCCACTCCGGTAAAGTGGTCTCATACCATGCTATCGTGTCATCGAGAGATGATGCCGAGACAATATCCAGATCGCCATCTCCATCCATATCGGCCACGAAAACACTCGCTGCACCATCCGCACTGGTTGCAATATCCTCTGCTGTCCAACTCGGATCTGAAGCCCCATCATTCTCATACCAAGCTATCGTGTCATCACCATATGATGCCGATACAATATCCAAATCGCCATCTCCATCCATATCGGCCACAAAAACACCCCAGGCTGCATCAGCACTGGTTGCAATGTCCTCTGCTGTCCAACTCGGATCTGAAGCTCCATCATTCTCATACCAAGCTATCGTGTCATCGAGATATGACGCCGATACAATATCCAAATCGCCATCTCCATCCATATCGGCCACAAAAACACCGATTGCACCATCCGCACTGGTTTCAATGTCCTCTGCTGTCCAACTCGGATCTGAAGCTCCATCATTCTCATACCAAGCTATCGTGTCATCATCAAATGATGCCGATACAATATCCAAATCGCCATCTCCATCCATATCTGCTACGAAAACATCGCTGGCGTAATCTGCACTAGTTTCAATGTCCTCCGCTGTCCAACTCGGATCTGAAGCCCCATCATTCTCATACCAAGCTATCGTGTCATCACCATATGATGCCGAGACAATATCCAAATCGCCATCTCCATCCATATCGGCCACAAAAACACGCCATGCACCTTCAGCGTTGGTCGCGATATCCTCTGCTGTCCAACTCGGATCTGAAGCTCCATCATTCTCATACCAAGCTATCGTGTCATCATCAGATGATGCCGAGACAATATCCAAATCGCCATCTCCATCCATATCGGCCACAAAAACGCCACAGGCACCATCCGCGTTGGTTGCAATATCCTCTGCTGTCCAACTCGGATCTGAAGCTCCATCATTCTCATACCAAGCTATCGTGTCATCATCAGCTGATACTGAAACAATATCCAAATCGCCATCTCCATCCATATCGGCCACAAAAACGCCGAGTGCATTATCTGCACTAGTTGCAATATCCTCTGCAACCCATGTCGGATCCGTTGCCTCAGCATCCCCAGAAACAAAAATCAGTGCCACTCCCAACAGCAACAGACAGGCTACTGATAATTTGATAGAGTGGGCACTCAAGGAAACTTGTCAACTCCACTACATACTAAACACTTTTGTTTCCCTTAAGGGAAACATTTGTAGTACCTTATGCCACTTCAGATCGCTCTTTGACGGTCGATTCGAGCAGGACCTTGACCAGGTTCGAGGTGCATCCCTCAAAAGCAGAGGTATCACCATCCCAACCCTCTAATTTATTTAAATACTTATCTTCTATTAATGATACTTGCTTCCTAAGCCCCTGTCTAAGGCTATCAGAAGGCTCTCCGTAGTTCATTGAGACCATGTAACAATGTTCTCCTTTTTCAATTACAATTGAGTTTGCTCCAAACTCCAAATTACCAATATTTCCGGTCGCTCCTAAAGAATCCGCAACGAAGTCATTGACCGCCATTAGCATACTGGTCAGGATCTCGGCATCTGTTTGCTGATCCTCGGAGAAAACGTGACCCAATAATCTTCCATCATTGTAGACCAAGTAGACTGCTTCCACCAGGAATTTGGTGTTACTTTTCTTGGCTGCCTCACTAATCTTCATCTTCTCCAACTTCAGTTCGTGCTCCTGCTGCTGTTTTTCAATCTCCAGACTCTGTTTCAATAATCTGTCCTTGAGGTCGACCAGACCCGCCAGTTCACTGTGTTGTGAATCGGTCTTTATCTTCTCCAGTTCAGCCTCCAGTTTGGCATTCGCCAAGGTCTGGGCATTCTGTTCTTCCACCGTCAAAGGTTTTTCAGGCTCTGAATCCTCACTTTCCATCTTGTTTGCTACTGCAATAGGACTTCCGGATTCATCCACGTTCTCGAATAACCAGTCCTCTATCCCGCCATTGAGGTGACTGATCGGAATACCCTCTGATTCCATCCATGCTCTTGCAGAATTGGACCGGATTCCCAGATGACAATAGAGGACCACGTTACCGTGTCGGGGAATACTACCCACCCGTTCGGCAAAGACATCCATCGGAATGTGCATATCCTCGGCCTCTATCTTGACCTCGGCTCTCTCCTCTGCACCTCTGACATCTATCAACAATGGAGGATCATCAGATTGCAACCTCTCTTTCAATTCGGAGGCCGACATGTGGTCCGGCAAGGTCTTTGCCAGTTTCCCTGGTTTTCCAGCCTCAACAGCCGGAACCTCGACCTGACGGACTGTCCCTTTACGACCATCCAGAAAGAAAAATGATGATTTCTCGACCTTCTCAAGGGCCAAGTGAATTGCCAGCAACGCTTGATGCATACCAACCCATCCCACAAAGGCACTCAGAACCCCAGTCTCAGAGCAATCCGCTACCGATTCAGGGGCAGGTGGTTTGGGATACATTGCCCGATAATAGCCACTACCTGGGAGAAAAATTCCGACATGCCCCTCAAAGGCCCGTACACCACCATGAATCAGAGGTTTTCCGATTGATTGACAAATATCGGACAAGACATATCTTGATTCCACATTATCGGTACAATCGATAACAAAATCGTTCGAACTGGCATAGGTAAGGGCATTCTCCTCGGTCAGTTTTTCAGGAATCTCATTGATGACCGCATTTGGATTGAGGTGACTCAAGGTATGCTTGGCTGCATTGACCTTGTACTCACCGATATCATCCTCGGTATAGATTGGTTGTCGCGACAGATTGGATAATTCGACCTTGTCCGGGTCCATGATGCTCAGGTAACCGATTCCGGAACTGATTAGATACTGTGCGACAGGACAGCCAAGGCCTCCCATACCCACTATCAGGATCCCCGTATCATTCAGTTCTTCCTGTCCTTCCAGACCTACTTCCGGCAGGGTTATCTGGCGTGAGTAGAGCTCCTTATCCTTGTCGTTCAGCACAATTATCCATAATCGAGTGAATAAGTAATTAACCTATTTGGATTTTGTATCGGGTCGAAACACCGATTGAAACCAGAAGAATCAACATCAATGGATAATTCAGCAATACCCTTTCGTAAAGGAATGCGCCAAAGGTCCAGCTGTCTATCTCTCCGCAACTATGACCATCATAATGCGCGAAGGGTGAATCAAAACAGTGGGTTCCCTCACGAAAGGCCCAGCCATAATTCCCTCCTGATACGATAATATCGATCTCCTCCCATTTATCCTGACCCACATCAGCAGCCCACAGGTCCCCTGTCTCCCGGTCAAAACTGAACATCCAGGGATTTCTCAGACCATACGCAAAGATTTCCTCACGATATCCTTTGTCATTTCCGACAAAAGGATTGTCGGAAGGAATAGCATACTCCTCACCATTGACATCCAGACGAAGAATAGACCCTTTCAGAGTCTCCAGATTCTGGGCATGATCAAAAGCATCATTGTATTTTCCACCGTCACCCAGACCGAAATAGAGGTACCCATCCGGTCCGAATTCAATGTGTCCTCCGTTATGATTCCTGTAGGGTTGGTCAACTTCCAGAAGTATCTTCTCATCATCAGAATTCTCGACAAATTTAGATAGTCGCACTGCTCCATCATCATAGGTCGTATAGGTCACGAAGAAAATTCCGTTATTTCCAAAATCAGGATGAAATGCAAGTCCCAGTAGTCCCTGTTCCCAATCGGTTGACTCTACTCTTTCAGATATATCCAGAAAGATGTCGGTCTGATTGGAATCTCCTATGGCATGAATACGACCTGTCTGCTCGATTCCGAAGAGACGCCCTGATGAATCACCGCCATTATACAACCCTATCAGGAAAGGAATCGAGATATCTGGTTTGAAGGATTCCACCACTATTCCCGAATCTGTCTGGTTGAAGGTGAATATCCTTCCTGTATTCCGATCCGTGAAGAACAGTTCACCATCCTCAGATTCACCAAATGAGGATATGGAAATTCTAGGATTACCAGTCAGGGAAGTGTCGGCCTTGCTGTCATAGAGCAACTCATTCACAGGATTATCATCAACTATCTCGAGAGACCACAACTTGCCCATGATGAAATCCCCATAGACATATTTTCCATACAGTTCCGGGACATTCTGGCCACGATAAACGAACCCTCCCGTGACTGACCCATAACCGCTCTCTGAATCATGCTCATAGTCCCAGACCGGTTCCACCAGATCCATTTCAGACCCTTCATCTTCTCCCGAAAGATTGTCGTATATTCCATAGAGTAAAACCGATATCAAAAGAAAAACAGTGACCGGGATTGCAGCATTGATTTCACGGCCACCACTCACGATTTCCTCTAATCAATGATATATTTAAGTTAGACTCAATCCCAGAATCTGCGGGTCCTAGCGTAAGTTATCTCGGCCTCGATTATGGACTTTACCAGATCCGAATCATCACTCTGTTGCTTTCTGAGGATTCTGCCCGCCGTATCAGGGCCAACTCCTCTTCCTGCAATCACCAGAGCCGCCCTTGCGCCATGGGATTTGGCCAAGGAGGCTGACTTGAGCAATTTCTTCTTACTGACCTCACGATCCATCTCCATAGGGTGCAAGATCGCAACCATCCGGCTACTACATTTTGGACACACCAGTTCATCCTTGGTGATTCCCTTGACCTTCCTCTTTCTGGAATTATCACAGGACAGACATTTGAGTGAGAGATTAGTCCGCAGAAGTCTTCTTCGAACCGCAGTCACGACCGAACTATCGGACTTGGGAGGTTTCAGATAATCACGATAAGGGTCCAGACCAGCATAACCATGAGGTGTCTTGGAGGACAGCACAACCGAAACCTGTCCAGAATTGATTCTTTCTATGAATTCTTCCATCCCTTCCTCATCCAGTTGATGGAACAGGAACCGTTCAACTGCTTCCGTGTAAAGAGGAGTGTCAGAATAAGCCTCAATCAACCTGCGCATACCGAATCGGCTTACATCAGCTTCCGGACCTATCGCTCCCATTTTCCGAGCCGCATGCAATAGCTGGGATTTCAGGGCTGGGCTGTCTCGCAACGAGAATCTAAGCAGACCGGAAATACCTGTCTCAAAACCTTTCATTATGGCCAGCATATCCTTGACCGTCGTCCTTGTTGGTGCGTCCAGGATGATACGATAGGGATCAAACTGGTATCCTACCTTGTATCCACTTTTGGCCGAAAGCATGGCTGTGATTATCATCCCTATCGTCCGGTTCAATCGACTTCCGCCGGGATAATTCACTATGAACAGGCGCTCATGTTGCTCAATCGATAGACAATTGGGAGAAGGCATCACTCCCGCATCCAGAATACTGGTGTGATAATCGTCCAGAACAGCCCGGGCCTCATCCGTTATGGGCAGATCCTTCCAGTCTTTCTTGCTAAGCCTTTCCGAGGCCTCTAGGGCCACAGAATAGGGAACTGGGATATCCTCACCAATCCATCTGGGCAATTCACCCAATGAACTCGAAGGAGAGACTGTTACCTGCTCATCAATCTCTACCACGGACCATACTGAACCCCGGAAGACTATCCTGTCCCCAGGGGCCAGATCAAGAATGAAACGCTCATCCAGCCTTCCAATCATTTTCTGGGTTGTAATATCACGAACACCGTAAGTTCGTTGATCAGGAATCAAGGACAAATTGCCATGGAAATATTTCATGGCCCGAGGCCCCTGTCTGACCGACTTACCAATCGTCCGATTCTGGTGTACCTGATCCAACAATTCCAGCAAATCTTCTATGATCGTATCATTCAGTTTCCGAAACGGATAAGCCTTCTTGATGATCTTCCGAAACTCTGATTTCTCGACATTCTTGTCACATACGGTCCACGAAATAATCTGGTTCGCAAGAACTGCCATTGGCATCTCCCGGATTCGGGATGGTTCCAGTTCCCCGGCCAATGTACGTCTGGCGATCACCGCCGACTCAAGGATCTGAGTTGCCTCTGTAGATACTATTCGACCTATCGCGGTCGCCTTAATCCTGTGACCTGAACGTCCCAGACGCTGACTCATTCGCGATGGGTCCCTCGGTGAATTGTACTGAATTACCAGAGCCGTGTTTCCGACATCAATACCTAACTCAAGTGAGGATGTACAAATCAGTGTATTGACATTGCCCTGCCTATAATCCTCCTCGGCTTCGATACGTACGCCTTTACTCAAAGAACCATGATGGACGTGGATACTGGCATCTTGATCCCACATATTCCAGCGTACACCCATTGCCTCTGCTGTATCTCTGGTATTCACGAAGAGAAGAGTAGGTCCCATTTCAGAGGCCTTGGCGGAATAACGCAAGGCCGCGACCCGTTCCGGTTCCCAGTACAATTCGTTGACCAACTCATCATCTTCCGGGACTGGTTCAGGAGCATGGACCAGCAGATCCATTTTCCGTTCCAGTTTAGGGGTCAGAATCTCTACTTCTCGATCTCCAACCAGGAAGGAACCGACCTCAACCGGTGTTCCTACCGTCGCACTCAGTCCTATTCTCTGGAATTCACCGGACAACAGAACTAGGCGCTCCAAGGCAATACTCAACTGTGCGCCTCTTTCGCTAGAAGCCAGTTCGTGGACCTCATCTACCACCACTGCCTGAATTCCCTTGAGGTTCTCACGCAATCGTTTCCCGGATAACATAATCTGCAAGGTCTCAGGAGTAGTGATTTGGATCTGGGGAGGATTCTTGGATTGTCGAGTCCTCTCGCTTGCCGAGGTGTCCCCATGCCTGACCGCAACACTGACTCCTAATTCCTCACCGATGTCTTTCAAACGGCGTAGCATATCCCGATTCAAGGAACGAAGTGGAGTAATGTAGAGAACCGTTATCGGCTTGGATTCCTCTTCAAGAAGTCTGTGGAACAGAGGTACCATAGCCGCCTCTGTCTTACCGACACCCGTAGGTGCGATCAACAGGACATTGGAACCAGAAGCTATCGTTGGCCAGGCTGATGACTGAGCCAGTGTCGGTTTGGCAAGGCCTCTAGTCTCAAGGGCCTTCAATAATCTTGGATTAATCTTCATAGTCTCAAATCGATTAGATTCTCCAACTCGCCGAAATCAAGGCCTTCCAGAGTCTCGACCCGGGCCTTTGCTATATCTGCCAGATTATTCCTGAAAAGTGGTCCAAATCCCCTTAGCGGTTCTCGATTCATGGTACGGCCAGCCAGTTCCCCAAAAGCGGGCAGAACGATTACTTGTTCAGGTATTTTGTCATACCGGTCAGATTCCAGCAGAGGTACTCGAAGCCAGCATGGTTCACTATGCAGCTTATCTAATCTATCTCTGAAGGATAGCGCCGGGTGCCCATGTCCCATCACCAGAATCTCGGAATTCATGACCTCCTGGGAAGGCCACGCATGGCCGTGGATCATTCCTACATTGCCTATCACACAACCACTTGACTCATGGAAGATGACATCAGATGGTGCCTGTTCCTTCAGACCCCCATCATGATTACCGGGAATTACCTCGACCTTGGCTATACGGGTCGTGGCCATGAAAAATTGATCAATATCAGTCCGTTGCTGTTTACTGTTATGAGGGACTTGGTGCTTGATATCTCCTAGCAGAATCAATCTCTTTGACTTTGTCTGCTTGAGCAACTTCAATATTTTTTCGGTACGGGGTGTTGCCCTGTTAGGAATCCAAACCCCACCCCGAAGCATCTCGGCCTCGACTCCATAATGAAGATCGGATAACAGCAATGCAGATTCTTCTTCAAAATGAAGCGCAGGTGAACCATGAACTGGAACTAAATTCATAGACCCAGATCGCCTACGACGAAGTAGGCACCGACCAGATAGCCCAGGATTGCGCCACCATTCAGTAACGGAAGGCCGGCCTGAGGTCTCCCACTCATAACATAGGTCATCAATATCCAGAACCCAATCAAACTACCTACCATAGAGAAGATCCCCACCGTCCAACCCAATGCTACCTTGGAGGACACGACCAGGGCTCCAGGAATCACCAGATCTCCCAGACCCATGAACAGGGCCTCACGCTTTTCACCCTTATCAATCTGCTCAGCCAGACTTCCCTGGTCAAGGAATGAATAGCCCCTGGATTTAGGAATTACCAATAGTATCGGTAATTTGAGATTCATGACCGAATCCGCCAGGTCAACCATATGTCCTGTATGATAGACCGCCCATGCATCGTAGACTGCCAGACCAACAAGAAGTAGAAGTGCGGGTAGCAGACCAAAGGAAATTCCGAAGATGGCAGCAACACCAGCGGCCAACAAGACGCCGGCAATGTCAACCACATACCATTCTGGATAAGTTAATAGCAAAAACGTCAGTTCGATTGCCAGACCTGTGGCCCCGATATAACCTGCCACACCAGTTATCCCTACGCTATGGAAAAAAGGATAAAAGACGTAAATGAAGGTAACACCGATCGCAGATAGAAATATCAATTGAAGAATCCATTCCAGACCCTGTTTAGCAATCCATAGGACAAAGGCTGTGAAGACCAGAATTATACCGATGTAAACAACAGAATTAGTGGGGTCATCTGGATTCTCAAAAGCTTGTACCTCAGCTTCCTCATAAGCTGGTACAAGATACATGGCCAGCATATGCGAAATCACGAAACAAAGGGCCAAGGCCAGAATTGGCAGACGGTTCTCTTGCCATGCCTGTGAAAGGCTTAATTCTGTCTGTTCCGTGTCTGACATACAGCGCTCACTTGAGTGGTCATTAAAGGTGCTTGGTCATCTTTATTATGCCATCTTTTGTGGACGAAAACACGCGGGTGTAGTGTAGCCTGGTATCACTCAAGGTTGCCAATCTTGGAACCCGGGTTCAAATCCCGGCACCCGCACCAATCTATAATTCATCGAGTTTGCCCAAGACATCATCCATACCGGATTTGTCTTCTTCCTCATCGGATTTCTTCTCTTTCTTCTTGGGGGCATTCTCAGGGTCATCAAGTTCACTAAGTTTGCCCAGAATATCATCAACACCAGATTCACCAGGGTCTGGAGCAGGTTCAGCTGGTTCTTCTATGACTTCAGCCTCGGGAACTGCCTCGATTACCTCAGCCTCCACTTCTGAGGCCATTACTATCTCTTCGATAGGCTCATCTGTAATTTCCACTTCCTCTACTTCAGCCTCAACTACCTCGACTACCTCAGCCTCCACTTCAGCTACCTCGACTACTTCTGCTTCTATTTCAGCTACCTCGACCACCTCGGCGACCATTTCAATCGTCTCAATCGGTGTATCTGTTACCTCCTCAACTTCTGCCTCAACTACCTCGACTTCATCCACTGTGGATTCAACGACCTCGACCGGAGCTGTAGTGGCAACAATCTCAGCCTTGCTGGCATTATCAAGACTTGAAACATCCAGGCTTGTCCCTTCCTTGTAAAGATCCACTCGTTCGAAGACTGCACTGGAAACACCTGAAGATTGACCTCCCTTGGCCTCATAATCTAGGTGAACATTCAAGGACGCCTGTGTTGATTTCAATGGTTCGAAATAGAGGGTTACGCCAACTTCATCATTAGCCTTAATCGGTTTCAACTCAATTTCGGTTACTGAGTGTTTCAGTAAAGGTTCGGTTTTGATTAATTTCAAGTAATCTGCACCATATTCAAGACTGAATTTGGCTCCTTTAAGCTGCTTCTTGGAATAATTATTAATCATCAAATTGACCTGTACAAAGCCAGCAATCTGACTCCAGCTCGACTTCAGGCTTACCTCCTTCAAGGCCTGCAGTTCGTCAATCATGCCCTTGGTGACGGATTTACTTAGATCCATAACTGGTTCCAGATGTTTGATACTGCCACTCAAACTATCTACATCGCCATCCCATTTCTTCAAGATTGTACCGAATTCATCCTCCATCTTGGTCAGTGCCCGTCCCATTCTTGATCTCAGGTCACGATTAGCCTCGCCGTATACTACAGAAGCTAGGATAGTGTGCTTTCCTCTCTCCAGAATTACTTGGTTCTCTCCGTAATCAATCGAACCCAGATTACCGGAAGTTTGGAATGAATCCTTCACGAAATCATTGATAGCCGTCAACATACTACTCATGATATCGGAATCGACTTTTGCCTCCTCATCCATCAGACTGGTAATCATACGTCCATCATTGTAAATCAGGTACATTTCCTGAATCTTGTATGGCGCATGTCCCTTGTCAGAACCAATGTCCTGGACGTTGATAATACGGGTAACTGTCTGTGGGAGAACGGCCTGGATTTTAGATAGTAACTTAGCTGCTTGCGGAATATGGGAATAAGTCGAGGCGACCTGCCTGACAATATCTATATCGACACCCAATTTCTTCAGCTCATCAATTGTAAAGTTCTGGAACAATGTATCTGCCAAAGCCAATAATGAGGTCTTCTGCCTTGATGGAGTACGCTTGTATCTTTCATAAGTCGAGTTCCAGACATCACTCACAACTTCCTTCTTCAGGCTCTGGAAAAGTCCGGAATCTGCAAATGATCGATTAATCATTCGCAGCTCACTGCTGAATGGATTCATGTCTCCCCAGCCTTGTAGGACGTCAGGCCAAGTATCGTGTGGGAATCTAATCACACTGTCATTAATCGGCAGATAGGCCAGAACCAGATTGAGAGTCTTGGGATTCATCTTGTCATCCAGTTTCTCTTCGGTATGTTTGGACAGGACCTCGACATAGGCATCAAAGAAATAATCATTACAGTAACGTTCTTCCATGTGATCTGAAAGGAAGATCAAGGATGCCAGAGCATGTAATCCACCAGACCTATATTCCTCACCATCCTTGAGGAGTCTCTGCAACAATTGGGCAACATAGTTGATCATTCCTTTGATGGAATTCTCCTTGATATATTCCACGGATAGACTCTTGACGCTGCGATGCATCATCTCCCTCACCATCGACCAGACGTAAATCGGGCTACCTTCTGAATATTCAGCCAACAGGTCAATACCTTCCTCATTGAAACCAATACTCTGGAAGGTCATCATCTTCTTGATCATTTCCTTCATGTCCAGTTCATTGAATAGTGGAACTGTCAGTCTGTCAAATTTAGCCTGCATCTCGGTTGGTAAAGCCTTCCAATCCGCTTCTCTGGAAGTGACAATTACACCCTTGATCTCGTTGTCTGTCAAGGCCTCTACCAATTTTTGATTCTCAGGAATATCATCGTAGAAGACACGGACCCCGAACATCTCGTGAGCCTTGGCAATCATGTCCGTGGTCAGAATACCAACAGGGGCCTGGTACATCAATCTGTCAAATACTTCGAACATCATGACCGTCTTACCGACACCGGGTTCACCGATAATCACGAAATTCTTGTCAGGACTGCTATTAGTTATTCTCTCCACAATCTGCTTACGATGGGAATCCAGATGGACATTGCCCCGTAAGTTATCAGGAAGCGCCCAATCCGTGAGGACAACCGGCGGTTCAGCGGGTACATCGAAATATGAGGATATCTGGAAACGCTCGCGATTATTGTGCAGGTAGTCCAGAACCTCATCATTATTGGGATGGGTCAGGTAGGATTCCCTACGCTTGGCCATATACTCTCCAAGAATCAAGGCATTACCTTGTGCATCAGTAGGAATATCCCATTCCAGAGTGTCAAATTCTCTAGGTTGTTCCGAAATGCCATCATCTACCTCAAGCCCCTCTGCGACTACGTCGGTGACTTTTCTACGTCTCAGCAAAACAGTTCCAATAACCATCACCATACCAGCTCCCAGAAGCCCGATAAGTGGCAAATTACTACTGAAATCTTCGACCAGAGTGTCAATAATGGTTACCTCGGCTGGGGCTTCATTGATGACAATGGTATAGGATAACTCCTCATAGCCTCCCTCATTATCCAGCACACGAGACTTGATTGTGTTCTCTCCAGGAGGTAGATTATTGTTTTCGTATGTGAAATTGGCACCAGTTCCTATCTCTTCAAAAGTTCCATCACCGTCAGGGTCTGCATACCAGATCACTGTCGAGACAATACCATCCGCGTCTGTTGCATCCACTCCTAGTTCAATAGTCGTGCCTTCAGTGAATTCGAGGAATTCACCATCCTCTGAATCAAGATTGGATTCTTGAATCTCGGGGTTATTATTCTGAACAGTAATACTCTGACTCATCACATAATAATCTGATACACCACCTTCCTCATCTGTCGCCTCAACAAAGAACTCATACTCCCCAGTAGGTGCGTTCTGATCTGGGGTAAATGTGAATTCTAACTCCTCGGTTTCACCGTTGTAGGAAGTATCACTGATATATTCAGATTCCCATTCTCCACCTCCACCTTTGATTCGGTAACCAATATCGTAAATCAGTGAGGACTCATCGGTATTATCATCCTCTATCCTGACCTTGAACATCGCTGATTTCAGCCTGTCGAGGGTCTCGGATGTAACATTCGAATTCCCTATTACAGGACGGCCATTGATGTCTATGCTTACTTCTTGTTCAGAGCTCCACAGCCCGTTCGCTCCCTTCAGTTTGAAAGTTATGACATGAGTTCCGTTGGAAAGCGTATCTATATCGAACTCAGCAACGGTCGAGATAACACCATCCTGATCGGAAGTCCAGGTGAATTCACTTATGAATTGCGAGCTGGTTGTTCTTCCCTTAAATGAAACGTTATCTCCATTGTTGGCCTCAATGGAACTCCAACCAGACCAAACACTGTCTCCGTTGACCTTGACGGAAACAATCTCGGAGTCCGGCCTCTCCATGACCACTAATACCGAAGAGACATAATCGGAGGCCGTACCGTTGTCATCTATCACCTGCAATTGGATATTATGTGATCCCTGAGTCAGACTATCAACTGGGAAATAGAGGATCTGGCCACGGCCAAGTTCACCATCTATCGCAGAGGTCCAGATATATTCTGAGATATCGCCATCGAGATCATAAGAGTCCGAAACGAATTCAACAATACCACCACCAGTCATGAAATCCTCATTATGTCTTGCAATATCCGAGAATCTGAGATCGTCAATCAAACCCTTGAATGATTCACTACCCAGCGGATTCTGACCGATAGAAATTGAACCAGAGGTGAAATCTATGTCTCCAGACCAATCGGTTTCAGCGACCTTCACACCATCCAGCCAGAGTTCAACGTAATCCTCCCCTCTAACGACAACGGCAAAATGCCATTCATTATCTGTAACTGATCCTGTAGAGGTCAGACGAACCAAGTTTCCATTATCAACTGTGAAATCAAAAGCTAGACCATAATATTGTAAATGGACTTGATCAATATACAGATTGTATGCCCATTTCGAACCTCCTTTGTCTGAGAAAAGAACCATTTTATTGGATGTATCTGTCTTGAACCAGACCTCTGCAGTGAATTCGGTAGCGTCAAAATCAGTATTGGTTGCTATATTGGTGAAAGTTCCATCGAACTCAACTGAATAATCGTCCGTTGCGTTGGATCTGCCCTCATTCCATATAGCTGATGGATTGATTGTTCCGGTATAGGCTGTAGTAGTAACGTCCGCTACCATCGAACCACTGCCCTCATTGAATGGCCAATAGGCAATCGTATGGGAGTCTGCCATAACCACATCGGCACCCTTGATTGCCTCTTCGAATCCAGTCTCTAAAATATCGCCAACACCGTTGATCTGGTCGATAGATGCTACCGGACGCAAATTGACCCAGATCCTCTGTACATGACTGGTTGATGTATCAAGTGTAATGTTGTACTCGGCACCATCATAATAGTAAGTGATACTTGTTTCAATGGACATTGGTACGAAATATCCATCAAAGATATGATAGATGAGGAACAGTCGGTCTATAGTACCCAAGAAATCTGTTGTTGAATCGGTACCTCCATAGTTGTCTGTCAAGTATATCGAAGAACCGCCTGCGTAATGGACATCCAATTCAACACCAGTTGCAGGGCCATTGAAAGTGTACATCTCGATATCCACATAATTGTGAACTTGGAAATAACTGTCAGAATCTATATTGACTGTGTTCAGTTCTGTATTGATAAATGTGTTATTCTTCCCCGAAGTATAATATTCGATATCTGAACCGATGAGAGTCAAGGTGTTATTTTCCACGAGATTGTAATCACCTTCCAGGAAAACGAATGCAATATCAACATTATACATAGTATTGTCTGATATTGTATTGTAATCCCCGGACATTATAATAGCTGTATTATCGTAGCCTGTGCTCACCTCCGGATCAATATCGGAGAAGTTGTTATTCGAAATCTCACTGAAACTTGAGGTCAGGTATATGGAAAGACTCAATTCATTATCAAATATTTCCACATAATCGCTTCCAGGGGTTTTAATCGCAAAACCGTTTCCCAACCCATCAGAAATAATGTTCTGGTATATATCGACATCATAAGAAGATGTGAGAACAATCTCTGTTCCACCATTACCCCAGAGCTCATTGTTGTCTATGGTTGCTGAAATGACACCATTCAAATAGATACCATTCATTCCGTTGTCATAAATCCAAGTTTGCGAAATTGTGGCGTCTGCCCCAGATATATGACAGCCGTTAAGGTTATTGAGCTCAATCATCGAATTATTGATAAAGGCCCCGTCCGATGCAATAACGATACCTGCTCCGTTGCTATAACGCGAGTTTATGCCCTGTATGGTTATATTATGGGACAAACTGTCCACGCGTACGTTGTCACTCCAACTATGAGATACATATGCACCGAAAATTGACACATCCTCTGACCCTACCACATCTATACCAACGCCCACTCCTTCACCATCCACACCTGAAGAAGAACTAAGGACCTTGACTGCATTCAGGACTACGCCAGATGCGTTATCGATCTTTATGCCGGTATCGAAACCGCTGACTCGAATATCCTGAATCCAAGCATTGTCTGCTGTTACAGTGATTCCTGGTAGACTGTTATTGTAGAGAGGTGGGGAACCGGAACCTTCTTCATCACACCATCTGCCACAGATATTCGTCGAATCATAATCAGCTCCTTCCAAGTGAATGTCTTTGTCGACAACAATATTCTCTTTATAATTTTGACCACCGAGCCCAGATAGGAATATCCAGTCTCCAGCAGTTGCGTTGTCTATTGCCCTCTGGATATAATTGTATTCAACATCAGTGTTCTGGTTGGTTATCCTGAATACTGGCACGTCAAAGTCGAATTGCTCGTATTCATCCAGGAGTGACTGATCAGATTTGAACCAATCTCCGAAACGAATCTTCATCTGAGTGACATTGTCCGAACCTACACTGCTACCATTGTACACTCTGTAGATTACAAGGATTGAATCAGGGGTCTTACCTTGTTCCGTCGTCAGTGGATCCGTTCCATCGAAATAGGATGTCGAATATACTATTGTGTTACCATCCCAGACCTTCAGGTCCACATCAGCCAGAGGTGCGTCCTGCCTAGATACATTGATGTCAAGGAAGTTCTTCAGGTAAAATGAGGAATCTGAATCGCAGATGACATACTGATATTCTGAAGATGTTGCAGAATTATTTCTAGAATCAACCAGTTCGATAGTTACAACTTCCTGATTTATTAGCTCGTTCGAAGATGATTTCTCGAAGTATATCTTCTCAATCTCATTATTTGCAGATATGGTATTATTTTCAGAACCGGAGGTATATGCCAAGTAGTGGAAAGCGATGTCGGCCTCGTTTGCGGAATGAATAGTATTCGAATTGATGGAATTTGAAGATGATTTGGTAAGGAATATTCCATACTCAACCTCATCGATGTAATTACTCTCTATCGTATTGAAGTATGCCGTCTCCAGAAGGATCCCCACATAGGATTCCGTAAACCGGTTGTTCTCAATTATGTTGCTGTCAGATAAAATCCTGATTCCTGAGGAAGTAATGGGGTCGTCCTCCTCGAAGGAATTCGTGATATTGAAACCGCGGATTGTCACGCTGTTCTTGCTTACCGTGATGGCACAGCCACTGTCCTGGGCATCGATTATCACTTCATCATTTTGAGCTTCAAGGGTGAGTCTGGGCTTGTTGACAACTACATTCTCATAGTAGGTTCCTGAAGTCACGATGATAACATCATCAATTCCCGCATTGTTTATGGAGGTCTGGATGTGATACGACCATACACCTGTATTGTTGTTCTTTACACGTAGGTCAGGTACAAAAACGGTTATGTTTGGTCCCTGATATGGATCAAGATTGGAAGTTGCCATCCAGTCCGCATAACGGACGGTGATCGGGGTTATGACCTTGGCAGGGGTGGAACTTCCATTGTATCTCTCTATCGGCGCCAGGAAATCGGGAATCAGACCGTCTGAATCAGTAACCAGATCATCTCCACCAAAGTGAGCAGATGAGTAGAGCATATCTGACAGATAAGTGGCCTTGACATCATTCCCTGACATATTGCCTGTAGCATTGACCGTTCGGATCCAAATGTAATCCAGTACGATGAATTCCCCATTGCTCAGGACCTTGATATCTGGGAAATTATCTTGACCGTCTGTATTGTTGTAACCTCTGTTGTTCCTCTGCCCTCCGCTTCCTCCTACATACAGGTCCTCATCATCTGAATCCGATATCACGTTATCTGCAAGATAATTGTCAGAACTAGACTTGAATATCCTTATTCCATTCTTTGGTGCATCCGTGATCGTGTTGCCGGTAAGGAACTGGTTATTGGAATTATAGAGCTGAATACCGGTCTCATCAAAGGTGTTGGATATCAGGTGATTGTAACCGCCACCGTCCAGAGTGAAATAATCGTCATTGGATGTGAAGAAATTGTCCTTGAAAGTGTTATAATATGAAGAATCAACTTTTACCGGGGAGTCATCGTTGGACTTGAAGGTGTTGTTGTGGATGCTCGAATTCCCTGACTGTACTGCCAGAACCAGAACATCTGCTGAATTGTACTCCATCGTATTCAGATAGACTACATTCTCATGTGATGACTCGAGATACATGCCATTGCCTGAATTATTATGAATGTAATTGTTCTTTACAGTGGTCTCTTCAGCTCCGTAAAGATAGATACCACGGTTGGAACTCTTGGTTATCTCATTGTCATCTAATCTGGTGTCCTCCGAGTTATTATTGACCTGGATACCTTTGGGGTTCTCCGAGAAATAGTTGCTCAGGACTACATTATCATCACCATCGATCAGAACTCCAATTGCATTGGAGATGAAGTTGCTGTCAGAGACCACATTGAAATCTCCACTAGAATTGTAACCGACAGCATTGTATGTGAATTTCAATTTAGTGAATGTACCAACGCCTTCAGATACTACGAGACCAGAATGGTTCGTTCCACTGCCCGAGATAGTTAGATGCTCAATTGAAACCTCATCGGCTGTCACGGTGACAACATCTCCCTGGAAACTACCGTTGATTATTGTGCTGGAGGTGCCATTACCCACCAAAGTCAATTCCTTGTCGATCGTTACCAATTCACGATAGGTTCCAGCCCAGATTAGGAGTGTGTCGCCCAGATTGGCCTCATCAATGGCCCCACTGATCGAATAGAACATCTCTTCAGTGTCCTCGTTCTGGACCCTGAAGTCATCAACGCTGATTGAAATGGCGTTGTTGACATTGTATGTGTTGGTCTCAATCCAGTCAGAAGAACGGGTGGTAACTGTTGTAGTTACTGCGTCGGGTGTTGAACTTCCATTGTATTGCAAGGTTGCAACCAGGAAGGTTGAGATTTGTCCTGTGGAATTGGTCTTGGCATCACTACCACCGAAATAGGATGTGGAATAGAGGACCAGATTATCTTCCTTTACTCTTACATCAGCATTCTGGAAGGCATTGCTGGAATTGTCGTAGACCGTCAGATCAATATAGACCTTAATCCACATATTGGACTCTTCATTAACACGGATATCTGTGAACGTATTATTGTAGGAAACTGTATCATCCGAATCACTCAGACTGATATCATACACTTCTGAATCATCGAAGATGTTATTGAACAGATTATTGTCGTGTGCAGAGTTGTAGATAAAAATTCCAATGTAGCTGTCATCAAACGTGTTGTCACTTATCATGTTGTTATAGGATTCAGTTCCAGTAAGCTCTATCCCATAGTCACTATCACTGAGAGTATTATCTCTGAAGAGGTTGTTACTACTCCGACCTTGCCATCCAGAGTAACAATTGTCGAAGGTATTGGCGATTATCTGGGCAGCACCGTTCTCTTCTGAAGCTGACTGATAGATACAGGAGGAGGTACCATTACGGAATTCGCTATCAATTACATGCAACCCAGAGGAGCCTATAGTCCATATTCCATACTCCTTGACGTCAAATATACCATACCTAATTGTCAGATCCTGGGAATCTTCAAGATAAAGGCTGACTTTATTATCTATAAATTTAACATTCAGAATCTGGACATCATCTGACTCATAGACTGCAATTCCGGCCTCATCACCCTGATCACCTGCACCATCATAAGCGGATACAACCGTCAGATTCTTGATTATGACGTTGTCTTCCTCAACCCTGATTACTTCGTCTGTGTAGGTTCCATTGATTACAGTGGAAGTTCCATTACCCTCAAGAGTTACCTCTTCTTCAATCTCCAGATTTTCATAGTATGTTCCAGCCCAAGCGCGTATTGTATCTCCAGAATTGGCGTCATCAAGAGCTGTCTGAATATGATATGTGAGAACTCCCGTTCGGGTATTCTGGACTCTAAGGTCTGGTACTGTTATCTGGATTGTGGACGAAGGATCTGAAGTAAAGGTCTCAACCCAGTCATTACTTCTTGCTGAAACGTACGTTGGTATTGTTGTCGGAGTTGAACTGCCGTCGTATATCACATAGTCAATCAAGACAGTTTCAATCGTTCCGTATGAATTGGTCTTAGGATCGCTGCCTCCGAAATAACTTGAGGCATATTTCAGTGTGTCGTCCTCCATAACTTTGATGTCGATACCACTCATGTTATCTCCAGAAGCATCATTGACATCAAGGACTACATATTCACGAAGTAGAAGGTCAGAACTACCATCAACTGATATGGTACTAAATGGAGTATTAACAATGAAATTTCCTGAAGAATTATCCTCTACATAGAAATCATAAACATCGCTAGAGGATATGGTGTTATTCCAGAATTCATTAAACTTCGAAGCATCTTGAATCAAAACACCATAATATTCATTATTTTTAATCGTATTATTTTCGAATTTATTATATTCTGAACCTTGTCTAAATAATATTCCATATAGGTTGTCATCGAATACATTACCTGAAAAATAATTTGAATCAGAACGACACTCAAGGCCGTTTTCATAACCTGAAACCGTATTATTGATTATTTGATTATTAGTAGAACTACCGTCTAGACGAATTCCTCGCTTATCAAAGTTTAAATCTTTGATTATTGTATTATCAGAAACTACATTATTAGAGGAGTCTACTAATGAAATACCATATCTAGAATCCGTAAAAGTATTATTTTTGATAACATTGCCATCAGAGTCACTAAGTAAAAACATACATTTGGAAGGATCACTAGCACTACTCTCTCTTCCGATAATATTATTCTCAACTAAATTTCCACCTGAGCCTGATATATGTATACACCATTCAGCTTCATAAATTGAATTGTTGGAGATGACAAAATTATCACCAGCCGCATGCAATGCTACTCTACCTGAACCTAACGTCCAAAAATCAATAACACTATAGGATATTACTATATCCTCACCATAGGCTTTAACTCCATAACTGAAATCTGTAGAATTTTGTATAACCATTAAATTGCGCAAAGTCACATCATCTGAATCTATATTAATTACACTATCCAAATCAGAATTGTATTGTCCAGAGCCTGCAATGATTTTAGTTGTGGAGGAAGCGTTACCAATTAGATTTATGGATTCATCTATTTCGAGAGCTTCATAATACGTCCAGGCCCAGACATTCAAAGTATCTCCAGCTGATGCATTGTCAATCGCATGCTGGATCTTGTAGTAATCCGTATCAGTATCTACATTCCTGACCAGTCCCTTGGTCCAGAAGGATGGAACATCCACCGTCTCCGTATGAGAACTACTCATGTCAATCTCGATTGACTTTCCACGGACACCGTAGTGATATTTCAGGGTCGTATCTACATCCTCAGTAGTGGAACTACCATTGTAGATCTCGTAAGCTACGGTCAATTCCTCATCAATAAATCCATTGGACCCTGAAACACCATCATTACCACCGTAGAATGGAGATGCATAGAGCACCATATCATAATTGAATAGCTCCAGATCAACGCCTGTGAATGCGCTTGAACCATTGACAAATTTGATGTTCAAGGAATTCATTACACGGAAATCTGAATTCTGATCGACACCGATCTTTCCACTGCCGAATGTGAAGTTGAAACCAGTGTTCCTCTTTGAACTGTCAAGCTCGATGTCATTGTTGGTACTTCCGGATGATGCAGTGTCCCTCAGATTATTACTGTTCGAATTACTTCTGAACCAGATACCACGACCATTATTGTCCTTGATTGTGCTGGATGTCAGGTTACAATAGTTGGTCGATACAAACTTGATTCCACCGAGATCATGCTCCTTGATGTCATTGTTATGCATCTGGGTGAAATTGGCATGATGTAGCAGAATCCCATAGTCATTATCCTCCAACTCATTGTTCTTTATCTCCACATGATGGGAACCATAAACATAGATCGCCTGGTCATCATTGTCCTCGATAATATTAGAGATTATCCTAGCGTAATTCGAATTGGCAGTTACGTTGATTCCGTCTTTCTGGTTATCAGTGATAGTATTGTTGTAGACCAAAGTATTGGCATGGAGCTCAATACCATTCCGGCCATTGCTCTTGATAGTTGAATTCTCGATTGTAACACCGGAAGCCTTGACGATTATACCATCCTTGACTGAATCCTGGATTGTCACATTCGAAATGACAACATTACTTGTCTCAACTAGAATTCCAATATTACAATTCTTCAGAATCACATTATCGACTTTTATTCCGCTACCAACGCCAATGTCGATACACTCATCATCCGTACTGTTTCCACTCTTCTCGATCGTCAGATTCTTCAGGGTAATCGAATTTGTCTCAAGGCTGAAGATCTCATCCTGCCAGTTACCACTGATGGTCACACTAGATGAATTACCAAAAATCGTCACTCTTTCAGTAACTTCAATTCCATACTCAACGTAATCCCATTCCCATAACTGCAATCTGTCTCCTGAGGAAGCGCTGTCGATCGCATCCTGTATAGTGGATGATTGCAAGCCCGTGTCAAGGTTTTCAATCAAGCCTTTCTTCCAGTAGGCTGGGACAGTGACTATCTCAGTATGAGAGGTCGTCATGTTAATGTTGTATGCCTTGGCACGAACACCGTGATGATAGTACAATGTGGTAGTAGCTTCATCAGGAGTAGAACTACCATCATAGATTCTGAATTTGAGGGTGAAATCAGAGCTTATCGAACCATTAACATCTGTTTTGGAATCACTGCCGCTGTAATATGAAGTAGCATATTTGGTTGTGCCATCACTAATCAGTTTCAAATCCAGTCCCTCGAAACCGACAGTGTCATTCTGCATGAATTTCAATGTCAAATCATTGTAAATTGCAAAGTATGCGTTATTGTGAACTGATATTGTTGAAAAAGTTGTGTTTTTAGCAGAATGTCCTATTGTTGTACGGTCAAACTTGAGATCATAGTTATCACTTCCTGAAATGGTATTGTTGCCAAGATAGAAGTAATCCGAATCCTTGATGGATATTCCAATACTACCCGAATTTGTGATGGTGTTACCTTCAATTACACCATCATGAGACGCGTCTAAAACATAGATTCCTCGAGAAGTAGAATCTGAGATTACATTATTTTTGACTAAAACTCGTTTTGAATCATCGGTGAGCTTAATATTATCTGAATTGCCAGCAATAGTATTACCTTCAATCACTAAGTCATGCGCCCCATCAAGATGAACTCCTGTGCCGGTATTATTTTTAATCGTATTTGACTTTATTATTACATCATCTTCTGAGGCTGAGATACCATGATTACTATTCCAACTAATCGTATTTTTGTAAAGCTTGACTGCAGTGGTTGAAGAATCTCCAATCCATACATCAATACCATTATCGTAGTTGTTGGAAAAACTTGAATTTCCAATCCAAGCTCCAGAACCTTCTATAGATATACCTCTATAGCATTCTTTAGATATTACATTCTCAACAGTAATATCATCACCAACTAATTGGAATCCATTGTACGCAGCTGTATTACCACAACTTTCTACCTTAACATTACTTATTGCAACGTCATCAGAGGTTATCACAAAACCCTTTCCACTGGATGTTGCATTGAGGGTCGTATTTCCAGTTCCATTTCCAACAATTGTTATACTTTCATCAACTTCTACATTCTCACTATATGTCCATGCCCAGATATGCAAGGTATCTCCGGCTGATGCATTATCAATCGCATCCTGAATCTTGTACCAGGTGTCTCCGTTACCAATATTCTTTACCAGACCCTTAACCCAATGCGAGGGGACCGTTATCGTCTCTGTATGAGACGTACTCATATCAATCGACTTTTCCTTACTTCTTACACCATAATGATACTTAATTACATTGTCAATATTGTCAGGAGTCGAGCTACGATTATAGATCCTATAGTTAAGCGAGAAGGTAGCACCTGCCTCACCATCCTCATCTGAAACTGCGTCGGTTCCTTCATAGAACGGGGTTGCATAGACCTTGACACCGGCAGTCAGCAAGGCAAAGTCGATTCCCTGGAAACCATCACCGCTTCCATCATGGAATACTATCTCCAGATTCGAAGTGATTGTCAACGTCGAATTCGAATCAACAGATATAGTAGAAAATGTGAAGTTGAATGCTATATTATGATTCGAATCCTGCAAGTATACGTCCTTGAGACTGCTATCAGATGAATTAGTGTGTTTGATGTAGTTGTTATTCGAACCTGATGTGAACCAGATTCCACGGCCACCATTGTCAATAATCGTCATTGATGTCAGGTTACAATAATCACAATCTACGTACTTGACACCCCCATCATTCTCCGTAAGTGTATTGCTCTTGAATACAAGTAATTTGGATGACGAGGCAAGAATACCATATCCATTATTGTCCTGTATAATATTTCCTAAAACTTCAGCAAAGTTGGAACCGAGAAGATAAATTCCATCGTCCTCATTGCTCTTGACCGTATTATATTTTACCTGTCCATAATGAGAACCCATCAGGAGATAAATACCATAACCAGAATTGTCTTTGACCGTGTTGTTGTAAACGAAGGCATTGTTAGTGTTCTGAATCTTGATGCCTTGTTCTCCACCCTCAATCGTGTTGTTGGTTATTGTTGGTGATCTGGAATTGATAACCAGTATAGCTCTTTCAGAGGTGGCACCATCAATAGTATTGGATGTGATTAGAGCATTATTTCCAATCACATGAATCGCATTTTCCTCATTATCTATAATATTGTTCTGCTGAATTGTGGTTCGGGCTCCATCATCTGAAATCTGGATTCCGTCCTTCTCATTGTATTTGATCGTGTTGTTGACTACTGTGGTATATATTCCGTTGATGTAAACTGCTGTATCTGAATTATCGTTAATCGTGTTGTCCTTAATCGTATTATTGGCTGATTTTGTTAAATCATTGGTAATCGAAATTCCATATTTTCCATTGGACTTAATCGTATTATGAACAATAGAATTTGAATTAGAATCTGTTATGACTATACCTGAGTAGTCATTGGATTGGATTGAATTGTTGTAGATTATCGTGTTATCTACTTCATAGAGTTTGATTGCCTTACCAGTACCGGTATTACCATTATTTTTGATTGTATTATTATCTATGAATGAATTATCACAATTGGATGACAGAACCAGTGCATCATTATTGTTGGTCTTGATAATATTCTTCTTGACCTTGACTCTCTTGGAATCTGCAAAATAAATGCCATAGGTCGTGTGGTCCTCAACAGTGTTTAGTGAAAGAATTGCATCGTCAGAGTTACTGACATAGATTCCAGCATTATTGTCAGATACTGAATTGGATTTGATTGTTAAATCCTCGGAAGAAGAGACATAAATTCCATAATCTGAGTTTGAATCCAATGTATTATTATCTACAACCGTTGAATCGGAACTCGACAGTTTTATTCCATGATCTCCAGAGTCTGAGAACGTATTGTTTCGAACCAACGTGCCGCTCGATGACTGGATATATAGACCTGAATACTGACTCTGAGTAACTGTGTTACCATAAATCTTGTTATCCTCTGAACTTGATTTTAAATGGATTCCGCTCTTTCCAGAATTGATAATGCTATTGTTTTTGATTAGATTGGAGGACGAACCGGTAAGATAAATACCTCCATAATCTGCACCACCGTCTGCTGCAGAATTCTTAACAATATTGTCCTGAAATATAGCACTGTCTGTATTCTTGACGTATATTCCATTATCACCACTGGAAGTATCTTTGAAGATGTTATTCTCTATCAAGAAACCATTGGATTCCTCAATCAGTGCCAAATTCTTGCCAGAGAATGTAGAATTCTGTATTTTCAAGTTTGATGCATCATTAGCATAAAACTCATATGATTTACTTGAAGCAACTGTCGTTGAATTTCTTATAGTAATTTTATCGCTTCCAGAAACTGACAATCCATAGGCAGAAGAACCACCATAACCTGCATTGTAAACAAACACATTATCTAAGATTATATCTTCACTATCAACGATTTCAAAACCATGTGAGGAGGATGCATTCATGAAATAACTATCCTTGAAAGTGATTGTATCTCCTTCAGTTATGTACACTGATTTTCTATCTGTTGAATTGACAGTGACATCAATAATTGTGGTCTGACTGGTGCGATCAAAATAGATGCCATTATTCGAACTTGAAGAAGACATCACCACATTCTCGACATGCAGATTGTCATAATTTCCTGCATAAAGTAAACTGTCCGAAGCACCATTCAGGGTCAGATTCTTGATTGTGACATCATGGGACTTGACCTCAATCGAATAGTCGCCAGTTCCACCATTGATTATGGCTGTAGCCGTCGAGTTACCAATCAGGGTCACTCCCTTGGTAATCTCAACATTCTCGTTATAGGTCCAAGACCAGACATCCAGAACATTGCCTGAACTTGCGGCACTTATCGCAGACGAGAAACTGGTGTAGAGAACACTGGTATTGGCGTTCTTCACAACACCTGAACGGAATTCGTCAGGGATCGTGAAAGACTTGGTCGTGTCCTCATCGAAGGTTGTCCATGTGGATCTAGCTCGAATCCCATATGCGTAGTTGACCGTGATATTGTTGTCCGTTAATGTTGAACTTGATGCATAGTAACCTGAACGCATGAAAATAGTGTCTGAAATGAAGCCACTACTATCAGTCAACGAATCGGAACCACCCCAATGAGGTGTCTCATAATAGGTCTTGGAGCTATCCTTGATCTCAAGTTCGACGTTTGAAAAAGAATCACTGTCCTCCTCTACAGTCTTTACATTCAGATTATTGTAAATATCGACTTGACAGGAGGTGGTAACAGTTATCGATGAATATGTGTTATAGAAGAACTTATTAGCAGAAGTCCCAGTTCCACAATATTGGAGATAAAGATCCTTATTAGTATTCTCTCTAAAAGTATTATTCCCAAATTCTGTTCTATATTGATATCTATAGGTGTACCAACCAAAATCTTGATCGTTGTCACCATCAAATGTATTATTTTCAACATTCCAGTCCTGACAGTAATAATAACAATATACTCCATAATATGTATTGCTTTTTACTAAATTATCTTTGAACAGAACACCGCGACCGTAAGAATTAGAGGTATCTCCAGTATACTTGTAAACACCATGATAGTTATCAACTATACGATTTCCTACAATCTCCATAGGATTGCTTTCATAGTAAGAAACTTGTCGGAAGTTAATACCGACATTTGTATTGTTGTGGATGTAATTGTTGTAAATGTCTATGCCTTGGTAAAGATTCTGCAAATAGATACCTGTGCTGTATTTCGTGATTATATTATTCTCGAAGAGAATGCTATTCTGGTTAGAATAGTAATTATTACATATGTATGCCCCATAATAACCACTGCTAGATCCTCTATCGAAGAGTGAGTTTGTAACCTTCAGATTATTGATCCCGTATGTCATTAAACCATTATAAGACTCAAAGAAAAGGACGTTATCTATTGTTACATCGTTAGCATAATAAATGGAAATCCCACCATAAATTGTAGAAGAACAACTATTAGTAGAGTTGAATGAACGAGTGACCTGGAGATTCTTAATCTTAGTATAGTCACCATTAGAGGAGATCTTAATTGTTGAATCCAGATACCGACCATCAATAATAGTTCTAGTTCGTCCTGAACCAAGAATTGTGACCTTAGTGTTGATATCAATATTTTCCTTGTACTTTCCAGGCCATACCTCAATGACATTGGCTGAACTGGCAGAATCTGTTGCTGAACCTAAAGAGTAGTACAGTTTTTCTTTATTCCTATTGTAAACCCTGAAATCTAGAACATTAGACTCGAGTTTATTATCACTGATTGTTGTGGCCTTTACTGGCTTTGTCCAGTCTCCATATCTCAGGCCTATGTGAGGGGTAACTGAGGCTCCTGAAGAAGAACCTTGATAGACCTTGGTAATAACATGGATGTCGTCCAGTTTACCCTCATTATCGGTCTTATCATCTGAACCTCCATAATGTTGTGTAGAGTAGAGGACAAGACCTGTAAGCGGATAACTATACAGACTGCCAATCTGGGAATTGCCATATACTGTATCCCAGACCTGCACGTTGTCTATGGTTCCATTAAGGAAACAATTACCACTACAACTACCCTGATTAGTGTAGTAATTCTTACCAAAGGTCCATTGAGTTCCGGTATAAACGTAAAAAGCTGAATTAGTTGTGGTCGTGGCTTCTAAAGTTCCATTAACATAGACCTTGAAAAAGTCACCTGATTCACTGAAAGTGCCAACTATGTTGTACCAGACACCTGAAACGAGAGTTGTTGTACCTGTGGCACGTATCACACCATAATTACCATATCCTCCAAAAGATGCCACAGGAGTACCTGTTGAATTGTCAACCTGTAGCCAAAATCTACCATCATATCCTGGATTCACTATAGTTCCATAATCATCACTTGGAAAATCACCAAACTTTACCCAAGCTGAGATTGTAGTCTCGTAAAGTCTTGAGGTAGGCAAATTCAGATAACTGTAAACATTATCATTGGCGCCATCATAATTGACAGCGTTTCCGAATTTACCTGTGGTAAAACTAGCTCCACTTGATAGGTAACCGTACGTATTAGTCAACGTCTCGTAAGTATTACCAGAAGTTTCATCGAACTTCCAGTGTGCTACTAGATTTGTAGAATTATGAAGGATGTGAGAGCTAGTTCCATCAATTATCTTGACATCAACATCCCTAATACCTCTATACTCTGGATTTCCCTCGTGAGTCCAGTCACGTGGGTCAACCCACATATGGCCCAACCTCTCAAAATCATCGAAATAAGCAACAACGCTCGGATCTGCATCCTTGTAAATCGTGACATCATCAATGTACCATCCATCCCATACATTGCTATCATCACTGCAGAAGACGAATTTGATTCTTACATCCTCACCCCTATAATCAGATAAATTGAATTGTTTCGTGTGCCAACCAAGGGATGATTTATCACCTGTGAAGGCCTTCTCATCATTATCACAATCGGAGCCATCATTCATCAATTCATCATAACCACCCAATGGAGTCAAGAGACTCCAGGTGGTACCTGAATTCTTGGAAATATAGACACGACCCCCATCAAATCTTTGTTCAGTCCTATACCAAGTCTTGATCTCAAGAATCCTAGATTCACTGACGTCACCACTAGGAAGGCTGACATCTGATGTCATTTTGAAGGCGGCATCCCATTCATCACCATATTCATCCTCTTCGGCATCTCCTGCCCAGAATGAATTGGTACCAGAATAGGCTTTCCTGTCACTATCTAAAGTGGTGTTGACACGATTCCAATAATAGGTTCCATTGTCCGTGATTGTTGTTTCAACTAGAGTCTTCTCCAGCATCCTTGAATTCGAATCTACGTAAAGTTCATCGAAAACAGCATCAATTAAAATATTGTCCCAACCATTTCGTGTGGAATTAGACTGATATCCATGATGTAAATCATAATCCTCATTATCATCAAAATTAGGTTCAAGTAATTGATTATTCTCAGCCCCTCTTGTGAAACTTATACCATATTCATTGCCTTCAAACCAACCATAATTAAGCTTGTTATTATCACCGCCGTAGAATAATAAACCTACTTCATGATTATAAGCTCTTGAATAATTGAAATAATTTCCATTAGAAGTTACCTTAAATCCAACCTTATCTGAACTATAAGTTTGTACCTGTGTAAAAATATTGTTATTACTGCCCTCTCCAATATAATAGCCTACTTCGTCAGCACATTGTGTGTTTCCATAACTAATATGAGAACTAGTTACATGATAAAGAGTTACACCAAATTCAAGATTATCCCCACTATTACAGCCATGTGTCGAAAATGAAAAAATTTCTATATCCTTGGCATATGAAACCCGAAGGCCATTGTAATTGTAATATGCCTCAATATTGGTAATTGAAACATCACTTACTGGATCGCCATCCGTTCCTTGAATTACTAGTCCTGCGTCACCGCTACTTTCACCAATGTCTGAACCTGTAGACATCAGATGAAAATTCTTCAGTGAGGTCTCATCTACAGTTAGCCTGATGGCATAGCCGCCCTCACTTGCATCAACCCTAGGCTTGTAATTATTACCTCCCCAGAAAATTTTCTCAACATCATCCAAATCAATAGCTTTTTTCCATATAACTACCTCATCAATAGTTCCATCGAGAAAATTATCATAACTGCCGTCCGAATTTTCATCTGAGGCTCCAAAGACTTGCTTGCCATCACTATCTGAAATGTCCTGATTGTAGCCACATGTCTTGACATGTTGGTCATTTATGTATATTCTTATAGAAGAACCATCATAAGTGCCAGTAACAAGAGTCCAGTTATTCTCAGTAATTTTCTCATCTGATTCACAAGAACCTGAACTACTCCCAAAACCAAAACGAAATATGAATTGAGCATTATCATTTACCATAATCTCATAACCATTCCGTCCAGAATCTGTTTGCTGATAATTAGAAAATATAACTCTTGAAGCGGTATCATTATCATCCAAGTTAATCCAGGCACTGATAGAAACCTCAGAAACATTGTAAATAGAAGAATGATCAACCACAGCATAATCATTGTTTCCATCAAAATCTAAGGCATTATTGCCCCAAAAAGATGAAGTTGTTCGGGTTGCTCCTTCAATATCTCCATCATTATCTTCACACCATAACCTATCGTAAAAATAGCTATTTCCGGAATTGTCAAAACTGTAAGAGCCGATAACATCATAACTATTGCAATAATTGTAAAGTCCATCCATACTGACATCATAATTCCCTCCAATAATAGTCAATCTCTTATCGACATCCACAGCATCATAATAGGTTCGAGTAGCGACACGGATCGTGTCTCCTGCGGAAGCGTTATCGACCGCCTGAGTTATATTCGTATAATCTGAACCACCTAAATTATCGACTGTATAGGTTTCCGCTTCAGAACTATCAGTTACAGAAACTAGGAGGAGTAGCGCTGCTAACAGTAGTAATCCGGCGCATGCAGTTTTTTTATCCGAAACCATCAATCACACCATTTAGTGTCTGCGGCTACGCACATACGCGTTGAATCTCTATTTAAAACGAAAGGATACCAAATCTGAATTTGATATCATACTGAATTCATACTAAATAGATGGGGCTCTTTTAGGTTCCGAATGACTGTCTCGAACGATCTCTTCAAGGAGCTCATGAGGAGGTTTCCGGCGGGTGTTACACTGGTGACTTTCAATGAAAATGGGAAGTTGGGAGGGCTTACCGTTTCTAGCTTCTGTTCACTCTCCATGGACCCTCCTTTAGTTTTAATATGTATCGATAGAGAAGTGGCAAGTCATGAATCACTGGAAAAAACCGCTACTTTTGGGGTAAATATTTGCAATTCCAAGCAAGGAAAGATAGCCTGGGATTTTGCAAACCCAAACATTGACAAAAACGAACTAGTAGAGTCGCTACCACACAGAATCACGGACAACGGAACTCCACTTCTGGAGGGCTGTCTGGCTTCAATGGAATGTACGACCACCGAAAAGTACGATGGAGGAGACCACACCATCTTTGTGGGTCGAATAGAGGACGGTAATTTTGATGAAAAGGCCGAACCATTAGTGTATTACTGTTCAGGTTTAGGAGAATTCAGACCAAATCAGGCGTAAAATCACCGATTATTTTCTGTGGAAAGTCACCGCGTAAGGAAACCTGAGTCCTGTAAAAATAAGCTGAGAACCAAAGCTCCTTAATCTCGATTTCACCAGAATTAAGGGATAAACGACCTATGGGTCTCCATAATCCAAAACTGAAGGCATCGATACACGGGGTCTCACGAGCCTCGATTTTGGAAGCTATCAATAATTTTTCCAGTTCAACGATAATTCGTTCACCATCCATACGAAGCAGAAACGCCTTGCCTTCCCTGAATCTATAACCCTGAAATCCCAAGAAGACCCCGGAAAGACCCAAAAGCAGAAATGATAAATTTATCGTCTTGACTAACTGATGAAATATCTGGGATTGATCAGGTAGAACGTAAATAATGATAATGGAATAACACAGAACCGTAACCGATATGATAGCTGCAGAAGCAACATACCACTCCCGGCTTTCGCTATGATATTCTATCTTGGACATCAGAATAAGGTCTGCTGTTTTGGTTCCTGCTTTCCCTTCTTCAAGGCCTTGGCATCCCACTCAAAGACGTCAGTGACACGGGAAAGTGATTTTGCAATCCGATCTACGTAGTAATCGTAATCTGGTTCAGGGCATTCCTCGTCTGGGATAAAAGGTTCAACCTCCATCGGGCTTACCTTGGCATTGGTCACAATAAATGATATCTTCATTCCATTGACAAAAGGCCTACCGGTCTTGATAAATTTCTTGTAGGCCTGTAAATGAGCCTGATTATCCTCATTGACATATTTTCTCTTCAGATTAACTGTCTTGGAAATGACATAATGCTGCTTCTCCATTTCTCCCTTGGAAACTTTGGTGATCCAATCTCTAGCTGTTTCCAGAGCATCGTCCACATCCCGGTCCATCAACTTGGCAAAGACATCCTTGAGAGCCCAGACTTGAACTGGAAAAGAATCTGTACGCCTGGTCTCATATCCTCTGATCAACATACCTTCCTTAGGCCAGATCTGCTTGCCAACATATCTTTTCTTGACACCATGGGAGAAAAATGGTTGAAGAATTTTCTCAAATTCCAATTGTTTGGCCCCAACAGAGTATCTCTCAGCGATCTTCTGACCAAAATCAATAGTTTCCTCCAGATTCGAGTGTGGGGAACGGAAGAATACTGAATCCGTGTCTCCATATATCACGTCCAAACCCTCCTTTTCCAGATCCTTTAGGATCTCTTTGACATATTCGCGTGCATAGCCCGTAATCGATGCTCCAATATCCAAATTCGTGAATCTGTAGAAATAAGATGCGAAAACCCCATAGACTGAATTCATCAGAATCTTGATTGCTTCCTGAACCCGGCGGTAATATTGCTCTTCATTCTCAGTCTTGGCTGAGGCCTGAAGCTTCTTGGCAGAATCCCGATCGGTCATCAAATTAACCAAGAGGTCGGGCAGCAGTCCCTTTTTCTGTTCTGGACTGCTAAATTTAACTCCATGAGGTGTTTCAATCTCACCCTCCTCTGAGATAGTAGTGAAACATAAATTACGATCAATGATAATACTAGGGTACATCGACTTGAAGTCAAGAACACAGACCCATTCATACAGACCAGGGTCCAAGCTGTGTACATAACCGCCCTCGATATGGCCTGTACGCTTTCTGCGATTGGTCATCGGAACGCCTATTCCCTTAGAGTCTGCAAGCCGGATCATCAAGGAATCTATCATGTTCGAGGTCATTCCATTAATCACATCATCCAGTGGCAATCTGGAGACTGAGCCAATATGCTGATATTTCTGGATGACCATTATATGTTCCAGAATCTCCAGAGCCAATTTGGCATCCTCCAGACAATAATCCATGACCTTCTTTGGATTGCTGGCCCATTCCTCATCCATTTTCTTGGGATTTACGTCATGTTTCTCTCGACCTAACAACTCCTTGGCAACGGCATTGAGTGACTCCTGACGAGGGCGGACCTCGCGCTTGACGTTCCACCACGCGTCTGCCACAACCCGTCCCTGGACTCTCCAGAACCTCTGGAACTTCTGCTCCATCTCAGAACCGTCTCTGCCGATCTTCAGCTCGAGGCCATAGACTTCCGCCCTTTCCTTGAGAAGAGGCAAATCATAGCCATCAATGTTGTATCCAGTTATAATATCGGGATCATGGTCTGAAACGGCCTTTACGAATCTTTTCAGAATCTCCTCTTCTTCTCCATGGAGGGTTTCCTCAAACAAATAACCTTCTGAATTCTTGAGACAATAACTGATGCAGTATATTGTCCTCTCATAGATTGAATTCTCTATGTCAAAGCTGAGTAATTTGAAATCCGCCTCAAACGTCTCAGACGATTCAATTTTGGAGGCGTCGACCACTCGGCAGGTCCAACCGCTGGACTCGACTTCCTCCCCACTAATGGTGATACAACCACCAATGTCATTGTCATACAGATAGCGATAATGGAAGGGTATATCTGCAGCCAGAGGCTTGAAACCATTGTTACGAAGCCAGTCCCTGACTCTGGGTACATTACCTGGATGTGAAGTAGTCACCTTGGTACAATTTTTGATATCTCCATCAACCCATAGTTCCTGAGATTCCAACCCTTCGATATCATCACGTTTTTTCAGGGTCTCAAGTACATCCTTGGTCGGTTCGACAACCTGGAAGTAGGGCATCATAAGAGGAGTCCGGACGGCAAGGGGTTCACCCTGTTCAGTAGTTCCAAAAAGATACACCAGTGTGCGGTCCTTTCCATCAACTTTCTCATTGCGAGATGCTGCTGTAAGTAACCTGATCGAGTGCTCCACAATACTCCAAGAAAAGAGGGCTATTATCGCTATGGGACTACAATGAATCCAGAGCTTGTTTGAAGTCCGCTATCAAATCCTCAGAATCTTCCAAACCTGTCGAGAATCTGATAAATCCGGGGCCAATACCTGCCGCAAGACGATCCTCTGTCTTCCAGGAAACATGTGTGGTTGAACAAGGCATGGAGATCAAAGATTCAACTCCGCCCAAAGACACGGCCTGGGCAGCCATTTCCAGATTATCCATCAGCTTACAACCGGCTTCGTCATCGCCTTTTACTTCAAAGCAGACCATTGTACTCGGAGAATCCATTATTTCCTTACAAAGTTCATAATCATCGTGGCTTTTGAGACCAGGGTAGATTACCTTTTCTATTTTAGGGTGTGACTCCAGCCAAGCCGCCAATTCGCCTGCGGTCTTTGTAGAGGCCTCATAACGCACATGCAATGTCTTAATTCCTCTTTCTAAAAGAGACGCCTGATGAGGATCCATAGTTCCTCCAAAATTTCTCAACTTGTACCATATTTGATCTATTATCTCTTTGCTACCGGCCACAGTACCTCCCAGTATGTCACTATGACCATTCAATAATTTAGTTACAGAATGAATAACTGCCTCAAAACCAAAATTAAGAGGTTGACAAGATATAGGCGTTGCGAATGTACTGTCTACTATTGGAATAGCTCCATATTTTTTGGCTAGATTCGCCAATGAAGGTAAATCTGAAACTTCCAAAAGAGGATTACTAACTGTTTCACAATACAATACCTTGGTTTCTTTCGACTTAAGTGCAGCCTCAACAGCATCCAAATCCTTCATGTCAACATAGGCTACATCTATACCAAAACGAACAAAATCTTGATCTAAGGTTAATATTGTACCTCCATAAAGATTACGAGTAGTAACAATCCTATCTCCTTGTCCTAGGAATGTAAAAAGAGTAGTGCAAATTGCGGCCATACCTGTAGAAAAAACAAGGGCTTCCTCTGCCTCTTCTAATTGTGCAATTTTCTTTTCAACAGCTCTTGTCGAAGGATTATGATATCTAGTGTAAACTGGAGATCTAGGAACCCCCGCTTTCCACATTTTGTAAGCTTCATCATCTAAAAAAAATGTAGATGACTGAAAAATCGGAGTGTTAATCGAATTGTGGCTAGATGTGGTACCTGAATGAACTGCACGGGTGCCTTTGCCCGCCTTTTTCAGACGTTCCTCATCAGAGCTCATCCTATCCCAAAAAGATGCCAATTAATAGTTTTAGCAAATATCCAATTCAATAAATAGGAAGTTTTAATTACAAAGCAGATAGGACAAGTTGAGAATATGGACAATTTGGGACGTAGCGTGCTATTCGCATTGATTGCCGTGGCATTCATGCTACCTATGGCCAGTGCCGGTCTTGTAGAGATATACATAAACAATTCAGAGGACCTAGTAAATGCCGAAACGAATGTAACAATCAAATATGGTAAAGATTTCACTCTTGCTTTTCATGTAGCGGGCCCCTACAGAATAGAATCGGGAGATGATAATCTTTCAGTCTATAGCATAAATGTGGATGTTCATTTTCTGAGTGACGTGGACAATAGGGATTCTTGCACGATGTGCGCTATTCCGTCCTATCAACCACTTGGTGATACGGATAAAGACCCTGGGTATGATGAGTACCTAGCCACGTTCTATTCAGATATGGTGGCTTTTGAAGGATACAGTGGCGATGTTCAATTCTCAATAATAATGAAAAACCGTACTGGGGGAATTTTACAAGGTGCCTCGAAGGTTGTCGAGGTTACCATAGGGCCAGCTTCCAGTGGTGATAGTGGTGATGGCTCGTTTGCATTCTCAATGCCTGAGTTGCCCCCCGTAATAGAGGAAAATCTGCTTGTAATTGGAGGGGGGCTTCTGGCTGCCATTATCCTGGCTGTTGGAATATACACTTTCATTCTGGCACCAGAGGACACGACTGCAGAACTCTACAAGGAGAAGGAATCCATTGATCCTCTCAGTAAAAGTCTGACCGGAGTTGGCTACGACTCTGATTTACCGGGTGAGGATGAAGAAGACGGAGATGATGATACTGATGAAGATACTGAAGACCTCTTGGATGACGATGAAGAGGAATTCGATGAAAGTAAGCTATTGGCTGAACTAACAGGTTCACAGAAACTTAAATCAGCAGATGACGAAGAGGAAGAAGAACCCGAACCACCCAAGGCTGTAAAGAAGAAGGTGGTTAGAAAAAGCGTCTCAAAGAAAGTTGTACGCAAGGCTGCACCTCCTCAGGACGCACCTAAGAAAACTCCCGTGAATATGGGTGAAGGAATTATCAGCATAACTTGTCCTTCATGTGAAAAAATCCATAACATAGATGAAGACACCATAAAGTTCATTTGCAGTTGTGGACGACGTATCAGAGTGAATTAATCCACGACGGCTAATACCATAAACATCTTTCGTGGGTCCTCATTTTCATGGAAGATTATTTCCATAGGTCTAACCACAAGATCGATTTCTTGGGATTTGAAGTTAGCTTCGTTTATGGGGAGGGCCACTTTCCAATCTGTCAAAGGTAAACAATCATAATCAACATTCCCCTGCCTTAGATTCAGGACAGCTTTAGTAATCCATATTTTGCGTTCTTCACCCGGCATATCAACCGAATAGACTCTCCCTTGAAAGTGACTGACCTTGACCCTGACCTGGCTTGCATCCTTATTCTTTGACGCTGCAGATAATTTCCGCATCTCAATCTTTTCGGGATAGGAGAAATCAACTTCTCCTAGATTATCTATATTCTGTTTGAGCAATTGTACAGGATATTCCTCCTTTTTCAATGCAGCCAACAAAATTCTCTCCATACGAATTCTTGAATCCTTTTCTGATTCTGCCATTACGCGGTAATAGCTTAGAGGATGTCGTATCTGTCGACACAAGGCATTCGGACCTGGACAAACCCCACTTGACACAAGGGTATCACATTTTGGCGGACTATACTGAGTACTAGATGTCTTACCTGTTATGTGTTCCACTTGATAACGGGTATAAGCTTCCTTGAAATCTGGGGCGGTAGCAAACAGCCTCATAACTGCTTCTGGATCCTGATTGAGAGAAGATAAAAATGTGGTGATGAAAAAGCGAGATGGGTGGGCCAGATTGACACCGGCCTGAAGATCCATCAAATTCAAATTGAAACAGGGCGGGGCCTTGGAAAGATCAAAACGGCCCAATTCCTTCATGGCCTCCGCTTGCCTCTCACCAACTACCTCATTCAGACCACCTATCCTTTCGACAAAGGTCTTAGAGACTTTGGACTGGAGGTCGTCAATTGTACCCTCAAACTGATCTTTAATCTCACGTGGGGCTTCGGGTAATTCCTCCAGATGTTGACGGATCACTTCTCTCATCAATCTGACAACTGTCCGGCGATCCAGAGTGACGACTCCATTACTAACTCCCCGATTAGAAAGCTTCCAGTCACCTTCTCTAAGATTCGAGGCTGCCCTAACATAGTCGATGAAATTGAGATTGAAGCCTGAGCCATTCAATTCCAATGTTGTAATTCCAAGTGAATTTGCAACCTCTACTAGACCTTCATCTGCTTCGGAATCCAGAAATCTTTCGGCCCTTCTAGCTTCTGAAAGGGCCACATAATTGACCAACGCCTGATTTTCCGCTGCAGCCAGAACCAATCTTGATATTACGTAGCCCAGAACTATATCAGATTCATCATTGATTGGGGGGCCCTCGAGATCTATTCTTCCTGAGGTAGCCGATGTCTCAAGTCGGCTCAGTGCCAGTGCACGAGCTTCAGCATAATAATGGTCATCAAGTAGGGAACTCAGACTGACGCCATCAAGAATCTTACTAGCTGAAGGCAAAAACGGATATCTCCAGTACTCAGGCACATTCAGGTAAGACGATGTGGTTTTATAACAGCAATCAAGGGTGACATTGCGTGAGTGGAAGCCTGCTTGAGTTGAAGGGTGTCCAAAAGGACTATCGCACCTACCGCTTTGGTCGGGAGACAGGACGCATCAATGCCCTCAATAAACTCAGTTTTAGTGTAGACCGGGGACAGGTGTTTGGTTTTCTGGGACCCAACGGTGCAGGTAAAACTACGACTATCAAATGTATTGTCGGGATTCTAAGCTGTGATAACGGTAGCATCCTCATCGAAGGTGATGATATAGAGGAAAATCGTCTACATAGCAAGAACAATATCGGTTTCTTGCCAGAGCAAGTTGGATTGTATGGGGGATTAACACCGACTGAGACACTCAAGTATTATGGTGGATTTTACGAACTGGAAAATAAGGTCATAAAGGAAAGAGGTAAGAACCTACTCCAGAAACTGGGATTGGACAAGGACTCCGAAAGACAGGTTAGTGGATTCTCACTGGGTATGAGAAAAAGGCTGGCATTGGCTGTTGCATTATTGCATGAACCTGAGATTCTGATACTTGATGAACCAACTTCAGGTCTGGATCCCAGAGGAGTAAAAGCTCTGAGAGCGGTACTGCAAGAGCTGAACGAGAAAGGACTTACAATAATCCTCAGTTCACACGTTCTATCCGAGATTCAGGAAATTTGTACACATGTTGGAATCATAGATAAAGGAAAACTAATCCGGCAAGATGCTATTGCTGGAATAAGAGAAGAAGTCAAGAAAACTGCAATCAAACTATCATTAAGAGTCAAGGGTTTCAATGACAGTAATAAGAAACAACTGCACAAAAAAAGAGGAGTGTCTGTAATAGAGGAAACTGACCTTGGGAAGCATACACGGGTGCTGCTGAAATTGAAAGAAAATCTGATTCCATGGGTTACCGATACGTTGGTCTCGAAAGGGGTCAAGATATTCTCTATAGAACCACAAACAAGCTCACTGGAAGACGTTTTCCTGAAGGAAACTGGTGATGACAATGACTGAATTTCTCAAAAAACATGAGGCTTGGCAGCCTCTTATCATAGCACTGTCAATAATTCTTGTCATTGCAATATCTCATAAAATTTACTGGGAAACCACGACGGAAACCAATCCTGGAAAAATATGGGATGGGCAAACCTTTGCAATCGATGGCACAGATGAAAACCCGATATGGAGGCTAAAATTCGAACAGGAAGTTGATGATGAGATTGTTTTCAAAGGAGTTCTCGAAACATCTCCCCGAAACGAAGTTTATCAGAATTTTACAAAAGATGCATTCATAGATGCTGAAGGGTTAGTGTACACGGAGGACCTATACGGCAAGACAATGCTCAATGTAGGAGGAATGAGAATACTTGTCAATGGAGATTTAAGTGGAGAATTCTTCGAGAGTGAAATTATCATAATCAAAGCACATCTAGTTGAAAATACAACTACTTTCCCGAGTGGCCTAAGTGATGTGACCTTGATTCGGGAAGGATGGGAAGCCGAACCAGAAGACATCCAATTAGCATCAGATACTGATTATTATTTCTTCGGAACGGAAGTTCTAATACTTTTGTTTGGAACTTATCTATATCTTAAAAATATGAAGCACTTGAGAAATCAACTAAATCTCATCTGGCACCTTGCAAAATTTGAATTCAATAGCGGTATGAGATCATCAAGAATGGTGATTCTGGGACTGTTCTTCTCGTTGTTCATCATAGGAATCGGATGGGTTCTGGGAGATATGCAGGGTGCAGATCCTGAAACCTCATTCTTTGTAGATAGTGGAAACCATGCATTACTACAGTTCTGCTTTTTCACCTTCTTTGTTGTATCTTTGGCAGCAATTGCCGTTTCAGTTGACTCATTTCACAAGGAAAGACAGACTAACACGCTCAACATGCTTCTGGCTAGACCCATTACTCGTGAATCAATAGTCATAGGAAAGGCGCTGGGTTTGACCATGGTGGTGGGGGTTCCTGCTTTCGTGGCTCAATTAATCGGACTCTATCTTATGATCTTGGAAGGTGATATACCTACTATTAGTGGAATCCTAGCCTTTCTTCTGTTTGGGCAGATCATGATCTTTACCATGGTTACATTCCAGCTTTGTTTTGCCGTGGCAGCACGGAGTGGGACGGATGTGGTAATCTATGGTCTAGGGGTCTGGTTACTTTTTGCTATAGTGTGGAACTTATTGGTATACGCTATATCTTTCGTAATCGGAATAGAATTGACGGAGGGTTTTGAGACCAATCCTGAATATCAAGCCTTAGCAAGTCATTTAGGACTCTTTAATCCAGGTTATGTTTATCAATTTGGGGTTGGTCTCTTAACTCATAGAACCATAGCTATAGATATGGGAGGAATCCCTGGATGGTTAGTTTTATTGGCACTTGTCCTATGGCCATTAACTTGCCTCAGGGCATCCACTTGGCTCTTCAAGAGGGAAATGAAAGGATGAGACGCGAACTGAATAGAGATGAAAACGCCGTAACTCACGTTATAGAATTTACTATCGCTCTGACCGTATTCGTGCTTATACTCCAAGCTTTTCACTCTTCAATGGACTACCGAATTGGAATTGATCTGGACAACAATGATAACCGGGTTGTAATGGCTCGTGAAGTTATATCTGAATTAACCGGCTCCCAAGGTAAAGTTGGGGAGGCTACCAATTGGGAAACACTCGAATTCGGGACTGGGAGTGTCCAACTTAGAAACGGAGTTACCGTTGGTTTGTTGAATTCCAATGGAGAACTGGATTCTGCTAAATGCAAGGCCCTCGGTAAATTCCCATATACTGCACTGAGAACTGAATTGGAGGTTGAAGCACAATTAAGAATTGAAATTCGAACTTTAGTTCCTGATGAGTCTGTCTGTTTGTGGGGAGGGGATGCCAGTGCTTCATCTATCAGTGTAAAGTCGGAAAGGTATATGTTGTACAACGATGGAACCAATACTCTACCTGCACTTCTGACAGTTACAGTCTATGAAGGTGATCCTCCCGTCAGCAATATCTATCTGACCGAAATTATGTACAACCCTTCGAGTAGCGGAGCCAACTATGAATGGGTAGAGGTCTACAATCCCAATACAATTGCAATTTACATCAGTAGCTGGACCATCTCTGACCTAAAGGAAAAGGATAGTATAGTTCCAGAAGACGATGAGACCATCACCATACCGGCCAAGAGTGCAGGAATACTAACGGCCTCGCCTACTATTTTCAAGAGCACATATGGAGACTACGCTTACGTCTTCTCGGTTGAGGATACCTCAATTGGAAATGGTTTGGATGATAAGGATAACCTAACTCTATCTAAAAATTCATTCAGCGATTTGTTTAGCTATACCACCGATAAAGGCGCAAATGCAAATGGAAAGACACTAACACGCAGCTGTTACAATTGTGATGATTGGGCTGAAGCAGCCGAGAGCGCGGGAACAGTCTGATTATTCGAAAGCCTGAATACCCGTAATCCAACGACCCAGAATTAGATTGTGGATATCATGAGTACCCTCGTAGGTGTAAACACTTTCCAAATTTGCCATATGCCGCATAATTGGATACTCATTCAATATTCCATTAGCACCATGGATATCTCTGGACATACGCGCAATCTGGAGAGCGATATCAACATTGTTCATTTTACCCAATGAGACCATCTCTGGAGTTGCCTTACCTTCGTCTTTGGCACGGCCAAGATGGTAAGCTAACAACTGGCCTTTGGTAATTTCACGAAGCATCCAGGCCAACTTGTTTTGAACTAATTGAAAACTTGCAATCGGCTTCTCGAACATTATTCTTGATTTAGAATAATCCACAGAGGAATGGTAACAACCCGTAGCAGCACCCAGAGAACCCCAGACAATACCAAAACGAGCCTGGGTCAAACAACTAAGTGGCCCCTTGAGACCTTGAACATTGGGTAATATTCGATTTTTGGGAATGCGGCAATCTTGGAAAACCAGCTCACTTGTGATTGAGGCTCTTAACGAATGCTTACCTTTCATTTCAGGTGCTGTGAAACCCGAATCGTTCTTCTCAACGATAAAACCACGGATCTTACCATCCAATTTAGCCCAAACAACCGCCAGATCTGCGATTGTCCCATTGGTAATCCACATCTTGGCACCATTGAGAACATAAGAATCTCCATCTTCCACTGCTTTAGTCTCCATATTGCTTGGATCTGAACCGTGGTCAGGCTCTGTCAAACCAAAACACCCAATCAACTCCCCTCTAGCCATACCGGGCAAATATTTCTGTTTCTGTTCCTCTGAACCAAAGGCATGAATGGGGTACATTGACAATGAACCCTGTACTGAAACACAACTTCGAATGGCTGAATCGCCACGCTCTAATTCCTGACAGATTAAGCCGTAGGATATATTGGACATTCCAGCGCAGTCATAACCTTTCAAATTACAGCCAAAAAGACCCATCTTTCCGATCTCGGAAATCAACTCCATTGGAAATGTGCCTTTAGCGTAATAATCCTCTATTATCGGAATGACTTTTTCGTCAACCCATTCGCGAACCAAGTCGCGAACCATGATCTCCTCCTCAGTCAGATGCTGCTCGATGTTGTAAAAGTCAACACCCTCGTATCGTGACATTCGAGTCTAGTTTGGGTGGGGACTATATATCTTTTACATTAACTTGGTGGACGTGATTAAATACAACGTGCAAATAGGGTACCAATGGAGGAAATCTGGATTGAAAAATACCGCCCTTCAAATCTTTCAGAAGTGGTTGGTCAGACTCCTATAACAAGTCGACTGAAAAATTATGTTAAGGAACGATCAATGCCTCATCTCCTCTTTGCAGGACCTGCTGGAACTGGGAAAACCACCAGTGCTCTAGCACTGGCCAAAGAATTATTCGGGGAATTATGGAAACATAATCTTCATGAATTGAATGCTTCGGACGAAAGGGGAATCGATGTAGTAAGGGGTAAAATCAAGGAATTTGCGAGAACTGCACCTCTAGGAGAAGACGGGTTCAAAATTATATTTCTGGATGAGGCTGATGCACTTACTGGAGCTGCACAGGCCGCATTGAGGAGAACCATGGAGAAATATTCCAGAACCTGCCGATTCGTGATGTCCTGTAATTTTTCGTCCAAGATTATAGATCCCATTCAGTCCAGATGTGCTGTCTTCAGATTCAGACCGCTCAAAGCCGAGGACGTTGAAAGATATCTGAAATTTGTGGCTGCCAAGGAAGAATTGAATATAGATAAGGAAGCATATGAATCACTAACTTATCTGGCTCAGGGTGATCTTAGAAGAGCTATTAATGGCCTACAGATGGCTGCAGCTGCTAACACCGATATAACGTCGAACGTGGTCTATCAGGCTGTAGCTGCTGCAAGACCCGAAGAAGTCAAGGAAGCACTTGAGATGTCCTTGAATAACAATTTTGCAGGTGCTAGGGAAAGGCTGGATACTCTGCAAATAACTTATGGACTGGCTGGAGAAGATGTGCTACGCCAGATGCACCGATCTGTAAGAGACCTAGAAGTCCCAGACACTATCAAAGTCCAGATGATAGAAAAATTAGCCGAGGCGGATTTTAGATTATCAGAGGGTGCCAATGCAAGAATTCAGATAGAGGCTGTCATTGCTAACTTTGCCGTGCTCGGACGACATATACCCGAACAATAGACAAAAAGGTTTACAAACAACCCGCTTGCGGCCCGTGGAACGGACCCGGGAATTCCGAACCATCGATGGAAAATTTGAAAGTCTGAAGAGGCGTAACTTTCTAACCATCGATGACTTCAAAATCAAAGGCAAGGTACTACTTCTGAGAGTAGATATCAATTCGTCCATGGATCCAGAAACGGGCCAAATCCTAGATGATACTAGAATAAAAAGGCACTCTAAAACCGTGGAAGAACTTTCCGAATTGAAAGCCCGGACTGTCATTCTATCGCACCAGTCAAGACCTGGAAATCAGGATTTTGTTAATCTAGAAAAACATGCCGAGAGAATGTCAGAAATAATAAGCAAGAAAATCAAATTTGTACCTGACCTCTGTGGAGAACTAGCTGTAAAGTCCATAAAATCCATGAAGAACGGGGAAATCATAATGCTTGATAACGTGAGATTTGATGAACAGGAGATTTCTTTAAGAAAATACAACGGGAAAGATTTCGCACCTCAGGCTCGTGCCAAAATGGTTGAGGTCCTGTCACCTCTAGCCTCACTTTTCGTGAATGACGCTTTCGCAGCTGCACATAGATGCCAACCCTCATTAGTTGGATTCGCTGAAAAACTTCCTGCGGTCGCAGGACGGGTTATGCAAAGAGAACTTGATTATCTGGGAAAAGCCATTGATTCTGGACCCGCTCCCCGTATTGCATTGTTAGGTGGAAGTAAGGCTGCTGATTCAGTGACGATTGCCAAAAACTTTCTAGAAAAAGGGGTTAACGAGGTCCTAACAGGGGGTGTTGTTGCAAACATATTCCTTATAGCTTCCGGGGTAGATATCGGGAAGCCCAGTACTGAATTCGTCATTCAACATATATCTGAATATGAAAAAGTAATCGACAATGCAAGAAAACTAATTGATAATTATGACAAAAAAGTTGTCTTACCAACTGATGTTGCGATAAATGAAAATGGGCTCAGGAGAGGAATATCTATAGAGGAATTACCAACAAAACATGCCGTTTTTGATATCGGTTTGGACACACTTGTCAGTTATATAGAAAAAATAGAAAAAGCGGGAACCATCATCTCCAACGGACCTATGGGTGTATTCGAAAATCCTGAGTTTGCAGCAGGAACGAGAGAAACATTCAATGCGATAGCCAGTAGTAAAGGAATTGCAGTAGTTGGTGGTGGAGAGACTACAATGGCCTTCAACCAAATGGGTTTATCATCAAAGATTGAACACCTGTCAACTGGTGGTGGATCATGTATTTCCTTCATGTCAGGTGAGATAATGCCTGCTCTGGAAGCAATGAGACGCAGTAAAATAAGATACGAAAACAAATAATGGAGCCACCGGGGGGATTTGAACCCCCGACCTACTGATTACGAATCAGTCGCTATACCGAGCTAAGCCACGGTGGCATGTTAATGCCTCAGGAATCTTGGATTAAATGATTTAGGCCTCAAAAAAACGATTAATCTCAGGTATGATCTCGTCCGTTGCTTCCAATTCAGGTGCGTATTCCAAAAATCTACCTGCACGACTATCTGTAATTATGATAAGACCTTTGTCTGTTTCGGAACGGACAACTCTTCCTGCTGCCTGAAGTAGTTTCCGAATAGCAGGGGATTCAACTGCGAATTCCCATCCTCGCCCATCAAATGAAACGTCATAATAATGTTGTAAAGCCTCTTGACGCACTCCCGGAGCAGGATAGGGAATGCCAACTATGACTGCCATTTCGAGTGAAGTGTCTGGATAATCTATTCCCTCTGCTAACCTACCGCCCATTACTCCTGCTAGGACCGCACCATTATCTGATTTGAAACCCTCGACCGTACGCATCAATTCTTCTTGTTCCATACCATGATACTCGCGGTATACCGGTTTTGACAAATTTAACTTCTCCAATGCTGACTCCAACAATTTATAAGAAGGAAAAAACAGGGCTATATTGCCATTAAAACTGGTTGTAATTGAATCCAGCCTTTCAACCAACTTGTCCCAGACCTGAGGCTTACTATTCAATTCGGCGTAAGATGTTGTTACATCCTTTAGATATATCATCTTTTTGTTATCACGTGGAAACGACGAAACTTGTTTTTCCAAAATCGTATCGGGACGCAAACCCACCAGATCCCGAAACATTTCCAGAGGACTAATAGTCCCTGACATTGAGACTACTCCTGCCGTGGAATCCAGAAAACCAGTCATAATTCTTGGATCCAAACAGACGGTCTCCAATCTTTGGGGGTCATTTCCCACCAACCTTATCGAATGACTCTCCATAGAATCTAACCAATAACAAAGAAAGTCACCAACTGAACCGACGTAAGAGCGAGGTCGTTTGCCATGGTCCAAAAGATTCTGTCGAATCAGCTGCCCCATCATGGCTATCTCTGAAGAATCTCTCTTGAGATTATACAATGTCATCTTCCCCAAGGACATCATCTCGGTCTCGAAAGTCGGAACTTCTGAATCCGGAGCGACCAAATGTGATGGCAAGAGGCCCTCCTCTTCATCATCTGAAATGTGATAATCACTAAGGGATTCAATTGAGGCTTCTACCAGATTAAGGAAAGATGTTGTATGCCTGCCATCTGCAAACTGTAAACCATACTTGTTAGATTCAACCACGGCTCTGTTGATTGTTTCGATAGTTAGCGATTCGGAAGCTGCGTTTCTTGCCCAGTCTGGTAGATTATGTGCTTCGTCTACAATAACTATGACTTTGTCGAGGGAGGTGTTCATTCTTCCTAACATAAACTTACGTATGAATTCTTCAAAAAAATAGACGTAAGGGACGATGACTACCCTAGCATCCTTGAGCATCAATTTGTTAAGTTCATAAGGACATAGACCAGCTGCTTCAACTTGTTTGGCAAATTCTTCGGCTGTCTGAATATCAGATGACCACTGTTCGACCAATGCATTGCTTTCCTGCAAAAGTTTACGGTAAAAACGACAACCGCCTTCTCTCATCTTGGATTGCCTTTTCAATGATTTACAAATCTTTGACTTCTCAGCCCAATTAGATTTCTTGAGTTCCTTATCGTATTTTTGTTCAGGACATAAGGATCCACGGCCCTGAAATGCAACCGCACTAATAGAATGACCTGCTTTTCTAAATTGTTGAAGTTCATGAACCACTTGCTTCTGTTGAGAATTGGTACGAACACAATAGACTATCTTGAGATTATTTTCTATAGCTACGGGCAGAACTGCCGCAAGGGAACAAAATGTCTTTCCACTTCCTGTGGGAGACTCCAGAACAATATGACCACGATTCCTGATTGCCGAAGTTATCCTATCTATTATTTCTGATTGATTACCACGTGGGGAATAGGGTAGTTTCAATTTCAACGGGACCAGATATCTTCCGGAATCTCATCATAGACTGAAGGCTCTTCGTCCTCAGGTGCATACTTGGGACCTGAATCCATGCGTCCCTGTATTTCCGAGATCTTTAGTAACCAGTAGTGGATTCTCCACTCACGACCGTCATACAATGTGGTCTCCTCCCTCTCGGTCTCCATAAGACCTGCATCCTCTAACATGTAAAACGTATCTCGATCCTCAGGATGCAGAACATTGTCTATAATACGATCACTATAACCAAAGAAATTAAGGATGTGCTCGGCCAGATAGTTAGACTCATCCTCACCCATATGTGAATACTCAGGACTGTAATTTATTGCTGCTGCAAGTGTTTCTGTCGTTAAAACTTCCAATTGAAGGCCCCTACTCTCACCGGCTTTGACATGGGTCTTATATTAATCTGTTGTAGGTATCATCAATAATTTATAGATAGTAATGGGGTAATGAGCAGTGGATGAAGACAACGAACTGTGGGAATTGGTGCGTAAAAGGGTTTACAATGAAGAACCTGAAGAAAACCCCGGAAATATTGAAGAAAACATAGAAAACAATAATGTAGAAGAACAAGAGGAAATAAATCAGACCGTTCATGACGAACCGGCCGAATCATTCATTTCGGATCTAGCATCAATAAGCCTGTTCAAGGAAGGAATCTTTGCCGGTTTCATATACATTTTTGTAATAATGATTGTCTTGGGCATATTGACTATGCCTGGTTCAATTACGGCTGCAGTGGGAGGCTTTTTCGGAGGCAGAAAAGCTGGAGATCCAGCAAGAGCCTTAACTGCTGCTATGTTACCATTCCTAATAATTGCTGGATTATATTTCCTGGCCTCGACCGGGGCACTGCCTCCTGGTTCAGGACCAAATGATGTAGCTGAAGAGGTCGGGGACCTACTAGGTCATAATCCCAGTGAAGACAATCTCGGACCAATATCCAAAATGCCAGATAGCAATTCCTCGGTCTTTATCTCAGTAGTAACCTTTGCGTTTATTGGAGGATTGGTTCAGACTGAGAAAGATAACAGGCCCGAACGGAAAAATACAAATCAGCTATAGCCCTGCCCATTCGGTGGCAAAATCCCAATAATAATTCTGAGCTACCATAAGCAACAGAATTGACATTATGATAAGTGGAAGTCCATTTCTCACAAAATCACTTGACCTAGGTATGCCTGAAGCCTGAACAATCAAATTTGGAGGAGTACCAAATGAGGTCATAAATGCGAAGGCCGTGCTAATAGCCGTGATTATTGCAATGAAAGCCAAATTGAAACCAGCAGCCGCGCCAACTGCAAGAGTAATCGGTACCAAAATAGCTGCAGCAGCCCCATCACTCATCACATTAGTCAACAAGACCGTGACTACAATTATCACTAGAATTACAACCATGTCTCCACCAATATCAGAACCATAATCGGCCAATCTATAGAGACCACCGGCTAACCAATCTGCAGCCCCATGTGCGACCATGGCCTTACCCATTGTCAATGCAGCCCCATAGATGAACATCACACCCCACCTAAGGCGCTGACGACTATCTTCCCATTCCAGTACACCTGTGACATGCATCAATATGCCACCTATCATCGCACAGGTTCCCAATGTCAGTCCATTGAAACCAGATGTCAAGAAAAGAACGAACGTTAACACCAGGATTGAAAGCGCAATCAATTGTCTATCATCAATGGAATGAGTTGACTCACTGTGGTAGTCTATACTACGATAGCTGACTCTATTCACCATTATCAAAGTAAGAAAGACAAATGGAACTAGAGCTATGGTCAACGGGGCTGCAAGAATAACCCATTGAACATAAGTTATACTGTATTCTGGGTAGAGCTCTTCTAGAAACCCAATGGCAATGACATTTCTGGCTCCTCCAGAAGGCGTAGCCAAACCCGCGATTGAACATGAAAAGGCTACAGCAAGTACCAATGCTATCATCTCATTGGAACGCTTGCGAATATCTGTCTTATCTGCGATAGTCAGGACTATAGGAAGCATTATGGCAGCTACACTGTGATCAGGAATTATAGCTGCCATAAAGCTGCATATCACTATAGTTCCAAATATCAGAGAGTAATTTGACCCGGTAAAAGGCCTCAGTAATTTCCGGATTATCAAATTCTCTGCACCCGATTTTGAAATTCCCTGAGCCATAATCAATGAACCCAAAATCATGAAAACCGAATCTGAAGCATACGAGGAGAAAGCAGAGTCACGATCCTCTCCCAGAAGAACCAAAGCCACTCCAGCCATTAATGCTGTAACTGGTAAAGGGAAAGTCTCAGATACCCAAAGATAGATTATGAATAGAAAAAGTGTGAACACATTACGACCCCCTGGATTAAGGCCATCTGCGAATAGAAACAACAATAAGTGAATGAAAGAAACTATCATCAAACCGGCACCAAATTTTCTGAAAGTCGAATTACGGTAGAGGCGGTAAATTGCATGCAGTCTAGCTTTGGAATCAAGCAAATCTGATTGGAGATTCAAAAGGGTCCTTCGACGCTTGAGTTGATCGACTCTGGCAGGGACTATGTGTTCTTCTTCCATTGACTCTGTAACAATCTCCAGACTGTCCAGCATATCCTCAAATTCTTTGTCAGGGCTCATCTTAACACACAAACTGGCACTGCAGCACTCAATACCAGTTGATGAAGCAGAGTGTCACTTACTGCATCTTCAACATCTGGTAAGATTACAATCCTAGCTCCTTCTTGTCTTAAAACCGAATTGGTTATTGCCCTTCGAGTCTTGAATAAACTCAAGGGGATTATAGTTGATGTAATATGAAAATCTCCTCCTAAACTAGTTCTCAGTTCGGACACGGCTCCATCAAGGGCCTCAGCTCCACCAAAGATTTCCGTGCCCAAGTGCAAAAATTCTATGTCACATCCAAATTTGCGTGCAAAGCTCTCAATCATTTTCAATCCGTGCTCTGGTAATTCAGGCCCATCAAAAACTACCAGAGCTGGGGAACCTGGACCTGGTAAAGGGTGGGCTTCGCGAACAACAAATGCATGTGAAGACTCTGAATCCAGAATACGCTCAACCTCAGAACCTGTAAATAATCTAGAAATCACTGACCTAAAGGGACCCAGAACAAGGGTGTCTGCAATTCCATCACTAATCATTTGAGCCAAAACCTTGCGCCTCTTACCTGTCTTCAGCATTGGTGCAATCGTGACATCTGCGATTCCTTCAATCAATTGATCGAGCTGTCTTTTACCAAGTGTCGCAAAGCCCCTACGGGTCTCATCCGAAGTTGTCATAGTACCTGTCTTAGAAGGATTACTAACAAAAATTGCAGTCAAAGGAATATTCAGTCGTTTAGCCAATGCAATAGCATAATCTCTGGAAGGCTTCAGCCGCTTGGAAGGGTCGACAGGTAACAGTAATTTATCGAACATTTCAGGTTGCAATCAACGCAACGTATATTTAACCCTGCCCAGTGAGCGCAGCCTGAAATCCTATTTCAGGACGGAAAAAACGTTTGGCCAAAGTCACAAGAACCAAAGTCAAGGACAAGTGGAAGGGTAAAATGTGGTACCGACTGCATGCCCCTTCTATGTTCAATTACGCAGTAATGGCACACACACCTGCCGATAGTCCAGAGATTGTCAACGGTAGAACCACAGAAGTTCCTCTCGAACAACTTACTGGTGATTATAATCAAAAGAATTTTATGATAAAGTTCAGGGTAAATGAAACCCGTGGAAATAACGCCTTCACATCGTTTGACGGCCATCGTTTGACCTCTGATTACAAAAGAGCATTAACACGTAGAAGAAACAGTAGAATAGACTGTAATTTCGTACTGGACCTACAAGATGACGTACAAATACGAATCAAACCTATTATTCTAGTAGACAAGCGCATCAAGAAGTCTCAAGAGAAACTTCTGAGAGCTATTACTCATGAACTCATTGAAAAAGACCTTTCCAAAATGAGCCTGTCAGAGACCCTGAAAAAGATATATTCTGGAGACCTGAGTAAAGAAGTCTCAGCCACACTAAAAACCACCTATCCAACCAAAAGAGTAGAGATCTCCAAGATCAACGTAATGAATCCAGCCAGTCTAATGGAAGTGCCACCAGAAGATGAAGAACTCCAAAGAATTCTGGAAGAAGGTAAAAAAGGAACAACCGAAAAGAAAGATGAGGTTGTTGAAGACACTAAAACCAAAGAAGAAAAAACTGCAGATGGCCAAATTGATTACAGTTCAATGAAGGTTGCGGAACTAAAGGAATTGTTGAAAGAAAAGGAATTACCTGTTTCTGGAAAAAAGGCTGAACTAATTGAAAGACTTCAAACTTGAATAATAAGACCTGGAAGCTTTTACCATTCTGGTTCCCAAAGTCGAAGAATAGCCGTAATTGGGCTTTTGTATTTATTTTACTAACTATACTGAGTATTGACTGGTGGAACTGGGAATCCAGTAATAGATTAGGGAATTGGATTCCTGTCTGGATTATTTATCTAGTAGTGATTCAACTTGTTTTAGCCTATTCTGTTTGGAAATTCTCAAAGGAGTGGATGAAAGATGAGTGATTTACTGATTATTGGTATTATCTTAGTGATTTATCTCGCAATATCTATTGGGATTGGAATTTATGGACGTAGTAAAGAAGATAATGCCGAAGATTATTTTGTAGCATCTAGAAAAATAAATCCATGGGTTCTTTTTTGCACCTTAGCGGCAACCAATTTCTCAGCGTTCTTTTTCTTGGGGTTTGCAGGCGCAAGTTATCGTGCGGGATGGGGTTTCTATGGAATAATGGCTATGGGAACTTCGTTAGTTGGACTTTCCGTACTGTTGCTAGGTGTGCCCATTCACAAACTAGGAAAAGAAAAAGGATATGTGACACCTCCTGAATTGATTGCGGGGGAAACAAATTCAAAACCTTTGGGTTGGTTGTATGCAACCGTTCTCGTAGTTTTTACATTACCTTATCTGGCTACTCAACCCATGGGAGCTGGAATTCTATTAGAAACACTATCTGGAGGTGAAATTCCATACTTCATAGGGGCACTGTTGTTAACTTGTGTAATGATTGTTTACTTAGTATTGGGTGGAATGAAATCTTCTGCAGTGACTGATGTATTTCAAGGGATTTTGATGTTTTCTATACTAATCATCTTTGTTATTGGGTTCTTCATTCATGAAGATATAGGTGGTTTTAGTGAAGCTGGACAGTCTTTATGGGACAATAAACCCGACAAATTTGTAAGGGAAGGGAATTTTACATGGGAAATCATATTCTCTTTCACAATACTTTGGCCAATAACAGTACCTATGTTTCCACAACTTTTCTCAAGATTCTACATTGCTGAAGATGATAAAGCAATTAGAACAGCTGCTTGGCTTTATCCTACCGTAGTTCCAATTCTCTTTCTCTTTCCTGTAATTATTGGAGTATATGGCAATATTGTTGATTTCGATCATACTTTATCAAAAACTGAATCCGATAATATACTTCCATTAGTCTTAACAGAATATGCACCACTATGGGCTGGAGCCATAGTCTGCATAGGTGCAATAGCTGCATTCATGTCAACAGCAGATTCACAGATACTGGCAATGTCCTCAATAATAACCAAAGATGGTCTGCCTGCAGTCACTGAAGTTAAAGAAGAAAATGAAAAGCAAATTGGTAGAATTTTAATAATCATACTAGCAATAATTGGACTAGTACTGGCTTATGATCCTCCTGATACAATTTTTGATATAGTTTCACAAGCATTTACTGGTTTAGCTGTTCTTTTCCCTACTACAGTTGCAGTACTGTATTGGGATAGGGTAAGAGCAAATAGTTGTATTATATCAATAATTGCAGGGGAAGTTCTAGTTGGATGGTCTTATTGGTCTGCTGAAACTGGAAATGCAATACCCGATTGGTTTACTCAAGGATTTCACTTTAGTACACCCGTGATTTTGATTACTATACTAACTCTGTGGATTTCAACCGTAATTGAAGAACGATTATCCAATAACGCCAGTAGCTAAAGCAGCCTCTTCAATCTGGGTTTGTGTAGATTTGTCAAGTATAGTTGTACGTTGTGGTCTTATTTCTTTGGAATTTATGAAAGCTGACAAGACCATACCGTCATCCATTCCTAAACCTTTTGAATTAATTGGGGCCTCTACAGCCTTCAATGTATTTCTTATTTTTTTCCAATCACCACCGTGTAAGTACATTGTAACTATAGAACCTAAACCACACTGTTCTCCGTGTAATGCTGGATTATCACTATTAGCATCTAACCAATGTGAAAATTTGTGTTCACCACCGCTTGCTGGACGAGAAGTTCCTGCTATTGACATTGCTACACCACTCGAAATCAATGCCTTAACTACTAATCTGACACCTTCTTCAGTACCGCTAGCTACTTTCTCAATCCCATCCTCCACTAATTGGGCTGCCATCTCTGAAAGTGCTGCGGCATATTCACTATAATCTGCTTTTTGACCCTCCAATCTCCAGTCAAGTACTGCTGTTTGATTGCTAATTATATCACCAACGCCAGCTCCAAGCAACCTTTTTGGTGCCTTAGATATAATCGAAGTATCGGCTACTACTGCAATTGGTGGGATGGCCTGCATTGAGGTCTTTCGTCCAGCCTGCCGAATTGATGACCGCGCCGAACCAAATCCATCGTGGGATGCTGCAGTGGGAATTGAAACAAACGGTATGTTCTTGTTGAAACCTGCCTGTTTAGCCAGATCAATAGGACGGCCACCACCTACACCAACCAGGAAATCAATACCATCCAGCGTATCTTCAACACGAAGTAATTCCTTACTATTGGCACCCTCAACCACAACCTTCTTCATTGGATGGCCACCAATCTCCAAATATTCACTCACTTGCCTACCTGCAATTTTGAGAGTATTGGAATCACATACTATCAAACCCCTTTCAGGCAGGTCCAACTCAGCTATGACTGCTGGCAACTGTTCCAGAACACCAGGTCCAGTTACAACAATCCTCGGTAGGACCATCGAACGCGGAGGTCTTGAACGCATTTTATAATAACAAACAGGGGGCTTAAGAGGCATGCGCCGAACATAAGGGCTTAATACTGGTCCTTTTACGCAACGTTCATGCCTTTGAAAGATGGTGAAATCATAACCTTGGATTACGAGGGGCGTACGGATGGGATTCTATTTGATACGACCTTGGAAAAAGTGGCCAAAAAAGAGGATGCCATTGTAGAAAATAGGAAATATTCTCCAATCACGGTTGTAATCGGAGAGGGAAGATTGGTCCCTGGTCTTGAAAATAATCTAAAACAGGCGAAGATAGGAAAGGCAATAGAAATTACAATTGCGCCTGAAGAGGCCTATGGAGCCAGAGACACGAAATTGATTGAAACCATGTCTGTGGCAAAATTCAGAAGAGTTTGTCCAGATGCCAAGGGATATGTGGGTGAAGAAATCACTATGGATGGCCGACCTGGGACCTTAGCGAACGTGTATGGATCTCGAGTTCGAGTGGATTTTAACCCACCTCTAGCAGGCAAAGAACTGGTTTTCAAGTATACTGTAAAAGCAATTGTCAAGAAACCTGTAGATGTGATTCATTCCTTGTTCACAATGGAATATCCTGCCGATGAGGATTTTGAAGTAAAGGTGGAAAAAGGTGTGGCTCAGATTAAACTACCTGAAAGAACCAAATTCGATGTGAACTGGTTTCAGGCCAAATACAGAGTTGTGGCTGCAATTCGAAAACATACCAAAGTTACTGATATCGAATTTCTGGAACACTATGAGGGGACCAAACCAGAAAAGAAGGAGAAAAAGACTACCAAAAAGAAGACGGTTAAGAAGAAAACATCGTCTAAGAAAGAAAAATAAAATTTTCGTAGTTAAGTCTTGTGTTTAGGAGCTATAATGGAAAATCAATTTTATATACGGTTACTCTCATGGACAAGAACGTTTGTGTAGGTGAGACGCTATGAAGAGAAACAGAGATAATGGTCTGAAAGACGGCAATGGGTTGACCAATGGTAATGGATTAACTAACGGTAATGGCCTTACCAATGGTAATGGATTAACTAACGGTAATGGTCTTACTAACGGTAATGGTCTTACTAACGGTAATGGTCTTACTAACGGTAATGGTCTTACTAACGGTAATGGTCTTACTAACGGTAATGGTCTTACTAACGGAAACGGACTCACAAACGGTAATGGTCTTACAAACGGTAATGGTCTTACAAACGGAAACGGACTCACAAACGGTAATGGTCTTACAAACGGTAATGGTCTTACAAACGGAAACGGACTCACAAACGGTAATGGTCTTACAAACGGTAATGGTCTTACAAACGGTAATGGGTTAACTAACGGTAATGGTCTTACTAACGGTAATGGTCTTACTAACGGTAATGGTCTTACAAACGGTAATGGTCTTACAAACGGTAATGGATTAACTAACGGTAATGGTCTTACAAACGGTAATGGTCTTACTAACGGTAATGGTCTTACTAACGGTAATGGTCTTACTAACGGTAATGGTCTTACTAACGGTAATGGTCTTACTAACGGTAATGGTCTTACTAACGGTAATGGTCTTACTAACGGTAATGGTCTTACAAACGGTGCTGGCATTGGAGGTTATTCCAGAGTTCCTCTTGTTGCAGTAGCAAACAGAAATGCAATGGCTGCGACAGCTGCTGCTTTCCTTCTGGTTTTTGCAGGAGCTTCATTCCTGTTACTTTGGGAAACGACTGAAACTTCCCAGATTAAAATTGACGGAATTAGCAGTGATTGGAATAGTGTCGAGAAAACTGGCCAACTGTCTGGGAATGTCAACAATGCTAACGTGGATCTGATATCAACTGCAGCCTTATCGGATTCGGTCTATCTTTCAATCCTGACCGTGACCGAAGAACCAATGTTCTCTTCATCGGAAGGGTACACCCTGAGAATCCTAGTTGATTCTGATGATAACGCAGAAACTGGATACTCATTGCCTTCTGTCGGCGCTGACCAGATGATTGAGATTTACGGAAAGAACAATGCAATACTGAGCTCGGTACTCTATGCATTCAATGATAATCGTGACAACAATGACTGGAACGGTTTCTCAGCTTTGTCCAAGATTAATGCAATGGCACTTGGGGATACTGTTGAGATGCAGGTACCTCTCTTCGACCTCGGTGCCTCCAACCAGAATGAGATGAAGATTGTCTGGCAATCCTCAGACGGTAACGGGAACACTGATCTGGCAGACAATATTGTCAGCCTGAATGGAGAAAAATTAACAATTTCTGGGGCCATCGGTTCTTTGGTTAATGACGCAAACAGTGTGAATGAAGGACAAGGTGTGGTAATCGATGGTTACTTCGGTGACTGGAATGATATCGAGAAACATTTCGATGTTATCTCTAACGCTGAATCAGAACATGTAGATTTGGAACAGTATGCGGCAGTAACACAGGATGAAAACATCTTCATGTACATGAATGTCGACGGCAATATCCTGAATGGTATTGCAATACCTGCTTATGACGCCAAGTCGGTGCCTGATTTGAATACGGGTTCTACGGGCGATACGGAACCTACTCCTGGAATCTCAAACCAGGAATCAACACCCTTACCAGTTATCAGTAGTGAGGATACGATTTACGTCATGATTGACACCGATGGTGACTACATGACTGGATATTCATCCATCGGAATGCCTATTGGAGCTGAGAAAATGGTGGAGATTAAAGGACACTATGGGATTATAACTCAGAGAGTCATGAAGGAATGGACCGGTTCAGAATCTAGTGATTGGGAATGGGCAACCGGTGAAATAATCGATGCCGCTGCAAGTGGCAGTGAAATCGAACTGGAAGTGGTTGACGGAAATTTCTGGATTCACCTTGTAGGCTGGAATGGAGAAGATGACTCTACTGTAGGTGAATTTACTCCTATTACAGATGATGGAAGGTACCAAGATAGTGGAGATGACTGTTTATTCTATTATAGATTCAATGGTGACGGGACTGATGTTTGTGGTGGTGGTCCAAGTGACGATATGACTGTAAATGGTGATGCCGTTTTTACCGGCACAGGAAAAATGGGTAATGGTCTAGCAGTTGATGGTAATGGAGATTCTGCAGACGATACCAAAACTACTGTTGGGTCTCAGATAGACAGTACATGGAGTATTGAAGCCTGGTTCAAATCGACTACAAATAGCCAAGGAACAATCATATCAATAGGTGATTTTGATGGTAACGCTAACGATAATGATCTTTCAATTGGACTCTCAACGCAGGACATAAAGGTCTGCGCGAACGCCTGCGGATTTGGTAAACAGATTGAGACATCAGGTGTAAATCTTCAGGCCAATGAATGGTATCATGTTGCTGTGACCCACGATGGCAGTGATAATATCAATATATTCGTTAATGGCCAAAGAGCAAGTGCTACTGGTGAATATACTGTCGTTACTTTTGGAATTAGTCTAAGCGCTAATAGTGGTGTAATTGTGGTTGGTGAAGGGGATCTTCAGGCCGATTTCAATGGTGTTATTGATGACGTCAGGATGGTTAACTACGAACGAGGAGCCTTTGCTGGAGGATTAATGATCAGTAAGGTAGACGTGACGGAAAATAAAGTCACACTTACCAACACAGGGAGCACCGATTACGAGATATCTGGGCTGAGGTTGAACAACGGGCATGATGGAGGAGGTGACCCCGTCGTCTGTTACAACGCTGGAATAGAGGATGAGGAAATTGATGCTAATGGAGGGATAAAGATAGTTGATTGTGCTGTCGATGCTAATGATGGTCTATGGTTGGATGATATTGACGGGGACAACGACAATTCTGGTGATTCAGTTCCTGACCCACTGGACAAGGACTGGGCCATTGATGGTGTCTGCTGGCAAGCGAGTTCAAGTGGTACGGATGATGAATGTGATGGCACAGACGACGTAATGATTGCAGCCGGAGTATGGGCTCTAAATGTATACATGGATATGAGCGAAGGTGATGGGAACACACTGCACCTGATAGATCCCACAAGTGGGGGTAACGATGAAGGCGCTGATGACTGGTATGTACCAGAGTTCTCAACCATGCTGATGCCAATAGCTTCCGTGCTGTTGATTGTCGGATACAACTACAGAAGAAGAGAAGCTCTGGATTAAGTCTAAACTCGACGCCACTTGGTGCCTTCGGGAGTATCCTGGACCTCTATTCCCATCTCGGAGAGTTCATCCCTTATAGAATCTGAACGAGGCCAATCCTTGGCCGTACGAGCTGCGGCACGTTGAGCTATCAAATCCTTGATAGAAGCAATTAGGGAATCATCAGTTATATTCTCTGTAAACAACCCTAGAACCTGATTCCCGTAGTAATCAAATGTCTTAACTAACTCAGATCTCAGATCTGATGCAAGGCTGGATTCAGAATGATTGTTCGCAATTCTAGCTAATTGAAATAATGATGCTATGGCCTCACGTGTATTGAAATCATCATTCATCGCCGAAACAAAATCCTTACGGCATTGTTCTATTGCTTCCACCAATTCCGGTGGTTTCTGATCGCCATTTGTTTCTTCATCCCTGAATCGGCGATAAGTCCCTTCCAATCTCTTGTAAGCTGCCATTGATTCCTTTAGACTTGAATCACTGAAATCAATCGGTGACCTATAATTCCCGTTCAAAAGATAGAATCTCAGAATAGGAGCACTATATTCCTTCATAACATCCCTGACCAGAAAGAAATTATCAAGGGATTTGGACATCTTCTCCTTGTCTATTGTAAGAAAACCGGTGTGAATCCAGTAATTCGCTATGGGTGAATGATTGGTATGACATTCCGTCTGTAATATCTCTGACTCGTGATGTGGGAATTTTAAATCAACTCCTCCTCCATGAATATCGAAATGTTTTCCCAAGTGGCCCAAAGACATTGCTGAACACTCGATATGCCAGCCAGGTCTTCCTGAGCCCCAAGGGCTTTCCCAACTAGGCTCATTTGGTTTTGCTCCTTTCCACAAAACAAAGTCAGAAGGATGGCGTTTCCGGCTATCTATGGCCACACGGGCCCCAGCCTCCATATCCTCGATTCTCTGACCCGTCAATGTACCAAACATATCAGAAGCTGAGGAAATGTCAAAATATATATCGGATGAGAGTGCACCGGCTGCAGGCTCAACAACGTATGCATGCTTCTTCTCAACAAGATCCGACACAATCTCAATCATTTCCTTTATGAAATCCGTGGCCTTGGGCATGAATGTGGGTGGCCTGACCTGTAATTTTTCCAGATCCTCTGTCGTCCTTTCAATATATCTAGAGGCGACCTCTTTGGTCGTAGAATCTTCTTCATTAGCTTTCTGGATTATCTTATCATCTATATCTGTGTGATTTTGTACAAATGTAACTTCATAACCTGAATATTCAAGCCAGCGCCTAATCACATCGAACGAGATATAGGTTCTAGCATGCCCTAAATGCATATCATTGTAAACTGTAAGGCCACAGACATACATACCTACTTTATCGGGATTTATGGGCTTGAATTCTTCGACCTTGCGAGTGGCCGTGTTGTATAAACGTAGCACAAGTTTCCAAGGGCAGGAGATTAAAACCGTCTCGCCTTGATAATTCAATGCCCGAACTACCGGAAGTTGACTCCTATCGCACAGGACTATCTAGTAAAATGAAGGGCTGGAAATTGAAGGCTGGTAGAACAATCTGGCACCGTGCGTCTGATTCCAATTTCAATGTTGTAAAAGATCAGAAGATAACTGGGTTTGACAGAAGAGGTAAATTTCTGATAATAAATCTGGATACGCATCATATCATCATCCATCTCAGGATGACTGGAAGGATAGATATTGTAGAGGGTAGAGCTCCAAAACACACTACCGTAGAATTTAATTTTCACAACCAAAAGAAGATGTGCCTAGTTGATTTTCGGAAATTCGGAAAGGTCTGGATTGTGGAGGATATAAATGAAATTGTAGGTAATCTAGGCCTTGAACCACTCGGACCAGAGTTCACGGCAAAAAAATTCAAGACGATGCTATCCAATCGAAGAGGACGTCTCAAACCATTATTATTGAATCAACGATTCATTGCAGGAATAGGTAACTACTTGGTCGATGAAATACTATTCAGGGCCAGTCTACATCCCTTGAGAACAGCCAACACACTTTCTGATACCGAGATCAAGAATCTGCATCGGGCGATTAGACACATCATAAGAAAAGCCATTAACTTTGGCGGGACCACCTTCTTGACATTCAGGGGACCGGAGGGAAAACGGGGTGAATTCTGGAAAAAATTGCAAATCTTCAGGAAAACGGGAGAGCCCTGTCCACATTGTAAAAGACCCATTACACGAATTATCGTGGACCAAAGAAGTACCCATCTTTGTGAGAACAAACAAGAATATATCAAAAATATTGATTAATATTAAATAGAGTGACAACAATCCAGACCCCTCGAGGTAGAGAACCATGATGGCTGCTAAAAAGGTATCAAAGAAAATTGTCGTACTTGGCGACCCTGCTGTTGGAAAAACCAGCTTGATTCGTCGATTCGTTATCAATGCATTTGATGACAAGTACTTAACTACAATTGGAGCTAAGATTGTAAAGAAGGAAGTTCAACTGAGATCCGGTGGTGCCAAACCTGATATTGATGTGACACTTATGATATGGGATGTTGCAGGTCAAAAGACCCTTGGAAATGTAAAACAAGCATACTATCGCGGTTCAGAAGGCGCAATGATTGTCTGTGACATTACACGTCGAGAAACTCTCCTTTCTACTATTGACTGGATTAAGACATTGATGCAGGTCACTGGTGAGATTCCAGTGGTACTCCTTGCCAACAAGTGTGATTTGATGGATAAAGCACTATTTGGAGAGAAAGAAATGTCTGAAGTTTCCAAAAAACTCAACGCACCATTTATGATGACCTCAGCTAAGGATGGTCGTAATGTCGGTGAGGCTTTCCAGAGCATTTCAGAAAGCATGGTTGAGGGGATGTCCTAGAAGGGCTGACGCCCAATGGATGACTTCTACGATACGGACATTGGTGTCCAAACATCAGATATACTAGTCCTGCCCAGTGCATTTCTAGGGACTTTGTGGTCTGAACTACAAAATATAGGAACTGAAAAGGCAAGAAGTATAATGTTCAATTGTGGGCATTCGGTCGGCAGTAGCCTGTCAGTAAATTACGTAGGCATGGGAACCGAGGATCTGGATGTGGTATTGAATCAGGCCTGGGCTGAGGCTGGATTGGGGCACTTGTTTGTAATTGATAGCAATCGGGACCATATTATTGTAAAGCTGGAGAATCTCCTTGAGATAGGTATAATTGGTGCGGGTAATAATTGTGATTTCACTGCTGGGTGTCTAGCTGGAGTGCTCGAAGGACTCCTGCAACAGCCTTATAGTGTGGTGGAAGAAATGGTAGGGGAAGAGACCAGACTCTTCAGGTTTGATAAAAAGTAGATATGGCAGCAAAGTGGCAGAAAACATTGGATGATCTTCTTTACAATGGAGACCTTGATGGAGCCTACAATCTTCTGGACGGAATTATAAGAGACAATCCCAATGACACCGACGCTCGCGTAGCATTCGGAAGAGTACAATATGAATTGGGGGACCCGGACAATGCACGAAATACCTTTGAAACTGTGATTAAAAGAAATCCGAACAATGCAGATGCCCTAAAAGGTAGAGCCGAGGTTTGTGAATTACTGGGCGACTATGAAGTGGCCATCCGTTCCTATCATATGGCTACACAAAGTATGCCAAAGGACGTCGAAGCCTGGAAATCGATGGGGATTCTACTAACAAAATTAAAGCAATTCAGTAAGGCCGATAAGTGCTGGAATGCAATATTGAGACTCAATTCCAAGGATGCAGAGGCTTGGTACAATAAAGGATATGCCAAGATGCTGATTCAAAAATATGATGATGCTGAGACCTGTCTCAAAAAAGCGATACAATACAAGAGTGATATGAAAGAGGCCCATAATGACCTTGTAATGGTTTTGAGAAAAAAGGGTGATAACGAAGCAGCCCTCAAAGTGTGTGAACACGCTCTTAAGAAACACAAGAATGATGATACTCTTCATAGGAACAAAGGAAATATCTTGTACGCTCTGGATGAGCCTGAAAAAGCCTTGGAAGCCTTTGAAGCGGCCTTAGATCTGAACCCGCATGTGGTAGACACCTGGGTCAACAAGGGAACTGTACTCTGGAAGGCAATGGAACAGCGAGATGAGGCCTTGGCTGCCTTCGATAAGGCTTTGGAAATAAATCCCAATTTTATGGCTGCAGTTGATTCACGTATAAGTCTCGAGGCTGAAATAAAGGCAAATCGACCTGGTTTCTTCAAGAGAATCTTCGGATAGATATTTAACGGGCTTCCGTATGTTATCGCTCCTTGGTAAATGACATAGCATTAGATGAACTTATGGAGCTTTGGAGATCCTTCTTTCAGGACTCTCGGAATCGACCTGTAGACAAATTTGGGAAGGACTATTCTGCTCCAAAATGCAGTACCTGTAAAGGTGAAGGGAAAATAGAAATACCTGAAAAGGGAAAACTTGATGAGAACGAACCTAGCGAAAAAGTTTGTCCTAACTGCAAAGGAGAAAGGGTAGACTCCGAAAGCATACCTACCTATGGGGATGAAATACAAAAGGTAGCAAGAGAATATCCTGATGGAGAAAGGGCCATCCGAATAACCTGGGAATCAGTCTCCGACTTTAATGCGCGATTATCAAATAATCTACGCTGGAATCTCGATGAGGCCTTAGAAGCTGCAAAAAATATTGTCCAAGAATTTATTGATGACAAAACGAAAAAGAGAGTACGAAAAGAACATCGGACCAAGATTGGTCTTGATGTTGTCCCGATGGGGATACCTGGAGAACTATATGATGTCGAGATCAGTGGATTGAGAAAGGAACATCTCTATCGCACTGTAAGATTGAAGGGGTTAGTCAGAAAGGCGACACCGGTAAGACCCAGAATGGAGGTTGGATTGTTTGAATGTGAATGGGAAAGACACAGGAATTCATACATCCAAGATTTTTTTACATTCGAGAAACCCATACGTTGTACTGCAGAAACGTGCAAGTGCACAGAATTTAAGTTAAGAGATGATTTATCACAATTCATTGATTCACAAAAAATAGAAATACAAGAATATCCCGAGGACCTACCTCCAGGGGCCCAACCAGAAAGGCTGACTGCCTATTTCGAAAGCTCGTTGGCCCACAAAATTCAACCCGGTGACAGAGTAGCTATAATAGGAATAATAAAGCCAAAATCCCAATTCCAAGGAAGAAGGCAAAAGAGTGAATTTGATATTTATCTTTACGCACACAGTATTGATGAAAAGATAGGCGAAAACGAAAGTGTGATACCGACAGCTAACGAACTAATAGAGATTAAAGAATTATCAATTCAAGAAGACATAGCCGAAAAAATCCGTGACTCGATTGCGCCAACTATTTTTGGAATGAATTGGGAAAAAAGAGCACTCACTTTGCAACAATTCGGAGGTGTGGATAAAAAACTGCCAGACGGTACGCGTATCAGAGGAGATATTCACATGTTGATGATGGGGGATCCTGGCCTAGCCAAATCACAACTACTTAGGTCGGCAGCAAGGATAGCACCACGTGGTGTCATGGCTGCTGGAAAGTCAACCTCGGCCGCAGGTTTGACTGCTGCTGCGGTAAGGGATGAATTCGGAGAAGGTCGATGGACTTTAGAAGCTGGAACCTTAGTTCTTGCCTCCGGAGGAATAGCTTGTATTGATGAAATCGACAAGATGTCTGAGGAGGATAGATCCTCTATGCATGAAGCAATGGAACAGCAGACCATCAGCATCGCAAAAGCTGGCATCAGCGCTCAGCTGAAATCAAAATGCTCTGTTCTTGCAGCTGCTAACCCAAAAAGGAGCAGATTCGATATGAGCATGCCACTACCTCCACAAGTCAATATGCCTGTATCTTTATTGAGTAGGTTTGACGTCTTCTTTATCATTGAGGATAAACCGGATCCCGAAAAAGATAGCCTGTTAGCAGATAAAATCCTAGAGAGCCACAGAGCGGGGGAAGAATTGGTCCCTGGTGAAGCGATTGACGAAGATGATTTAGCAATAAGAACCTTATCAGGGCCCATTGATTCACGGATGTTAAGATTGTACATATCCCATGCAAAAAAATTAAGACCCGTAATGACTCTTCAAGCCCAGACACTAATTAAAGAACATTATACTGACTTACGCAAAAGATATCATAATACAGATGATCAAGACAAGACTATGCCCATTACACCTAGGCAATTAGAATCCATCATAAGATTAGCTGAAGCTCATGCTAAAATGTACTTGTCAGAAACTGTTGATGTACCACATGCACAGGGTGCTATTGACTTGATGGATTTATTCCTCAATGTCACTCTAAGAGGTGATGTAGATTTGGCCTTTTTCGGATCCGACGCCGAACAACGAAAGAAGGACATCGACCCAAGAATGCGTATATTAGGAATAATAGATGAAAAAGGGACCAATGGAATGGATGAACAAGAAATTTATGAACTCATGGAAAAAGAGGGATATTCAAGGAATAGAATTGAAAAAACCATAGCAAAACTACGTGAAGACGGTGAAATTTTGGAGCGTGACTTCAAGTTTGTAAGAAAGGTCTGAACTGAATGCATGAATTTCAAGATTCTAACTAATTCTCCGGATTTCAAAGACCCAGACCCTAGACTCGAACAATATGCTACTCCTGTCGATACTGCTTTAGAAATAATCAAGAAAGCAAACTCCAGAGGACATCTATCTGGAAAAGTTGCTGATTTGGGTTGTGGAACCGGAAGATTAGCTATTGGAGCTGCGATTCTAGGGGCTGATGTTACAGGATTTGAGATTGATGCAAAGGCTCTAGATATAGCAATTCAATACTCCAGAGAGAATAATCTTGATATCAAATGGGTCAATGGAGCTATCGAAAATATAGATGAAGAATTTGACACAGTTCTGATGAACCCTCCTTTTGGAGCGCAGAGACCAGGTGCTGACAGGATTTTTCTTGAAAAAGCTGTCGAAATAGCTGACAATATATGGACCATTCATATGGCTGAGACTCGGAATTTTGTTGAGAAATTTATCGGCAGCCGTTCTGCCAAGATTGAAAGTCGTTATGAATTTGACTTTGCTATTCCCAGAAGTATGTCCTTTCACACCAAAGATATAGCTAATCAGAAAGCAATCCTTTATCACATAGCCTCTCTGCGATAAACACATGAAACTACCGGGAGATAAACTGGCGAGTTCGATGGAATATATGCCTGGAAATGGGGTGTACGAGGAAAATGGGGAATTATTCGCTGGTATTTGCGGGAAATTAAAGGAAGATAACCAGAAAATGATGGTCAGCATAGAACCTGCGGTGTCAACTCCTGTGAAGATTAATGAAGGTGACACAGTCTTTGGAAGAATTCAATCTCTGAGGGACAGTATGGTCTCTGTCGAAATTCTGAAGGTCAAAGATGAAAAAAGATCTATTGGCAATTATACTGTAGGAACCTTACACATAGCTAAGATGTCAAGTGAATACGTCTCAGATGTTAAGAAATTATATCAAATTAATGACCTGATTCAGGCTACTGTCGTAAAGTCCAGCCCTGCGATAGAATTAACGACAAAATCTGATAGGGATGGAGTTGTGTTCGCAAGATGTGGAGTTACACATGATGTGCTCAAATTAGTTGATGGTGAATTATGGTCCGAGGAACTTAGAAGAAGAGTAACCCGGAAAATCTCCAGTAAGTATGGTAAAGTTCAAGTCTAGTCTGATAATAATTATCACACTTCTACTGTTGCCCACCACCACTGGTGAAATTGAAATAGAAGCAAACGGGAAATCTGACCTTGTGTTTGTGGATGCAGGCGATGAGGTTACCTTCTCCGCAACTGGAACTGACAATGCTACATCTGTTGAATGGGATTTTGGAAGAGATATTGCGGGAAATGGGACACGATACTCGAATTTATCGAGTATAACCCACACAGTTCATGCCTCTGGAAGGTATAATGTCACTTTCACTGCCGTCTACGAAGGGGAAGACATAGAGAAGGAATTAATTCTTATCGTTAATTATGAAGAGGAATATCAAGAAGACATCAGCCATAACGAAGCTCTATTCTTTGCGATAGCCGGCTCTGAACTAATCATGAGCGCTATGCTTGGCTACTGGACACACCAGATCCGAAAAGAAAAAGTCTATCTTTGACGACGTAAGACTGCTAAAAGTGATAACGTTACCAAAGACACAACTACGGAGATGGAGGGCAAGGGGCTTGGATCATCAGGTTCAACAACCTCAGGAGGCTGTGTATTATCGACCGGTTCATCATCCTGCCCAACATAGATGGTTGGACCATACCAGTCTGCAAGTCCATCCTGAGGAACACCATCTGCCCAGAAAACCGTAACGTCCAGAGCATAAGTGCCTGCAAGATTGAATTCTATAACGCAGCCAGTGGCAGTGTGATGGTACACATAGGTGTCCTTGCTCCCATTGGGATAATTTACGATAACCTCATAATGATCTACTACGCCCGTAGTTCCCGTAAAATCTATAGTAAATGAATCGCCCACATCAATGTTCTTTGAAGAGAAAGTAGCCACATAATTTTTCTGCTGTAGTATCTCCACTTGGAAAGATTTAGTGACCTCAGACCATAAACCTCCATCATCCATGACCCTAAGTGTGACTGCATAACTGCCACTTTGGTTGGTCGTCCATGTAGTGTTCGCCTCTGTTGAAATTAGGTCATCATCGATAAACCACTCGAATGCAACGACAGAGCCTTCTACATCACTTGCCGTGCTGGTAAATGTGGATGACAAACCTTCAGAAGATATGATAAAATCAACGGAAGGAGGACTATTGCTGACTATTTTGAAATTAGTGGAAACCTTTGTACTCCACACTGAATCATCATCCTGAACCTCCAGTTTAATCTGATAAATACCAGTCTCATTGAAAGATGTTATCCAATTGGCGTCCTCGGAAACAAGGTCATTGTTAAACCACCACTTGTAGGCTACAATCTCACCATCAGGATCATTCGAACTGGAGGTGCTAAAGGTAAGGTCAGTGTACTGATAATACTCTGGGGTCAGGCCACCTAAGGATTGAGGAGAGATTGTTATCACAGCTGATGGAATCTCATTAGGGGGATTTACAGTAACTATAACATTGACCCAAGCGGAGAGAGTGCCTTGATCATCACTTGTGCGCAGCATAACTTCATACTCATTTGGATCCTCGTTTGTAAGATTATTCAGAACAATATCCTTGCCTGTTAACCTGAATTGCAAGTCTCCACCATCTTTGTACTCCCAAATCTCCCATGAATGCTCACAGTCTATTGCCTCAGCATTATTGTTCTCACAATGTGAACTTATTTCCAATGTCTGTCCTTCTTTCACAGTAATTTGTTCAGCCGTATCGATTACAGCAATAGGAATCGGAGGTAGAACCATTATTTCCAGATACTCCGGATCACTTACCTCATCGTTAGAATTATCTGTGATTATAAGACTGACATTGTGGGTTCCTTCTTCGAAATTATTGTAGTCAAATGCTTCTGTATCGCCAAGGTATGACCATTCATCTTCGCCTTCCCATTGAATGGTCCAATCAAAGCTGAGATCAGGGTCTGGATCGGAAACGCAAGGTTGGGGTTCGGGTTGCATCTCGGTGCAAGCGGCAAAGCGTGCGGTTTCACCTAGATGTAGGGTTGGAGGAGTCACATCAAAATTGACATCTATTGAACCGCCGCCGCCGCCATGGCCCTCTGTTACTCCAAGATAAGTGGTGGAATTGTCGTTAATTTCACTCATGTTTCCATCGGTATCTCGAACTTGCAGTGTGATTTCATGATCTCCAGTCGAGAAATCCGTTGAGGACATCTCAAAATTAATGTCAAAAAAATCAGAACCCTCTGCGATAATATCATCAATGGAGGATCGCCAATAAAAATGGTCTAGTTCCTCCTCATTGCAAATTGAACAGTCTGCTTCGAAAGTCACAGTCTGTTCTTCTTGGTTGTCCACATTAGGAGGATCTACACTTACCATGAAGACTTCAGGTTCAGCTGAAGTATCTCCATTAAATGACAAAGAGATGGCAAGCAAAAATGCAAAAGTCAGTAGATATCTCATATTTGGACCTACTGTCTTATTTTCCAATAGGATTTAACGCTTGCCTCTTCTCTTATTCGCTTGATCTATCTTTGAATCCGTATGGTGTAGTGGAAACATCAACTCACCCAGACCGGGTAATGGTTTACCCATACGTGCTGCAATTATCCTCACTGAAAAGTATCCTAGTATCAAACCTAGGGTTACACCAAGAGCTGGGAAAAAATTCATTCAAAGTCTGGTTCGAACTCTGCCTGCAACTCACTCATGAGTTGATTTAGTAGACCATCGAAACGTGTACTTCTATACTCTCGTGGGCCACCCATATCAGTCTGGACCTTAGCAATGTAAGTTGTGTCTTCAATTTCCAATTCAATTCGACAAATGGACTCTTCCATCTATTGCGGCCGAACCATGCTCATATATAACACTTACAGCAGAAATGGTTCACATTCTGAAAACACCGAATTCAGAACTCTCTAAAGGACCATTAAGGGAGGTCGATATTCCAAGAGCCAGAATCATGCGTGTATCCAATGGATCTATAATCCCATCATCCCACAAACGAGCAGTGGAATAGTAAGGGCTACCTTCCATTTCATATTTCTCTAGAATTGGTTTCCTTAAATCTTCAATCTCGGATTTCTTCATCTTCTTGCCTTTCTTCAATAATTGTTCCTGTTTGACCGTAGACAGCACATCAGCCGCTTGTTCACCACCCATTACCGATATTCTGGCGTTAGGCCACATCCAGAGTTGACGGGGTTGATAGGCTCTGCCACACATACCATAATTCCCAGCCCCAAATGAACCTCCGATAACCACGGTAAATTTAGGGACCCTAGCATTAGCTACGGCCATTACCATCTTAGCCCCATCCTTAGCTATTCCTCCCGCCTCGTAATCCTTTCCAACCATAAAACCCATAATATTCTGAAGAAAGACTATTGGTATCTTTCTTTGGCAACACATCTCTATGAAATGAGTTGCTTTCAAAGAAGATTCTGAGAAAAGGATCCCATTATTTGCTAGAATACCAACTGGATAACCCATAATTCTGGCAAAACCACAAACTATTGTTTCGCCATAATTGGATTTGAATTCATGAAATTTAGAAGCATCCACTAATCTAGCTATAACTTCCCGAACATCGTATGACTGTTTAGGATTACTAGGTATAATCTCATACAAGTCCTTAGGATCATACAAAGGTTCCTCGGGTTCAGAAATATCCAATTTGGATTTAGGTAGTCGATTCAAATTAGAGATTATGTCTCTCGTTATCTCTATCGCATGTGAATCATTCAGAGCATAGTGATCTGCAACTCCGCTTTTTCGTGTGTGTACCTCGGCACCGCCTAATTCTTCCGAATTCACCTCTTCTCCAGTTGCAGCCTTGACTAGGGGTGGGCCTCCAAGGAAAATCGTCCCCTGTTCCTTCACTATTATGGTCTCATCCGACATTGCTGGAACATAGGCTCCTCCAGCCGTGCATGAACCCATAACTACTGCAATCTGAGGTATCCCCTTGGCCGACATTTGTGCCTGATTATAGAATATACGTCCAAAGTGTTCTTTATCAGGGAAAACTTCGTCCTGCATAGGCAAGAAAGCCCCACCAGAATCAACGAGATAAATACAAGGCAGGAGATTGTCCTGAGCGACCTCTTGAGCCCTCAAATGCTTCTTGACGGTCAAAGGATAATAAGTTCCACCTTTGACAGTTGCATCATTAGCAATAATCATTACCTCTCTTCCATTAACCACACCAATTCCTGTAATTATGCCTGCAGAAGGAACCTCATCTTTGTACAAACCATAAGCTGCCAAAGGAGAAAACTCGAGAAAGGGTGTATCTGAATCAACCAATTCTTCAATACGGTCCCTTACCAGAAGTTTGCCTCTTTCCTGATGCCGTTCAACCATCTCAGGCCTTCCTCCTTTACTATTTGTTAATATCCTCTTCTGTAGTTCTCTGGAAAGAGAATCATTGTGTTCACGATTAGTAATAGCTTCTTTACCATTGGAATTATGTCGACTCTGAATAATGCTCATTCGTCCTCCAATTCAAACATTATTTCACCCTCTTTAACTTGCCCACCAATCCCAATAGATGTGATTCGAGAAATAATCCCATCACGTGGTGATCTCAACCTATGTTCCATTTTCATCGCTTCTAAGACGATTATCACGTCCCCCTCGCTTACACTGGAGCCACTCTCAACTTTCCGGTCTAACAGTTTCCCTGTGATGGGGCTCATAACTAAATCTTCTTTCGGTTCATCCTGAACGACACTTCCTACATTGCGGGACTGCCGATGTAGAACATAGTTGATACCATCTGCAAATACATATGACTCATCCGATTTCTTCTCAGAATAGGTGATGGAGCGGCGATTATCTATTATTATTTCCAAACTGCCATTGTTCAGCCTCGAAAACACCCCCTCATAATCTCTATCGTCAATTTGGAGACGGAAGCTGGAACCTGAACGACGAATATTGACTGAATATGATTTAGAACCAACTGTAATGGTTTCAGCCATTATATGTTCTGCCTCCAGGTGCCTTTGCTACTCCAAGGAGAATAGGGATCTCTAGAGGATGCTGTGCTATCTTTTTCTGGTGCGGATTTAGAAGCCAATAAAGCTGTAGCTATAACTTCCGGAGATGGGGGCTCAAGTTTCCAATCCGAGAAATGTTCATCCACAAATCTCGTTGAGAATGAAGCCTTACTGTAGGGTTCACTCTTCATAATGTCTCTCAGAAAGGGCTGATTGGTAATCAATCCAAGTATGACAAATTGACCAAGTGCACTATCCATACGATGAATAGCATCAGAACGATTAGAATCCCAAACAACTAGTTTAGCGAGCAACGGATCGTAATCACTGGTTACCTCCTGACCTTCTTCCACACCAACATCATTTCTAATTCCAGAACCCTCGGGGAGAACCATCTTTCGTACAATTCCTGGAGTTGGCAGGAAATTCCTTGAGGGGTCTTCTGCATAAATCCTACATTCTATGGAGTGACCCCGCTGTTTGACATCCTTCTGCACCATATCCAAGGATTCACCTCTGGCTATCCTGATTTGCCACTTGACTAGATCAATCCCGCAAACCATCTCAGTAACACCATGCTCAACCTGAATACGTGTATTCATTTCCAGAAAATAGAATTTACCATCCTGGAATAGGAATTCCACAGTTCCAGCATTACTATAATTGACCACTTTGGCAGCTTTGACTGCAGCCTCGCCCATCATTTTCCTAAGCTTGTTGTTTATTGCAGGGGATGGCGATTCTTCAATTATCTTCTGATGACGCCTTTGTATTGAACACTCACGCTCATAGAAATGAATTACGTTACCTTGCTGATCACCCAGAATCTGGATCTCCAGATGTCTAGGTTGATCAAGATATTTCTCTAGAATTAGCGTGTCATTTCCAAAAGAATTACGGGCCTCACTACTAGCGGCTTCAATAGCTGATTCCAACTCCTCAGGAGATTCAACGATACGCATCCCTTTTCCCCCCCCACCTGCAGCTGCCTTAACCATCAACGGATAACCAATATCACGAGCAACAGTATCAACATTACCACTTAATTCTCCATCGTTACCAGGAATGGTAGGAACTCCAGCCTCAGCCATCATTTTCTTGGATTCGGCCTTATCACCCATCAATTTTATTGTATCTGGATCCGGACCTATGAAAACTAGATTGGAATCATTGACATATTTAGCAAAATCACCATTCTCTGAGAGAAAACCGTAACCTGGATGGATAGCATCAGAATTTGTCTGTTTTGCAGCATCAACAATTTTATCGAAATCCAGATAGCTTTCAGAAGGATTGGCAGGACCAATCAAGATTGCCTCGTCTGCCATCAATACATGAGGTGATTCTGAATCAACATCCGAGTATACCGCAACTGTAGAGATTTGCATTTCTTTACAAGCTTTGATAATTCGACAAGCTATTTCTCCTCGGTTAGCAACCAAGACCTTTTTAATCATCACTACACCAATCTGGTTTCCGTTTCTCTAAAAATGATTTGATACCCTCTTTAGATTCAGAACCTTCTCTTATCTGGGATATGAAATCTGCCAATGCCAAGTCCCTTTCTTGAATTCTCCTAGATAAAATATCTCCGTCCAATAATCTCTTGATGTGTGTCTGGGCTTGGGGGCCGCCCTCCTCAATATCTGAGATTAATGTTTGAAGAGCGCTGTTTTCATTTCTCTTTTCGACACCATATAGAAAACCTATAGAAAGTGCCTGAGATGTTCCAAATATCTCTCCAGTTATGAATAATTCCCTCATCTTTCCTAGATTTAATTTTCGGGTGACATATGGAGATATGACTGCTGGAACCATACCTATCCTGACCTCTGGGAAACCAAAGTTGGTCCCTTCTTCGGCCAAAATAAAATCCGACGCACCAGCTAGGCCCATCCCTCCTCCTAAACAAATACCACGGACATAGGATATGGTGGGTAAAGGGCATTCAACTAAAGACCTGAGCAATAATTGTAATTCCTCTGCCTTCCAGCTAGTTACTTCAGCTCCGGAACAGAAAACTGAACCTAAACCCTGAATCACGATAGTCCTTAATTCACTGTATTTTCCAGAACCCTCAATTGCTGCCGTCATAGCTCCCATCATTTCGGAATTCAATGCATTTTTTTTACTAGGATTATTCAAACTTAAGGTCAAAACACTGCCTTGTCGCTCAACAACAAGAGGTACCTGATTAGGCATGTATTCTCCTAATAATAGCAGTATTAATAATAGCCACTAAAAACAGGAATCAGTCGGTGTCGACATGTGCTTCTAAGTCATCCCCTCCAGCGAATGTTGACTGGATTATGGAATACAAATCATCCATTCCCTCCCCTTCTTTGGAAGATACTGCAATCAAATTCGATTCCAAGGCAAGAATCTGCAAGACACGCAGTAATTCCGAAGAAAGAACTCCTGACATTCCTTCCAAATGGGGCATTGACATCGCCAATTTATCTAGGTCTGCCGCCCACTCTCGAACGTTATCAACTTCTTCGGGCTTCAAAAGATCACACTTGGTCAGTACTGGAAACATAGGTGTCTGGAACCTCAAATGGGCTGCGGAAGCTAGAAGCAATTGGGTTACAAAACCCTCAGGCGTTCGTGAAAGAAGAGGGTCTAGAAGTAAAATCATTGCTGAACGATCGGATAGATTCTCAACAAAGACTTTAGAAGCCTCACGATAAAGAAAAAGCTCAGTTTGTCCCGGGGTATCCACCAGAAAATAATCACAGTTTATCTCTTCTATATGGCCTCGAATCCAATCCAGCTCAACAGCCAGCAGGTCTGCACAAACCACCTGTGCACCATTCGGCCCTAAACTGTACTCATCCATTATCTCCTTTAACGTGAATTTCTCACGTACGTCGATAGCAGCCTGATAAGGAACTGTCTCAGCACCTGGATCAAGATTGACGGCTACGCCATCGTAGCGTTGATGTTGCATCCATTCCTGTAAAGTAGCCACCAAAGTCGATTTCCCTGCACCAGCAGGACCGACAAAGTATAGCAGTGCTGTATGTTCCATTAACTTCTTCTACGTGCTAAAGCTACAAGGCCAACCATTCCCATGGCTACCACTATAGAAGGCGCTGGCAATCCAAAGAGTCCTTCGTCTTCCTCATCAGTAGGGCCTGTTGAACTTGAATCGCTAAAAGTTGTCTCTAAGGATGGGAATTCATTATCCATTTCATTGATTTCTTTTACTTGATTATCTGGGTCAACAACCGCTACAAAAATGTAGTCACCATTCTTCACTGCCCATGTAAATGAAATTGGTCGTGAATCACCCTTTAGAAGTCCTGTTATTGTCTTCGTAGTCAATTCATCAATGGGTGCGCCTCCTTCTGCATAATCTGAGGCCCGGTATACCTTCAAAGCAACATCAGTATCCAACTGAGATTGTTCACCTTGTGGATAACCTACTGTGACCTTTATCGTAGCCGAACCATCGGCCTCTGTGACCTTAATAGACTCCACTAACAGATTAGTGGTCAACTTCTCAATACTTATGGAAACATTAGCTGCGTCATTATCAAAAACAACATTGATATCGCTACTGACCTCAACCAATACAACATAGTCATCTGTTCTATCTGCACCGGGAATCCAGGGCATTACAACTGACTGATGATTATAACTTGAATTAAAATCAATAAAACCATAAGGTCCTGAAACCTGATAGCCTGTCCCTATAGGATAGAATCCAGTCATATTCTCCATTGCTACTGCCAATACTTCACCAAATCCAAAAGTTCCGTCAATCGAAACGTTGAAATGAAGTCTATAAGTACCTTCTTCAGGAAGGTTGGCCATACCAAGGTCGAAAGTGATTGGGTGGTCCTTGCCTGCGAGACCATCATTAACAGCAACACTCAAGTTGGAAACATAAGCATCCATTGAACTAACTGCATATATGTTCTTGAAATTCTCATTATTCCAGGTGTCCTCCTCATCAATCAGTTTAGCTTCGTCGACTTTTACAACAAGGCGATACTGGGCATTCTCTGTGAACATGAAAGGAATTGATACATCAACAGATTCGCCCATCGCTAGGGCTTGATCCACATTAATCGTAGCCAATTGAGCTGAGACAGGAGCTGCCGTATAGAATGTAACTTCCAGTTTGCTGCCTTCACTCGCAGTCATATCTCGGACACCAATATTCGCAATGGTGGCCGTAAGATTACTAGAAACTCCAACCATAGCATAGCCGTCATCGTTGAGGGGAGCGACAGAAACGCTAACCACATCTAAATCAGGTAATTTCTCAAAAACTTCTACGTATTTGTCACTATCATATTCGTTATTTGTCTCATCCCATTCAAGTATAGTATCATCCTTGTCAACCCAAGCATAAAACTCATAGACACCTAATTTAGTGGGAGTCCAAGTGTACTCGAAGAGAGTATTATCAGGCGGAAAACCAACGGTCATGGAATCATCTATCTTGAACCAGTCAATTACACTCATATCTGGGTCTCTAATCTTGATAAAGACATCAGTATCGTCAGCAAAGGCGTCGCCCAGTATACTCTGCGTCACTGCAACTTGAATTGTTCTAGGATCGTTCTGGTAGACTTTACCCGGACCTTCATCAATACCGTTCACAATCAAATCGGGTCTCTGTTCTCTCAATTCAAAATACTCATCATATACCTTGAACCAATCCAGATCGTTATTATTCTCATCTGTTTCATCAATTACATTCTCTCCATCTACGACAATACGAACGTTCCAAAATCCAGCATCGTCAGGGCTTGTACTCCAATTTACAGCTAAAATACCATCCGATGTGAAAATCTCACCCCCCCCTACAGGAGTCCTAATGGACTTACTTTGATTGACAAAGACCCATGTTTGTCCCGAACAATCACTATCTGGACATTTCATGACCTCAAGATGCATGACCAATTCGCCGTCTTCTTCATCAAAGGGACCGGGCGGCTCAGCATCTCCTTCACCTGCGTTCTCAATCGAATATTTGAAAGTTACAGTATTGCCAGATATGGGGTCAATTGGTTCGCCACGAATCGAATCTATACCATTGTCCCATACCCTAAGATCTGGTTCGGTACAGTCACCAATACACATTTCAAATTCTGCCTTGTTATTATCTAAATCAGGATCTTCATCTGTATTATTCTCCTCGGAATCAATGACTACCGTAAACTTGTATCTCCCCTCATCAGTATCGCTCGGTACAGTATAAATCCATTCCATGTACTCAGTTGGTGGAGGATCCTCCGGAGGATATGGTGGGCTAAGGAAATCAAAGGTCAGAGGACTAGGATCGAAATTATTGGTAGCATCATCATCAAATGGGTCAAAATAGGCCATAAAGGTAAGCGGATTCAGAGTGCTTACATCTCCCTCATTGCCATACTCAAAGACAACGCTTACGTCTTCGCCTGGTGTTGCTTGGTTACTTTCCATATCGAATTCAACCCATAAATCAGCATCGCCAGTCTCTGGCTCAACATTAATGTAGTTCTCGAATTCACCGTAATCATTTGAACCGTAATGGATAGTTGCAGAATAACAAGTCTCACCTACATCCGTAAAGGTTAGTGACAAAGTAACGCTGCCGTCCTCTCCAGCACCCATGCTAATAGTATCAGACTCAGCTGCTAAATCATTCTGATCGCAATCAGTAAAGAGGCGTACGGTTGCATCGTAAGAGTCATCTCCCATGTTTTTCCAGCCTACTACAAACTCATATGGTACATTGGCCCTTGGTGGTGGGCTGCCTGCAGTTTCATATAAATCACTGACCTCTAAATCATCATCAGCTCCGGCCTGAGCTCCTGTTAGAAGCATAAGACTCGAAAATATCAAAGCTACTGTTACTGCACTTGCAAACAATTTTTTCTTGTAATCAACGTCCATTACAATCACCCTTGCTCCAGCCTTGGGCCCCTTAATAAGGGGTTTGCTATATTTATCGACATAAACTATGGCCTTGGACTCGAAGGAATTTGATGAACTTATAACCAAATGCCAAAAATGTCCTAGACTTGTTGAATATGCTAGTGAAACAAAGCTGAATAAAAGAAAAGACGGGTTTGAAATTGATGATTACTGGTGCAAACCTGTCCCATCCTTTGGAGATCTGGAAGCTCATGTACTAATCATAGGATTAGCACCAGGAAGACATGGTGCTGGAAGAACGGGAAGGCCTTTCACAGGAGACTATGCCGGTGAAGTCTTGTATAGATCCCTTCACGAATCTGGATTCTCCTCTTCAAAAGAAGCTGTATCTATCGATGATGGACTAGAACTGGATGGTGTAAGGATTGCCAATGCAGTCAGATGTGCTCCTCCACAAAACAAACCTCTACAGGAGGAAATCCTGAACTGTAGACCATATCTGATTCAAGAACTTGAAATGATGGGAAATTTGGAATTCGTACTGGCCCTAGGCAATTTGGCTCACAAACAACTAATTTCCAGTATGGGGCTGAGACAAACAGATTTTAAGTTTGGGCACAAGACAACCCACACCCTACCTGACAAAAAATGGAAGCTTGTGAACTCATACCACCCCAGTCGTTACAACATAAACACAAAAAGGTTGACATATCAAATGTTTTCGGAAGTTATCCGAAAACTAACGCATTGACTTTTATTCAAGGCCCTAAGTGTCCATAGGTGACAAAGACAAGATTACCAATCCTAGCAACTGCCATAATGCTTTTTGCATTGGGTTTCTTGGGAAGAATTGCTTTACACGATTATCATAACTTTGAAACCATTATGGTATCCGTATTCCTAGCTTCAATGCTATTACCTGCAAGTGTTGCGATGACTGTCACTCTCTCAATGATAGTCTTGAGCGATATGTACCTCGGATACTTTGGAGCTTCGAAAATCATCATATTCACTTACACTGGCTTCCTAATGGTATCTATGATAACTTCCAAGTTCCAGCATCTAGTCAGAGGAGAATTCAAACCGGGAACTGTCTACAAATTTACAGCATCGGGCCTAATCTTCGCAACAATTTACGATACGTGGACCAACTTCGGGGTTTTCTGGCTATCTTATGCCCACACTCCTGAGAACCTTGTGCTAGTCTATATCCTTGGTTTGCCGTTTATGATTTATCACCTTTTATCGAGTATAATCACCTTCACTGTTCTTGGTTTTCCAATCTATTGTGCCCTATCCAGTAAGACTGACGATCCTCATATTCTGAATCAGAGAAAAGAATTAGAGATATAACTTGAGTGAAGTAAGGAACGTCATAATAGCCGTCTTAATCGTGAATAGTCTTGCAATTGGAGGTATACTCTACGAAATCGGTTATTTTGATGAAGATGAATCAGATATTTCCACAATTGTAACGGCAAAATTAGTAATCAAATTCAAGAATCTGGGTGAAAATAACACCCTTACATTTGAGAGTATTACGGCCTCAGAATCCACGGCTTATGGGATTTTATTGGGCGGACAGACGCAAGGTAGCTATTCTGTGACTGCGACTACTCACTATGAATTTGGCCTTTTGGTTGAATCCATAGCTGGATGGGGGACTTGCGAAAATTGTCAAGACGAAGACGGTTTCTATTGGCTTTATTCTGTTAATGACAACAATGGTGATGTTGCTGCAAACCGTAAGGTAATCAGTGATGGAGACGTTGTTGGATGGAATTACACCGACGAATACTAGACTAAACAGTGTTTTTTATACTGAGACGCAAGGACAGGCTCTGTGTACCGAGTCAGGACCTATGCAATAGCATTGCTGGTGATTATTTCGGCACTTCCAACAACTTTGCCTGTAGGAAATGCTGAATCAGATGAGGATAGCCTACCTGAATGGGGATTCTATGTCTATATGGCTGGAGATAACACACTATACCAAGAAGTTACGGATGATCTCAATGAAATGAAAATGGTAGGGTCAAACGATAACCTAGAAATTGTTGCTCTTACCGATCAATTATTGGGGAACGATTCACACGCTTACCATGTCGTTAAGCATGGTGTTGAGGAAAAACCTCTAAGTGAAATAAATGCAACTTGGGAAAACGAAATTGATATGGGGAATGGAGAAACATTGAAGGACTTCATGGTATGGGCCGCCACCGAATACCCAGCCCAAAGAAAAATATTAGTTATTTGGAACCACGGAAGTGGTTGGAAGAAAGTGGCAGAAGACCAAGGAAGCCATCTTACAGTTCCTGAAATTAGGAAGTCAATAGAGGATTATCGGGAAATAACTGGAGATCCACCGTTGACACTAATCGGCTTTGATGCTTGCCTAATGGGAATGTTCGAAATCGCATACGAACTTAAGGATCAAGCCGAGATGATACATGGATCTGAAGCCTATGAACCACTGGAAGGTTGGACATACAACCATCTACTGTATAAGCTGGATCAAGAAACGACTAATTCAGAATTAGCACACCATATCGTAAATGATTACATCGAATCATATCGGAATGGATCGGTTTACACCAGTTATTCTGTGACGGCAGCTGTAGTTGATACCAGTAAACTAGAAGACGTCTGGGACAAACTGGAAGATTTTAGTGGTCAAATCAATAGTGTCTTACCAGTTTATCGAGATCAAGTAAGCTATTCTAGGGATCAGACTCAAAGATACGACCAAAATCCAGATTATCGTGATTTGTATGACTTGACCATCAATGTGCAAAATAGAATACCTGTTTCGGATACGATAGAATATTCTAGAGATTTACAAAATTCAATAAATGATGCTGTGATAGCTGAGGATCATTGGCAAAAACCTGGGAAGTTGCCGGTTGAACGGGCTCATGGACTGACAATCTACTTTCCCACCGATGGGGTAGAAGCTGGTTACGATGATTTACTAATTAGTGACAGTACATGGTTTGAATTCATAAATAATTTTGCTAACGAGATGGAACCTGAGGCACATTTCCTAGAAGTAACTTCAATGAGTGTCGATACAGGAACCGGGTACAACGATAGTGTATTGGTAAGTGGAAGCTATGAAGGAAATGCCTCAGAAGTCAAAATTAGACTCCTGAATTCGGAAGGAAATGTTACTAATATCTACAATGGAAATATCAGTCTAGGCGATATTCCTGGAATATATCTGCAACCAACAAAATCCGGAAATTATTCATTGGAAATAGGCATTTATGGAGATGATGGATTTCTCGAAGACCACTATATAAATGAAAATCTCTTTGTAGACCTCCATTTGCCCGATCTGGCAGTGGGCACTCCAAAAATAATGATTGAGGGTGATGATGGAGGACTGTATCAGGCTCAGAATATACAAACTGATGATAGTTTTCTGATTCAAGGGAGTGTGTACAACTTGGGAACTGTTAATGCAAACAATATTATTGTTTCAGTGAATTATAGCGGAGATATACGCGACTTTAATTTTCCAGAGATTGGCCCCAACCAAGAAAAAACCTGGAATATCACTAAAAATGGTACCAATTACGCTGGTGAATACTTTTTAGATGTCACTGTATCTTCTGAAGATGAATTTGAAATTGACGAGAATAATAATCAAACTTCTCTCTCATTCTTTATACTCGAGAAGCAAGCACATGAGTACAATGTTGATACCAAGAACAAGAATTTACTTGAAATTAATACCAATCAGGAAGGTGAATATGAATTCCCCTGGCTAGAGATTTATGTCACAGTCACCAGCAATAAAGTTCAATCTTGGGATCTTGTGACGATTACAGCTGAAATTCCAGATAATTGGGAATTTGAAGCTGAAACATTCCTACATTTCTCTGCTGAAACCGAAGTTTTGGTAAAGGTCAGGCCACCACTCCACACTGAAATGGGAGAATACAAGATCGAATTAAACCTTACTGATCGAAATGGATTTACGGCTGGGAATGGTGAAATAACGGTTAATGTGCCACAATATCATGGTGTTAGTATCTCTGCAGAACAGATTGGATCTGAAGTGAAGATAGGCATAACAAATACCGGAAATGGAAAAGACCAGTTCAAACTGACGAAGGACTTGGAGGAGGGACTGACCCTCTACCTGACAGAAACATACTTCGAGATGGATGCGTTTTCATCAATCACGATAACTGCCTTAGGAATGGAAACCAATACTTCCAAGGAATATAACGCCAGATTCGCGATTCAAAGTATAGATAATGAAAACATAACTGCTGAAGTAATACTGGAAGTAATAAGCATAGAGAACGTGGATCGAGGCAGTAACTGGATTGTTTCAATATTCTTAGCGACTACCGGGATGATTGGAATCGTATATCTCATATATCAAAGGAGAATCCAATAATCAATACAATGTTTTTTAGAGTAACAAGTGATACAAGCTTGATGAGAAGTGTCCTGACTGCTATAATCCTGATTTTGACCGTCCTTTCCCCCACGGTATCAATCGCTGAGTCAGGGACGGAATTCAAATCGACATATTTTGATCGAAATTCCAACGGTTTAGATGACCGCATGGAAGAATTAATCAATAATGGAGAAACTGTTGGAGTCATACTGATTCTTAATGAAAGACCAACCCAGAAGCACTTTGATGAAATAGAGAGTATGGGACTGAAGATTGATCATGTCTACAAATTCATAGATGCAATACGAATAAACGATGTTCCAGCTACCAAAATGAATGCTTTAACCAAAATCCAAGATTTGAAATTAGTGGAATGGCAAGCTCCAGTATATCCTTTTCTGGACACTTCGGTTAGAGCAATAAAAGCTAGGGATTCTACTGATTACAATCCAGTAGCGTGGGACAAATTCTACGGTGAAGGAATTAATATTGCCATATTGGACACAGGAGTTGACAATGAGCATGAAACCTTTGATGAATTTGGTGATCAAGGTGTAAGGAGATTCATAGCTGGTATAGATTGTGACGGAGGGTGTCCCACAGAGGATGGAAATTATAAATTCACAACTGAAGAAGATAGCAATGAGGATCCTGATGATTTTAACGGACACGGAACCCACACCGCATCTACTGCCTTGGGAATGGGAGGCGACGATGATGAGGATGGGGATGGGGAACCCGACTACATAGGTGTAGCTCCAGCGGCAAGACTGATTGATGTCAAGGTGATGGCTGATTGGGGTTCTGGATCAAGCGCTGACATTAATGAAGCCATAGAAGCATGTATTGAAAATGTGAATACCGATTGGGGAAATGATGGTGAGACAAACAACGGTGTACATGTGATGTCAATGTCACTCGGCACCTCAGGTGGAAGTGACGGATCCGACTCACAATCCCAGCTCGTTAACGAAGCGAATGCTGCTGGAATTGTGGTCGCCGTGGCGATGGGTAATGACGGAGAAAATGAAGTCCCTTCCCCGGCTGCAGCTGACTGGAGTGTAGCGGTTGGTGCAATGGATAATGAAGATAATGTAAACAGAAATGATGATGATTTGGCCAGTTACAGCAATTATGGTCCAAGAGATGACGATGGTGATAATGATCGATGGGATGAGCTAAAACCGTCTGTTGTTGCACCTGGTAGTGGTATAACTGCTGCTTTGGGACACAGCAATATTCCTGGTTTCACAAGCAGTGCATCAGGTTGGACCTCACAAGATGGAACCTCAATGGCTTGTCCACATGTTGCTGGTTTAGCAGCATTAATCCTAGAAGCAGATATCTCACTTAGGCCTGGCAGTAATTCAAACAGTGTGAGAGACCGATTACAAGAATATTCTGAAACTTGGGATGGAGAATACGGAGGTGAACCTTCCGAGCCAGATGAAGATGACCGCTACAACTACTACTATGGATACGGGTATCTTGACAGCTACGAGGTTGTAGACATCAATCAGCCTGACGCATTCGTGTCAGAAATGACTACAACTCCGAGTGAACCTGTTGAAGGAGATACTGTAACTATCTCTGCAAAGATTGAGAATATAGGGACTATGGACATTGATGAGGCCATGATTAGACTTATCGTTGATGAAGAAGAAATAGAAAGCGGGGAATTAGGCAGTATCAGTGTTGACTCACACATTACCTGGACTTACGACTGGGAGCCTGATGAAGGTGATTACAGTGTCCAAGCGGAGGTGTACGATGTTTCACCAGCTGAAGCAGAGGTGGAAAATAATATTCGGGAAACCTCAGTTTCTGTCGGAACGGCACCCGCTGAGGGGGTTGACCTAGCGATAATAGAAGTTTGGACTGATGACAGTGACCCAATTCACAATGAACATATCGCAATCTATGCTAAAATCAGGAATCAAGGGACTGAAAAAGCAGACGATTTTGAATTACGCTGGTATGATGATAATGACAAATTCACTACTCTAGACGGCGAAGAAATAGAGGTTGAAGAAGAAATTACAATTTCAGGAGAGTGGATAGCAAAGGAAGGAGAAAGCGAATTGTTGGCAAGAATGGTTACTATTGAACCCACAGATCAGAATTCCAATAATGATGAGAGAACTTTTGTGATAGATGTTGGACCTCCACCAGAAGAACCTGATTTTTCACCGGCAAACCTCGCAGTTGAGGGAATGTTAGAAGAAGGGCAAGAAGTAACAATAAGTTTTGAAATAATAAATCTTGGAAAAACCGATGGTGAAATCGAATATATCTTAAGAATAGACGGTGTGACTGTAGACAGTGGAAACTCAGAAGTTAGCGGAGAGTCCTCAGATGAAAGAAGTTACGTTTGGAGCGCTTCGGAAGGAAATCACGTCGTAAAAGTTGAATTACAAAACTCAGAACCAGCTGAGAGCTCGCTGGGAAATAATGAAGTAGAAATTAATATCGATGTTGAGGTGGCCAGTGCCAAATTCGAATTGATGGAAATTTCATGGACTGATCCTGTATTCAAAGATGAGGAAACTGCAATCAAGGTATCTGTCAAGAATTTTGGAGGAAAGGATGGACCCGTTACTACCACGCTCTACGCATCAGATTCGATGGTAGGCAGTGAGACTGCAGAAATAGAGGCTGGACAGGATAAGGACGTCTACTTCACATGGACTCCATCGGCGGCTGTGAGTATCACTTTGTCAGTACAGACTGATTATGACGACCAAACAATTGAAAGAAACGTCTATGTACAGGAAGTAGAAGACGATAACACAGGGCCTGTAGCAGATGGACTGATATCAGTCAATGGAATACAAGCCACTAACTCGATGATTGCCAATGCTAATACAGGTGATATCGTCTCCTTCAGTGGAACAAATTCTTACGATTCAGATGGAACCATCACCAAATATGACTGGAGTGTAGTCCGTAGTAGTGATAACTATGAGATTAGCATGATGCAGGAGAACTTTGAATACACGTTCAATGAAGGTGGAACGTACATTGTGACCCTCACTGTAACTGATGACAAGGGTGACAGTAATGGATGGATAGGCAGCGTGATAGTAAACGAAAAAACAGCTGTAACTGGTAGTGGAGACAATGAGGATGATAGCAACACTTTGCTTATCGGAGGAACTGTAGCAATCATTGGGTTGTTAGGAGGAGTGCTTGGCCTCAGGTACTTTAGAGGTGAAGAAGAAGATGACTTCTTTGAGTTTGAGAATGCTGGGCCTGTGAATCTAGGATGTCCCAGTTGTGGAGGAATGATTACCATCACTACTGAACAGAGACCTATCCAAGTGGCATGTCCGATGTGCCAGAGCCAATTTGTTATAAGGGAATAATACTTTTCAGGCGTTGATACCAACTGCTTCCGAGATACTCTCAAAACCAGCCTTTTTGACGCGCCTTCCAAGGCCATTCACTATGCTTTTGGCTATGCCTGGACCCTCGAAAACAAGTCCCGTATAAAGTTGAATCAAAGAGGCTCCGGCCGTTATCTTCTCCCATGCATCCTCATCGTTGAAAATTCCTCCGACGCCAATTATAGGCACTTTTCCATCAGTCATTTTGTAAATTTTACGAATCATTTCGGTGCTTCGATCCTTAAGAGGAAGTCCACTAAGTCCTCCTTCTTCACTGTAAACTTTTTTACATTTTTTATTATCAGTTTCAGGCCTTTGAATTGTTGTATTTGTAGCAACAATACCTGAAATCTTATATTTTCCAATCAATTTAGTTATATCTTTTAAATAGTCATCGTCTAATTCAGGAGCGATTTTAACTAAAAGCGGTTTAAGGTCCTTTTCTTCTTTCTTAGAACAGGTATTATTAATTTTTTGACACTGATTCAGAATAGATTCTAAGTGTTCTGACTGCTGTAGTTCTCTAAGTCCTAATGTATTAGGTGAACTGACATTTATTACAAAGAAATCTGCATGTTTCCATAATATTTCAAGTGATCTTGAATAATCTTTGGGAGCATCATTCAATTTAGTTATCTTAGACTTGCCTAAATTTATGCCAACTGGAGAATCTGGCCACAGTCCTCTTTCTTTCCAGTCTGATAATTTATCGTGTATCAATTCAGCCCCTATATTGTTGAAACCCATACGATTGACCAAAGCTTTCTCGGCCGTAGCCCTGAACATTCTTGGCCTAGGATTTCCTAACTGATCATGAAGTGTAACTCCCCCAATCTCTGAAAAACCAAATCCAATCGATTGCCAAGCTGGAACTGCCTCTCCATTTTTGTCAAGTCCAGCCGCAATCCCAAGAGGATTTGGGAAGTCAAGCCCAAAAAGGTTTACAGGCAATTCAGGAGAACCATATAAATTACCTGTTAATGACATCAAGAGGCGAGAACGGCTAGTTACTGAAAGAGAGGAAATAAGACGATTGTGAGCTTTCTCTGAATCCTGCAAAAAAAGAGCAGGGCGCAAGATTGTTCTATACAGCAGGCTCATCTAAAAATGAAGTCGATAACTGGTTCGATATAAGGTTAATGGAACCATTATTCTGACTCTTCCTCTGCTTTTACTATAGTAAACACTACACTAGCTATACCTGCCAACACAAGAATTCCACCAACAACCAGCATCAAGGGAGGTGAATCCTTCCAATAAAACCAGGACATTGATACTATCAGACCAACCATCAAACAAAGTGCTGATGCAACCTGCCTTATCAACAACGTCATGGGTGGTCATTGTCGTTGTCCTTAAAACCAGACCTCCTTACAACCCGATATGGGTATGAGTCTGACTGTAATTATCCCCACATTGAATGAAGGTGAATCAATAGGACCCACTATCGACCAGATTCCAAGAGATGTCCCTTGGTTGGATGTCAAGGTTCTGCTTATTGATGGTAATTCAACAGATAATACTGCAGCAGAAGCAGAGAAAAGAGGCGCCAAGGTCGTCAACGAACCCCGGAAGGGATATGGCAGAGCCTACAAGACAGGTTTCAGTCTGGTCGACACGGATTTCGTAGCAACCCTTGATGGCGATACTACCTATCCTGCCGACAAGATACCACACGTGCTTGCGTTCCTAATCAATAATGACCTCGATTTTGTGACTTGTAACAGGCTTGACAAGATGGACCAAGATGCAATGTCCATGACCCATAAGATAGGAAACTGGGGACTGACCTTTGGAACCAATCTATTCCATGGAATCAATATCAGGGATTCACAAAGCGGAATGTGGATCTTCAAAAGAGAAGTGATTAGTAAAGTCAACCTAACCAGTGACGGAATGCCTCTCTCTGAGGAATTCAAAATTGAAGCTTTCAGAAGAGGATTGAGGGCTATTGAGATCCCGGTTCCATTCCACTCCAGAGTTGGAGAAGTTAAACTCAACACTTGGGAAGATGGAATATGGAATCTATGGTTCCTAGTTACGAAAATGAAAGATTTTAGATAGGCAAATTAATCGTTATTCTTGCATTCTCCATTATCTTTGGTCTCACAAAGGTGAAACCATTTCCAGGAGGAACGACCGTCCTTGCTAGAAATATCCTCGCCAAAGTCATTGGAGAAATCAAAAACGAGAGTGTAATCACCACTTCCCTCCTCATCATAGAATTTATCCACATCTATTATAAGATTCAGATTATAAGGTGGTATTTCCACTGCATAAAAATCAGTTGTCCCACCAGACGAATAGCTATAGCTTCCGGAATCACTATTGACATCAAGCTGAATCGTATTGACTAGATTCCAGTTACCTGCAGTGTTACCTCTTTCAGAATCATCGTTCCAATAACTCTCTCCTTGACCCTCATTGAAAGCATTTTCATAATGGTATATTTTAACCGAACCAGAAACCCATGGATTGATGTAGGCCTCAGAGTTTACTGCACTAAACTGCATGTTGACAATCACAGGTGAATCCTTGTCAAGAGGATAATCTCCATCGAAATTGGACACGCTTCCTGAAACTGAGTCTGCAAATCTATCAATTGTAACTGAATTACTGGATGTTTGGCTTCCTACTTCAACATTAAGGGTATAAGCGCCATTGGTCACAAAAAATGATTCGTAATCCACACTTATTGAGGCTCGACCTTCAGCACTCAAATCGAAATTACCTGAAGCCTGGTTTGCACTATTGAAAGTGATTGTATAGCTGCCCTCACTGGCAAGCATACCAAATGCAGGAGATGTAACCCATATATTTGCATTGAAAGTCCTGTCACCGGGATCTTTACCCTCATTAACATCAATTATAACAGTTAAACCGCCTGCTCCGTAGTAAAAACCAAAGTTTTGGGAAACCATTGCAAAGATTAATATCACTAATACAAGTGCACCGGCACCTGCCAGTTTCATCTTGGAAGCTACGGAAATGTCTGAAATAAAGGATGAATCTGAGTCATCTTCCCAATCTTCATCATCCCACTCTTCTTCAGCCCCGGATTGCATGACACTCACTCTAAATGTTGCTTCTTATAATTTTCCACGACGAAAATCCGAAATCAGTTGGTAATAGAGGGAATCTGTTCTTTATTTCCTGTAACCAGACTCAGGAAGTCGTGTCTCAGAAATCCAGCTGCTATCAGGGCCAAAACCTTGTTTTTGATTTTGGCTGCAGGCATCGAACCTACAAACATATGGGTGAAGAATTTCTTGGTTTCTTCATCCAGAGCTGCATATTTGATTAGACTATTAGGCATCACCATCAGCAAGTGCCATGCAACTTTAAGCCATTCCAGATCATCTCCCCATTTGCTGCTCCAGGCGTCGTGATAAAGCATCATAGAATCCTTGTCGAATTTTCTTGCTTCGAAAAGTTGACCCAGAGAATCTGCCGCAATTCTTCCTGAATCAAGAGCATAATACAAACCTTCACCAGACAATGGTGATACAAAACCACCAGCATCACCAACGACCAACATTCTATCGCCTACTGTACAGCTCATACCCATACCTACTGGAATATTAGATCCTGCAATCATCTTGCGATCTATCTCCATCTCCTTGGGAAACCATCCCTGCTCCTTCAATGTATCAACATAATCAAGAAGATATTGACGCTCATCCCACTTGGGATTTTCCTTTTTAATTTTCTTGACTACGGAACGAGGGCAACCAATCCCAACATTGAGAACTGTGTCCTTGGAAAAAGACCAGCCATAACCATCCAGATTCTGGTACTTTATGTGTGCCATGGATATTCTTTCCTTGCCATAAACTCTATCCATGAACTTCCGACCAACGTCAACCTCAAAGTAAAGGGCTGTAGCAATGTCCTGGTCCCTCCATTTCATAGGCATCTTCTCAATATCCCTGATTCTTCTTGAAACCATATCAAATGAGCCTCCAGCACCGATTATCACATCACTGGTAAGTTCTTCTCCGTTTCTTAGAGTAGTTACTACTTTATCCTTATGAACTTCAAAGTTCTTGACAGCTATGCCCTCCATAAGAGTGGCCCCCTCTGCGACCGCATATTGAACCAAGGTATTGTCGAATTTCAATCTTCTAATATTGTAAAAGAAAGGTGTCTCGCTTACGTAATCCACAGGTGTAAAATCAGGTCCGTAGACTATCCCACGCAAGCATCTTGATTCGAGAAAATCATCCCAGTTTGATATAATGTGGTCAAATTCTTCGATATGAACACACAAACCGCCACCACACGCTTTTTCACGGGGGAATTTTGCCCGATCGACCAATACAACCTTCTTACCCTGTTTTGCCAAGTAGTAAGCCGCTGTAGCGCCCGCGGGCCCAGCACCCTCTACCACGACATCGAAATGACTCAATTATGTTCCTGTTTCCGGAAACGGGTGACATACCCTGTAATTCTGTTTCGCATGGTTATACTGTCCACATCTGTCAATTCATCAACAACTGCCTTGTTATGGTCAAAATCATCAGTGAACCTATCCGGATGGCTCCTGACCAATTCTATTGCCACGCGTTTGATGTAAGTCGGTCTGACCCTACCCATACATGCGCTTCACTTTTGGGCTCTATTTATAATCTATCACAATAGCTTCTCAATTACCACGCAAATAATTATATCCGGAGCCGATAACGGTTTGTGTTACACGAAGCCTCAAGACTACCTGGATTGACCGTTTACACCCGTAGCGGGAAAAGATTGGGTGTCGTACACGATGTCTTATTCGATACCTCACAACGTATAGTATCTGCACTTCTGATAACAGGAACAACTCCCAAATTAGTGAAGGGCGGTGCAAACATAATCGTACCTTACAGGTGGGTCCAAAACTTGGATGACGTAGTAATTCTGAGGCATTTCCCAGATAAGTTGGAATTCACTGAAAATGAGGAGATTGATGAATTCTCTTTCGATGACGATGAAGATGAATTCTATGATGATAACTAGTTTTCGATTACTAACGTCGATTTTTTATGCACCTAATGGGGCTAAAGACCTACTAGCCCCGTAGTGTAGTGGTCCATCATTCGGGACTCTGGATCCCGAGACCCAGGTTCGAATCCTGGCGGGGCTACCACTAATTAATGCCATTCAATAAGAAGATGTGAATTGGTGGACAATTGCCTTTGCGTTCCTACTAATCGTAGCACTATCTTGTGGATGGCTAGTCTGGGTCTCCCGATTCGTTTGGGAGGATCAGAAACTGGCCGTCCGGTATGCTGCCATCAGTGGAGCAGCAACCATAGCAGTGATGATTATCGGGATGGAAAAGTTGTGAGTCGGAAGGATGTTCTAAACCGCAAGCCCTGTCGTACTGATAATAAGGAGATTAAATGGTTCTACGAGAATGGAATAGTCATTATCACATATCCCAAAAAATTCGGAAAAATAGAGAAATGGCTCCAGAACAGAATTGGAGGGCCAGAAGAGATCAGACGGCCATTGGACAAATTTTCGTCATACATCTGGGAAATAAGTGACGGGGAGAACACTGTAGCTGATATAGTGCGCAAGTTCGATGAAAAATTCGGAGAGGAGGTCGCTCCTGCCTCGAACAGAGTACAGATCTTTCTGGAAACGCTATTGGAACTGAACCTGATTATCCTGAAATGATGAAGCGTCATCATTATATCCACCCCAAGAAAGCTTCGGATTGACAAATGACTGAAGTCAAATTCGACTGGGAATCAGGAATCAAAGAAGTTTGCCTGAAACTACAAGGTAAGAAAAGGATAGGTATTCAGGTACCTGAAGGACTGAAACCCAGAGCCCACCAGATTGTGGAGAGAGTAAGAGAGCTAACTGGAGCGAAGATTGTTTTGTGGGGAGAGCCGACCTATGGTGCCTGTGATTTGGCGGACCGGCCACTAGAGGAAATAGGGGCTGATGCCCTCATCCACATGGGACATTTGCCGATGCCTTATCATTCCGAATTTTATGCAGTTCCCACTTATTTTGTACCAGTTAGACACACGGGCGAACTGAATCTGAACGAAGAAGGAATAAGTGAAATCAAGGATATACTTCCTGCAAAAATTGGAATTGTGACGACCGCACAGCATTTACACATGATTGATGAAGCAGGAAAGGAATTAGAAAAATATGGATTCGACACAAGCGTAACCACCGGCGGACCAAGACTCGCCGCAGCTGGACAATTATTAGGCTGTAATTCTTCTGCGGCCAGAAAATTGGACGTTGACGGGTACCTATACATTGGAACCGGATTGTTTCACCCACTTACTGTAGCTCTTTCCACTGGTAAAAAAGTGGCCTGTATCGACCCTCACAGTGGTGAGGTTACAAAAGCAGACGCAAAACCATTCCTGAAACAGCGATATGCTGCCATATCCGTAGCTAAGGACGCGCGGAGGTGGGCCGTGCTATTCTCCAACCAGATTGGTCAGAAGAGAATAGACCTAGCCGATAAAATAGCAGATTTATTGTCTACGGACGGTAGAGAAGTCATGATGATTGGAAGTATTCACCAGTCACATGATCAACTTCTAGGAATGGGCATAGAAGCTGCAGTTATCACCGCTTGTCCAAGATTGGCAATTGAGGATGGGCCTACCTGGCCAATACCATTGCTAACTGTTCCAGAAGTGCAAATCTTAATGGGCAAAAGGGAAGCGGAACCCTATCCATTCGATGAATTTGCGTGAAAGGGTAATCTATTAAACTTACCCGTTTTGAACTTGTCGTGACAGACCTGAAAATTGAGAATATTATTGCCGCCTCTCATCTCGGGAAAAGGGTTGAACTAATACAATTAGCAACAGAGATGCCAAACGCTAGGTACTCTGGTTCCGGAGATCCATCAGTAATTGTGGAGGTTGATGCTGGTGGAAATAAAAGGGCTGCAGGAGTCTTGTTCGGGAACGGTAAGATTCTGGTTACAGGAATCGGTTCATTAGAAGAAGGTCGTCAGGTCATGGAATCCCTAAAGAAAATGGTTAGAACGGTTGATCCGAAAGTTAACATGAAAAGAGCCATAAAATTAGAAAATATAGTTGCCAAAGCGAATTTAGGCCGGGTGTTTGATTTGCAGTCAGTGGCCCTAGCAATACCCGGTTCGGAGTATAAACCAGCCAAATTCAAAGGACTAGTCATAAGGATGAATGATCCACAATCCAGTTTTATTCTTTTCCAGTCCGGGATCTTGATAGTCACGGATGTAATAAGTGTAGGGAAAGCCAAGAAAGCTTTGAAACAACTGGAAAAATTTCTAACCGAGATTAGCGTTGACTCCTAGATGGGGAGTCCACGGCTAGCAAAGCTCTGTGATTCGATTGATTTATCTGTAAAGGACTTTTGTAAAGATAAGATATCCGTTTCATTCTCTGGAGGAATCGACTCAACCTTGATAGCCTTTCTGGCGCAAAAATATTGTGATGTTGAACTGATTGCTGTTGGAATTCCAGATGCACACGATCTGAAAGCTGCCAGAAGTGCTTCGGAATTGATTGATATGGAATTGAAAGTAATCGAAGTTGAACCCAAGGATATGATCACGGAGGGAATGGAGATGCAGAAGTGCCTGAATCTTAGCTCGATGGAGGTCGAATTCATGCTGCCCTTCTGGATTGCGGCCAAGAATTCAGATAATTCTATACTAATGTGTGGGCAAGGGGCTGATGAGTTATTTGGAGGGTATGCCCGTTTCAGGAATGAAGACGCAGAATATAATCTTGAAAAAGAAGTCTCTGATTTAATGAATCGGTTACCTGATAGAGAGAATAAGATAGCGAAAGAATTTGGATTGGAACTGGCATGCCCCTATCTTGTGGAATCGGTCATCAAGGCTGCTGAAAAATATAGTCCCAAGGAAAGAATTGGAAAAGCTGGAAAGGAACCTTTGAGAGAAGCTGCTTTGGAGATGGGACTGCCTGAGGAAATAGCCCAGAGAAAAAAGAAGGCTGCCCAATACGGTAGTGGAAGTCAAAAAGCTATAAAATCACTAATGAAACACAGAATCGAATTGAAATTAGAATTTGAAACCCCAGACATCGCCAATTCCGTAATTGTGGCTACCGAACCTGAGAACAAGGGTTGGGTTGAGACAAATGTTCAAGGAAATCTCCTATACGCAATCATCAAAGCGCCAAATCTGGGAAGTTTGAGGGAAACAACTGAAGATTTTATGGCTTGTGTATCTGTGGCTGAAAAGGTTTCAAAGTAGAGACTTTGTCCGGAATCCCCTTAACGAAGGGACAACAACGAAGGTTGCAAACGAAACGGGAAGAATATATCTGGGAATAGATACTTCAGAACCATCAGGAGATGAGTTGAATTCTGTCAAATCTCCTACAGACTCATAGAGACTTGGTCCATTTCCTAAATAGTAAACAGATCCCAATCTATCTCTTGAATTTGACGCAGTAGTGTCATTCCCAGATGCGCAGGTTCCGGTACATCCATCTGCAAATCCAATGTATACTCTCCCTTCTAAATCTATATGTAAATCATTAAAATCTAGAAGATTACGATTGGAACCTCCCTCATTTGAGCGGCAATCACCACTGTTTAGACAGATACTACCTACCTGTACTGGATCGGATGAAACTCGTTGAGTATGAAATATAGGATTTTCATCCAGTGCATTAAGACTGTAAGTAACATATAGATAGTGACTAACATTTGTGGTAGCATAGTGTGCATTTCCATCCCATGGTTCTCCATCAATATTAGGCTGACCTAGTGCATCAGCATCTTCACTTCCAAGATATGTAATTGCAATTCTACCAGGATCGCCAGCAGAGGTGTGAGGAAACGTCGCCGAGATTACTTCTACAGGGCTAACTCTAATGCTTGTTTGGTCCCAAGTATTACCTGAGTCCATACTTCGTGACATATAGACGCCTTGGTCATTACCAACCCATACATTGTAAGCATTCGATTCGGTATCAGCAGCAACTTCACCGTTCTTACGGGGGTTTGGAGTGCCTACATCTTCTCCCATTGTGCGTTCCTCCCAAGTAAGTCCGTTGTCCTTGGAAAAAATGATTGCAGGTGTTGCAACTCGAGGAGGTAAGTAGACAGTACCATCTGGTGCAGTTGAAATTGCTCCATGCAATCCTCCATTGGTAGTAGCTAAACCTACAATATCTCCTCCTGCTTCAAATGTAGCACCTCCATCATAGCTAGTGTAGCAAGAGATATAGAGTAATTTGTTAAAACAGAAATATACGGCAGTTTCGTAAATATTTGAGGATATTCCTCCACCTATCCCATATCCATCGTCAGTCCATGGTCCAGAACCTAATTTGATATGGTCGTTTATGGGCACTGATCCAGAATCATGTGGGTTAGATGCCCAAGTTTCACCATCATCATCAGACCAGCCAATCCAAGTAGTCCAAAGCCCCATCATGTGGATATTGAATACTCGATCAGTGATTGGGTCAACCCACCCATACGGGTCGTTGGTAAAGAACGCTTGAGTGATATCACTTGTATCTACCCACGTTTCACCATGATCACAAGAACGCATTGGTTTTTCAAATGCTATAAAAAATATACAACCACTTGAAGTAACACCAATACTTGGTTCAGCACCTTGTTCTCCTACGTCACTGAAAACAAAATCCATGAGTAGGGGTTCACCTTCTATTTCTAGACCATCCAGCCCTGTAACAAATGTACCGTCAGGAAGAGAAGGTTCCTTAGGCGTAGGTAGATTTACCCTTTCATCCTCAAGACAGCCAGAAAGGCTGCTCACGCAGAGGATGAGGCTGATAGCTATCGTCTGCACATTGAATCTCACGTTTTATTAGTGGAGGAACCATCATAATAGTTTCCTATAATTACTATCTATCCAGAAAAATTAGCAGAAAGAGTAACAAAGTCCAGTGCCTATCGGTATCTATGAGTCAAGCCTACTCTGAAATGTTAGCTAAAGTTCAGGAATTCCACGACAAGCATAGTTTCCATGAAAAAACGAACAAAGGACATGATATGGCCTATCGAGTTTTACTTACAGTTGAAGAACTAGGTGAATTTGCAGAGTGCTTCACTAAAGGCAAACCCGATTCTGAAAAGGCTGAAGAATTAGCCGACCTGCTAATATTGATAATCGGACACGCCATTGCCATGAATGTGGACCTAGAAACTGCATTCAATCAAAAAATGGAGAAAATAATGAAACGACCTGCAATAATGGGTGACTTTGGAATCCGGGTGACTGAATACAAAAATGACTGAAATTCGGCAAATGCTAAATATTGCACTCCATAATGTTTCGATGTGTCATTGCCAAAGGATAACAAGGATTCCATTCCCGAACCAGTGAAAGGTCTAGAAGGGATTGTTGCAGCTGATACGTCGCTGAGTTCAGTAAATGGTGAAAAGGGGATTTTGAGATATTGTGGCTATAACATAGATGATCTGGCTTTCAACACTACCTTTGAAGAGATCGTATGCTTGCTCTATGATACTGAATTGCCTAACCATGAACGACTGAAAAACATGACTGAGAGAATTGGAGAAGCCAGGGTTCTTCCAAAGGAAATACAGAAAGTGATTACTGAACTAGCCGGTAAAACTTCACCAATGAGCACCCTGAGAACCGTAGTCTCTGCCCTTGGTCATTATGAAAATAATGTACCGCTCAATGAGCTGCCACCCAAGGCACTACGTTTGGTCGGACAAATCGCAACGGCAGTGGCAATGATTCATAGGTTGCGCGAAGGCTTACCACTGTTAGAAGCCGATCCTAAGAGAGGACACGCTGAAGACTTCTTGAGAATGTTACTTGGAAAAGAACCTAGTCAGACTCAGATCCAAGCTTTAGACCTCTACCTTATTCTTTTAGCAGACCACGGATTTAATGCCTCAACCTTCTCAGCCAGAGTGACTGCAGGTACGTTAGCGAACCTGCACTCTGCAATTACCTCTGCAGTAGGAACCCTCAGCGGGCCTCTACATGGTGGTGCAAACGAAAAAGCAATGGAGATGATTATAAAAGTTGGAAAACCTGGAAAGGCCTCCGACTACATCGAAAATGCCTTTGCGAAAAAACAGAAGATAATGGGTTTTGGGCATCGCGTTTACAAGGTAGATGATGCCAGAAAACCACACTTGAAGAAAATGGCAACTCTATTATGGAAAGAAAGAAATGATCTGACTCTGTATGAGGTCGCTGAAGAGATTGAAAGACAGGTCAAATCCAGAAAGCCAATAATAACCAATGTCGATTTCTATTCGGCTCCATTGCTCTATGGACTTGAGATTCCCACCGATTTGTTTACTCCCCTCTTTGCAATGTCACGTGTAGCTGGTTGGACAGCACATGTGTTAGAACAATATGGTAACAACCGACTTATCAGACCCAGAGCCAGATATGTGGGGCCTATCGATCGAACATTTAGGCCTATAGAACAGAGATAGCGTATCCAAAAACATTAAAACTGCTATTTCTGAGCAAGCTCAATGATTTCCGTAACAGAAGCTAGAAAAGAAATCCTGAATGGTGGAATCATAGTTTACCCAACGGATACCGTATGGGGGATGGGATGTGACCCTTTCAACCAGGCTGCCGTAGAAAAATTATTCCAAGTTAAAGGAAAAGAAAAAGACGGCCTGAGTATAATGCTGAACCACAGTAGCATGATTGGAGATTACTGTGAAGTAAATCAAGCAGCCGAAAAAATCATCAAAGAATTCCTGCCGGGCCCCATAACTTTGATTCTAAGATCAAAACGTAATTTTGCAAAAGGTGTAACCAGAAATGGCAACATTGCTGTCCGAATACCTTCGAATAGAACTGCTTTGGAACTGGCTAAGGAAAGTCCGGTCATAACTACAAGCGCGAATAGACACAATTCCGAGATTGCCAAGAGCATCGATGAAGCAATTCAAACATTTGGTTCCCAGTGCGTATATTTAGACGGTGAGAAGCCAATGGGAGTCGAATCTACCATAATTGACCTAACTCAAGATAAGCCCGAAATAAAGCGCATTGGTGCTTTATACTCCTCTATTCTAGAGGGAATAATTGAATTCTGAAGAAATTTTAAAATGGAAAGAAGCCGGAAAGCTGGCTCGTAATGCGCTTAACTTTGGTAAGACCTTAATTCAAAACGGATCGTCGATGCTGGATGTGACTGAAAGTATTGAAAATTTCGTGATCGAAAAGAATGGAGAACTGGCATTTCCAACTAATTTAGCGGTTAATAATGTGGGTGCACATTGGACACCATCGACCAAGAGCAAAGAGACTTTTCATACAGGCGATGTAGTGAAACTGGATGTGGGCGTACACATTGAGGGGTATATTGGTGATAATGCCCTAACTGTTGAGATTGGAAGTGACAAATACAGTAAAATGATTGAGGCCTCGCGTGAGGCCCTGAATACAGCTATAGAAGTTGCATCACCTGGCGTGAACGTTGGGATTATTGGACAAGCTGTCCAAGATACGATTGAAAGTTATGGTTACAAGCCGATTGCCAATTTGACCGGCCATGGAATAAAAAAATACAATTTGCACAGCGGCGTATCCATACCCAGTATCGGGGAAAGAGATGGTTCAGTACTGAAAAGTGGAGATATTGTGGCCATAGAACCGTTTGTCACCGACGGAGCTGGGCGAGTAGGTGGAAAACGAAATTCCAATATTTACCATCTTAGACAAGTTCGGAAGACTAGAGACGAGAAGGCAACGGAACTGATGATGGAGATTCAAGATAGATATCATGGTCTGCCTTTTGCAGAAAGATGGTTGCATTCAATTCAAGATGATGCTACGAAGAGTCTGAAAAAACTGATTCAATCGGGAGTGGTGTCATACTACCCCGTTTTGGATGAATTGGGTAAGGGCATAGTAACTCAATCAGAACATACCATAATGATCACCAGCAGCGGAGTAGAGGTCCTGACAGCATGAATGAATCTGAAGCTGTGAATAGATTCAAGACAATACTAAAATCTCCTATGCTTCAAATGAACCTGCTAGCGGCACTAACTGGAACATGTGCCGCAGTGTTGACATGGGTATTCATATCCATGAGCAAAGGAATCCAAGGAATATTCTATGGAGATAGTTTCATCCATAATTCATTAATCGATTCTGAGAATGAGTGGATGATTATCTTTATTCCAGCATTAGGAGGATTAGTCGCCGGACTGATAATCGAATACTGGTCCAAAGATGCAAAAGGTACTGGAGTGCCACTCGTGATGGAAGCTGTTGCTTTCAAACAGGCCAGATTAAGTGCGAAAAAAGCTGTTGCCAAGTGTTTTGCAGCTGCTGCCTGTATTGGGTCTGGCATGTCACTTGGACGAGTAGGGCCCATGGTAGTGATATCCTCTACAGTAGGCTCCGAGATAGGTCAGAGAACTGGTAAAACAGTTGATGAAACAAGAACTCTGGTCGGTTGTGGAGCTGCAAGTGCGATAACAGCGGCCTTCAATGCTCCACTAGGCGGGGTACTATTTGCGATAGAATTGATTTTAGCTGAACTAAGAACACGTTCTTTCATCCCAATAGTAGTAGCTGCAGTCATAGCTACAACCGTAGGGCGGGGACTAACAGGGGACGTCGCCGCATTTGATAGTATACCAAAATACCCTTTAGGATCTCCCACTGAATACCCCTACTATATCATTCTAGGACTGGTCGCTGGTTTGGCTGCAGCGGCGTTCATAAGATTATTAAACTGGGTTGAAACGAATATTGAGAAGATAGACATAATACCCGTACCTCTCAGAACCTGTCTAGGTGGACTATGTGTGGGCCTAATAGCACTATCATTTCCACAGATTCTAGGAAATGGATTTGGCGTTACATCAGATTTAATATCACTAGATTATGATGAAGATGGCAATATGATTATGGGAAGCAGCTTCCCTGTGAATCTTGATGTGGTTTCAGGAGTGACAAGTCTCCTAATTTTCGTAATTTCCATCATGTTGCTGAAAATAATTGCCACCTCCGTTTCTATTGGGAGTGGAGGATCTGGGGGTATTTTCACTCCAAGTTTGTTTATTGGGGCTGCGCTCGGAGCAGCTCTGGGATTAGTCCTGAATGATATGGGTATGGTTGACCATCCAGGGGCCTTCGCACTGGTAGGTATGGCTGCTTTCGTAGCATCTACAACCAGAGCTACACTGACGGCCATAGTCCTGCTTTTCGAAATGACGGCGACATACGAGATTATTTTGCCTTTGATGCTGTCCTGTGTCGTTGCGGATGCTGTTTGCTATGTTGTATCTGAACACTCATGTTACACTGCAAAATTAGCACGACGTGGAATAAACATTGATTTGGGTGCTGAACAAGACTTGATGAGGATGATAAAAGTGGAAGATGTCATGACTGAGGACGTAATGACCATTACACCAGAAAGACCTCTGGAAGTGGCTCTCCAGATAATCGAAGATACGGGGCACATGAGTTTGCCCGTAGTCAATGACAAAGGAGAGTTAAGTGGAATAATAACGTGGGCAGACATTCATATTGCTGCTCTAAGGCATGAAAGGCATCTAACTGTCGATGATTATTGCGTGACGGATTTAATTACCATTACGCCTAAAGAAAATCTGGCTCAAGCTCTGGATTCACTAGGCTATCGTGAGATAAGCCACTTGCCTGTTGTCGATAAGACCGACTCAAAGAAACTGGTTGGAATAATCACCAAAGGAGATATAGTAAAGGCCTATAATCGACAGAGATTTCTGCGTAAGCAGATGAGCTGGCAGGAAGAATTTTAGTGAAACAAACTTTTAATTGATTACTATAAGTGCCTAAAGATGTCATCCGGAAGCAACGAGTCTGAGATACGGTTAAACGACTCTCGCTCTAATGGTAGAGCAAAGAGTTCTCCATCGCTTGTCAGTCTCTTTGAAAAACTGATGACCATACTAAAAAAATACTGGTAAAAAATATGGCTTGGTTCGGCAGAAAAAAGAAAAAAGCAAGAAAGAAACCCCCTGTTCTAGAGCCAGTAGGTGCTCCAGTAGCCCAAGTTGCACCCGTAGCCCAACCCGGCGTAGTACAACCTGCTGATGTTATACCTGCGGTTCAAGCCGAGCCTGCTGTACAGCAACCTGTGGTGGAAGTGGCACCCGTTGGTGTTGTTGCGGATGCTGATATTGTTGTTACAGATGCTCCTTCATCAGTCCCACAGCCAACAGGATGGTCAAAGCGAAGTCAAAGACCCATAGATGATATTCACAAAAGACTTGACCATATGATGGACTCCAAGGGCAAGAGCCTGGAGGAGAGATATGAAGACCGATTTGGAGGTTCACTACCCGATTCAGTAACTGCAGATCCAGCTCGAAAGGAGTACAATGAGAAAAAGAAGGCCGATTCTAATAAATCAAAAATTGTCTTCAAGGAAAGATCAGAGCTCAAGTTGACACCCAAAGCAAGAAGCACACCTGCTGTTGAGAAAAAAACACAGAAAAAACCAGAGGTCAAAACCGACGATGTTGACAAAGGCCCAGGTATTGGAAGCAGAATTGGAAGTGGAATAAAATCTGGAGGAACAAAAACCAAGGCTGCTTTTGGCAGGGCCGGATCTGCTGTAGGTCGTGGTGCCGGAGCTGTTAAATCTGGAATTGGAAGGGGAACTTCAAGAGTTATTGGTATCTTCAGGAAAGGTGACAAGGAAGAAAAACCTAAATCGAAGAAACAGGGTAGGCCAGCTAAGAAAAAGACCGATTATAGTTCTATGAAATTAGCTGAATTGAAGGCCGAACTGAAGAAGAAAGGCCTTGCCACATCGGGTAAGAAGGCTGAATTAATTAAAAGGCTCCAGAAATAGTTCAGCGGTGAGTAATGATACTGACTATATCTCTATCCTTGACTTTATGATTTAATCCGACCGTCTGTCCTGGGAACTTGGCTGAAGGCCCCCAAACTTGTGAGTAACGGAATTTACGTCTGAAATCACGATGTAGGCGCTGACATATCTCAGCTATAGTGGTTCCTTTCCTTACTACCATTGGTTCTTCCAGATCCGCTTTTTCTCCTTGGGGTTTCATAAATACGGATATAAAATCCAAGGAATTGTAAATCTGTTTTTTCAATTTGGTTACTCCTTTTCTCGTAGGTGCTGCGATCTCAATTGTCTTTTCACGGCCGCATTTTGATTTAGCCTCCCTCAATTGATCGCGGTTCACCATATCCACTTTGGTCAATACATTGAAAGAAGGTACGTAAACCCGAGTTTTGGCTAATATATCAATTAAGTCATCCAGAGTGATTTTCTCTCTGAGAACAACCTGAGCATTTACCATACCATACTCTCTGACTACTGTCTTGATGGCCTCTTCCTCTATTTCCTGATTCGTGACTGAAATAACTTCTATACCTCCTATTCCTGTTTTGGAGACGCTACCATTGGGGGGGCGCCCATTGAGGCGAATACCGGAATCAAATAATTCTTTGAGAATAACATGAGGCGCTGGTTCCAAAGCGTCTATGATATGGATTATCAAATCTGCCGAACGTATTACGGAAAGAACTTCTTTACCTCTACCTGCACCCCGGGCAGCTCCCTCTATCAATCCCGGTAAATCAAGGATTTGAATGTTGGCATCTTTATATTTTAGAACACCAGGTACAACGTCCAATGTAGTAAAAGCGTAGGAACCGGTCTCACTTTCCGCATCGGTCAGACAATTAAGCAAGGTGGATTTTCCAACACTGGGTAGGCCTACCAAGGCTACAGTAGCATCGCCTGCCTTACGTACTCCATAACCACTACCTTTAGGCCCTGAAGAACTAATTACTACTTCTTCTCTTAATTGGGACAACTTGGCCTTTAATTTACCAATATGATGTTGAGTTGCCTTATTGTATTTAGTATTGGTGATTTCTTCCTCGATTTCTGCAATCTTATCAGTAATGGACACGACGCTTCAGATTTAGGGGGGATTAAACGTATTGAGTCCGCCAGTAACTATAAAATTATACTACTAATTATCTATCTCGTGGGATATCCCTTAAGCAACTCAGAAAGACTGGAAGAAGCAAAGACAAATATTGCGAATATACTCAAAATGGAAGATTACAAACTGGATTCTGGAGAATTATTTCAAGCCTTTAAAGAAGCTGGAGGAGAAATGAGTGACTTTTCACCGGCACTAGAAGAATTATCTAAGGAGAATCAGATTAAAACTGATAGTGATGGAAACATAATGACCGTACAAGATTATGACCGCAAGAAATCACAGATGAATGAAGATCCGAATGAACCAAAAGAAAAAACTACGGAAGAGGTTATGGAAGCTGAAGAGGATGCTTCTAAAGAGAATGAGGATATGGAATCAATTATTAAATTGAAGGAAGAAACTGATACATGGTTAATAGAACAACTCAAAAACAAAAGTGATAATGGTAGTGAGGGGGAGCTAAGGGCTGAAGTGGCTGAGTTAAGAGATAGGGTTCAAAAACTGGAAAGCATTATTAAGAACTTGACCAAAGCATTTGAATAATGGTCGTTAAACAGAATAGAGGGCGGAAAAGGTATATCTTGTTCACACATTCGGTAGGTACTACCAGGAATCAAATTAATCGATTCTTGAATGACCGATGTAAAGAACTGAATGATAAAATAAGATTGAAACTGATGAAATATGATTCCAAAAGAGGAATTGTTCGTGTCGATCATAAATTAGCAAAACAGGCAAGAGAATTCATGAATAGAAATGGCACGGAAATGGAAATACAGACTGTTAGAACCAGTGGAACCTTGAAGGGACTCGAGAAAGAATAGAGCAATCATTATTATAGGTCGAGTATTGACTGTTTGATGGATAAAGATGGTGATTCCGAAGTATGGGAGGAAACACAGTATGAATCCTTAGATTGGGGCGATGAAGAGGAGAGTAGTAGTCTGGTTGCTCTGTATCCAGCTACTAGCAAACCAAGTCAGGCAGCACTGGTCCTCATTATCGCAGGATTCATTCTACTGGGAACAGCTACAACTATGAATGGAATTCTAAACGATGAAGAAAAAATACAGGGAGTGACGGTAAAGTACAACGATGTTATGGGTGAAATGGGAATTGAGATAGAACAGGAAGAAGAGATTGACGAAGACTTTGTTCGCAATATTCTCAAATTCGGGATGATCTGGGAACTCGTCTGTGCTATTCTTGCATTCGTTGGAGGGGCTCTCCTGATGATGAGACAGAATTACAATATGGTCCTTATCGGCTGTTCCGCTGCCATAGTTGGATTAGGAGGATTATTATTATCAACTCTTCTTGGGGCAATAGCACTTTATTTGACGTTTCAAAGCCGACCCGAATTTGGTATAGCAGAGCAGGATGAGAGCTGGTAAGGTTGTTACCTGAACTGCTAGAGTATCTGAACATCAAAGAATTATATCCTCCCCAAAAAGAAGCAATCAAAGTTGTTGAAAAAGGGGATTCAGTACTCATGTCCGTGCCTACTGCTGCAGGCAAGACACTGGTAGCCTATGCTGCACTCATGAGAGCTGTAAAATCAAAGAAAAAAGGAATCTATCTGGTTCCTCTGAGAGCACTGGCCTGGGAAAAGGTAAACGAATTAAGGGATATTTGTAAAAATATCCTGAATGGAGCCAAGATAGGGGTCTCTGTAGGGGATTTTGACAAGGCCAGAGGTTTGTCAAAGTATGACATTATAATTGCCACTTCGGAAAGAGCTGATTCATTGATTAGACATAACCCCTCCTGGTTGACGGAAGTAGAATGTCTGGTGGCTGATGAGATACATCTAATCAATGATTCGGGAAGAGGGCCAACTCTAGAAGTGACACTTTCCAAATTCAGAGAAATTAATCCAACCATCCAGATTATTGGCCTTTCTGCCACTGTATCCAATTCAGGAGAGATTGCTGAATGGCTGGATGCGACTCTGATTCAAAGTGATTTTCGACCCGTTCCTCTTAGAAGAGGGATTGCCCTAGAACGAGAAATAGAATGGGAAGATGGAGGAAAAAAGGGCATTGGACTAAGCGGTGTAGAGGGAATTGCTGTGGATAACTTACCAGAGCAATGCCTAGTGTTCGTAGGAACTCGAAGATCTGCAGAAGCGCAGGCCCGGAATTTAGGTAGGATGTTTGGGAAAAAACTAAATTCTGAAGATATGGAGAAGCTAAAATCGTACTCAGATAGAATAAAGCAGGGTGCTGACGAAGTAACCTCAGTAGATTCAAACCTCTCAAAACTAATTACTAAGGGAGTTGCCTACCATCATGCTGGCCTTACAAATCGCCACAGGCAGATAATTGAATCCGCTTTCAGGGCCAAGACGTTGAAGGCCCTATGCGCTACTCCAACTCTGGCAGCTGGAGTAAACCTACCGGCAAAGAGAGTTATAATCAGGGATCTAAGTCGTTGGGAATCCTCATTTCAGTCAAACCAGCCTTTGCCTGTATTGGAAGTTCAGCAAATGTTAGGGAGAGCTGGAAGACCTGGTTTTGATGTAGATGGTGAAGGCATACTTATTGCAAAGAATAAGGAACAAATTGATTATTTTACGGAGAATTATTTCGAGGGAGAAACTGAACCTGTCAATTCTAGACTAGGTGGTGAACCGGCGCTCAGAACTCATCTCCTCTCGCTGATAACCTCAGGTACAATAAATACAAAGAAGAGGTTGCACGAATTTCTTGGAAAAACCCTTTTTGGAGTTCAGGGAGAACTCTGGAGGACGCAACACCGTTTGAACAAGGTACTTGATTTCCTAGACAAGGAAAACTTGATAGAAATTGAACATCGACAGGATGGGGAATTCGTATCTGCAAATAACCAATTAAAAGAGAAATTCAGGCCGACTGCCTTTGGAAGAAAGGTTTCGCAGTTGTATATCGATCCTCTGTCAGGAGTTATCATCCGTAATGCTCTGGAATCAGATGTTGATGCAAATCCTCTTGGGATTCTGCATACTATCACCAGAACTCCCGATGTATACTCATTATACGTTCGAAAAAATGAAATGGAAACATATCTTACACATCTGATGCAGATGGAGGGGGATCTCATGCTTCCTCCTCCGGTTGAGCATGTCGACTTGGAGTTCTATTTATGGGATCTGAAAACGGCCTTGCTATTGATGGACTGGATTGAAGAAACACCTGAAGAACATCTTCTGAAGAGATATTCAACAACCCCCGGGGACATCAGGGCAAAGGTCGAGACTGCTAAATGGATTCTTTATGCTATGGGAGAACTATCGGAATTGGTCTCTCCAGAATCAACCAAGATGATAACCGAATTACAGATACGTGTGAACAGCGGAGTTCGTAAGGAACTTCTACCGTTACTGGAGATAGAATCAATAGGAAGAGTAAGAGCCAGAGCACTTTTTAATTCTGGTTTCACAAGCCAAGGCTCAATAAGAGATGCAAAGCCCTCCAAACTAGCTGAAATCCCAGGAATAGGCCCCAAACTGGGTGGAAAACTTTCAGGTAAGAAAGAACCTGAGCAAACCCGTTTTGAGTTAGGCTAATTAATAGCGCTCCTATGGTAGAACCGTGGTACGATTTATTCGAGACCAGCCTGATGCCTACATCTACAGTAGTTTTGGAACTCGGATTTTCATAGCCGGGTTCTTGTTGGCCCTACTCTACATAGGTCAAGGAATTCTGGTTTACACCAGCACTGACAAAGTGCTGTCATTATCATCATTGATAGGCAAGGATTCTGGTGCAGACCTTATGGGTCAGCTGGTGGGAGGTTTAATTTTAGTAACGGCCGTCTTTGTTCCTCTGGCCTCTAGCACTATGGCCATTTCCAGATGGGTTCTGAAAAGAACATACAAGAAATTGGAGAAAATGGAAATAGATAGTGAAAGATCACAGTTTCTGCTCCTCATAGCCAGATTCTTCTTTCTGGGATGTATTGTTGCAGCCTATGCCCCCCTACCAATGATTGCTGAAAGTGTGATGGCCGGTGGTTTCCCATCCTCCTCCGTAAATTATTATCAGACCCAATTCATGAAACTATTTTTCACCCTGTTTGGAATTGCACTATTTTTAACGATTATTTCCCCCGTACTCCAACTATATCGTAGAACTGAAAGCAGGTCACTGATTCTAGCCGGTTTGTTAGCATCAGCTGTAGCTGGAATTATGATTTATATGGGAAACGGAGATTGGGATTTATCTGTCTTTAAACTAAATAGCGCAGAATTCAAATCCTCCTTTGGAACTATAATGATTATTTGTGGAATTTGTATTTTTTTTTGCTTCTGGATAGTTTCCAGAAATGCAAAGTCGATTCTAAAATATCAACGTCTGCACTTTGCAATGAAACTAGGTGAATGATGGAATCCTGGGCTGAGAAATATAGACCCGAAAGTCTTTCGGACCTGATTGGAAATACTAAAACGATAAATGATCTGAAGAACTGGGCTAGTTCATGGGGAAATAAGACTACAAAGAAGGGTGTGATTCTATCTGGACCACCAGGATGTGGAAAGACCTCGGCTGCTATTGGACTAGCGAACGATATGGGGTGGGAAGTTATTGAACTCAATGCCTCTGACACCCGATCTGGACCCGTGATCGAAGGCATAGCACTACGAGCTGGACTCTTTCAGACATTTGGAAATGAGGGGCTCTCTAGCAGGAACCTGATTCTGCTTGATGAAGCTGATAATTTATACGAAAGAGCTAAACAATCAAAGAAAAAGGTGAAGAACTATAGCGATAGAGGTGGGAAGAAGGCTATAGCCAAGACTTTAGAGCAGACCAAACAACCTGTAGTGATTACAGTCAATGATCTTTACAATCTCACCAAAGGCACTGGTTCAAAGATAAAAAGACTGGCTTTGACACTGAAATTCCAGAGACCATCTGCAGTTTCCGTAGCGATGGTACTGAACAAGGTATGTGAAAGTGAAAAACTTGAGATAAGTCAGGATACTATCAGAGCAATGGCCGAGGCTGCTAAAGGCGATCTAAGAGCTACAATCAACGATCTGCAGTCTCTTTCGGAAGGTAACAAAAAAATATTGGTGGAAGATGTGGAGAAACTGGGCTCGCGGGATCGTGAAATAGAAATGTTTGACACTCTAAACGTGATATTCAACAGTGATAATTACGAGGATCCTAGAACTGCCATATTCGATTTGAATGAACAACCAAGAGATGTGGCAACCTGGATAAGTGACAATATTCCGATTATGTACAAACACCCCAGTGACATTGAGCGTGCCTACGATAAAGTTGCATATGCTGATTTACTACTCGCTCGTGTAATAAAAAATCAGAACTATGGCCTTTGGGGATACGCTTCTGAATTGATGTCAAGCGGCGTTGCCTTGTCTAAGGCTCATCCAACCACCGGACGCCGGCTACAATTTCCTTCATGGATAAGGAAAATGGGGGCCAGCCGATTTCAGAGAGGTTATAGGGATTCACTGGCCAAGAAAATTGGAGGAGCCACACATCAATCAATAAAGGAATCGAAAATGGAACAGTTAGCCGTTCTGTCACTGATATGTCAAAGTGACCATGGCAAAGCTGCCCGGATTGCTGGAAAATTGAATTTGAACGAGAATGAACTAGCTACTTTGATGGGGATAGACAAGAAAGACAAGAGAATAACTGATATTATGGAAAAATCCAATGATTTCAGGCAAGAAAGAGAAGTAGTTACCCTAGATTATCCCATTATCCACGAAAAGAAAGACGAAGAACCAAAGAGAATCACACCCAAGGCAGATGATAAACAAAAGAGTTTATTCGAATTCTAAGGGTAGCTTCTGTTGATCCGAAACTCCCAAACGACTAGCTGAAACACCTATCAACCGAATCGGTTTTCCCGGTTTCCAGTTATCATAAAGCAGAGACTTAGCAACCTTGTAAATATCTGCGGCCTGATGAATCTCACCCGGCACTGTTCTCTGTCTGGTAATAGTATCAAAATTGGACCATCTCAATTTGAGTGTTACAGTACGGGCTGAACGCCCCATACGGCCAATGCTTTGCGAAACCTCTGTACAAAGTTCCAGAAGCGCATCCTCTACAATAGTCGAATCACTGACATCCTTCTCAAATGTCCTTTCGGTTCCCTGCTGCTTAGCAACCCAGGGTGAAGGATCAACTGGCCTGTCATCTATGCCCTTAGCCTTGTTTTTCAATCGTACTGAGTATTGGCCAAAAACTGGCTGTAATTTCTGTATATCGATTGATACTATATCTGAACACAATTTAACTCCCAGATTGTTCAATAACGATGCTGTTTTTGGACCGATACCATATATCTTTTGGATTTCTAATGGTGCCAAGAATTTGCTCTCAGTTCCAGGAAGAACAACAGTGAATCCCTCCGGTTTTTCAAAATCAGAGGCAATCTTGGACACCAATTTCGAAGTAGACAAACCACCTGAGGCTGGCAACTTTGTTTCATCCTTTATACGTTCCAGAATAGTCTTTGCCAGAGCCGATGGATTCTTCTGGGAAGAGATGTCCACAAAAGCTTCGTCAACACTCATTCTTTCAAGTGTACCATAACGTGACAGGATGTCCATGACTTGGGCTGAACAGGAACGGATCATTGGTCGATTTGAAGAAACCAGCTTCAACTCTGGACATCGTTGAAGGGCCCTGCTGGAGGCCATAGCTGACCTGATACCTAATTCACGAGCCTCATAGGAGGCCGATGCAATCACACCTCTCTGTCCTGGTTTACCCCCTACTGCCAGAGGTATACCCTCGTCCTCTGGATTTTCCAACAAGTGGACGTTAACGAAGAAGGCATCCATGTCCACATGAAGGATTGCTCGTGGCCATTCTACTCTTTCCACATTCTCCTAAAGGAGGGTGGGAATTACCTTTAAGCCCCTAAGCTCTAAGCTAGTAATGAAAATTGACCCCTGGGCTAACGAAGGAGTACAAAACTACAAAGAGATATGTGATAAATTTGGGCTGGAGATAGTAGATCATACTAAATTACCAAATCCAACACATCTTCATCGTCGTGGAATTATCTTTGCCCACAGGGATCTGGACAACATATTAGAATCAAGGAAAGCGGGAAGGCCTTTCGGGGTACTATCTGGTCTGATGCCATCTGGACAAATCCATCTCGGTCACAAAATGGTCATCGATCAGGCCCGTTGGTACCAGGAACTAGGAGGGGACGTAACAATTACGGTTGCAGATCTGGAAGCTCATGCGACACGCGGACTGAGTCTGGAAGCGTGCAGGAAATACGCAATTGAGGAGTACGTGACGAATTATGCCGGAATGGGTCTGGATCCGGACAAAACATCAATCTATTTCCAATCAGAAAGGCCTATTGTCCAGAAATTGGGTTTCACACTGGGCAAGAAAACAAATCTATCTGAGATGGAAGCAATCTACGGTTTTTCGGGGGAAACAACTCTGGCCCATGTACAATCACCTTTGGTTCAGGCAGGAGACATAGTCCATCCCCAAATGGACGAATATGGAGGATTGAGGCCTATTGTGGTCCCAGTTGGTATCGACCAGGATCCCCACATCCGACTTACGAGGGGAATGGTTTCCAAGACAAACTGGTTCAATGTCAATACAAACAAATCCGGAGGTATGACCATCGGGTTGTCAATCCAGGATAATAATCTGGAGGTGATGGGTATTCTGGCCAACGGTGGAATTGATGATAAACAAAGAAACAAGGTCATTGACAAAGTTATTGGGGCCATAAACAAGGCTGGATTTAGTCAAGTAAGTTCGAATCCTAAGCATGGTAAGATCGATATCAAGGATGCCTCAGTAAGTGACCGCAACGAATTGAGATACCAGTTATTGAGTCTGGAACGGAAGTTGGGAGGTCTGGGGTTCATGCAACCATCATCAACCTATCACCAGTTTGCCATTGGAATGACTGGAGGTAAGATGAGCTCAAGTCAACCTGAGACTACCATGTTCCTGAACGATTCAATGAAAACCATTGAGAAAAAGATAAAGTCATCATTCTCCGGAGGGCAAGCCACAGCCGAAGAACATCGGAAGAAAGGTGGAAACCCAGACGTTGACGTGGCCTATCAATATCTTCGTTATTTCTTTGAAGATGATGACAAAGAACTTGAAAGGATACGGGGCGAGTACGTTTCTGGAGAATTACTCACTGGTCAAATGAAAGCTATCTGTGTTGAGAAAGCTTCTGAGTGGATGAAAAATCACCATGAACTAAAGGATCAGAACCAGCATCTGGTCAAGAAGTTTCTAAAGTAGATTTTTTCACAACTTTTCTTCCAAGGACTTGTGGCATGGTCTCAATGAGTATGTCTTGCATTTGTTTAATCGATATATCAAAACCAAATTGTGAAAGAGAAGTGTGCTTACCAATAGGCAAACCGCATCCTTCTACGGACTCTATACGGTCTGGTGGAGTTGCCAGATTAATGTCAAAACCATGTCGTGAAACCCACTTGCTAAAAGCTAGTCCGATACTGGCAATCTTCTGATCCTCATACCATACGCCTTGCATGGCTTCGTTCCTTACCGTCTTAATTCCTAATTTGTCAAGAGATATGATGATCCATTCCTCTATCGTTGTGATTACCTTTCTAATTGATTCCTCTTGCCACTTGAACACCGGATAACCCACTAACTGTCCTGGCCCATGCCAAGTGATTCCACCACCGCGATCAACATTGGATGATGCAAAGCCATCGGGGGCTTCCAGACCATCCAGCATTCCTCTTCTTCCAATCGTAACTATTTCTGGGTGTTCCACGAATATCAAAGTGTCCGGTATCTTGTCGTCGATGCGTTGCTCTTGCAAACCAACCATTAAACGGTCAACATCAGAATGAGCTGCATTTCCAGCCTCAATAATATCGATCGGAATCATTTGGAAATGTGGATAGCTTGGCCTAGACCTGCTAGCGCTGATTCAGCAAAGGCCTCGGTCAGAGTTGGATGCACATGAATTGTACCTGCAACATCTTCCAATCTAGAACCCATCTCAATTGCATGTGCAAACTCACCCGACAATTCAGAAACATGCGAACCAACAGCATGAATTCCCAGAATAACGTGATCAGATGCTCGAGCCGTAATCCTCACAAATCCACCATCGGAACCTGCATCCATAGCCAATGCCCGACCACTGGCTGCAAATGGAAATTTACCTACCACCGTCTCAATACCTTGTTCTTTTGCTTCATCAGGTGTCAAACCAACACCGACTATTTCTGGGTCCGTGAAACAGACTGCCGCAATTGAAACCGGATCGAAGGCTCTTCGATGTCCGGCAATTATCTCGGCCACCATTTCGCCTTGAGCAGACGCCTTGTGGGCCAGCATAGGTTCACCAACAATATCCCCAATAGCCCACACATTCTTCATGGAAGTATGACACTGGTCATCAACTTTGACGAAAGGGCCATCCATATCGACAGCCATCTTCTCCAGACCCCATCCCTGAGTGTTAGGTCTGCGGCCAACTGTGACAAGAACCTTGTCCGCCTTTATTTTATGGTCCTGCCCCTTGGAATCAATATACTCAACCGTAGTCACCTTACCTCTAGTGGAAACTCCCTTGGCCTTGGCCCCAAGATTGATTGTAACCTTGTGCTTACGAAGCCACATGGAGATAGGGCGTGTCATTTCAGTATCATAAATTGGCAATATAGTGTCCAAAGCTTCAATGAAGGTTACTTCGGAACCCAGTTTTCGGTAAGCAATACCCAATTCAAGCCCAATGTACCCGGCACCAATCACTACCAAACGTTTTGGGAGTTCTTGCAACTCAAGACCTTCTGTAGAGGATATTACATTATCACCATAAGGCATGAAAGGCAGTTCAATTGACTTGGAACCATTGGCCAGAATAACGTGTTCGGCATTGATTATCCACTCCTTTTCTCCACCACTGACCTCACAGGTCTTGGCATTCCTGAATTTAGCCCAACCCGAGATTAATTCCACCTTAGCGGCTTTGAGAAGAGTTTCAACCCCCTTGTTCAATTTGTCTACTATAGATTCCTTCCAGGAAACCAGAACCGGCATGTTGACCTTGGGTTTGTCAGTAACACTGATCCCCATTTTACCAGCTCCTGAATGTTGCCCCAATTCCTCAAAGGATGAAGCCGCGTGGATTATTGCCTTGGAAGGTATACATCCTCGAATCAGACAAGTTCCTCCGGCCCTTGACCCTTCAACTATAATAGTATCCAGGCCAAGTTGGCCAGCTCGTATAGCAGCTACATATCCTCCTGGGCCAGCGCCCACTACCAGAACTTTACAATTACGGACTTCAGCCATAGAACCTCACATGAAGATTGTTGCAGGATGTTCAAGCATGGATTTCAATTCCTGAATCAAAAGTGCACCATCATAGCCATCAATTATCCGGTGATCGAAAGATGAGGTCAAGTTCATCATCGTACGTACCACAATTTCACCCTCTCTGACAACCGCTCGATCACGTGCTGCATGAATACTGACTATGGAAACCTCGGGATGATTGATTATCGGAGTTGCCCCTAATCCACCCATAGCTCCCAAACTGGTTATGGTTATCGTGGAACCTGTCAATTCATCAACGGTTGCCGTTTTTTCCCGTGCCGATGTAGTGACGCGGACCAACTCATTCGCCGTGTCCCAGACATCTCGTGCTTCAGCATGCTTGATAACTGGGACCATCAGGCCATCCTCGGTCTGGGTTGATATCCCTACATGAACTGCTTGATGTCTGAACACAATTCCTTTTTCCTCATCATACAATGCATTACACTGCGGGAATTTTCTGACAGCTCTAATCAAGCCTTGAATAATGAATGGAAGATAGGTCAATTTAGGCTGATTCTCTGCCCTTGTGGAATTAAGATGCTGACGGAGACTCTCAAGTGCTGTAATATCCACCTCCTCAAAATAGGAAAAATGAGCTGCACTGCGTTTACTGGTAGCCATCTTCTCAGCAATCTTCCTGCGAAGCCCGATAACTGGCACCTCTTCCACACCCGTCATCTTGACACCAGATTGAACTGCAGCTAATCTGCCGCCTCCGGAAATGAAGGTGTCCATATCATCATGAGAAATACGACCTGCAGGTCCAGTTCCACTAACTTGGGAAAGATCAATACCTGCCTCTCTGGCCCTGCGACGGACAGCTGGCGAGGCTAAGGGTTTGGTACCTGTGGAAGCTACAGGTGCAGGAGCAGATACTGGAGGTGATGGAAGTGCAACTGGTTTAGGTTCGGGTTCTGGTGCAGGCTCTGCCACCGGTTCAAGTTTTGGTTTTGGCTTCGGTTTAGAACCGCCGTCCCCTTTGACCTCGAAGACAATCAATTCAGCTCCAACGGGAACCATATCTCCTGGTTTTCCCGTGGTGGATACGACCTTGCCATTGACACTAGATGGTATGGAAACCGTTGCCTTGTCTGTCATCAACTCTACCAGAGGTTCATCTTCCTTGACTGTATCTCCAGGTTTAACGTTCCATTTCACAATCTCCCCCTCAACGACGCCTTCACCGACATCCGGCAGATTGAACACGTATTTCGCCATCTTAGCTCCCCAACACCTTCTTCATAGACTCTATAACCCTTTCCTGACTAGGGAAATATTCCCACTCTAATGAATGAGGGAAGGGGGTATCCCATCCAGTAACCCTTGCAATTGGAGCTTCCAGATGATAAAAACATTCTTCTTGGATCTGTGCAGATAATTCTCCACCAAACCCACTGGTCCTAGGTGCTTCATGGACAATGACGCACCTGCCTGTCTTTCTGACGGATTTAGTTATGGTATCTATGTCAAGCGGAACCAGACTTCGCAGATCTATGACCTCGGCATCAATCCCACTGGATTGAGCCGCTTCTCTGGCAACATGGACCATCGTACCATAAGTCAGAACTGTGACTTGATTACCTGGTCGTTCGATTGCTGCCTTTCCAAGAGGGATTGAATAATAATCCTCCGGAACCTCTCCCTTAGGATGTGTGTCCCATTTGAGAGCCGCTTTCTTGTGATCTCCATCAAAAGGGCCATTGTACAATCTTTTAGGCTCAAAGAAAATCACAGGATCGTCATCTTCGATTGAGGTTATCAATAGGCCTTTAGTGTCATGAGGATTAGATGGAATCACAACCTTCAGTCCTGGTGTATGTGTAAAATATGCTTCGGGACTCTGAGAATGATAGTGACCACCCCTAATGCCTCCACCACAAGGTGTTCGAACCGTAACGGGAGCCCAATACTCGCCCCCACTTCGATAACGAAGCTTGGCCAGTTCATTGGTAATCTGATCAAAAGCAGGGAAAATATAGTCCGAGAATTGAATTTCAGCAACCGGTCTGAGTCCATTGATACCCATACCTATGGCGGTCGAAAGAATGCCTCCTTCTGAAAGTGGAGTGTCAAATACTCTATGTTTTCCATACTTCTTCTGAAGGCCATCAGTACATCTGAAAACACCACCAAAATAACCTACATCCTCTCCAAAAATACATACATTGGGGTCTTTTTTCAGTATAATGTCAAGTGCTGAATTCACTGACTGGATTATATTCATCTGTGACATCTAAAATCCAAACTCCTGCCTCTGTTTCCTAAGGTGACGTGGAGGTTTCTTGTAAACGTCCTCGAACAGTGTGTCCTCGGAAGCCCAGGGACCTTCTGATAAGGTACCATGCTTTTCCGCTGCCTTGTAAGACTTGATGACCAGAGCATCTAATTCCTTCTCAAGTTTGTTATGCTCTTTCTCTGACCATGCTTTCAGCCCTATCAAATGGGCTTTGAGACGCTCAATAGGATCTCCTAACGGCCAGGATTTCCATTCATCCTTGGGCCTGTATCGAGTTGGATCATCACTGGTTGAATGGGCTTCTCCTCTGTACGTAAATACCTCAATGAAGGTTGGTCCACCACCCTTACGGGCTCTCTCAGCGGCCCAACTTGTCACTGAATAAAGCGCCAGAAAGTCATTACCATCAACACGAATACTAGGAACGTCATATGCAATTCCCCGAGCTGCGAAAGTAGCTCCTCCACTGGATATATTCTTGTGAGTTGAGATTGCCCACTGGTTATTGACCACATTCAACAAAACCGGAGCCTTGTAGACAGAAGCAAAATTTAGCGCATAATGAAAATCACCCTCGGCTGCAGTTCCGTCACCAACCCAAGAGATTGATACGTTGTCTTCACCCTTGTAGGCAGATGCCATTGCGCAACCCACTGCCTGAGGGAACTGGGTACCAACCGGACTTGAAATCGAAACGAAATTACCTTCCTTCCAGGAATAATGGACTGGCATTTGCCGACCCTTAACATTATCCTTGACATTCGTGATGCAGTGGCATATCATGTCTACTAAATCCCGGCCTCTGACAAATTGCAGACCTGGTTGCCGATAGGATGGGAAAAGAATGTCGTCTGGCCTGAGGGCCATCCCTTGAGCTATGGCAACCGCTTCCTCGCCCAATGATTTCATGTAGAATGACAATTTACCCTGCCGTTGCATGGTCAACATACGGTCATCGAAAATCCTCAAAAGGCACATATGCCTCAATCCTTCCTTGAGAACCGAAGCATCAAGCTTGGGATCCCACGGACCTACGGCCTCATGCTTATCATCCAGAACTCTAACTAAACTGAAGGCTAAATCACGAATCTCAGATGGTTCGACCATGACTTTTGGTCTCATGGCATCTCCAGCCTTTGGTAATTCCAAATTACTGAAGTCCGGTTTCTCACCAGGTCGAAAAGGGGCATCCGGTACGTGTAAAGTCTTCTTCTTGCTCATGCTACCACCTTTAACTCGGAATCAAAGGTCTGACCATTAGCTGCTGCAACCAGAGACTCAGCACGATATGACGAACGGACCATTGGTCCAGAGGCAATAGCCCTGAAACCCATCTTCTTGGCAATATTGGCCAAGTTATCGAAACTTTCAGGCTTGGGAAAGGACACTACTGGAAGATAACCTGGACCTGGGGCCAGATATTGGCCTAGGGTCAGGAGGTCAACCTTAGCATTTCTCAGTTCACTAAATGTCTCGATAATATCTTCCTCAGTCTCACCCAGACCCAGCATAATACTGGATTTAGTTATTATATCAGGTCTAAATTCCTTGGCTTTCTTCAGAATCAGTATACTCTGCTCGAAAGTTGCCCTTGGATCACGGACACGGGGAGTCAATCTTCGGACGGTCTCGACATTGTGGGCAAAGACCTGCAGGGGTGCATTATTCAGAATAGATTCCAACGCTTCGAGATTACCACTCAGATCGCTACACAAAAGTTCCAAACCGACCCCGGGAAGTCTCTGATGAACGGCATCCAGACACTGCCTGTAGTGGGATGCTCCACCGTCTTGCATGTCATCACGATTGACCACTGTGATAACTGCATAAGTAAGGCCCATTGATTCTATGGCATCGGCCAGATTCTCAGGTTCATCCTGATCTGGAGGAGGCGGGTTGCGAATAGTATCCACGGCACAAAAACGGCAGCCACGGGTACAGGCCTTACCTGCAATCATGAAAGTAGCAGTTCCACGGCTCCAGCAATCATGTATATTGGGACAGTGGGCTTCTTCACAGACTGTGTGTAATTTATTGCCTTTTACAGAAGCTGTAGTGGACTTGTAGCGCTCCATGTCATCGCCAGACGGCAAGGTTACTCTGAACCATTCCGGCAAGCGAACAGGTCTATCGTTTGCGAGCACTTATTTTTCAGATTGAACGCTCCTATTAATGTTAACTATTAAGAAATTATTTTTCCACCACCCGATAGGGGTCCGCCCCTGTGATGTAATATGTGGCTGAGCGAAAGCGTTGAAGAGCCCTATGAGTGCTGAGGGGCATTTGTGATTTATTCAGCATAAGGTGTATATAATCTGATATCAGACCAAGTTTATGTCCACTCTAAATCACAAAGCTTATGCTGTTAGGCAGGAAGAAATTGATTACAAAACAACTGATCTAGTCATGATGCAGGCACAACTGGTGAACCGTGATTCTAAAGGGAATGTAATGGTTGAAAAAGTCTCTAAAGATGCAGGTACATATTCGGCTGGAAAATACTATATTCCTGGAGTAGCAATGAAATTCGGTGAACATCCTGAAGAGGCTGGACATCGTGTTCTTACCGAGGAACTTGAAATTGCGGACCGTAAGATATCTCTAGTGGGTACCCAGTCTCACTGGAATGATGAAAAGAATCATTGGTATCTATTGTATCTTTTTGAAACCGTTGAACCTATCAGCCAAGAAGAAATGGATAATCCATGTGAGGGAATTGATGAATTGCTTTACTTGAATCTGGAAGAGGCTACAGCTGAAAATTCAACACAAGGTCTTAGGGATATCCGGGAAGCCATGAAAGTTCCTGGTAAAACATACATTTAGATATTAGAATCTAATCTTACTTCTTCAATTTATCACGTATAGTCTCTAATGCTTCTAAGGTTTTAACTCTGATTTTTGTATTTATATAATTATTATCATGGAAATCTAGTAGTAATATAATCATCTCGCCAACAATCATTGTGAAGAATGCTGCAATGACACTGGAAAGAAGAATTAAAAAACCAATAAAAGGATCTCCATCAGTTAAAGCTATAAGAAATCCAAGGATTCCCAAGCCAAGAATAACATATGCTATTGTTATAATAACACTTATGAGCCAGACATGGTAAGGGAATCTATTTTCTGAATGTCTAGAAGCATATGTGAAAGAACCTAATTCATTTTCTTCTTCAAGAAGTTTGTTTTTCAAAAAAAGTTCTTCTACTCTTCTTCTTTTTTCCTGCTCTTTTCTCAATCTCCTTTCTTCTGCATCGGCCTCTTCCTTTAATTTCCTTTCTTCTGCATCGGCCTCTTCCTTTAATTTCCTTTCTCTTTCTTCGGCCTCTTCTTTTAATTTCCTTTCTTTTTCTTTTAATTTCCTTTCTTTTTCTTCGGCTTTTTTTGCATTTTTCACGAACTCGACTGCTTCAGGGCAATTCTTCTCGTGCTCCAGTGCTTTCTCTTCAGCATCAAATTCCTCTTTACAACCATCACAGAACCACACATCAGACATACATACCCCTTACAATCTTTATTTTTAAGACTTCAGGCTTCCTCATCCGGCTTGTCTTAGTCTTCTTTCATAACAAGGTTATTGAGCCACGTTAAGAAGAAAAGTAGTACTACTAATAATCCAAATGGTACTGCCCACCACCAAAAATCAAGCCCCAACTTCTCATATATATACCACCGAGATAAGAAGGCGTACAAAAGTAAAAAGCTTACAATTGCGACCTGCGTCCCTAGAGTAAGGTTATCTTCGTCATCACTCACACCCCCCTGACGCCTCCTGAGATTAAAATACTGTGGTTGTTTTATTCTTTGGTGGGTCTATTATAGATCCTATAACAGTGCCTTAAGCCCTTATTCAATCAGATTGATATACGGTTTGGTGAACAGTTCCCACTCATTAGTCTCAGAGTCAAAACGGGAGTTAACGAATACGCGCCATTTCGAATCATCCAAATCAGGGAAATCACTACGATAATAATATCCTGGCCAACGAGTCTCCTCTCGGTGCAGCAAGTGTCGCATGTGCGATTCACCTACCCAGGTACGATGGATAACTTCCCAGCATCGCATCAGTTCGTGACGGTCCCGTGCAGCCAATTTATTCAAATCTTCACGTAATAGTTCAATCAACTGGATACCACGTTCTAGGGTGGGTTTGTTGGTAGTGTACCAGGCTGAGGTCCCTCCAGCATACTCGTCCATTATCTTCTGCAAACGTACCAGTCCCTGATAAGGGGTCAAATAATGAGGATTTACCTCTTCAGCGGTCGAAGCTCCCTTATGCTTTTCAAATCTTTCCAGTGGTGCCCAGATTTTATCACGAAGGGAAGCAACCTGCCCATCATTGAGGGTTGAATCCTCAGGATTATCATTCAGGAAATTAACGGCTGCCTTGGCCGCCAGACGACCTTCAGTGAATGAACCGGATGAAAACTTGTGAGGAGCTGCTCCAACGCCGTCACCAGCTGCAAAAAGTCCTTTGATGGTGGTCATCTTGTTGTAGCCCCAGAAGTAGTCGGAAGGTGCCAAATCTTCCGGTCCACTGACCCAGGCTCCGGATTCACCAGAGTGAGAGCCCATGATGTAGGGTTCAGCCAATACGACCTCGGAGGGTGTCAATTCAGGTCGGATATCTTGAGAGGCCCACGTAAGTGCCTGAGATATTGTCATGTCAAGGAAATCCTCCCATGCTTCCTCTTGGACTTTTCTCATCTTTTTGGGATCGCCACCAGCAATCTTCTGCATTGCCTTGTCAGTTCCCATATACATTGGCCCAAGACCGTCCTTGATGTCCAGAAACATCTGGTGATTGCGGAGAGGTGTGGGTGTTGGCACAACCAAACCATATGGCTTGTACTTGTGCAATTCCGCCTCTCTGGTAACCGTGTAGTCTTCTCCTTTAGAATTCGTAATCTTGGCCCCGAAATACTGGAACCACATACCTACCGGGCCATAACCATCCTTGAAACGGGTCGGGACAAAACGATGTTCCATCTGGGTCATTTCGGTCCCGATTGGAATCATAAGCCCATAAGCGGCCCCGGTAGCAAACACGGAGTACCAAGTGCGTCCCATTCCCTCATTAATCGAACGTGGGCGGAAAACATTGGATGCTCCACCACAGGTGATCAAGACCGCCTTGGCCTTGAAAACGTAAAATTTGTTTTCCCTTACTCCAAATCCAATCGCTCCTGCAATACGTTGTGGATCATTAGCATCGGTCAGTAAATGAGTGATATTGACCCGCTCATAGATGTTCTCCTGTCCTATAGCTTTCCGGGCAGGTTCGGCAGTGATAGGTTTGATCGACTCTCCGTGAATCGGAATCTGCCAACGACCGATACGTTCGTAGTCACCGTTGTCCTTCTTCCAGATTGGAAGGCCCCATTCTTCCAGTAAATGTACTGAGGAGTCGACATGACGGCCCACATCATAGACCAAGTCCTCCCGAGCCAGACCCATCATATCATTGACAACATACTTGACAAAGTCCTCGGGTGTATTCCATCCATATCGCTGGCCCATGTAGCAATTGATAGCGGAAAGGCCCTCGCCAGTAGCTCCACTCCTCTCAATCACAGCCTTCTCGACCATAACCACATTCATATCACCACTCCAGTATTTTGATTCGAAAGCGGCCCCACAGCCGGACATTCCTCCTCCAATAATCAAAAGGTCACATTCTATGGTTTCAGTATTTGGTAATGACATGATTTTCCGGTTTAAACGTTAGAAGCAAAAGTTGGCAAATTGTCGACACCCAACCAAACTGATTCACCTGCCAGTGTCTGACCTCTCAGATCTGCAATGGGATCTTCGGTAAATCCATCGTAAGGTATGCTAGAACCTACGGGTTTGGTACGGGAAGGATAAGTGAACTCTAGCACTTCGCCATCACGGAACTTGACTGTCCAAGTCAATCCCAATTCTACGCGACGGGGCTGAACCTCAGCTCCCAACGGTATGAAATCTGCGTAACCGCGGACACGAATCGCCTCTGTAGGACATAATTTCACACATGCATAGCACTCAGAGCACAGATTCGGCTCCTGGTTGAATCCCTTATCTCCCTTAAGTTTCATAAGGTCATTCGGACAGATATAGACGCACAACGGACCCTTGTCCTCACCTTCACAAGTATTACAAGCATTGGGATCTACAAAAGTTGGCATAACACGTCCTATCTTTTCATGGGCACTGGATTATATTAAGATATTTTCGTTTCACTTCTTATTCATGGCAATTGGCTGATTATTCTCATCAACTGCCACCATCACTGCACGTGCCTGTGTGACTGGTAGAAAATCACCATCTTCAGCAAATTGACGTTGAGCATAAACATGGACATCAATCGTTACCGAGGTTCTACCTAATTTGTGCGTATGTGTATAATATGAAACCACATCTCCAACGAACACTGGTTGTTTGAACTCGATCTCATCCATAGCCACTGTAACAACTGCGCCCTTGTGATATTTGTGAGCCTCGATTGCAGCTGCTTGATCAATCTGACTCAGGATCACTCCTCCAAAAATAGTACCCAATGCATTCGTATCCTTTGGCATTGCCAACTGCCTGAGAGTTGGTATCGATGTAAGCGGTGAGATTTCATCTATCATGCTCTTGGAAAGGAAACCCGTATTAAGTCAAACGCGTCGGACAGCCGAATGAAAATAATCTGCCATGGCGGCGCAGGTCACACTCCAAAAGTCCAGGATGGAGTCGATAAGGCAGCTGAGAAAGGATGGAGTGTTCTGAAAGAAACCGACAACGCTCTGGAAGCAGCAATCTCAGCGGTTATGGTCATGGAGGACGACTTCAGGTTCAATGCTGGTACTGGAAGTTGCCTACGGGAAGACGGTAGTGTCCAGAACGATTCATCAGTGGCGACCAGTGATGGGAGAATGGGAGCCATAGCAAATCTTCGGAATTTCAAGAATCCAGTACTGATTGCCAAGGAATTGTTGGACGAATTTCCGGTTATGCTAGCTGGTGAAGGGGCTATCGAGTTTGCCTTGAAGAGAGGGTACAAACAGACCAAGGTCAAGGGCTCCGAAAAAGGATGGACCGGCGATACAGTAGGAGCTGTGGCCCAGTCCTCAGAAGGCAAAATTGTAGTGGCTTCATCCACCGGTGGAGTTAGAGGAAGACCTGTAGGAAGAGTCGGAGATACACCACTATGGGGATCTGGATTCTATTGTGACGAGAAAATCGGTATTGTTGCTACGGGTGTCGGTGAGGCAATAACCGAACAGCTTCTCTGTTACAGGGTGGCCCAACATAGTGAAAATCTCAAAGAGGCGATGGAATGGGGGGTTCAACTATTGCCCAAAGATACGGGAGTAGGGGTTATTGGAATAAACAATAGCGGCCAGATTTGCGGAAGTTCCAATACAAGCATGCCATTTAGTATAATTGAGCGATAAACAAACTATATAATCCCGCTAATATCCGCAGAATAGGTGTGTAATGGCTACGAAGAAAAAAGCAGGAAGTGAATTGGCAATAGGTGGAATAGAACTTAGTCAAGAAAAACTGCTAAGTATAGGAATTGTGGTACTTCTGATAATTTCAGGAATTGCAACTATTTCCTATTATAATAACAATCTAAGAAGCTCCTCTCTTGCAGAAAATGCTTCTTGGTTGGATCCGATTACTGAAGTAGAAAACTGTGAGAACTGTACTGGGCAAGATGCAAATCACCAACATACTGATATCATGCAGCATTTTCTACAAACCCACAATGTTACCTTAATAGATTATCACAACCTGAATTGTGATGGAAATGAAAGGCCTGATGATGATGCTCTAGATGACTCTGCAGGAAGACCTTGCAAACCTGAATACAAAAATCTAGCGCCCACTCCTGGAGATAATTCTGAAGTATCTATTGAGGGAAATTTTCTTGATGATTGTGAAATTTATGGTGATGGAAGTGGTGGATGTTTTGCATATGTTTCTAGCTATAATCAATTCGAAATTCTGGACATAAGCGAACCGAACAATATCGTATTACTCTCAACTTACTATGCTGAAATTGCTAGAATCATTGATATCAAAGTAACTCCTGATAATAATTGGGTTCTAATTAATCACGAATTAACAAATTCAGAATTAGATCCTGTTCCACAAGGCAGCGATCTAAACAATGGAGTTGATAGATTAGATTTAATAGATGTGAGCGATAAATCACATCCCGTTAAGAGAGCTCAATGGAACAACCCACCTGCTGGTTTTCACAACCAAGATATTCATGTTTATTGTGATGTGAACATGCCAGGATCCAATAATGATTGTGAAGTTTTCTTATTTGGAGCTGATCCCTATCCTGAGATTAATGGAGCTGGACTATACAAAGGAACGCAGATTTTCTATGCTCCAGACGGTTTAGAATCATTCATACCTGGTGAAGGTGAAAATAATGAGTCCAAAGAGATAGCAAGATGGGGGGGATATTCTCCTGACTCTAGCACAACTTGCGGTGGAACTGTTTTCAACCACGATCATGTGATTCACAGACATCCAATTACTAATCAAATTTTACTCTACGCTTCATATTGGGACGCTGGACTTCGGATAATTGATGTGTCAAATCCACCTCCCATCCCTGATCCAAATGGACTTGTATGGCCTCAAAACAATGAGGTTGGAAGATGGATGGGATGCCCTACTGCTGATTCTGGATGGTATGGACCTGAAGGTGGTGGGCATGCCGGTATGAGTCCAGAGGAATGGACCTCTAAATTAGAAGGGAATGGATGGATTCACTATGCTGTCCCTTATGATCATTTAATATGTAATGGAATATCTGAATACGTAGATGAATCAAAATGGCCTGCTTCTTGCGGTACTGGACCAGACGACCTTGAATACGGAGTCAATTGGAGACATTACACATTGATAGCACCCGAATATGGTTCTAACAATAATCACACTGGATATGTAAGAACAATAGACACTACCGATCCAGCAAAACCATTTCTGGTATCTGAATGGAAATTACCTGGAAAGGGCGTAAGAGATGATGGTAGTGAGCATGAACATCATTACATACCAAACATCTATATTTATTCACCTCATAACGGAGATACTGGCACAAATGGTAATGTTTACTGGACGCACTATCATGCAGGTGCTTGGATAACTGGCCATGACAGAATATGGGAGACCATCGAATGGAAAGATGGAATTGTGGCACCTGATCAAGGATGGCATGCTATAGAAAAATTAGGAACAACTGATACATTAGGTTACTATTTGCCACATGGTCCTGATTGGGTGACTAATGCAACAGAGGAATTAGGATATGATATGGCGGACTGTTGGGCCTCTTGCATGATTCCTTTTGATTGGGGATTACAATATGATCCGCGAGGATATATTTACATATCAGAAATGGTAAGTGGAATTTATGTTGTTCAATACGATGGAGATAAAGACCCAAGGTACGATTATCCGCCATTGTATGAAACGTGACGTATCTCATTATTAGTACTAGTTTACGCCTAGGTAGTCGAAGCCAGATAATGGCAAAACATTTGGAAAAATCATTTGGAAAAGAAGAGGGAAAATTCTTTGATCTGCAGGAGACTCCACTACCAATGTGTGATGGTGACAAATGCTATGATTTACCAGAAGTTCTTGATTTCCGAGAAAAAGTTAAGGAAGCCGATGGAATCATAATGGCAATACCGGTCTACAACTTCAACTCAAGTTCCGGAGCTAAGAATATCGTCGAACTGGGAGGAAGAATGCTCCATGACAAGGTATTCGGGTTTCTATGTGCTGCCGGTGGGAGAAACAGCTACATGTCCGTGATGTCTCTAGCAAATTCACTGATGCTGGATTTCAGGTGCTACATCATCCCTAAATTCGTTTTTGCCACTAAAAATGACTTTGAAGAAGATAAAATTGTCAATTCTGATATAAAAAGTAGAATCAAAGAGCTTGGTTCTGAACTGATAAGGGTCTCTAAGGCACTGAACTAACGTTCTCCAAATATCGCAGTTCCCACACGTATGTGGGTAGCGCTCTCGGAAATAGCTTCAACAAAATCACCAGACATTCCCATTGACAAAAATGGTAATTCAATCCCCAACTTTTCCTGTAAATTATCCCGTAGATGCCTGAGTTGGGTAAAATAAGGCTGGGCTGGCTTGTGAAACGGAGGGATGGACATCAAACCCCGGATTCTGATGTTAGGCAACGCCAAGGCTTCCTTCACCAATGCTTCGAGATTGTCAGGTTCTACACCTGACTTGGATAATTCACCACCCTGATTGACTTGAATCAGGATATCTTGATGGATCCTCTCCTCGGAAGAGACGAAGTCTATTTTTTTGGCCAGTTTCACGGAACCAACAGAATGAATCAAGTGGGCCTTACCTACTATCTTCCGGACCTTTTTGGTGGGCAATCTTCCTATGAAATGATAATTCAATCCAGAAGGATGATAGCTAGTTTGCTTATCTGAGAAATCCTCGACGTAATTCTCCCCAATATCAGTCAATCCTACCTCGAATGCCTTCTTTATCATTTCTAGGGGTTTGGTCTTGGTAACACCAATCAGAGTTATCTCAGATACATCACGGCCAGCTGCAATCGCAGCCTTTCCAATCTTCTTAGAAATCGCATCCAGATTCTGTACTATCATAAAATATCCTCCAATGGAACCTGTCCTGTCAGAACCAGTAATCCTATCAAGATTGGCTGATGTATGACATATATTGTCAAAGTATTCCGGCCAAACCATAGCCACTTCTCAGGCCATTGAATTTCGGTTAATGGCTTGCCTTCGGGATAAATCCTGCTTGCAAGTGCCAGACCAAGGAAAAATATGCCCAGCCAGGGATTCAAGGGAAAATAATCTACCGCAATGACGGTTTCGCTCAAACCAATCCAGACCAGATTGGAATTTGATGATAATGGAATTATAAGAAGAATTAGACCTATTCCAAGCGCAAATTCAGGTTTACGCGCAACGGGAAAAGCCACGATACTGGCCAATGCCAGCAAATGTAGGACACCAAAGCGAACATACGCTGATGGCTCAAATATATAGGTTATAATCGTAATCACGAATGCCCAGAATATCAAACGCTTGGTCCTTCCAGAGGTCTTGGTGAAATCATATTCCAGTCGGTGCGCTAGAAAATATGAGACGCCAGATATTCCAACAAATAATGAAGCCGTAATCCTGGCCAGCCACCACCACTGATCGCCCGTCTCGGTGTTCATTAGCCCGAAATGGTTAAGATCGGTCACAAAATTCAAGACCAGCATCAGAACCAGAGCTGTGGCCCTTAGTGAATCCAATTCGTCTACTCTCAATTAAGATCCTGCCACAATCTTGATTATATCACCGTCTTGTAGTTCATAATCCTTACCAATTATCCGCTTACTGCGACAATCTATGGCACGTATGAAACCGTCTCCTATATCTGTATGAACCTTATAGGCCAGATCAAGAGCCGTAGAATCACGGGGGACAAGGTAGGCATCCGGTAGAACGCGGTCCTGACTATCTGTAAAATGGGTCTCATCCTCTACTGGATAAACTGCAATTAGGTTCAATTTTTCCAGAACGGCCGTTTCAATACAATCCTGGACACCTGTTGAACCATTTTTCTTCAAAAACTGCCGGATGGTCTCAAGTGCCTTCTTCTGCCCATCATTCAGTTGGACTTCATCATTTAAACTGAAATCAGAGTCACCAGAATTATACGAGATTAAATCTGCTTTAGTGGCATTCTTTAATGCCAATTCGTAGTCCGCAGCAGTTATTATCGCAGACGCTTTGTCCAGTTTTTCAATATTATCCTTTGAAGATATATCGGCTTTATTGGCTGCAATGACAATCGGTTTTCCAATCTCTTGGAGATATCCTGCTAAAGCTAACCCTTCCTCGGACCCCCAGTGCATAACTGGTTTGGAAATCTTGGCTTTCCTCAATGATAGAATAACTTGTTCTCTAGTGAACTTCAAGCCTGCCAATCTTTCGGAAAGAAAATTCTCAATCTTCTCACCAGATTCAACAGAACGAGCACTACGCGACCAATTACGAATAACAATCTCGCCAATCCAGTGGTGTAACTCATCTTCCAGAAATTTGATCTCATCAAGGGGATCCGCATCTTCAACCGTATTTCCTTCCAAATCTGTTGTTCCAGAACAATCAACAATCTGAATCAGGACATCTGCCTGACGTAGATCATCAAGGAACTTGTTACCCATTCCTTTCCCCTCATGTGCACCAGGGACCAAACCTGCAACATCGATGACCTCAATCGGAATGAAACGAATTCCATCAACGGAAAGTGAATTGTTAGGATTCGGGTCCAGTCCCAATTCCTTGCTGGGGCATGGTTTCCGAACATAGGCTATACCCACATTCTTGTCTATTGTGGTAAATGGATAGTCACCAATCTGGGCTGTGGCTGAGGTAGCTGCTGTAAAAAACGTTGATTTACCGGCGTTCGGTTTTCCGACTAAACCTATCTTCATCAGAATCCGCCGACGGTTGGACCAAAACTTCCGCCCTTCGGTGGGCTTCTACGCTTTCTTGTTTTTTTTTCCTTCTTGGGGGGCTCAGGCTCTGGTTCGGGTTCAGATTCAGACTCTTCATCAACAATTTCAGGAGCACGGACAGCCTCCTCCTGTCTAAACAATTTCAATTTCTCTGATGCTGAGAGCTCAGAGGCATCGCTCTTTTTATCTTCTTCTGGCTCTTCAGATACCTCTGGTGTATCCTCAGAAAGAACCTCTTCCATACGGAGTCTGCGTTCCGTGGATGAAGGTGGGCGCTCTGGAGGCTCTGAAGACTTGTCTGATTTCTCTTTAACGGAACCAATTTCACCATTACTGTTCACACCTGCAACACTCTTGCAAGAAGGACAACGGAAGGCCCCAGGTCTGGCAACCCTGACACGGGAGCCGCACTGAATACAATTCAGGACCAGAGGAAAGGTAACGCTAGACTCAGTGACAACTGGTTCCATCTTAGTTTCAACTGAAGGGCGGTTATCTCGAGTTGAATAACGATAAAGCACCGCTCCACCAACCAGAACTATCGCAACTACTGCCAGATATATCGGTAGATTGCTGACGCCGGACTTCTCAACTGTAATGGACTGCTGAATTTCATTGTTAGTGGTATCCGTTTCCTCGAGCTCGCCATCTACATCCAGTCGTACCATGAAAGTGTGACTACCTTCCGTGGCCTCAAAGGAATATGAAACCAACTTACTGCCTCCAGCTTCTATAGAATAGGCTCTGTCACCACCAATTATAGTTCCATCCAAGTATATCGTATAGTATATTGATTCAACAGGTGCATTAGCTGCAGTTATGGTAAAACGGGCCATAACATTGTCTCCTGGTTTGGGATCCGAAGGTGTCAGAACCAGATCCCGGATTCCCACATCAGGAAGTATTACTCCAAATAACTTGAATTGAAGAGTGGATATCTGTGAGGAATCCCCCTCAGATGCCACCGTAACTATTGCGGTCCAGGGGCCATCATTGCTCATAGGTATGGTCGCCTTGAGATAATTACTTTCAGTCTCTGATAATGAAAGTGATTTAGTGCTCCAGCCAAAATCTGTAGGAGTAGCCTGGGACATCATGGTACCGATAGCCGTTACAGAAACAGTATCATTGGTATTCCCAATATTAGTCACGTCAAATTGGAAATAGACGGTTTCCCCCGGTTGGCCAGTAAGCTCTATCTCGGAAGTAACAGATGCTGAGACTCTGTGGACGGAATTAACTGTTATGTTAAGGGGTACGGAAACTGAGGTACCTAAAGATTGAACATCGATTGAAAGGAAATATTCTCCAGAACTGGTCCCTTCTGGAATGTCCAGAGTGAAGACTATTATCTTATTGCGATCCGACAACAGTTCCACAACTGAATCAGAGAATATAGAAGGCCAGTTTTCTGGAGCATCCGTACTGTTTATCGTTATCGAATCAATACCGTTACCATTGTTGGTCAGATCCAGCAACCATTCAGCACTATAGCCTGGATTGACTGCAAGTGGCATGCTTATTACTTCGACCGTGATGTTGAAATCTTGAATGACATTGACTGTAAACCACAAAGTTGATACATGACTGTTATCATTATAATCGGTCACGGTCAAACTGAATAGATAATTCCCTGTAGCAGTAACCTCTGGAACATTCACTGTAACTGAAAAAATGTCTGGCTCACCAACCGGGACGACTAACGTATCTTTGCCCTCATATTCCTCTGTGTTATCAAAGGAAACCCAGGTCTCCGCACTACCTCCAATTTCGGTTATTACTCGAGAAGTAGGCACACCTGAATCAAAAAGGGACAGGATAGCAACATCGAATGAACGTGTTTCACCTTGATTCAGACCGACAGGTCCGGAACCCCATTCACTATAGGTTATCATTCCAGTAACTATGAATGATAAGGTGGTTGTATCCGAGACCTCATTCCCTGCAATTCGACTCTTGGTTGAATTGACCTGTACCAAAACCGTGCTTTCACTTCCTGGAGCTACCATCCCTGAATTGACCAGTATAGTAATCTCCTTGGTTTCAAATCCCTCGAAGGCAAACGTATCCATTTCATTCTGAACCCAGAGACCTGAATAAGCAACCTCAAACGTGTCTGGGCCATTGCCTGTATTAGTTATTGCAACCTTTACCAATTCACTGACATTGCCTAACAACGTTACTGTACTCTTGGAACTGATAGAAATACCAAATTCCTGATTGACCGTGATATTAGCATCAAAATAGGTAGGATCAAAGCCAAAAGACGTACCAATGACTCGCAACCAGAATGTGTCGATTGCCTCCGCATCACCAGGCGATGTTGCTCCGACACTAACGGAAGTCGAGCCACCAGCAGGAATGGATTTGGACCAGGTCGACTGGTTGTTGAATATAACATTCCAGCCATCCATCAAATCCTCCTGATAGCTTAGCTCAACATCCAGATTTTGATCCTCATAGTTGACCACACGAACATCAAAGTACACTGTTTCTCCAGGATTGGCATAAGCTGAGAATGAATTGTCTATGGACCAGATACGTGGACCGCTGAGTGGCACGACCTCCAATATTACGTTTATCGTATCCAATGTCTCGTTGTTTCCAAAAGCAAATACCATTGGATAGGAGGTCTCAGGTTCAGCAGTATTAGGAACTGTGAAATTGACCCATGCATTTCCTTTTGAGCCACTATCCAAAGAGATGGTGGTTGGAGATATTGTAGTATCCCATTCAGGGTCTCCTGAGCTTATTGAAACTGAAAAAATATCGGTTTGATCGGTCGGGTTCAGAAATTCAAGTGTGAAACCGGTCTTGCCTCCTGGAAGGACTCCTACAATTGCCTCTTCGGCCATCATAATTCCTATCGAAGTGTTGCTCAATACTGATTCAGAAATGTTAGAATCTCCCTGAGAAATGGCCGTGAAAGGAAGCTCCTTGTAGTCACCAACTAGACTATCAACAGGAGTTACCACTCTCAATTCAGCTTCGACCATTCTACCGGCACCTAGGAACACCTCTCCTGAAGGTGAATTGTCAATTCTGATCTCGGCGCCCCAACCGCTTCCTGTGAATAAATCGAAAGTGTCTACTCCATTACCTTGATTGATAATCCTGACAGGATAGGACAGCGTGGTATCCGGGAAAACCCGTTGATTCATCAGAGGCATCTCCAAATTCAATCCATAATACTGATTCACACTGATACCTACCTCCACGGAATCTGTGCGACTATTGTTACCTTCCGATACAACTGTAATCGTAAAATCATGTACAGCGGCAGTAACGTTTGAACCTGGGACAAAACTCACACTGAATTGAACTGTGGTATTGGTTTCAACATTGCTAACCTCAGACGGATAACTGATATCCCATTCAGGGTTCATCACTGTGACTGATATCGTATAATTATCTGTCTGCAATCCCATATTCATAATATTTATGTCGAAGGTTGCAGCCTGATTAACATCAACTGTCTCAAATGATTCGGTAATATTCAATTCCAAGCCATACTGGGGCCTTACAAGCAAAGACCGGGAAGCATTATTGTTGTCATAACGTACTTCCTCATTGTCATCCGCATCAATCAAACACATGACCCAAATACTATGGATTCCCTGCCCACTGGCCACCCAAGTAAAATTGGCCAGATTCTGAATCGAATTGGCCTCGATATCTATGCTCTCTTCGTGGAGAAGATTGCCATCAAAGGTATCCAATCTGACCTCTATATCAACGTCCTGAGCGTCATGATTTCCATCATTACGAATAGTGATAGGATAAAGAGTAACTTCCTGACCTTCCTCCACTTCAGTAACTGGATTGCCATCCGAATCTGCAATTACAATATCCGAGGATCTCAAGGTGAGATCGGCAAGGTCTGCAGAATAAACGGCACCATCAATCACGAAATCAATCAGCCCGTCACCATCAACGTCAGATGCTGCAGGGGATGTGAAGATTGTATTATCTCCACCACGGCCCTCCAGCGTGATGTCCCACAGCTGATCCTTGGGTCCTCCACCATCTAGGCCATCATTACCATCCAAAGCAAAACATTTGGGAGTAGTGCACGTGAACACATCTAGATTATTCTTACCGTCTTCGTTATAGATTACAGCTAGAATGGGGGAAGAAATTGCATGTTCATCATCATCCCAGCCTCCACTCGAATCTGTATCGTATTCTGTTTCCCATTCCAGCGTTTTATCGTTCCCAATGGCCCAAACGTGAGTCAGTTCGTTGTTAGTAGTGGCGCTTGGATCTTCCCACGTCACGGCAACAATTTCCAGATCGCCGTCATCATCAATATCGCCCACTGCAGGTGTAGCGTCAATATCACCTCCATTCTCCAGTTCGTAAGGTGAATTCCAACCATCGGCATAGTCCCCATCTGGCTTGAATAGCCAAAGTTGTGCATCACCGTCATCTGTTGCTGGAGGTTGTGGGACCAATATCTCTTTACCAGAATCATCCGTTATATCGGCGATTACGATACTAGGAAGGATAGGGTGCTGATTGGCATCATCAGGGTCAACAACAGAACCAATTGTTTTGGGTGTCCAGCCAGATATTGCTGAACCGCCCTGAATCGCATATACTTCCAGACCATCATTATAGACTGAAACAAACACTTTACGATTACTGCTGTCATCCAGTACCGCTGGTGAAGAAATCTCAGTTCCTTCTGCCGTGAATTTCCATATTCTGTCCCCTGTAGAACCATCAATTGCAATTATGTTGATCTCGTCATTTTCCAGGTCAATTCCTGAAATAACAATGTCGTTGCCACCATCAAAAGAGGTAATAGATGGATTGCTACGGACTACGGTTATGTCTGTTTCATGTGACCAGCGCTCACCATTATCTTCGGCATCATAGCCCTCATTTGCCGAATTATATTCTATTTCAGGTTCGAAAAAATGTACAATTCCATCTGTTGTAACCACTGCAATGTCCATCAGGCCATTACCATCAAAATCTGCTATGGCGGGAGTCCCATAGGCTGCCTCAAAATTCTCAAAATCTGTCTGTAGGCTCTGGTTGTTCTGATTCCTTATGGTTCCCAATTCCCTTTGCCACATTACTTTGCCGGGGCTACCACCATCCCTGATAATCAATTTACCAACCAACGAGTCATCATCCTCTGTGGCTGTGACATACGCAATATGCAAGACGTTCCGATCATAGTAATCACCTCCAATATTGGCCGCAAAATTGCCTATGGATGTGCCCCAAGAATACACTTCTTCAGAGGAACTACCTCGGTCCCAGGACACAACTGGTGTTCGCTTCTGAATGGTCCGGTCTGTTACTTCTGCTACACCAGTGTGATTAGCATCCTTGCCAAACATGGCCCATTCTGCTTGTGCACTGGTTGGCAACAGTAGAAGAATGGCAAGCAGGATTGCTACAGCACGCCTCATCTGAACAGGATTCTAAGTACCACGTTAATTAGGTTATGCATGATATAGAAATAGACTTTAATAGATGATTTTTACAATAATGGCATGCAGATAGAATTCATTAATCATGCATCTGTCAAGTTTTATACTAATGATGCCATAATCCTGACAGACCCATGGTATGAGGGATACGCATTTGATTCTGGATGGGATTTAATTTACACTAGTAAAGAAATGGAAACAAGAGCTCTAGAAGACGTGACGCATATCTGGATCTCACACGAACACCCGGACCATTTCGTTCCGGCATTTTTTAAGAATTTATCTGAAAGTATTAAAAGTAAGATTGAAATATTATTTCAAGAGACAAAAGACCAGAGGGTCGCAAAATTTTTGCAGGCCCAAAACTTTAGAGTTAGAGAAATCAAACCTGGTAAAATACATAACATAGGAAAAACTGAGATACAAATCTATCCTTCAAAATTTTATGATTCCTACCTCTGGATTAAAGATGAAGAAAATTCTATTCTTAACATAAATGATTGTCCTATTAGAGATAAGAAATCTCTTTTGAAAATTCACAAAAAACTAGGAGATATAGATGTTTTATTATCTCAATTTAGTTATGCTGCATGGAAAGGAGGAAGAAATAATCGAAATTTCAGAATAAGGGCTGCGAAAGAGAAATTAGATACATTTGCGCTGCAAGCGAATACACTCAAAGCAAAATTCGTGATTCCTTTCGCCTCATTTGTAAGATTTTGTCACGAAGAAAATTCATATTTGAATGATAGTATCAACACCATAGACACTGTAATTGAAAGGGAAGACGATTACCAAGCAAAACTGGTTGTAATGAAACCATTTCAGAAATGGATTATAGGGGAAATGATTGAAAACGGAACATCTGCTGATTTTTGGAGAACCCAATATGGATTAGCAAAATCAAGAAAACTAGTGAAATCTGGTCTAAGCCTATCATTGCGCGATTTGTACAAGTCCTTTCTTAGTTACCAAAAAAGATTGTTTAAACAGAATAATCTGCTATTCATGAAATTTTTGCGATACAATCCCTTTCTAAGAGGATTGGAACCAGTTAAGATTTTGATTTCTGATTTAAGCGTCGTAATAGAAATATCAATAATTGATGGATTTAAAATTGTTCGTGACAGAAAAGAAGCCGAAGTAGAAATAAATACATCAGTTCTTGACTTTGTATTTAAAAATGATTTTGGATTTGATACAATGACTGTAAATGGACGCTTTGAGGCGACTCATAATGGTTTTTCAAAAATGACCAAATCATTTTCATTAGGCTCACTTAATGCATTAGGATTAAGCCTGAATCTTGACATTATTAAGAGACTAGATGTGATAATGCTTCTTCTTGATTCTTTAAAAACTGTTGAACAAAAACTGAAAAAAACTAGATAGGTAGCGGGAAATTTGAGCAACAAATTTCCACTTCTTTTCTGATTTTGTCTTGGACTGATGAATCCCCCCTGGAAACAATAACCTGATCCATCCAATTGGCAATCTTGTCCATTTCATCGGGCCCCATGCCTCTAGTAGTTACCGCAGGTGTTCCGAGACGAAGACCGCTTGTTTGCATTGGTGGACGAGGGTCTTTTGGAATGCCATTGTGATTAGTTATCATACCTGCATTTTCTAACCAGATAGACACTTCCTTTCCTGTATTTTCTGGTATTTTCTCCCTCAAATCAACCAGCATCAAATGATTGTCAGTGCCACCACTGACCAATCTATATCCTCTGCTGACCAATGCTTCAGAAAGGGCATGTGCATTTTCAACAATATTTTTAGCATAAGTCTTGAAAGAAGGGTCTAAAGCCTCGCCAAAACATACGGCTTTACCTGCAATAACATGCATCAGAGGGCCCCCTTGAGAACCTGGAAAAACCGCTCTATCTATCTTTGTAGATATTTCTTCATCATTACTCAAAATAAGGCCACCGCGAGGGCCACGCAATGTCTTGTGAGTAGTTGTAGTAACCACATGAGCATGGGGGAAGGGAGAGGGATGGACTCCACCAGCCACAAGACCTGCAATATGGGCAATATCGCACATCAATATGGCTCCACATTCATCAGCTACTGCTCTCATCTTATCAAAATGTATCGTGCGTGGGTAGGCTGAATAGCCACAGAGTAACATCTTTGGTTTATGTTCCAGACAAACATCTCGAACTGCATCATAATCTATAGTCTCAAAATCAGGACTATCCTCATCATAAACAAGGGGATAGTGAACTGGCTCAAAATATTTTCCAGATATATTGATCTTCAAACCGTGACTAAGGTGACCCCCGTCTGACAAAACAAGGCTGGCATATTTGTCCCCCGGTTGCATAAATGCAAAGAATGCCGCGATGTTGGCAGATGCTCCAGAATGAGGCTGAACATTGGCATATTCGCAATTAAACAATGTCTTGGCTCTTTCCTGTGCCAGAACCTCCAGCTCATCATAATTCTTACATCCACAATAATATCTCTTACCCGGGTAACCTTCTGCGTACTTGTTGGTCATGCAGGAACCAACAGCTTCAGTTACAGTTGAAGACACATGATTCTCAGAAGCAATCAATTCGATAGTAGTATTCTGACGCTCCGCCTCCCTCGAAATAATATTTGTGACCTGCTCGTCCATTCAAGACCTAAAGAACTTGGATTAATATGTTTCTCACTACTTCTTCAGGTTTTTACGAATATCGGTTGCAGATATCTTACTAATATTCTCGGGTGGCGCGTATTCATTTATTTCATACCCAACTCCGCGGCCATAATTCACACTTTCGATATCTGGAATAGAAATGATTTTGACAACCCCATTTCCTACTTCTTTCATATATTCCTTTTCCAAGTTCTCGATTACTTGCTCGGTAGAGAAAGGATTACTGTCACTAACTAGAGTGTCACGCACCGCAATCAAAATAGGAATCTCCTGTTCCAACTTCTGATTGAACAACCATCTGTGTCCATCATGAAGAGGTTGCCATCTCCCTATGAATAATGCGCGTTTCATTCCAAGAACTCCTTAACTATTTGACCAATACAATCATCAACAGAGATATTTGTGGTTTCCATGTCGAGAAAAGCATCCTGTGGAGGTTCATAATCCTTTGCAAAATATTGCTCCTTACCCCTCTTCTCAGTAGTATGTAAATAAATCTCATTAACCTTATGACGCTCCTTGAACTCTTCTCTTAGCCAACGATATGGTGCAACTATAGATACGACGACATCTTGCCCTTTATTGTCCAAGTACATGGCAATTGACTGCGCCATACGAATATTATTGATCCGACCATGTTCCGAATAATCTACATTATGATACAGACCCCTTAGATCATCCCCGTCGATATGAAATGCATTGTTTAACCTCTTGATTAATGCCTTTCCTAAAGTGGTCTTACCACTTCCGGGCTGTCCAGTAAACCAGAATATCATGTTTCTATAATTGGCCAGTCTTTTCCCAAGTAAAATCAGGGCTTTCACGACCAAAGTGACCATATGCGGAAGTGTCCGTATAAATTGGTTTCAGTAAATCAAGATCTTCAATAATTGCACGAGGCCTGAGATCAAAATTACTCTCAATTTTAGAACGAATACTCTCTACAGATTCGGTCTCTGTTCCAAAGGTCTTGACATTTATCCATACCGGATTAGAAACACCGATACTATAGGCCAGAGCAACTTCACATCTCTCTGCCAGACCTGATGCAACTACGTTCTTGGCAACCCAGCGACCCGCATAAGCTGCAGAACGATCTACCTTTGACGGATCCTTGCCACTGAAGGCGCCACCGCCGTGAGGTGCATATCCACCATAAGTATCAACGATAATCTTACGGCCCGTTAAACCACAGTCACCATGTGGCCCACCTATTACAAAACGTCCTGTGGCATTAATGTGGAATTCCGGTAGTGGATCCAATAATTCTGATGGAAGAATCGGTTTGATTACATGTTCCACAACATCTTCCACAATCTTATCATGCTCAACATCATCTGCATGTTGCTGAGCTATAACTATTGCATCAGCATGGGTCGGAGTATTTCCCTCATATGCCAAAGTAACCTGTGATTTACCATCTGGATAAAAATAATCCACAATTCCCTTTTTCCGGACCTCGGTCAGCCTTTCAGTAAGTCTATGGGCGTAGTAAATCGGAGCTGGCATCAATGTTGGGGTCTCCCCACATGCAAAACCGAACATCATTCCTTGGTCTCCTGCTCCCTGATCTCTATGAAGTCCTTTGCCTTGTGTTACACCTTGTGATATATCGGGTGATTGTTGGTCTAGATGTACTCTGACCTCACAATTATCACAATCATATCCCATTTCTTGACCAGTATAACCAATCTCTCTAATTGCTTGTCTAACCACTTTCTCATAGTCTACATTGGTTTCAGATGTAATCTCACCAGCTACGACAGCAAGATTTGTATTTGTCAACGTTTCACAAGCAACACGAGAATATTTATCTCCAGCTAACAAAGCATCGAGTACAGAATCGGAAATTCTATCGGACACCTTATCTGGATGGCCTTCCGTAACTGATTCTGACGTGAAGATTCGCTTTGCACCCATATTTGTCCTAATACCTGTATGCCTCTGGCTTGTATGGTCCATCAACAGAGACGCCAATATAACTTGCTTGCTCAGAGCGTAGTTTGGTTAATTTTGCACCTAATTTGTCCAAATGAAGTCTGGCTACCTTCTCGTCAAGTTCCTTTGGAAGGACGTAAACCTCTTTCTCATATTTTGGATTGGCTTTCTGTTCCCAAAGATCAATCTGGGCCAATACTTGATTAGTAAAACTATTTGACATGACAAAACTTGGATGACCTGTCGCATTGGAAAGATTCAGAAGCCTCCCTTGTGCAAGAAGGATTATGCTATTACCTGACTTGAATGTATACTTGTCTACGGCCCCGGATGTTTCAGGCTTGATGACTGTGCGCGTTATGCTTTTATCTTTGTTCAGATTGCTGACATCAATCTCATTGTCAAAGTGCCCGATATTGCCGAGGATTGCGTTGTTCTTCATTTTATACATATGCTTCTTCAAGATAATATCTTTGTTTCCAGTGGTTGTAATGAATATATCACCCTCAGGTAACATGTCCTCCAGTGTTACAACTGAAAAACCTTCCATACAAGCTTGAAGGGCACAAATGGGATCAATTTCCGTGACAAATACGCGTGCTCCAGCTGCTTTCATAGCCTGAGCACATCCTTTTCCAACATCTCCATAGCCACAGATTACTATTTTCTTTCCAGCGAGCATGACGTCTGTAGCGCGCATGATTCCGTCTGGAAGAGAATGTCTACAGCCATATACATTATCAAATTTAGATTTGGTTACAGAATCATTTACATTTATTGCTGGGAAAAGAAGAGTTCCCTCCTTCGCTCTTTCAATTAATCTATGAACGCCTGTAGTTGTTTCCTCAGAAACACCGACCATGGCGTCTGCCACTTTTGACCAATAGCCCGGGTTTTCAGAATTTATTTTCTTGAGAAGATTCTTAATCACCTCTTCCTCTTCAGATTCAGAAGCTGTGCTTACCCATTTGCTACCATTTTCAAGCTCAACTCCTTTATGAATTAAAAGAGTGGCATCACCACCATCATCTACAATTATGTCTGGCCCTCTTCCATCTGGCCATGTAAGCGCACTGAATGTACAATCCCAGTACTCTTCCAGATTTTCACCCTCCCAAGCAAAAACAGACGCTGAACCATCGTTCGCTATGGCTGCTGCTGCATGATCCTGAGTTGAATAAATATTACAGGAGCACCAACGTACATCGGCTCCTAATTCTTTTAAGGTTTCTATGAGGACTGCAGTTTGAATAGTCATGTGAAGGGATCCCATAATTCTAGCGCCTCTCAAAGGCTGAGAAGAACCAAATTCTTCCCTACATGCCATAAGTCCTGGCATTTCCTGTTCTGCGAGTTCGATTTCCTTTCTGCCAAAATCTGCCAATGATATGTCTGCAACCTTGTAATCAGGTCTACCATTTTTCAATATTTTGGCTTTGGATGCGGATAAGGCCATAATTTTCTGATTTTAATGACTATATATAATTTTGCTAATAGTTTCACCAAGTAGTTGGAAAATATCCAATATTTATTTTTATTTCTGTAAAAATAATAAGTTTTATAAACTATATTGGATAGAGTCGATTATGGAATTAGACAAAAAGGACATCCAATTGTTGAAAATCCTAGAGAAAGATGCCAAGGCTTCCGTTCAATTTCTTTCCGAAAAAACAGGAATACCAGCCAGTACGGTACATCATCGAATAAAAAAAATGGAAATGAATAACATAATCCTAAGATATAAAGCTGAATTGAATCCAAAAATAATGGGAAAGGGATTCTCAGCATACGTCATGGTGAATGGATCTCCTGAAAAATACCTTGGTGATGATTTTTTCCAACACAAATACGTAGCGGAAGTTTCAGCGGTGACTGGAAATTATGATTTAATAATAAAGATCCAATGTGCAAATTTAGACCAATTTAATGATTTTTTACAAGAATTTAGAGAAAAATATGGAAAATTCTTGAATCGGACCGTTACAATGGTTTGTACGGAAACCTTAGTGTAGACAAAATATGAGATTCAGAGACAAAGTAAGAAAGCCAAAAAGACCTGTAGTTGCATACGAAATTCTACCTCCACGTGAAAAGGACGGAACTCTCAATTCATACGCTGAAAATATAAGTTCCTTGCTTTCACAAACTCATATTGACGCCATAAATATTCCTGAAGTACATGAAGAGAACGAGCGTGGAACCAGGCCTGTGAAAAATCTTGAAAGGGCCGAAGCAAGGGAATTTGGAAGATTATTACAAGATAATGTAGGAATCGAAGCCATTGTTAATCGAGTTATGGTCCATAACAACCTTGATTATCAAAAGAATTGGATAAAGGAAACTTTCTATGATTATGACATTGAAAATTTGATTCTCGTAGGAGGTGAAACAAGTGATATAAAATATCCGGGACCCTCCGTCAATGAATCTGCTGAATACATTACTAGAGATCTCAACACAGGTAGGTTCGATATTTTTTGTGGAGGAATCACCATTCCAAGCCGAGAAATCGAATCCAAAAGGTTACTTCAAAAAGGAAGTAATGGAATTGAATTCTTTACCAGTCAAGTTCTTTACGATGCTACAAAAGTTAAAAAAATGTTGAAATACTATGACGAATTATGTAAAGAGAATAGTGTTCTTCCAAGAAGAATTCTTCTTAGTTTTGCCCCCGTTTCCTCGAAAAAGAACATTGATTTTCTTAAATGGCTAGGTGTCGAAGTTCCATCTCAAACAGAAAAACGGTTAATTAGTGACAAGAAAAACATGCCTAGCAAATCATTGGAAATTGCATCCGATATTCTAAAAGATATCTTGAACAACAATGAAGAATTGGGAATAACAGTACCTGTCGGACTTAATGTTGAACACATTATGTCCTACAATTTTCAATCTTCAATAAATATGCTGCAAGAATTATCTAAAATTTATCGTGAATTCTGCATAAAAACTTCGCTCTATGACTGATAAGAAATCTTTGTTTAGTACAATTCTCAAAGAGAGAATTCTCGTCCTCGATGGCGCAATGGGTACCATGATCCAGCAATATGGACTAAATGAAGCTGATTTCAGAGGGGACAAATTTGCCAAACACCATTCGGATTTGAAAGGCAACAATGATATTCTTTGCCTTACAAAACCTCAAATAATCTCTGAAATCCATGAAACATATTTGAAGACAGGATGTGATATAATTGAAACTAATACTTTTAATGCAAATAGAATTTCACAAGCTGATTATGATACTGAAGAATTTTGCTATGACTTGAACAAAAAAGCGGCATCTATTGCAAAAAGAGCGTGTATAAAATTTTCAAGTAAAAAAAAACCACGTTTTGTTGCTGGAGCCTTGGGACCTACAAACAAAACTTTGTCTATTTCACCTAAAGTTGAGGATCCGGGGTATCGTGATGTTACCTTTGATGAAATGAGAGAATCTTACGAAGAACAAGTTAGAGGATTGATAGATGGTGGTGCAGACATCATACTCGTTGAGACAATTTTTGATACTCTAAACGCCAAAGCTGCTATTGTTGCCATAAAAAACGTATTCAAAGAAAAAAAGATTGAATTGCCAATAATGATCTCTGGAACAATCACTGATCTTAGTGGGAGAACTTTATCGGGTCAAACGGTAGAAGCTTTTTGGACCTCGATTAAACATGCAAATCCGATTTGTGTGGGTCTAAATTGTGCTCTTGGACCCAAAGATTTACGTCCCTACGTCGAAAAGTTATCGCTAATTGCAACAACTAATGTTCACTGCTATCCCAACGCGGGATTACCTAATGAATTTGGAGGTTATGATGAGACCCCAGAGTCAATGTGTGATTATATTGAGGAATGGTGTACCTCGGGATTAGTAAATATCGTGGGTGGATGTTGTGGAACTGACCCGCACCATATATCACATTTTGTGGAGGCTGCTGAAAAAAATAAACCAAGAGATTACAACCAAAAAGATAATATGAAATTATCAGAATTCAGTGGACTTGAAAATTTCACTATTAGGCCCGACAGTAATTTTACAATGATTGGGGAGAGAACCAACGTTGCGGGTTCAAAAAAATTTTCCCGATTAATCAAAGAAGAAAAGTATGAAAATGCTCTGGAAATTGCGCTACAACAGGTTGAGAACGGTGCAAATATCATTGACGTTAACATGGACGAAGGATTATTGGACAGTGAAAAATGCATGTCCAAATTATTGAACTTAATTTCTGTTGAACCAGATATAGCAAAAGTTCCGTTAATGATTGATAGTTCAAAATGGTCTGTAATTCAAGCTGGACTCAAATGTGTACAAGGAAAAGCTATTGTAAATTCTATATCTCTTAAAGAGGGTGAAGAAGATTTCATTGCAA